>Ga0326728_10000450_pt1 | contig 160847 bp, 135 predicted proteins | sample MB3enrmetagenome_FD_207602 | JGI IMG/M metagenome (GOLD analysis project Ga0326728, IMG submission 207602) | Lab enriched peat soil microbial communities from McLean, Ithaca, NY, United States - MB31MN | ecosystem: Environmental > Terrestrial > Soil > Wetlands > Peat | place: USA: New York... | reverse complement strand
CGGCTGATGAGGACGCCCGTCGCGGTCCACCTTCTCCCCTCGGAGAAGGTTGGAAATATCGCGCGGCGCTCACGCGCCCAAAGAACAATTTCCCTCTCCAGGGGGAGAGGGTGGCTCGCCGCCGGCGCTTTTACCAGCCGGGGCGAGTCGGGTAAGGGGTCACTTCCTGCCTTCTCCACCAGCGTCCCGTTCGTGCTCCCCAGCTTCCCTGGGCCATCCGCATGGTCGTAAACGGCCGTGCGTGGCCGGCAACTGGTCATGGAGGGCGCGGAAGTAACCCCTCATCCGGCCCGCGACGGCTGATGAGGACGCCCCTCGCGGTCCACCTTCTCCCCTCGGAGAAGGTTGGAAATATCGCGGGGCGCTCACGCGCCCGCAGAACCATTTCCCTCTCCGCTGGGAGAGGGTGGCTCGCCGCCGGCGCTTTTACCAGCCGGGGCGAGTCGGGGGCCCCGCGTTCTGCTTGTCGTGGGGGGGGTCACTTCCCTGCCTTCTCGGTCAGCGTCCCGTTCGTGCTCCCCAGCTTCCCTGGGCCATCCGCATGGTCGTAAACGGCCGTGTGTGGCGGGCAACTGGTCATGGAGGGCGCGGAACCGGGTACCGCGGAGGTTGGGTCGGGGTAGCGCTGAGGTGCGCGTATTGTGCGCTCCTCAGCGGCTCTTTGATTCGGCGCAGACGCGGTAGGGCGGGGATTTTCGAAAAATCCGCAGAGGAGGACTGCACGGCGTCCACCTCTTCGCTACTCCTCCTGGGCTACCAAGTAGCCAATGTCTGCGGTACCCGGTTGCTGTTAAATCAACGTTAGCCCGGAGCGGCGCGCGGATTCCCGTAACTTGTCATCGAGTGTCGCGAGGGGCAAGCGGCGGCGCAAGGCCAGTTCCAGATAAGCAGCGTCGTAAACAGTCAGTCGGGTTCGCCGCGCCGTCTCCATCAGCACCGAGGCGCGCACCCTTATGGAATCGATCTCGACGACTTCGATGAAATCCTCGAGGTCGGCCGCGAGCGTCCCCACCTGAGCCGCCGTGAGACGCCCGCGCCGCTCCGCGACGGCGATGGCATTTGAAACCTCGTATTGCCAAAGGGCCGGAACGACGGGCGTCGCGGCAGCAATAATAAGGTCCCGAGCCTGGGAGGCACGGGCCGGTCGAGCATCCAGCCGAGCGCGGCGGAAGCGTCGAGGACAAATGCTTTCAAAAGCGTCTTCCCTCTTCAATGAGGTCTTTGACGGTCGTACCCTTGGGCAGCTTCATGCGGACCCGTGCCAACGAGTCGAAGATTTCCCGCACGCTGCGCTTGCCTTTGGCGGGCGCGCCGACGAGGCGGGCACGCTCCTTGCCCCGGCAGGTGATCACGATTTCTTCCCCCTGCGCGGCGCGCTCGACAAGCTCGAAAAGCTTTTGCTTGCCTTCAAATATCCCGACCGTCATGAGGGCCTCCATTTAATCTAGATTAAACTCTAGATTAGTAAGAATTCAATATACCTTCAGACCGTCTTGGCTGGTGCGGCGGGGATGTTGGGCAGCGGCTTCGCTTGGCCCGGCCCGTGCAGCTTCTGGCAGGGTTTTGTCCGGCGAGCCAGGTGCAGATAGTCCAGCACGAGCTGCCGCTTGAGGTATTGGATGGCCTTGGCGGGGTCAACACCCTTGGGACAGACGCGCGAACACTCACCGGCGTAATGGCAGCGGAACGCCCCGGGTGCGGAACTGGCGAGAGCGTTGCGATTGCGCCGGCCGCCATCGCGCGTGTCCGCGTTATACCGCTCGGCCGCGGCCAACGGCATGGGCCCTAAGTATCGTGCGTCAGTGGCCAAGGTAGGACAAGCAGCCATGCAGCAGCCGCACTTGATGCAATAGCTGAACTGGAGATAGCGTTCAAGTTCCTGGGGAGACTGGTAGAACTCCCCTTCCGGGTCGTTGATTTCCGCTTCCTCCGCGCGCGCGATGTAAGGCTGGAGCGAACGATGTTTCTCAAACATCGTCGTCAGATCGGGAACCAGGTCGCGGATAATCTCAAAATTCGGCAAGGGGCTAACCGTCAGATCAGTGGTCGCGATATGCAGGATCTGGGTGTTGCAAGCCAACGTCGGGTGGCCGTTCAGGAGCATCCCGCACGACCCACAGACGCCCATGCGACACGAATAGCGCCAGGCGAGCGAGGCATCCAAGTTCTCTTTGATGTAGTGCAGGCCGTCGAGCACCGTCATACCCGCGCGCACGGGTATGGTGTAAGTCTGCAAGTACGGAGCGCGGTCGCGCTCCGGACTGTAGCGCGTAACGTGAAAGTTTATCGGTCGCGTGGTTTTGCTGCTCTCCGGCATGGCTACCCCCTTACTCCGGCTTTGGCGATGGTGTGGGCCACGATGGCCCCCCAGGTGCCCAGGCCGAAGAGGCCCAGTCCCACCATGAGCAGGACAAAGGTGATGGCCTTTTCGGCGGCAGGCTTCAGCGTCAGCTCGAACAGAATGGTCCGCAGGCCATAGAGACCGTGATAGAGGGCCACTGCAAGGAGGAGGATGTAAGTAACTGTGAAGAACAGATGGCCATCACGAAACAGGCTGTTCGCTTTGGATATCGCCTCCCCACTGAGAGGCGCATACAAGTGAGTGATGCCCCCCAGGTGCATGATGAGCATGTGGAGGCCGAGCAGGAATAGGATCACCACGCCTGCCGCCATGTGCCAAGTCCAGTATCTGGTTTCGCGCATCTTTCCTCCTACTTCCCCACCCTCGTAGCGCTGAGCTTTAGCTCAGGACCTTTAGCTCAGCACCTGCCGACCTGAAGGTCGGCGCTACTTCCCCAATCCCAGGAATGCATACCCGCCCGCGGCGAGAAAGACTGCCGCCAGCACCATCATGACAACCAGCAAAGGGCGCTGGACATTCAGCGATGTCTTGTAGGGATAGATCGGCTCGATGGGCCTGCCGACCGCCAAGCCGAGTTCCACAAGCACCAAGCGGACGCCGTTAAAGGCATGGTAGGCGAACGCCGCGAAGACCAGGAACTCCCCGAACTTGAAAAGGGGCTGGTGAAGGATGCCTCCTTCGACCCAGAGATAGATCCCCCGTGCACGAAGGCTCGTCACCACGATGTGCATCAGGAAGTAGAAAAGGATGCCCAGGCCGGTGAGCCGATGCAGAATGTAGGCGTAGCGCTCCACCCCCCAACGCCCACCTCCCAGCCATCCCCACAACCCGAGCCGATTATCGTGTCTTTGGATTTCGGCCATGCCGCCTCCCTCGAGGATTGTCGATTTTCGATTGACGATTGATGATTGAGAACCAAGTCCCGCGCCTCGTTGTTTTTCAATCGTCAATCTGCAATCGTCAATCATCAATACTTCCGCTCCACCGGCTTCCAATTCGTAATCGTCACGGGCTTGTAATCCAGTCGCGGTTTGCCGCCCGTGTAGTAGACCATGGAGTGGCCCAGGAACTTCTCGTCGTCGCGCTTGGAGAAATCCGTCCGGGCATGAGCCCCGCGCGATTCCTGCCGGGCCAGGCCCGCGAAGAGCAATACCTCGGCCAACTCCAGCATGTTTTCGGTCTCCAGCGCTTGAATGAGGTTGGTGTTATAGATGCGGCTCTTGTCCTGGAGGGTGATCTTCCCGAAGCGCTGCTTCAAGCCGGCAATCTTGTCCAAGCCCTCTTGCATGGATTCGCCCGTGCGGTAGACACCCGCGTGTTTATCCATCAGGGTTCGTAACTCCCGACGGATCTGGGCGGGATTCTCCGTTCCGCTCCGCTTGAGCAGGCCGTCGAAAACACGCTTCTCTTCTTCCCGTGCCGGGCCTTCCGGCATGTCGCTCGGCTTTGCGCCCCCTTCCAGGTACTTCGAAATTTCCCCGCCTGTGATGCCGCCCCACACCAGGCATTCCGCGGTGGAGTTGCATCCCAGGCGGTTCGCGCCGTGCATCGAGTGGCAGGCCACCTCGCCGGCAGCCCAGATATTTCGCACCTTGGTCCGGCCGTCGATGTCAGCCTCAATGCCGCCCATGGAGTAGTGAGCCACGGGGCGGATGGGGATGGGCTGCGTGATCGGATCGATCCCCAAGAACTTCATGCACACTTCCCGGATCAAGGGCAAGCGTTTGTTGATCCGCTCCGCCCCCAGGTGCGTCAAATCGAGGTTGACGTAATCAAGGCCCTCGGGTCCCGGGAAGCCCCGTCCCTCGACGATTTCCGTCATCTCGGAGCGGGAGACGATGTCCCGCGGCGCGAGCTCCATCATCTTGGGCGCGTACTTCTCCATGAAACGCTCGCCCTGGTTGTTGCGCAGGTAGCCGCCCTCACCGCGACAGCCCTCGGTCATCAAGATGCCCGAGGGCACCAACCCGGTGGGATGAAACTGCAAGAACTCCGGGTCCTCCAAGGCCAGCCCCGCGCGATAGGCGATGGCCTGCCCGTCACCGGTGACGGTTTGCGAGTAGGTGGTGAACCCATAAAGGTTCCCCAAACCTCCCGAGGCAATCAGCAGAGCCTTGCCGCGCAACACGTAAAACTCACCCGTGGGCAGATCGTAGAGCGTAAGCCCCGCGAATTGCCCGCCGTCGAGAAGCAAGGAGCTGACGAAACATTCATCGTAGCGCTTGAAATTGTTGTATCGAATGAGATTGTCGTAGAGGGCTTGCATTTCGAAAAAGCCGGTCTTGTCAGCCGCCATGCACGCCCGCGGAAAAGAGTGCCCCCCGAAGGGCCTCTGCATGATCCGGCCGTCGTCGCGGCGTGACCATGGGCATCCCCAGTGCTCGAGCAGCCGAATTTCATCGGGCGAGGTTCGCACAAAACGATCCACGACATCCTGGTCCGCCAGGAAATCGGCTCCTTTCACGGTGTCCCAGGCGTGGAGCTCGAAGCTGTCCCCTTCCTCCGGCCGCATCACTGCTCCGGTGCCTCCCTCCGCACACACCGAATGCGAGCGCATGATTTGCACTTTCGAAACGATGCCAATGTCGGCCTTACCCCGCGTCTTGATACAAATTTCCACGGCAGCGCGCAACCCCGCGAGTCCGGTTCCCAGGATTAACACATCATGAGTTATTTGCTGCATGCGTCCCATACTCCTTGAGGCTTCCCACGCTCCGGCTGGAAGGGATAAGCAAAACGATAACCACCCCGGCTAGAAAGGCTTGCTGGGCCCCGTCAATTCGGTGCGGCCTGAGCGGTCACCATTGTTGCACCCGTTGGGTTTGACGTCGAGGGGCAAAAAGTCTGACCCTCCACATAGCAAATAAACACACACAGCAAATAGAAGGTATTGATTCAAAGGAAAGTGGTCTATAATCGGCACGGGTGGTGAGAAGTAAGTCACCCCGCGAGAGGGTAATCGAGCCGACTTCCCAGCCAGACGTTGTGTAGGGGAGGCGATCATGTCTAGTAATTTGAAGATACTCTTAATCGATGATGATAAGGACTTCAGAGCTTCCGTCAAATCACTCCTTGAAAATGACGGTTATGCGGTGTTCGAGGCGGATTCTGGAAGAGAGGGCTTGCGTAAAGTGGTCGAGTGTAAGCCCGATGTCATCGTCCTCGACATAATGATGGAGTGCGACGTGGAAGGGTATGGGGTCAACCAGGCCATCAAGTATCAGGACTTATACGCAGAATACCGGAATATTCCGATTGTAATGACTTCCTCTATTGAATTAACCCCCGATGAACGTTTCCCGATGGCCGGCGAGCTTGACATGATCCGCCCTGACTTCTACCTGACCAAGCCACTCGACATCCCCAAGTTTCTGGACATTGTGCATAGAGCTGCGGCGCTTTGCCCTTCGCATGGGGAAGCCTAGGCCTGATCCTCGATCCTGTTCTCACCCAACCCGCGCCGGAGAAGAGTAGCATGAGCGAAGGGGCTGAGCAGGAGACAATCGTCGTTATCGATGACGATTATGCCATGCGGCTGTCTTGCCGGAAGATCCTGTCCAAAATGGGATTCCGGGTGGAAGCCTTTGAGGACGGCGGCCAGGGGCTGGAAGGGGTTACGAAGCTAAAGCCCAGTCTGGTCGTGGTGGACCTCAAGATGCCAGGTATCAGTGGCATGGAAGTTGTTACCCGGATTCACGAGGTGCGCCCGGAAATCGTTCTCGTGGTCATTACCGGATACCCCACGATCGACACCGCCGTGGGTGCCATGAAGTGCGGTGCATACGACTTCCTCCCCAAGCCTTTTTCTCCTGACGAGCTGCGGTTGATCGTTAACCGTGGGCTGGAGCGTCGCCGGCTCATGCAGGAAACGCGGCAATGCGAAGTGGAGCGCGCGCTTCTCAGGCGGCGCTTTATTACCTTTGTTTCCCACCAACTGCAGACCCCGCTGGTGGCGGTCCACCAGTATTTAGATGTTCTTAAACACCTCGACAACACGGAAAGCGCCGCCAAGAGGCAGGAGTGGCTCGACCGCTGCCTGAAAAGGACCGAGGAGTTGCAGGCGCTCATCAAGGATTGGCTGAGCCTGGCCAGGATCGAAGGGGAATCCTTCTCCCGGCAGTGGGTCAAAGCCGATCTCCAGCGGATCATTGCCGAAATCCTCTGCACTTACAAAGAAATGGCGGCGGCGAACGGCGTTTCCCTCGAAAGCCGGATACCCGAAAACACATACTTTGTGAAGGGCGATGGGAACTGCCTGAGCGTCATCTTCGACAACCTGATCGTAAACGCCATCAAGTACAACAAGCCGGGTGGCATGGTCACCATCTCTGCCGAGAGCCTGGGCGGCGAAGTGGCGATTGCGGTGGCCGACACCGGGGTGGGAATTCCTGAAAAGTACCGCCCCTTCCTCTTCGAAGAGTTCTTTCGCGTCGAAGCGGAGGGCCACGAGAAGACTCCCGGCACCGGTCTGGGGCTCTCCATCTGCCGGAGACTGGTCACTGAAATGGGGGGCAGCATTAGCGTTGACAGCGAGGTCAACGTCGGATCCACCTTCCGCGTGCGCCTCCTGGAATACCGCGCGCAAACCGAAGAAGAAGAAAAAAAGGGAGCTCAGGATGACCTCAGAAGCGGGAAAGATATTGATTGTGGACGACGACCGTGATTTCGTCGAGGCCCTGTCGGCGTTTTTGGAGGCACACCATTACGTCGTCCTAAAAGCCTACGACGGCAGAGAGGGCCTGAAACTGGCGAAGATGCAGCAACCGGACCTCATCGTCATGGACATCATCATGAAGGAAAGGACGGAGGGATTCTTTACGGTCCAGGAAATTCGCCGGATCCCCGAGCTGAAGACCGTGCCTATCTTCGTCCTCAGTTCTCTGTACACGCAGGTCACGGATTTTGGAATCGCTCCGGACAGAAGTTGGCTTGGGCACGACGAGTTCCTGGCCAAGCCGGTGAACATGTCGGAGCTGCTCGAGAAAGTCCAGCGTCACATGGAAGAGCGCTGCCGGAACGCTGAAGCTCCGGCCGGGAGAAAGGCGGAATCGTGAAGATACGGAAACTGCCCAAAGACAAGCTCGATTTTTTTGCTTCGGTCGTCCAACAATTCGGCGAAGTGCACGCGCCCGTCGAGCAGGATGGGAAGTGCGTATTCAAGCGCCTCAGCCGGTGGTCCGAAGCTCGCCTCAACTACCCGCGGACAATCCTGCCGCCCAAAAAGTACTTCATCCCTCCGCGGGAGACGCTTTTCCAGTTCCGGCAGGGCGAAGGCTATGTTCCCTGCACCGAAGCGTTGGACAAGCAGGTCATTCTTTTTGGCGTCCATGCCTGTGACATCTACGCCCTCAACATCCTCGACCAAGTTTTTTCCGGAAAATACGACGACCCGTACTACCAGACACACCGGAAGAACATCGCGATTATCGGGATCGACTGCTGGCCGGACGAGCATTGTTTCTGCCGGTCCATGCGCGCGGATTTCGTCGATCACGGCTTTGACCTCTTTCTGGGCGAACTGGGGGATTATTACCTGACTTTTGTGGGGACCGCCCTGGGCGACGACATGGTGTTGGCGACCGGGCCGCTGTTCAAAGATGTAACTCCCGAAGACATCGACGAGTATAAACGTCGTTCGTCGAATAAGCGTCAGGGTTTCAAGCTGGACATCGAGATCCGCGACCTGCCGGAAATCTTCGAGATGGAGTACCAGAGCGAGACCTGGGATGAGCTGGGAGACAAATGCTTGTCGTGTGGAAGCTGTAGCATGGTTTGCCCCACCTGTTACTGCTACGACGTGGCGGATGACACGCAGTTGGGCTCGCGCGACGGAAAACGCAATCGCATTTGGGATTCCTGCCTGTTCGCCACGCATGCCCAGGTGGCGGGCGGAGCGAACTTCCGCAAGGGGCGGGCCAGCCGCATCAAGTATCGCTTCTACCACAAACAGCGAGGGTTCGTGGCCGAATACGGCCGGCCGAGTTGCGTCGGTTGCGGGCGCTGCATCACCGTTTGCCCGGTGAACATCGATATCACCAAAGTCATTAACAAACTGCGGGGAGAACAACATGCTCCTGGTCGATAGAGTTCCCAGTTATGTCTCGGTGCTCAACCGCAATCCTTACCTGCCGCACCTGGCGCGGATCGTGCGGATTTACCGGATGGTTGAGGACAACTATCTCTTCACCCTGCGCTTTTTTGAGGATCGCCGGGCCAACTCATTCCGGCATCAACCCGGCCAGTTCGTGATGCTGAGTGTGCCCGGCACCGGCGAAGTCCCCATTTCCATCTCCTCCTCGCCCACCAGGCAGGGGATTCTGGAATTGTGCGTGCGCCGGGCGGGGCGCGTGACCAATGCTCTTTACCGCATGCATACCAACGACGTGGTGGGGATCCGCGGCCCTTACGGGAATGGCTTTCCCATCCAGGACATCGTCGACAACGACCTGCTGCTGGCGGCGGGCGGCCTGGGGATGGCCCCCTTGCGCTCGCTCCTGTGGTACGCCCTCGACAACCGCGATAAATTCAACCGCATCATCCTGATGTGCGGAAGCAAAACTCCCGCCGATATGCTTTACCGGGAGGAACTGGTCTCGCTGGTGGATCGCAGCGACATGACCTGCCTGTTAACCGTCGACCGGGACCCCACGGGAGCCTGGAAGAACTACATTGGGCTTTTGCCAAAGTTGTTTGACTACACGGAGATCGATCCGGCCCACACCTACGCCGCGGTGTGCGGTCCGCCGGTGGTTTACAAATTCATTCTGGAACGCCTGCTGGCTCTCGGTTTTCCCAAGGACCGCATCCTGATGTCCCTCGAACGGCGAATGAAGTGTGGCGTGGGAAAGTGCGGGCATTGCGCGGTCGGTTACAAATATACGTGCTTGCACGGACCCATTTTTACGTATTGGGATGCGATCAACCTTCCGGAGATGATCTAATGAGCAAACCCACCGTCGGATTATTCGGTCTTACCGGTTGCGCGGGAGACCAGCTTGTCATTCTCAATTGCGAGGACCAACTCCTGGATCTGGTGAATGCCCTCGATATCCGGGATTTCCTGATGGCGTCATCGGCGAACGACACCAGTTGTGAACTCGACTTGGCGCTGGTGGAAGGCGCGGTGTTGAGCAAGCGCGATGAGGAAAAGCTCCAGCGGATTCGCGCGCGCTCGAAAGCGCTGATGGCGCTTGGAACCTGCGCCGTCTGGGGTGGAGTGGCCGCCCTCAACCCCCAAGCGGACCGGGCGAAGCTTCTCGAGGAAATCTACGGCGCTCAGGGGGCCGAGTACGACAGCCTTCCCCCGCGTGCCCTGCGCGAGGTGGTGAAGGTCGATCTGAACCTCACAGGGTGCCCCATCGAAAAAGAACAGTTTCTGTCGGCAGTTTCAAGCCTTTTGAACGGTGATTTGCCCATTTTCCCGGAGTATCCCGTTTGCACGGAATGCAAGATGTTCGAGAACAATTGCCTCCTCATCGAAAAGTCGGAAGTCTGCTGCGGTCCGATGACGGTGGCGGGGTGCGACGCCCGCTGCCCGACCATGGGCATCGCCTGTGTCGGTTGCCGTGGCCCGGTAGGTGAGGCGAACATCCCCTCGGTGTTGGCCATGTTTGGGGAGAAGGGCTTCCCGCGCGAGAGGATCGCCGCCAAGTTACGCACCTTTGCGCCTGTCCCAGGAGATCACTCATGAGCACAAAGATTCAAGTCGAGCATCTGGCTCGCGTCGAAGGTCACGGTGGGATTTCGGTGGAGCTGGACGATGGCGCCATCTCCTCAGTCCGCTTCGACATTTACGAAGGGCCACGCCTCTTGGAAGGGTTGGTGCGCGGCAGGAGTTACGAGGATATCTCCCAGATCCTGTCCCGGATTTGCTCGATCTGTTCCGTCGCCCATTCCCTGACCTCGCTCAAGGCCACGGAAAATGCTCTGGACGTGAAGGTCACCCCGCAGACGGAGTTGCTGCGGGATCTCCTCTCCCGGGGCGAGAGCATCCAAAGCCATGCGCTGCATCTGTTCTGCCTGGCGGCGCCTGACTACCTGGATTATCCCAGTGTGACGGCGCTCGCGGCGGACCATCCGGATGCGGTGAAACTGGGCCTGCGCATGAAGAAGCTGGGGAACACCATTCAGGAAACCCTCGGGGGCCGGGCTGTCCATCCCATCAATGCCAAGCTGGGAGGGTTTGGAAAGCTGCCCAGCGTGGAATCGCTGGTGACGTTGCGCGAGGCCCTGCTCCAGGGAGTGGCGGATTCGGAAGCCACCCTCAAGCTGCTGGCATCGCTCCCCCCCGCCGAATTCTGCCATACGGACACCGTTTTCGCCGCCCTCTCCTCCCCCGTGAATCATGGTTATTATGCGGGTGATGAAATCATCGTCTCCTCCAACGGGCATCGCCAGAGCGTGCCCGCCGCCGCCTATCGATCCTTGAGCAATGAACAGGCCGTGCCCGGCTCGCACGCCAAGCACAGTCAATTTAAGGGCAAACCGTTCATGGTGGGCTCCCTGGCTCGACTCTCTGTCAACACCCAGGGGCTGACCGAGCGCGCCCGCCTGGCCATGGGTGAATTGGGACTGCGGCTGCCCAGCAACAACCCCATGGACAACAACAAGGCTCAGGCCGTCGAACTAGTTCACGATGTACATTACGGACTCGCCATGGTGGATCGCCTGCTGCGCGAGGGCATTAAGCAGGAAGGGTGTGTTCCCGTGCGCCCCAAAGCCGGGACCGGCACGGGGGTCACCGAAGCGCCCCGGGGACTGCTCGTTCACAGTTATACCTACGATGAAGAGGGCCGAATCACCGCCGCTGACGTTATCACCCCCACGGCTTTCAATGCCGCCAGTATTGAAAACCACTTTCGCTTCACTGTCGAACAAAGCGCGACCAAGGACGTACTTGTTCTCCGCAAGAAGCTCGAAATGGTGGCGCGGGCTTACGATCCGTGCATCTCCTGCTCCGTGCACCTGCTCCAGAGACGCGGGTAGTGACTCAGTTTGATGTGGCACGGGCGTCCCGCCCCTGAACGGTCACGGCCAATATGGCCGTGCCACGACTAAATGGGTCACAAGTGAGACACGATGCGGCTTGATTTCTCATTTCCGCGCCTTTCCCTCAAGGCCAAGCTGATCTCCGACTACCTGATCATTCTGGGAATCGGCGGCTTGGCCACCTCGCTAGTGGGCTCATGGATCGTTAGCTCGACGATCATGATGCAGGCCCACCGCACCGTGGACCATGACCTGGCCCTGGCCCACTCGTTTTACGACCAAAAGCTCGAGACCGTGGAGCGCACGGTTCAGCTTGTGGCCGCCGGAAGCGCCATTCAGCAACAGCTTGCCGCGGGGAATGAAACGCCCCTCCGCGCCTACCTCGATTCGATCCGCAAAGACAACGGTTTTGATTTCATCACCTTGACGGACCAGAAGGGGCATGTATCCCTGCGGGTCGCTGATCCGGAGGGTGAGAAGAATGACGTCTCCACCATTAGTGTAGTTAGGGCCGCCCTGGCCGGTAAAGTGGCGGCCGCCACGGAGACCCTCTCCGCTGAACTCCTCCGCAACGAGACTCCTCTTCTCGGCTCCCGACCCTACTTGCCTTCCACGGCATCTCCCCCCGCCAATCCTATGGGCCAGAGGGCGGCGCCGTCGGGCCTGGTGATGATTGCCAGCGCCCCCGTGGCCACCCCCAGCCACAAAATTCTGGGCGTCCTTTATGGGGGCATTGTTCTGAGCCGCAATTTCGGAATGGTGGACCGCATCTGGGCACTGGTATTCGGAGGGGACCGCTTGGACCACAAGGACATTGGAGTGGTTACGATCTTCCAGAACGACTTGCGTGTTTCCACCACCCTTAAATCGCCCGACGGCGAGCGGGAAGTGGGCACGCAGATTGCCCCGGATATTCGTGATGCGGTTCTCGGCCAAGGCGGCAGCTACACCGGGCGGACTTTGGCAGGGGGGGACTGGTACGTCACCGCCTATGACCCTCTGCGCAACTACGACGGACGAATCATCGGGATGTTGGGCGTGGGGCGTCTGGAAAGGTCCTACACCTCCACCCGCAACCGGGTCATCCTTTCCTTTTTCGGCATTGCCACCATCGGGTTTATTTGTATTATCGGAATTACCTATCACGAGATCGGCAAGATTATGGAGCCCGTGAGCAAGATGGTGGCGGCCACCCGGAATATCGCCGCCGGCCGCTTCGATCAGGAAGTTCAGTCTAAGCCCCAGCATGGTGAAATCGCTCTTCTGGCCGATTCCTTCAACACCATGCTGATGAGCCTCCGGCAGATGCGGGCCGATCTCGAGGAGTGGGGGCGCACGCTCGAGGAAAAGGTGAAGCAGCGCAGCGAAGAACTGGGCGCCATGCAGGCAAGGGTAGCCCAATCGGAAAGATTGGCCTCATTAGGCATGCTGGCGGCGGGCGTTGCCCATGAAATCAACAATCCCCTGGGCGCCATCCTGGCGCTCACCGCCCTCACCCTGGAGGACGTCAAGGAGGACGATCCCAACCGGGAGAACCTCCAGGAGGTTGTCAAGCAGACCCAGCGCTGCCGCGATATCGTGAAGGGCCTGCTGGAATTTTCCCGCCATTCCAAGGTCAGCACGGAATTTGCCGACCTCAACAAAATCCTCGAAGACACCCTGTCTCTGGTTTCAAAACAAGCGCAATTCTTGAACATCACCGTGGTCACCAACTACGACCCGCAAATTCCTCCCGTCATGGCCGACCGATCCGAGCTCGAGCAGGTGGTAATGAACATCCTCATCAACGCCGTTCAGGCCATGCAAGAGAGAGGCACCATCACCATTACCACCCTCCACCACGCGCCTGACAATTGTGTGGAGGTTCGCATTGCCGACACCGGATGCGGCATGCGGGCGGATCAGATTGACCAGATCTTCGATCCTTTTTTCACCACCAAGGAGGGCGGCCAGGGAACGGGTCTGGGCCTGTCCATTGCCTATGGAATCATCACCTCGCATCGTGGAACGATCTCCGTGGAGAGTGAGGTTGGAAAGGGAAGCACCTTCAAGATACGCTTGCCCATTGCTTCCAGCGTCGCCAGCGGACGGCCCTCATGAAATCCCATTTGGTCATCGGTCTGGGTAATCGCCTGATGGGTGATGAAGGAGTGGGATGGCACATTATTGACCGCCTCGCCGGCGACCCGCGGCTTCCCGAGGACGCGGAGCTACTCTGGGGCGGAACAGATCTCCTCGCCTGCGCTGATCAAATTGAGGGGCGGAGCCGGATCACCCTCGTCGACGCCCTGCTAGACCCCTCGCAAGTGGGAGGTGTGGCAGTATTTAGGGATGGAAATGGGCTGCGGGGTCTGGAGGATCGGCAGGGGCATGTTCACCATCTTTCCCTGACTCAGGCCATACAGCTACTTCGGATTAACTCACCGTCCTTCGAGACGGCTCGCCTCAGTCTGATTGCCGTCTGTATCGATTCAGCGCGCATGCAACCTGAGCTTTCACCCACGCTGGCCGCAAGAATGCCTCACATACTGGAGTGTGTCCTTCAGGAACTGGCCTGAGGGATGAATTTTGCTGATCGTTTAGACCGATAAATCTCAAAGGTCTCGCTGCATGCTTTATTTCACCGTAGTTTTCCCTTTTGGCACGTAATCAAAGAATTTTTCAGTCGTGTTGCCGGAGGTCCATTCGGCGCGCAGCCTGGTTCTCTTCTCGACTCTGCGCAACTCCGATAGCAAGGAGCGATTAAGCTCCCGCGCGTCCTCTCCTGTAAACTCGGCCTTGATAAGAAATTCATCGGTTTTCGTCTGTTCGATGACGCCCTGGGGGACAGCCTTTGTTAGGGCAGTATTGATTGCAATGGGATTATCTGTACTGACTTTAGCGACAAGATAGAATTTCTTTTCCGCCATGTCTTTTCCCCTGCTTGATCAGCCTGTCCCGCGACGAGAAGCTCGTACCCCTGCCCGCCGAGGGTGGAGAAACTTTCTTTGGGGGCGGCCCTCTGCCGCCCATCCTACACCGTTCTCCGCCTGGGTACGAAGCATCGGGCTTATATCCTACACCCACTCCCGGCGGCGCGCCCAGATGCCGTCCGCGCAGCGCAGGGCCAGCGCACCGATGGTTGAGGTGGGGTTTACGGCCGCACTCGTGGTGAACGAACTGCCATCGACGATGAAGAGATTCTTCACCTCATGAGATTGGTGCCAGGCGTTCACCACCGATCGCTTCGGGTCGCTGCCCATGCGCGCCGTCCCCAGCAGGTGAAATGCCGGTTGAATGACACCGCTATCGAGAATCTCCGCCGCCCCGGCGGCTTCGAGAGCCTGTCGCGCCGTGCCGGCAGCATGTTCGAGCATCTTCAGGCTGTTTTCGGAGTAAGTATAGACCAGGCGCGGCGCGGGAATGCCGCTGGAATCCTTCACTTCGGGGTCAAGCTCGACGCGGTTGTCCTCCCCGGGGAGGTCCTCACCGAGAACCGTGACGCGGATCACGTGGGGAAACCGCTTCCTCATTTCCTGGTGATGCCTGGCGCCCCAGGGAATGGGTTTGGCCACGAAGCTGCCCCAGGCATGATGCAAGGGCCCGAAGGAGCGTTCCAGCGTCAACATATAGCCGCGCACGAATCCGCGATGGGGATCGGTCTCATAAAATTGCTGGCTGTACGCCGGGATTCCGAACGGCCCATCGTGGCCATCGATGCGCTGCGCGAATTGGCCTTCCAGGAAACGGAACGGATGCAGCATGAAGTTCCGCCCCACCAGACCCGACCCGTTGGCGAGTCCCTGCGGGAATTGCGGGGATTTCGAAAGGAGCAGCAGGCGCGCCGTCCCCACTCCATTCGCCGACAAAACCACCACGCGAGCTGCCTGTTCGTGCAGATTGCCTTCGCGATCATAGTAAATGGCGCCGCGCGCTCGGCCGTGCTCATCGACGACGATTTCCCGCACCCGGCACGTCGTCTTCAATACCGCGCCCTTGCGCCGGGCCTTCGGCCAGTAAGTGACATCGGTCGATGCCTTGGCCCCGATGGGACAACCTAGCATGCACTTTCCGTGCAGATCGCAGCCGGGACGGTCATCGTAGGGGCGCGAGATAATGCCGTTGTCCGATACCCACCAATGCCAGCCCAGTTTATCGAAGCCGCGGCCGATGGTTTCGCCGAGGATGCCTATGGGCAAGGGCGGTGTGGGCCGGGGCGCTCGGGGCGGGTTGGCGGGATCACCGGCGAGGCCGGCCACCCCCATTTCGCGATCGTTCTGGTCGTAGTAGGGCTCGAGCTCCCGGTAGCTGATCGGCCAATCGTCGGCGACGCCGTCGAGGGTTTTCACCCGGAAGTCGGAGGGATGGAATCGCGGCCAATGGGCCGTATAGTGGATGCTGCTGCCGCCCACCGCGTTGAACATCAAGATCGTCGGAGGGTGGCCTCCGGTCTCGACCACCGGGTAATCCTCCGGCCTCTTCCGCACATTGGGGCTGAAATGGTAGGGCCCTCGGTGCAGCGCGATTTCCCAGGTGGTTTGCGTAGAGGGATACTGGTCCGGCTTCATCCAGTTGCCTTGCTCAAGGCACACGACTTTTGCACCCAGATCGGTCAAACGCTTGGTGACCGCCGCACCCGCCGGGCCTGATCCGATCACCAGCACATCTGCTCGCTCGTTCGGCAACGGATTACCCCTGACTTACTTCTCGATAGAGCTTGGGCATCTTGCGCACTTTGGCCAGCACGGATTCATCAAACGGCTTCATATGCGGGCCTGACCCGTTGGTCGGATGAAGTTCATATCCGATTAGCTTCCAAACGCCCGGCTGCGTGTAGTAGGACTCGTAGACTAAATCGCGCAGCTTCGCAAAAACCATAGGTGACTGCGTTTCGAGTGTGGTTAGCGTTTCAATCCGCTGCGCCGGGGAGATACTGGCAAAGGCCTCATGAAAGCGACTTTCACTCCATCGTGCCAGCGCATCTAGCGCTTGCTCGAGGTCCGCCTTGATCGAGGCGTCCTGTCGGCTCACGCGCTCGAGGTACTCGATGCCGCCCACCGCGCTCGCCGCAGGCATACCGTCGCTCGCCGGGATGATCTCGTCCATGGCGGCTCGCAAAGATTCGCGCTGGGGAGAGTCAAGCGCCGCGGAAACGGGCGGCTTGCGTGCCTGACCTTTCGTTGCTTCGGCTGCTGCGCCGACCACCGCCGGCCCTGCCAAGGCAGTTTCCAGAAACCTGCGACGCGTAAATTTGTGGGACCTGGTCATGGTTTGACCTATCGCGCGGACTGTTCACATCTTCAATTCAGGCAGATACGGGATTCTATCCAAGTAGCCGCAGGTCTGCAACTTACTTTAAATCATGCCCTTCGGAGGAGGGCGCCGAGGCTGTCCCGCAGCGTCTCACGAGATCGTTAGAATTGGCCGATATATTGGATATGTCGAAGTGTACCCCCAACGCGGGGTCGTTCCTCGCGACCACGGTGGTCTGCCTCGCCCTTGCTGCGCCAACTGCGGCTCAACAGTACAGTTTTCGCCGTTATGGGGCGGCTGAAGGGCTCCAGAATATGGTCGTCCTGTCGTTGGCCCAAGACCGTGACGGCTATATCTGGGCCGGGACTGAAGGCGGCTTGTATCGCTATGACGGAACGCGCTTTCGCCTGATCGGGCCGGCCGAAGGGTTGCCGTGCGCTACGGAGATTCACACTCCCATGAATGGAGTTCTGGGGATGACGGATGCTAACCTCAAGCGGGCAGCGCGGCGATGCGACGCGTTGCCGTGAACTGGGATTTTCGTCCAATGAATGGGCTCGATTGTTGTCGATTAGCGCGCAATTGTTGCATTTTCCTGTAAAAAGCCCTGTTTTTCGCTGGACAGTTTGTCACGTGCACCTTTGTTTTCATACACATAGTCGGATCGATCTTCATTTTTAACATCTTTTTGGGTCGGCGCCCCGTTTTGGACCTTGGCCGAGGTCTTAGTGAGCCGGTATGATTAGCGCTGGCTGGAATCTTCATTCTTTTCGAGCTGACGGTTTACAGCCGACAACCGACAATAGGCACCTAGCCCCGGTACCCAATCCCGAGCCCCGAATCCTGCTCCCAGCACGGCCAGTTATTCTTCGGTCATATCGCGTTTCTCTACGAGCGACATGGAAATCTCCCAAGGGACGGGACATGGCGCTGGGCTCTCAGTTTTTCCGCTAGTCGCCACTCCTAGCCTCCAGCTCCTATGTTAACATTTATCATTAGGTAATTGCAAGAGGGAGAAATAAGTCTGGACTACGGGCAGCCCAACGAAACGACAAATTGGCCGACCCCACGAAAAATATTTGCGGATAAAACCATAAGCGCACCCCTGGCGGGAATTGAAAACCTATAACCCTCGCCCTTTGGGGGAGTCCGATTTCTAGGCCCAGATAAGGTCCATCGGATCCCAGGAGTCGGGGAGGGTGGCCCCCCGTCGGCGGTTGCCGCATACATCCCGGCGCATCTTGTCAGGATATATGTTACCACCGTGAAAGACCTCACCGGCCAAGAAGGATGCGACTCTTGTTATGAAAAATCCCTGCTCCTATCTTCCAGTGCGATGATTTGAATTCAGGTATTGTTGATGGTAACCTGACGGCATAGATCAAGAGCACAGCGGACGTTACTCGAATGCGTTTCCGTGAACGAGGGGCAGTGCACATTCGGGCATCGTGGGAGCCTTAAGATGCCAGCGCGCTCTGCTGAAGAACCGATAATGGACAAAATGCTCGGGCACTATCGCATCATCGAAGAAATCGGAGCCGGTGGGATGGGAGTGGTCTATCGCGCTAAGGATGAGCGGCTGGACCGCGATGTTGCCCTCAAAGTTCTCCCCGCCGGTGCGATTGGCGAAGAGCAGGCGCGCAAGAGATTTCGCAAAGAAGCTCTGGCGCTTGCTAAGCTGAATCACCCGAACGTTCAGACCATACATGACTTCGACACCCAGGGCGACACGGATTTTTTGGTGACCGAATATGTGCCCGGCAAGAGTCTTGAGGAGAATCTAGCGAAAGGCCCGCTGCCGGAGAAAGAAGTCCTGCGCCTGGGCAGCCAGCTTGCGTTGGGGCTCGCCGCCGCTCATGAGCAAGGGATCGTGCACCGCGACCTGAAGCCCAGCAATTTGCGGGTGACTCCCGATGGCCACCTGAAGGTCTTAGACTTCGGTCTCGCAACCCTTTTGAATCGCGGCACGTCTGTCGACGTGCCCACGAGCGACACGGTCAGTTCAACCTTAGTGGGTACGTTGCCTTATATGGCGCCGGAGCAGTTACGCGGCGCGTTCGCGGACGTGCGCAGCGATATCTATGCCGCTGGGGCGGTCCTCTATGAAATCGCCACGGGGCGACGGCTGTTTTCGGCAACTGAGGCACCTCAAGTGATCGCCTCCATCCTAAGCACAGATCCTGTCGCTCCTCGATTACTGAACCCACGGCTGTCCCCGAGCTTGCAAGCCGTCATCCTGAAAGCCCTCGACAAGGAGCCAGATCTTCGTTACCAGTCTGCCCGAGAACTGTATGTGGACCTTGAGCGTCTGGCAACCCCCTCTTCAGTGGCCGGGGCCGTTCTGCGACGTCGTGCGTCGGTCCGGCATACGGTGCTCTCCCTCGCGGGAGTCCTGGTGTTAGGTATGTTGGTCGGGGTGGGCCTACACATTTACAGCGTCCGCCACCAACCCCTTGATTCGCTGGCTGTTTTGCCTTTCTCGGACGCCGCGAATAGCCCCGACACCCAGTATCTTTGCGATGGTATCACCGACACCTTAATCGACAGCCTTTCTCAAATGCCCAAGTTACGTGTCATGGCGCCAACTACCGTCTACCGCCTAAAAGGCCAGGAGGCCGACCCTCAAAAGGTAGGGAAAGCGTTGGGAGTCCAGGCGGTTCTCACCGGGAGGGTATTTCAGCGAGAAGGGAAGCTGGATATCCAAGCGGACCTCGTGGACGTTGCTGACGGCTCAGAGTTGTGGGGTGTTCGGTATAATCGCCAGGCCTCGGATATTCTTGCCCTACAGGAAGAAATCGCCCACGAAATTGCGAACAAGCTGAGGCTGAGGCTGACCCAGGCGGACCAGACGGCGTTAGCCAAGCACTACACGGAAGATTCGGAAGCCTATGAACTCTATCTTAAAGGGCGATATTACTCAGGCCTATACACCCTGGACGGGATTAACAAAGGAATAACGTATTTCAATCAGGCGGCCGAAAGAGATGCGGGGTTTGCCCTGGCGTACGTAGGACTGGCCAATGCCTACCATGAATTATCCAGCCAGTTCTTGCCGCCCCGAGATACCCTGCCTAAAATGGCTGAAGCGGCCCGCAAAGCTTTGACCATCGATCCATCGCTTGGGGATGCTCACACCTCGCTAGCCCTCGTCAAGTTCTCCTATGAGTACGACTTCTTGGGCGCCGAACGGGAATTCCAACGCGCCATCGATCTCAACCCGGGCGCGGCGTCGACGCACCAGTGGTATGGTTACTATCTGATTGCCATGGGACGGCAGCCGGAAGCGCTCAGGGAGTTATACCTCGCCCAGAAATATGATCCTCTTTCGCCCGAGGTCAGCGTTCTGATCGGGCTTTCTTTCTTGTCGGGCGGAGAATCCGATCGCGCCATCCAGCAATTCCAGAAGGCCCTCGACCTGGAGCCGAACTTCTGGGTAGCGCATCACATGCTTGGAATGGCCTACATGAAAGAAAAGAGGTATGGAGAAGCCAGAAATGAGCTCGCCAAGGCGACTGACCTGGGAGGCAGCACATGGGTGGCGGCGGATGTGGGGTACCTTGATGCGATTTCCGGCAGGCAAAGCGAGGCTTTGAAAATGCTCCAGTCACTTCTGGAGCGATCTAAGCAGGGTTATGTCTCGCCCCACCATATCGCGGGGATCTATGTTGGTCTTGGCCAGAAGGATCGGGCCTTTGAATGGCTCGAGAAAGCGTACCAGAGCCGTGATGAGATGTTGGTTTTCCTGAAAGTCGACCCGAAATGGGAGACTCTACGGCCGGACCCGCGGTTCCAAGACTTGTTGCATCGCCTCGGTCTTTAAGCTAGCCGTCTACCCTGTCACGGTAGCGCTCCGCGGAACTCGAAACAGCGCACGCCCTTTATTCGAAACGCCCTGATCCCCTCTCTAGTGTTGCGTTTGGAAAATAGGTTTACTTATGCGATGCCAGTCAATTCATTGTAGCGCCGGGCTTTAGCCCGGCAAGTGCCGCCCTAAAGGGCGGCGCTACGGTAAACGCATTTTCCAAACGCAACACTAGTTCCCACGCTGCTCTGCCATGAGCACGGTTCCAACAGCCTCGCTAAGAGCCCGTCTCGCCTGGGCCAACCGCGCCAATTCTATCTGATGTCCTAACAGTTGTTCATCCACAAAGCGCGTCACATCGTCGGCGCCGAGTTTCTCCGCCTCACGCCGTGCTCGCAGAAAGTATTTCTCGATGGCAGTATATATCTCTCGGGTGACCATCTCGTCCGAGAGCAGGCATGCAAGCATGTTTCGTGTCACTCTGACCTTGGGCTTCAACTTCGATAGCAGCAGATTAATCACGCAGGAATGGCGTCGGTTCTTTCGCTCGTAGTCATCACGCCAATCACGAAGGTCATCCACAATGCGGAAACCTACACAATAGCTCCAAACGAAGCGACGGAGCACAGCAAGGTGATGTGCCTTGTTGCTCATAAGTGTGATGGCAGCCAGCGACGGGAACATGAGAGCCCTGAGATATTCCGAGGTCAGGCTTAAGGAGCGTGGCGACAGTGCGGCAGTGCCAGACGTGGCTTCGAGAGCCAAGCTTCTCTGGTCGCTTCTTCTCCACGCTGCCGTGCAACTTGCCAGGATGTACCAGATATCCGATCGCGAGGTGAAGAGGTCGTTGAAGACGCGGTAGTATTTATCCCAAAACCAGTATGCTAAGTACGTCTGCTCGCGTGGAGCGAAAGCCCGGCCGTCGAGAACGTCATCGCTTGCGCAGACACTCAGGGACGCGTAAACGACTGACAAGCCTAACTGTCGCTGAGTTTCTCGACACGCCAGACCGAATGCCTTCGAGAACCAGAACACTAAGAAGGGCACGGGTCTCGCGACGAGCGGATGTGCGCGCTCCCCTTGGGCGCTCGGAGGGAGAGCGTGTACTCGCTTGTGTAGATAGTATTTCGCAACTTCCTTGACAGCGGGGGGGAGCGTTGAATAGTCAGCGCGAAGGCGATTCACAATCCAGTCAACGTCGGCGGCGAACTCCGTATACAGGGTACTCTGGGCGGTCAATTCAAGCGGCGGAATTGAGATCGCAGTTTTCGGGGAAGTGATAGTTTTTCGCGGCGCGGTGGAGGTAGCCATGGCAGCCTCGCGATGGTGCTTGCCCTAATTCCACGGCACAAGGGGGAAAGGGCATTGACTCTTCACCTAAGTCTTGGCATCGAGGGTCCAGATGTCGAGCGGCCACGGATCGTTCTAAACGAAGCATATCTCAAATCCCGAGCGACACTCTTCCTCTCCCTTGGGCCTACGTTTAGAGAGCGGTCTAGTCCGGGTCAGACCTGTCGGAAGTAGTGCGATCTCCGGGTATGTCCTGAGGTATTCGCGGAAAATGACCTGCAACTCCTCGCTTGCCTTCGGACTCAGCGTGATTCCGACTTTGGAAAGATACTCTGACGGCTTGAGCAAGAAATTAAGTCGTTCGACAGGGTCCGAATTGATTCCTTCAATCAAAGAACGAACCGAAGCGCGGTTCTTCCGACGGGCAACCTCTTTCATGTTAGCACCCCCTGAAATGCGCCGCAGCTTAGCGCGAATCGCTCGTGCAAGTCAAGAGCCTGACGAGCTGAGCGAGCGCGGAATATTCGCGTCACGGAAGCTCGACCATCCGTGGCCCTCTTTCGCCACGATCGCAGGGATTCCCGGACAGCTTTATTAATCTTCCTCCGGCACCGTGTAAGGGGCACGGTAGCCGCGGCCGGCGTCGCGAAGCAGTGCGTCAGCTTCGGAATCGCCGATGACTTCTTGGGTCTCGGGATTGAAATTCAAGGTTCTCCCCAACCGATACGAAGCGTTGGCGAGGTGCATGAGCGTGGTGGAGATGTGGCCTTCCTCGATGGGCGCGTTGAGGTCTGCTTTTTTGCGGCTGCGTACGCAATCAATAAAGTTGGCGAAGTGAGGGCCGCCTTCACCCGCCCTGCTGGGGCCCGGCGTCTGTTCCTTTCCCAGCCAGGATAGGTAGGGATTCTCGATGTCTTCATTGCCGATCGCGAGATATCCCTTGGAGCCAAAGAAGATGTCGCCGTAAGTGTTGGGATCGCCCTTGCTCCCCCCCATTTCCACGCCGCCGATGCCCGCCTCCCGGTCGGTGATCCAGTGGCGAACCTCAAACTCCATCATCTTGCGCTGACCGCCGGGCAAGTCATATTGGAAAGCGCAGCTCAAGGTGTTGGGTGTCTCCTGGTCGTCGTCGAACATGAAATGCCCGCCGACGGCCGAAATCCTATTCGGGAACTTCACACCCAAACCCCAGCGCGCCACGTCCAATTGGTGGACACCCTGATTGCCCAGGTCGCCGTTTCCGTAATCCCAAAACCAGTGCCATTGGTAATGGAAGCGGTTGTGGGTAAAGGGCCGGAGGGGCGCCGGGCCGGTCCACAGATCGTAGTGGACGCCCGCCGGCGCCGGCTCCGCGGGAGCGTGCCCGATCGTGTCGCGCCACTTGAAGCAAAGACCGCGGGCCAGGTAAACGTCACCGATCAGCCCCTCGTGAATTTTCTGAACAGCCTCCCGGGCGGAGGGCGACGAGCGGCTCTGCGTCCCGTGCTGCACAATACGATCGTATTTCTGCGCGGCCCGCACAAGCTGGCGCCCTTCCCACCAATTGTGCGAGCAGGGTTTCTCCACGTACACATCTTTACCGGCCTGGCAAGCCCAGATGCCGATCAAGGAATGCCAGTGATTCGGCGTGGCGATGGAGATGGCGTCTATGGATTTGTCCTCCAGCAACTTTCGCACATCCGGGTAATACAACGCCGGCTTCGGGATGTTTTGCTTTTCCATCTCGGCCAAACGCTTTCTCCAAACGTTCTCGTCCACCTCGCACAGGGCGGCGACCTCGACGTTGGGTATTCGCGCAAAGGACGTGACGTGGCTAAACCCCCGGCCATGCACACCGCACACCGCCACGCGAATGCGGTCGTTCGCCCCGAATACCCGTTCCGGCCGGGTTAGGAAAGCCACGCCGCCCGCGGCCGCGAGGCCGGCGGCGCCGCTCACACCGCTTTTCAAGAAACTCCGGCGGCTTAATTGCGAATCCTTGCACACAAGAAATTCTCCCTCCCTGTAGACTTGCACTCCGTGTTATCCATGGAAGAGGCCAGGGGTTTGTCCCGTGGCCCTCTTTCGCCACGGCCGTGGGGATTCCCGGACAGCTTTTTTAATCTTCCTCCGGCACCGTGTAAGGGGCACGGTAGCCGCGGTCGGCGTCGCGAAGCAGCCTGTCAGCTTCGGGATCGCCGATGACTTCTTGAGTCTGGGGATTGAAATTCAAAGTCCGGCCCAGGCGATAGGAAGCGTTGGCAAGCTGCATCAGCGCCATGGAAACGTAACCTTCCTCGATGGGCGCGTTCAAGTTCTCCTTTTTCCGGCTTATCACACAGTCAATGAAGTTCGCGTAGTGGGCAAGTTCCGCCCCCGCATGAACCGCCGGTTGGGGGTCTTGATCGGGGCCGAGCCACACCTTGTAAGTATCGGCATCCTCATCGCCCGTCGCGAAATAACCCTTGGAGCCATAGAAGATGTTACCCACGGTGTTGTGGCCGCCCGCCAGGGGGCCGAGCCCCGGAAGTCCGGGCTTGCGCTTGGATTCTTGCGTTCCCAGTTCCGGGGTGCCAATTTCCGCTTCATGATTGGTCATCCAGTGCCGGGTCTCGAAGGTTATCATCTTCCGCTTACCGTCCGGCAGGTCGAACTGAAATGCGCAGGCCAGGTCGTTGGGAGTTTCCTGATCATCCTCGAACATAAAGTGGCCGCCGATGCCGCTTACCTTGTTGGGAAATCCCACCCCCAGCCCCCAGCGCGCCACATCGAGCTGATGGGTGCCTTGATTTCCCATATCGCCGTTCCCGTAAGCCCAAAACCAGTGCCAGTTGTAGTGAAAACGATTCTTGGTGAAATCATGCAGGGGCGCCGGGCCGGTCCAGAGATCGTAATGCACTCCCGCCGGAACCGCTTCGACCGGTGTATGGCCGATGGTGTTGCGCCACTTGTAGCAGAGCCCGCGCGCCATGTAGACGTCGCCAATCAACCCTTCGTGGACCTGCTTGATGCCGTCGCGCACCGCCGTGGCGGAGCGGATTTGCGTGCCATGCTGGACGATGCGGTCGTATCGTTTCGCGGCGGCGACGAACTGCTTGCCTTCCCACAGATTGTGCGAGCAGGGCTTCTCGACGTAGACGTCCTTGCCCGCCTGGCATGCCCAGATTCCCATCAAGGTATGCCAATGATTCGGCGTCGCAATCGAAATGGCGTCGATCGACTTGTCCTCCAAAAGCTTGCGGACGTCCACGAACGTGGCGGGCTTGGGGATGCCACGTTTCTCCATTCGCGCCACGCGCTCCTGCATGACATTCTCGTCGACGTCGCACACCGCGGCGATCTCAACGTTACTCAGTTGCGAATAGTTATGGACGTGATCCATGCCGCGCCCGTGCACGCCGCAAATCGCCACCCGCACGCGATCGTTCGCCCCGAATACCCGCTCCGGCCGGGTTAAGAAAGTTACGCTGCTCGCGGCCGCGAGGCCGGCGGCGCCGGTCACACCGCTCTTCAAGAAACTCCGACGGCTTAATGGTGAATCGTTGGACATAAGAAATCCTCCCCCCCTGAAGACTGGCACTCAGTGCCACTTATCGTTCGTGGGCCGCATATTCCTGATAGACCTCGGCGACCTTGGCTTGCCGGTAGTCACCGTGATGGATGAAAACGCGATAACGAAACTTCAAGTCTTTGCCCTGTTGAATGGTCCAGCTCCCGTCCTTCTCGGGGTCCTTAAAGAACTCCCTCCAGCCGAAGGGATTCGCGGCGAGCAGGCCATAACCGCGCGCGTGCCAGTAGGTGGGATGGCGGAAACTCCGCGGACTGTCGAAGACGGCAACGCCCAGTTCTTCTCCCCCGACAGTGCCATCATAGTCAACCCAATCCGCGCGCTTTCCCCAAATGGCTTTCTCCCCCTCCGCACCGGCCGAGTTTACCATATGCCCGGGAGGCACATTCAGTTCTTTGGCCAAGCGGATCCCGAAGGTTCCTTCCTTGGTGTCACCCATGGTGACGTCCGAACCATGATTAGCCACGAGGGCGATTTCGCAATCAATCCACCGGGTGTTTGGGTCGCCTCCAAAGACGAAGGATTGGATCATGTCGGCGATCGCCCTGCGGTTGGGGTCAGCCAGTTCGAAATCGGCTCGTAGCTCACCGGAATCGGCGCCGCCCCGCACCTCCTCCAGGTTGCGCAAGGTCGCGCGGCCGAAAACCGTGTCCTCACTATTTTGGGCGAACACTTCCTCGCCCCAGAAGTCGATGCCATCAATATTTCCATGGCCAAAAAACATGTCACGCTGATGAGCCTCCAGGCTCGGGTCCTTCAGATGTTCCGGCGGGATGGTATTCCCCTTGGGAAAGTCCCGCGTCACGATAGTACCTTGCGCGCTGCGCAGGGGTTGAAAGTAGGGCTTGGCAACGTCGGAGGAAAAGTAGTAGGTCGTGAAGAGCCGGCCCCCAATGAGGACATCGACGTGATCGCCCCTTCGCACGAGTTCCACCGCGCCTCCGGCAGGAAACGCCATGGAAGCGAACACCAATCCACCCATCAGCGCCAGCCAAATCCCGGATTTGCCATGGATCATGGACGCGCCTCCCTTGAATCACCTGTGCCAGCACACTATGGCTTTCAAAAGGGCGTTGTCAAGTGCGTGGCCTGTACTCGCCTAAAGGCGTGTAGGGCGCGCCACGAGAACCCGGCGACTCCCTTACAGAGAATTGCAAAATATAGCGACAATTACGTGCGTAGCGCGGGCATCTCGCCCGCTGTCGCGGGAGCGTCCCGCTCCCGCCAAGAGCGCGGGCAGGATGCCCACGCCACAGCGGGCGAGACGCCCGCGCTACGAAATCAGTTCGTCACTATATTGTGCAATCCTCAATAGAGCGCAACCTTGATGCGGTAAAGGCCGGCGCCGTGCGACACAATCGTGGGAGCGAAGGGGGTTTCTACAATGCCCAGCTCTTTCTTTTCCCAAAGGTCACGGACTGCACACTTCCCACCCACGCCCAGTTCACTCCAGCGCACGGCCACCGCCGCAGGTGCATGGTCGTCCAAATTGAAAACCGCCAAGTATTTGTCAGGTGTGCCGGGAATATCCGCCGCCCACGCCACTTGATTGCCGCGTGTAAAAACCTCGCGGTTGTGCGCGCTGTGTTGATCCACTGCCAGCACTTCAGGATTGGTCAGCAGGGCCAGGGTGGCGGCATCCAGGCGCGGCAGGTCGCCGCCCATCATCAGCGGCGAGCGGAAGATTGCCCAAAGCGTCAGGAGGGTTCGCTGCTCAGCAGGTGTGAAGCGCGACTGCCGCTCGGGGTCCTCGAACCCTCGAATGCATACTCGCCCGAGGGGCAGCATATCGGCGTCCGGCCAATGATCGGGACCAATATAGGGAGCCCAGGCGCGGCAGAGCGCGAATTGGTTTTTCAAGAGCTTCCAATCGTCCCAGAAGTCGTCGGAAATGCGCCACAGTTGCGCGTACTTCTGGACGTGCGCGGCCTGGGCCACGGGAGTTGGGCCGGGTGAAAGGCTTAACACCATGGGCCGGCCGGATTTCCGGATGGCGCGGCTGAGGGCAGCGATCTCCGCGCCGTGGTAGCCCTCGCGGGCGGGCTTCTCCGCCCGGCTCATATCGTCGGCCTTGATGTAGTCCACACCCCACCGGGCGTAGAGAGCCACGATGGAATCATAGTAAGCCTGCCCTGCGGGTTTACTCACGTCAACCCCATACATGGCCGTTGACCAGGAACAGGCGTTTCCGGTATCGGCGATGTCCTTCGCGTGAGCCGAGGTTCCGAGGATCGGCAGATTCTTGGTCACCGCGGCGCGGGGAATTCCGCGCATGATGTGAATCCCAAATTTCAATCCCTTGCTGTGCACGTAGTCCGCCAAGGGCTTGAACCCCTGACCATGGGCCGCCGAGGGAAAGCGCTGGAGAGCGGGAAGCAGGCGGCCGTATTCATCCATCGAAACCTCCCACTTTTCCTCCGCGCCCTCGACCGCCGAGGTCCGTGGAAAATACCAATAGTAGTCCACCACCACATACTTCCAGCCGTAGCGGGCTAGGTGTTGGGCCAAGTAATCGGTGTTCGCCCTCACTTCCTGCTCTTTGACGTCGCCACCGTAACTGTCGTAGCTGTTCCACCCCATCGGCGGTGCGGGCGCGAGGTTCGCCGTTTGACCGGGAGGGAGATTCGAAGGCAAGGGCGCTTTTCCGGCGCCCGCCCACATTCCGACACCTGCCAAGAGGCTCGATGCAATGAGTAGAACAAGGGCTTTCGGAGCAAATCGCATGGTTCCTTCCCCAGGTTTAAATTTTCCGCCTGCCTCAGGCCATGATGTGCCAGGGCACATTGACGAGGATAATCCGTTGGCTTCCCTTGGTCAGCAGGAGCGCCCTTAGCCATTCCGCGCGTTGATTGTGCAGGAAGTAATGATACCAGTGCCGCTCCACCAACTCGGGAATCAGTACGGCGATTTGCCGGTCAGGGTTGTTTCGCTCGAGGTCCAGAATATAGTTCAAGATCGGGTAGATTACGAAGCGATAGGGCGAGGGCAGTTCCACCAGGCGCGGCGCTACCCGGCCCGCTTGTTTCGCCGGTTCCTCGACGTAGCGGTCCCATGTTTGGCAGAAACTCCCGTCGTCCTTTTCACAATCGATGTGCAGAACCTGTACGTCGGAAGATTGAGTCAGGGCAAACCGCAGCGCTTTCTGGGCGACCCTGTTCCAAGTGAGAATCGGAACCACGACCAGCGGGGCCCGCATATTGGCCAAATCCAGAGGCGTAGGGTTTGCGACCTCTGCCTCAACAAGACGATAGTGCCTGCGGATGGCTATCATCACCATCATCAAGGCGGGAATGAGCAAAACCGTGACCCATGCGCCTTCGATGAACTTTGCCACCGTTACCACCATAACGGTGGTCGCGGTGGCCACGGCTCCCAGTCCGTTAACCAAAATGCTGCGTCGCGATCCTTGGCCGCCGATGCGTTTCCAGTGAGCGACCATGCCGGCTTGTGACAGCGTGAACGCCAGGAAAGCGCCCACGGCAAACAGCGGAATTAACCGGTCGGTGACCCCGCCAAACAAGATCAGCAGCCCGGCACACAGCACCGCGAGCACCCAGATCCCTTGCGAGAACACCAGCCGCCTTCCGCGCGAGGCGAAGCCGTGGGGAAGATATCCGTCCTCCGCAACGGCGCGGCAGAGTCGCGGAAAGTCCGCAAAGGCGGTGTTCGCGGAGAGCGCCAGCACGAGCAGGATGGAGCCCATGGTGATGTAGTAGAAGGCGCCCTGTCCGGCCACCGCGGCGACGAGCATGGAAAGCACGCTCTGATATCCCGCCTGTCCGGGGTCGGTGGCGCCGATGTGGTAGACACGAACCAAATAGGCGATTCCCCCCAGCAGCACAATGAGAATCGCAATGATCATGGTCAAGGCTCGCTGTGCGGATTTAACCACCGGCTCCCGGAAAGCCTGGACTCCGTTGCTGACCGCCTCGACGCCGGTCATGGCGGTACAGCCGCTGGAAAAAGCCTTGAGCAAAAGCCAAGCACTAACCCCCGCCGTTTGCAAGGGCAAAGGCGGTGGCGCGACGATGGGCAAGGGATGACCACCGGCAGCGAGCGTCTTTGCCACTCCGAGCAGCAAGGTGAAGAGCAAACTTCCGACAAATATATAGGTCGGAATAATAAACACCGCGCCGGTCTCGCGAACGCCGCGCAGGTTGACCATGGTGATGATCAGCAGGATCGCGAGACAGATCAGCAGGGTGTGCGCCTGGAGCGACGGCACGGCCGAGACGAGCGCCCCTACGCCTGCGGAGATTCCTACCGCCGCCGTCAGAACGTAGTCGATCATGAGGGCAGCGGCCGCGAGCAGTCCGGGGAAGGCTCCTAGGTTCTGGCGAGCCACCGTGTAGGATCCGCCCCCGCTCGGGTAAGCTGCAATGGTTTGGCGATACGAGAAATAGACGATCACCAGCAGGATGATGATGCTGGCCGTGATCGGGACAATGTAAGCAACTCCCGCGGCGGCCAGCGGGATCAGCAGGGTGAGGGCCGCCTCCGGCCCGTACGCAGCGGAACTGAGGGCGTCCAATCCGAAGACGGAGAGGCCTCCGATAGGCCCCAGCTTCTCTCCCGCTTCCTCGGAAGAACGCAGTGGCCTCCCGAAGAGCAGATCGTCTAGTTTCATTTCTCATCCTCTATAGTCGAAGTCGATGTGCCTGTGCCCAGGAAGAAGATCTTGCCACAGAATGCCGGTGACCTCCCTGGAAATAATCGGGTGAGCCCTTGGGTCAAGGAGGGCATGGCGGCGGGTTCACCCCGCCACCACCGCAACAAAAATGGCGGCGTGAAGGCGTCGTTCGGGGCCAGCCATAATGTTAATGCATTGTAGGCTACTGGGAGCCCGGAGCGCCAGAACAGGGCAAATGTCTGGCCGACTGGCTCGGAGGCTATCAGTAGGTTTCACCTACGGCTACGCACGGAATCCGGCTATGCGGGACTCACGATGTAGCGATTGAGAAAAACGCCCCATCGCGGATAACCAGCCCGGCGCATGGCGCCACCCCTCCCTTCGATAGGCTCAGGGCAGGCTCCGAATCAGGAGGGGAGTTCTTAAGAAAAACTCCCCTCCTCAGATGAGGAGGGGTGGCGCGCTGAGCGCCGGGGTGGTGCTGAGTACTTGTGGCAAGGGCGTCCCGCCCGTGAACAGTCACGGCCAAGATGGCCGTGCCACCGCCGCGGGAGGGGCCGAGCGCAACTCGGCCCTACAGGGTCAACCCCGCTGGGGTTGGGGGATCAGGGGGCTTTCGAAGTCTGCTTTCATGGCTTGTGGGTGTCACAGGCAGTGGAAAGGCAATCCTAGCTTGTAGTTCAGTTCGGACCCCGGAGTTCTCCGGAAAGGCAAAACTGACCCTTTCCTTGGAAGTAGGCATTCAGGAGTGTCATTCGTGTCCGTGCTGATGGTGCTCATCGTGACCATGCGGGTGTGAGTGAGTCACTCCGTCATGGGTGTGCTCGTGACTATGCTTGCCCCCCGCCCCCGGCGGAGACTGTCCGGGGTGGGAGTGCTGATGATGTGGATCGTCGTGAGAATGCTCATGCGAGTGGGTAAGCGACTCGTGCTTATGGGAGTGAGAATGATCCGCCATGGATATTTCCTTTCGAGTTGAATTGGGTGGCGCCCACGTTCACTTGTAGCACATGAGGCTACGTCTGGCAAGGTCGAGAAAGGGAGGTCGAGAAAGGGAAGCGCGCCGGCGGGGTGCTGAGAAAACTCCCCTCCTCAGTTGAGGAGGGGCGGCGCGCTGAGCGCCGGGGTGGTGCTGACAGCGGGGTAGTGCTGACGCCCGGGGTGGTGCTTGTAACATGCTTGTGACCTACCAAGGCTATGCATTGTGCTACTGTTTCCTGTGTTCGAGCGATTTCTCTGGAGGATTTAAACAGCCGCTTGCCTCGCTCCGTGGGGGACTTGGCTAGCGAGGCACAAGTTGACCACGAGAGTTCTCGTGGTGGGGACGATACCGCTCCCGGGGAGAAGTCGTCCGCTTCGGGTCGATTTTGACCGACCGGTTACGATAGTCAATGGTGAGGACATAGGAGCTCAATGCTGGGAACCCCACGACACCCACAACCTCCACCCCGTAGTGGCGGCTCAGGTTTAGCAGATCCAAGGCGACGACGCGGTCGGGAACAAGTTCCTGCCCGGCAATTTCGAAATGCACAGCGGTGGAAACCAGTTGACCGGTGGCAACCCCTGTCCCTGCCTCAATGGGCAAATCCGCGACAATATGCGAACCGCCCAGAGTGCCTGCCACTTCGCGAGAGACCGCGCTGCAGTAAGCGCCCGTATCCAGGATGACATACCCGTGATGCTTTCGGTTCAATACGGTTTCGACAAGCAGGGAATCGTGTTGTTCGACCGTCCGGTTGGAGGAACCCTCCAGGTCTTTTTCCTGCGGGTAGGGGATCAGGCTGAGAGTCCTGCCCGGCAGGTCGAGCCGCATGATGAAGTCAGAGAACATCGCCAGGGGAATCACCCCGTCTGCGCCCTCGACTACTCTGCCCTCGACAAGAGCGACGCGGCAATTCCGGAAGGAGACAGGACCGATATCGACGCTCCCGGCCACGCCTGTCTTTGCCAATCTAGTTCTCAGGCCCACCAGATCCAGATCTGATCCGCCGGAAAGGCCCAGGGAGCGCGCGGCTTTAGCGTCAATCACGATGGACTCAGCACCGCTGTCGAGGACCAAGCGCAAGGGCCGTCCACCGTTTACGCTCACGGTCAGGAGGACGCCAACAGGCCGGTTTGGGGATGGACAGAACGATCTCAATTGCAATTCGTACGGCTGGTAGGGGCTGGCAAAATCGGGATGTGGATCCCGGGCAGAGGGTGCATCGGCCGCGGTCACCCGGATGTACGCGAGCACTAAACCGGTCGCAAGAAGCGTTGCTACCTTTTGAAGCCGCATGAGGCGAACCTCAAATTACAACATTGTGACGACTATATTACATTTCGGTTAAACCTTAAAGGGGCTTGAGTCAAAATTTGTCCGCAAGGGGGGTTGGTCTCGGCTTCGTGCGGGAGTGACCGACGTTAGCGTCGCCGCTGCCCACTGCTGCGAAAGTAGATGTGCCGAAGGCACCTTGGACTGCGGTAGCAGCAGCTACCGCTTTCCGCATTCGGTCCAGACGGCAAATGTGCAAGGCGAGGGGGAAGCAAGGCGGTAGCTGCTGCTATCGCAGTCCAAAGCGCGCGCATTTTCATCATCCACTCCAAAATTCACATATCCTTCACCAACAATTCATGGGCGTTACACATTCAACTTCAACCTTGGCCCGCGGTGTCACTCTGTTACAAGAATTCTTCAATCTGCAACACAAGCGTCATGTCGATGTTGCACCATCAGCGCGTATTCGTTCTGGGAGAGTCGGCGCACGCCAACGCAATCTGTCTTCCCAAGGGCGGTTCCTGCGGTAGAGGGGGCCGACGTTTGGGGTGTGTAGTTAACCACGTGCTGGCACTTAATCGGGTTCAGGTTCGGAATACAACGCTGCAAAAGGAGGAAGTTCAATGCATCAGCAGTTGCTTCGCATGATACGGGTTTTTCTTCTCGCTCTAATTGGCGCCAACTTGTTTATGGGGGTTGCTTTTAGCCAAATCGACCGTGCCAACCTAAATGGAACCGTCACTGACCCGAGTGGAGCCACCGTTCCCAACTCGAAAGTTGTGGTTGTTGCCCCCGACACGGGTTTCACAAGGGAGACGGCCACCGCGACTAGCGGAGTTTACAGCCTCAGCAGCCTGCCCATGGGATCGTACGATCTGACGGTCTCGGGGAGTGGATTCAAGACGTTCGAGGAGAAAGGGATCCAGCTTTCCGTTGGCCAGACCCGCACCGTCAATGTGCAACTCCAAGTGGGCGCGCCCGCCACGACGGTCGAGGTGCGGGCTTCCGCTCAGGCGCTCGATTCGAACAACGCCGAGATCTCGAACGTTATTCAATCACAACAAGTGGAGGACATCCCCCTGAACGGGCGCGACTGGGCCCTCCTGATGACGCTCGCCCCGGGCGCGGTCAACCTCGGCGCGGGCGGCCAGCGGGACCTGCGATTTGTGGGGCGAGGCATTGACGACAGCAACTACACGTATGATGGACTCGATGCCACGGGCGTCCAGGAGCAGAGTCAGAAGGCGGGCGTGCGCCTGGGCATTTCGCTGGAATCGATCGCGGAGTTTCGCGTCAGTTCCTCGGTCTATACCGCCGATCAGGGCGGGTCGGCCGGGGCCATCGTCAGCATCGTATCGAAGACGGGCACGAACACGCTGCACGGTTCGGCTTTCGATTTCCTGCGCAACAACGTGTTCGACGCGCGCTCGCCCTTCGATGTGAACATCCCCCCCTTCCGCTTGAACCAGTTCGGCGCCAGCGTGGGCGGGCCCATCCAGAAGGACCGCACTTTCTTCTACATGGATTACGAAGGGATCCGGCAGCGCCTGGACACCACTGTGATCGGGTTTGTACCGAACGCCGCGTTTCGCGAGAGCGTCACCAATCCAGTTCTCACCCCCTTCCTCTCCCAGTGGCCGGACCAGGGAATGTTGATCCCCGTCGGTGACGGCATCACCAACGAATGGGTTCAACCGCAGAGTGAGAACATCCGCGAAGATAGCGGAATGTTCCGTCTGGATCACACCTTCACCTCCCGAACCTCCATCTTCGCCCGGCTGAACATCGATGACGCCAACAGCACCGCACCGCTCGACACGCTGGGCGGCCTCGATAACCCTCTCATCCGCCCCTCGAATTATGTGGTCCAGTTGACGCACACCTTCTCGCCGAGCATCATTAACGAGCTCCGCGGGGGAATCAACCGCTCCGCCTTGCACCACTACCAGACTGGAACGTGTCCACAATCGATAGGCGTCAACGGTCTGGCCGGCACCATCTGCGCGGACGTGAGCGGCCCCTTCGATACTCCCAGTGATAGCCAACTCGATGAGGAAGTCGGCACGACGATTGATGCCTACGACGACCTGAGCATTGTCAGGGGCCGGCACACCATTAAGATGGGGATCGGCGTGGAGCGCCACCGGCTGAACAATTCCGACGAAAGTATCGGCAACGGGGATCTCTCCTACGACACCACGGACTTGTTCCTTACCAACGTGGTGGACAGCTATTCCTACGTCGGGCCGTTGACCCTGGGCGGCGAGCGGCGCACTTACATCATGCCTTACGTGCAGGATACGTTTAAAGTGCGGCCCAATCTCACCCTCAATTACGGATTGCGATGGGAGCATTACACGGTTTTGAAGGAGGCGTTTGGCCGCCAGGCCGTGGTGAAGCTTTCGTGCGGAGGCTTTTGCCCGAAGGGCACCCCGATGTATTCGCCCTACTACCTGGACTTCGCCCCGCGGCTGGGTCTGGCCTGGGCCCCCGGAGGAGCTGCAGGGAAAACGGTCATCCGCGCCGGGTTTGGAATGTACTTTTCGCCGAACCAGATGGACGACTTCACCGACGGGCACGAAAGTACGGACCAACGGTTCGCGGTTTCGTCAGCGGATGTGCCAAACCTCGCGTGGCCGATTTTTCCCGCCCTGCTGCCCTCCCCCTTATACTCGCCCAAAGCGTGGGATCCGAACCGCAAGGACGGATACTTCGAAAACTGGGATTTCACGGTCGAGCGGATACTCCCCGGCAACTTTATCGGCCAGATTGCTTATGATGGCAGCGAGGGGCATCGGCTGTTCGGCAAATTACAGGCCAATGTCATCAATCCCCTAACGGGTGAGCGCCCCATACCCACCTTTGGCCAGTACGGCTATAAAAACAACCTCGGCAACAGCAACTTCCATTCGCTTCAGGTATCCTTGCAGCGTCATCTCACCAATGGCTGGCTGTGGGGCACGCAGTACATGTGGTCGCACGGTCTGGCTGACGAAGGGTTCGGAGCGGGCGACACCACGAATATTGAAAACGTGAATTGTATCAGATGCGACTATAGCAGCTCGGATATCGATATTCGCCAATCCCTCTCGATCAATTCGGTCTACGAGCTTCCGTTTGGACGCGGCAAGCATTTCTTGAACAATGGCGGTGTCGCCGCCAAGGTGCTGGGCGGCTGGCAACTGAGCGGGATTGCCTCGGCCATGAGCGGCCGCCCGATTGACATCGAGATAGACCGGAGCGCCTCGGCCATGCCCGACGGGAACAAGAAAGCTCAGCGGCCGGACTTCGTACCCGGCCAGTCCCTTTACGCGCCCGGCCAAAACGTCAACAACTGGTTCAATCTAGCGGCCTTCGCGACACCCGCCAAAGACACGTGGGGGAACCTGGGACGCAACATTGCACGTGGACCCGGGTATTATGAAATCGATACGGCGCTGCAGAAGGACATTCCCCTTACCGAAAAGTTGAAATTGGAGTTCCGCGCCGAGGCGTTTAACTTGCTTAACCATCCGATCTACGGCGATCCGGATTCCGATGTCTCGGATGGGCCCGGCGAGTTCGGGGTCATCACCAGCCAACTGAACACCGGCGCCACGGGGCTCGGCACTTCACGGCGCCTTCAGTTCATGCTGCGCCTGGAGTTCTGAGGGGTCGGAGGTCGGCGCTCACAACCCTCGGGCGGCCTGCCGCCACGGTCAGCACGACCTGTTAATCGTGTCAGCACACATGGGCCTAATGGTTTTCAAATTTTTAACTTGTCGAATTCTCAAACGGCCACCTGACCCCTCACTCGTCCCGCCCCGGCTGATGAAGACGCCGGCGGCGGTCCACGCCCTCCCCTCGGAGAGGGCTAGGCACCGTAAATCCCAGCCTTCTCCCAGGGGAGGAGGTGGCCGACGTAGGAGGACGGATAAGGGGTTACTTCCACGGACGGGGCGACAGAACAATTTACAACTTATAAATTCAAAAACCATGAGGCCGGCGCCACCAGTACTCGCGACGCACAACACTAACGGAGCTGCGCCCCAGCCCCGCGAGCGTGTTTAACAGCGCTATCACGACGTGAAAACTTGACTCATTTGCATCAAGCTTTGCACTTCAAGATTTCTAGTTGATCCGTCCTCGCCGGCCTTATCACCAGGGGGCGCTGAGCATAGGAGAAGCGTCCTGATGTCGAAATTGACCCCCTGGCAATTCGCGCCGCTGCCTCCCGGCCCCTGTCGGCGAGTAGGGGTGTCATTTGGAAGTGCCACGGGCGTCCCGCCCGTGAAGGGTCACGGCCAAGATGGCCGTGCCACAGCAAATGACACCACTACCTGGTCGGCGCGTATGCGGGCGTGGGTGCCACCGAACAGGTTATAATGTGGGTCAACCAGGGAATAATTAGGCTGCCTGGACGGCGGCACAATATCGGAGGACTTTTAATGAAGCTGTCATCTGGTCACGGACTTCTCGCAACCGGGGTAATTCTAATTCTGCTGGGCGCCTCTGCCCTCGCACTTGCAGCGGCGGCCAACTACCATCAGTTAAGGAGATATCCTTTCGGGGCGGCCGAGGGTAGTACCCGGGAGTATTTTGACTACATTACGGTCGACTCTTCGGCGCGCCGCGTTTACGTGTCACATGGCACGGAGATTAAAGTCCTCGACGCTGACAGCGGCAACCTCATCGGCAACATCACAGGCTTGAAACAGGACCATGGAGTTGCTATTGCCGCCGAATTCAGCCGCGGGTTCATCACGGACGGAGGCCAGGGAAAAGTCATTATTTTTGATCTGAAGACGCTCAAAGTAATCGGCGAGGCGAAAGCCGACGAGGACGCCGACAGCGTAGTTTACGATCCTGCCTCCCAGCGCGTCTTTGCCCAGAATGGACACCCGCACACCTCCACGGTGATTGATGCCAAGAGCGGCGCCGTGGCAGCGACCATCGAGCTGGGCGGGGGGCCGGAATTTGCCGTGGCCGATGGCAAAGGAACCGTTTATGTGAATATGGAAGACACCAGCGAGCTCGTCGCCATTGATTCCCACACACTTACTATCAAGTCGCGCTGGCCGGTCGCCCCCGCCGGAGCGCCCACCGCACTCGCCATCGACATCAAGCATCACCGGCTGTTCAGCGCCGGCCGCAAACCGCAGATGCTCGTGGTGATGGATTCCGACACGGGCAAGGTTATCCAGTCGTTCCCGATCTCAGGGGGCGTGGATGCCGCCGCTTATGATCCTGGAACCGGCAATGTGTTTGCTTCCACCCGCGAAGGCATGGTCCACATATTCCACGAGGACTCGCCCGACAAATTCAGCGAGGTTGAAACCGTCAAGACTGAGTTCGGGGCCAAAACCATGGGACTCGATACGAAGACACACAACCTCTTTCTGGACACCGTGGATTTTGCTCCGGCTGCGGCTCCCACGCCGGACCATCCCCGTCCACAATGGATGGCCGTTCCGGGATCGTTCCACGTTTTGGTCTATGGAGAATAGCTGTGAACAGAAAACTCATGATTGCCTGTGCCGGCGCTGCACTTCTTCTGGCGGTTGTGGCGGCTGCGAACCTTCCGAACATTGTCGCGCCTGGAGTGCGTGTCCTGCTGGCCGCCGGCGCGGAACCGATTCCCCATTCCGCCGTGCAGTCAAATACCATTCTTCCGGGGCACGTCGGCGACAACGTCTTGGTCGGCGCCGGCGACATCGCTGATTGCAAACAACTCGAAGGGGCCCAAGCCACGGCGGCGCTGCTTGCCACCATCCCCGGAACGATTTTCGCGGCGGGCGATACGGGCTGCCCGGACGGGACCGATGAGAACTTCCTCCAGTGCTATGCCCCCACTTGGGGTCGCTTCAAGGATCGCACCCGGCCCGCTCCCGGCAATCACGAGTATCACACCAAGGGCGCGGGGCCCTATTTCAAGTATTTCGGCGCGGCAGCCGGCGAACCAGGGAAGGGTTACTACAGTTATGAGCTGGCCGGGTGGCACATTCTTTCTCTCAACAGCGATTGCTCCGATATCGGGGGTTGCGGCGCGGGCTCGCCGGAAGAGGTGTGGCTGCGGCAGGACTTGGCCACACACCCCGCCGCGTGTACCTTGGCTTACTGGCATCACCCCTTGTTCAGCTCCGGCGGGACGCATGGGAATGACCCGGAGATGAAGGTCTTTTGGCAGGATTTGTACAACGCCGGCGCTGAGATCGTCATCTGCGGGCACGATCACGATTACGAACGCTTCGCGCCGCAAGATCCTGACGCCAGGCCCGACCCGGCGCGAGGGATTCGTGAGTTTGTGGTGGGCACCGGGGGGCGGCACCGTCGAGGCTTCGGCACTCCCAAGCCCAACAGCGAGGTCCGCAACTCCGATACGTTTGGCGTCCTCAAACTCACCTTACACCCCAAGGGCTATGAGTGGCAGTTCATCCCGGTGGCCGGAGCTACCTTTACCGATTCCGGTGAGGGAAGCTGCCACTGAATTCATCATCGGACCCTCGGACCATCATGTCCACAGGCGATCGGGTGAATGGCGATTGGAGATTTGCGAGACACTCCAACAGATGCGGAACGCGACTCCCCTCACCCTGGCCGCGCCACCCGCCAAGGAAGATGTGGCGGTGGCGGGTTGTGAATCCAGTACCGGCTGCTCCTGGGAAACGTTTGAGAAGTCCCTTCAGAAAGCCATCGATAATCGATTCGTGGCAAGGTAAGAAGTATCCAAGATCATTTGGGGAGACCTTTCATTGTTCGCAGGGTTGAATACTCTCCCCGCGTTCGCGCTGAATATCCTCGCAAGTGATCCGCTGCATCATTTTGGCGCGGTTCTGGAAATAGGATTTCAATTTGCTCCCCAGACTGCGGGGAACTACCTGGACCTGATTGTAGGCCATCTGTTTCCAGGAAATCGGCCCCTCATGCGGGATGAACCCGTTTCCCCACTGAAAAATAAAGGCCAGATTCCAGACAATCAGGGCGCCGACCACCAGCGCGGCGGAGGCCACGGCGGTCTTGCGGCGCTTGAACAAGTGTGCCGCTTCCTGGAGGGTCACCGCCAGGCCCAGGATAAAGAAGGGGGTCAGTGAAATGAAGAAGCGATTGCCAAACGACGACAGGCCGTGCCAATCGGGATGAAACTCCACGATGCCGTAAAAGGCGGCAAAAGCGGCGAGCGAGCAGGTGGCCAGCTCACTGTCATACTTCCTGAGGAACGCCAGGCCCACCAACGCCGGAATGACAATAGGTGTCCAGGAAAGCAGTCCATGGTTGGATGAAAACAGAGGTTCCCACAGCGCGGGAAGGTCCCCCAGCGCCAACCCCACACCCGCATACCCAGATTCCCAGGGGTGACCATAAATGATCTGCCGGGTGATCAAAGTCGGCAAGAACGCGACGAGCGTCAGACCAGCATAAAGAAGGTTCGCCGCAAACAGCCGGCGTAAGGCCTTCCAGTTATGACCCGGCGTTCGCCACTCGAGCCAGTAGCGCCGTAAGGATTCCACGAGCGGGACCAGCAAGACCGCGATGTTGGGATAATAAACGTCCAGCATCAAGCCCGACAACAGGCCGAGAACGGCCCACTGCGCCAGGGTGCGCTCAGGACGAGTCCGGTTCCAGTACCAAAGAAATAACGCCACGACAAACACCGAGTGGGCATGGGAATAGCTGGGATTGAAATACATGTAGACAGGCAGAGAAGTGGCAAACCAAATGCCGAGGGTCGCAAGAAAAGCCCATTGCTCCCGAACGTAGAAACTCGCCAGTCGGAAAGAGAACGCAAGTCCAACGAACCCGTAGAGTGCGGTCGCTAGCGCCATCGTCAGCAGGTAAGGTAAGGAAAACCCGTCCGCCCTGACGTTCACGCCGGCTTTGCGCAGAGTCACCATCACCACATGAACGGGCGTCAAGAATGGCGCCCAGAGCATCGATGGCCCCACGGAGTAGCGATTGGGCAGGTGGCCGGTCGGCGTGTAGGGCGTCTGGACCTCGCCTTCCTCCTCGGATGGCAGGTTTTCGAAAGGCCAACTGGTATGAAGCTTATCGACCTCGAAACTCATGTTGTGCTGGACGAGGAGAGATCTTACGTAGGCATAGTAGCCTACACCGTCGCCGTGCAGCCAGGGGTTGACAAACGGCAGGGTCAACAAAAAGATAACCACCAGTGCCCGCAGGTAGGTCGGCAGTTTCATGTGGGTTTACTAATCTAGCCTTACGAATCCGAGTCGCCAGTGGCGGCTTGGGACCCCCGGACGCTTGCCGGAGGCGGGACGGTCAGCCATACCGCCGTCGAGAGACTCAGAATGGGTCCGGCGACGTTGAAGAGTGCCCGGGCGGTGTTGCCCCGCGCGTTATTATAAGCGCCCAGAGCCAAGGCTCCCGAAAATGCCAGGGCTGTGGCCAGTACCCAGGGCCGCGGCAGTCGGCGCAAGCGCACTAGCCCCAAGGGGAGCAGCCAAATGAATACGTACCAGAAAGTGTGGTCGAGAATGCATCCCCGCAAACCGCGTAGGAACCCGACGCCAGCGTGCATATAGGCTGCAAACTCCCAGGGCCAAACCCAGCCACCGGCGACGGTCGACATGGCGATGGTGACAGTCGATAAGCTCGAAATTCCCAATGCGCAGACCCAGATCAGGTGTGAGAACCGCCGCTGGCCCTGCGGCGCCTCGGCTAGCCACCACCCCATCGCGAACAGACTGGAAAGTGGAGCGAAGGTCTCCTTGGCGAGTGCGCCCAAAACCCCCCAGAGGGGCAACAGAAACCAGCGGCCGGTCAGCAAAGACCAGACGATGACCATCAGAAAACAGCATTCAGCGGAATCGATCAGCCCCACCAGGTTTAAATTCGCAACGCAAAAATTCAGCAAGAAAATGGTTGCGCCCAGCAAGGCCGTCGAAAAATCGCGCGTCAGAGGATACCCGGCAGATACCAACAAGCAGGCAGTGGTGGCCGTGAAAATCCCATTCGCCACCAGCAAGCCGAAGAGGGCCGGGTCCCACGTTCCCACGCGACCCCCGGCAAGCCAATAAAACGGCTTGGCGACGTAAGGGACTAGCACCCGGTAGTAGTTCTCCGATTGGGCGAGCCGCGCGGTGGCCTCACTCGACTCGGAGGCGCGTGGGGGCTGGTGACCCACGACCATGTCGCGATACCCAGACACGTCAGAGGTTCCCTCTGATTTCCCGGGGTCATAACGATTCAGGGGAGCATACCCCAGCCCCAAACAAATCAGAAAGAAAAGCAGCCAAAGCAGGGCGATGCGTTGAGGTGTGACCGGGGAGTTTTGTTCTTCGCTGCGACTAAGCACGCCGACTACTCCTGCTGGCGCTCGAGCCGGTCTGGGTAGGAAACATCGTGCGAATCCCGAGGGTACCGGTAGACGCCCCGAGCTTCCTTGATTGCCAGGTTGTCCGTTGCCGAGATCCCGAGGTTCAGCCGCCCGGGATGCGTGAATACGCGCATAATCTCGGGATATTTGCGGGCATGGCTCTGTAATTTCAGGCTATTATTGGTCGAACCTTCACCGAAAGTCAACAGCACGGGCTGGTGGCGAGCGATTTGCTTCGGTAAAGGTATAGTGTAAACTTACTTGCGGCGAAGCGAGGGTCCGTTCGCCGATTTTATCTAAAAGTTATGAGTGCCGTAGTCATCCGTTGTGAAGGAATCGGGAAGCGATACCGCCTGGGCCAGCGGCAGCGATACCGCGCGCTGCGGGATACCCTGACCGATGCGCTACGTGCGCCGTTTCGGCTGCTGCGCCCGGCATTCGGACTTAAACCCGCCGGGGACTCTCGCGGTCCGGAGTATTTGTGGGCGCTCAAAGATGTGTCTGTCGAGATTCGGCACGGAGAGGTGCTGGGCATCATCGGACGGAACGGCGCGGGCAAGTCCACGCTGCTGAAAATTCTCTCCAGGATCACGGCGCCCTCCGCCGGCCGGGCGGAGATTCATGGACGGACGGGTGCGCTCCTCGAGGTGGGAACGGGGTTTCACCCGGAATTGACCGGAAGGGAAAACATTTTCCTCAACGGCGCCATTCTGGGGATGAGCAGGCGCGAGATCGAACGCCGGTTCGATGAGATCGTCGAGTTTTCGGAATGCGGCCGTTTTCTTGATACCCCGGTCAAGCACTACTCCAGTGGCATGTATATGCGATTGGCGTTTGCCGTCGCGGCGCATCTTGAGACCGAGATTCTGTTCGTGGACGAAGTGTTGGCGGTAGGAGATGCGGCATTCCAGAAAAAGTGCCTGGGAAAGATGAGTGATGCCGCCCAGCAGGGCCGGACGGTCCTTTTCGTGAGCCACAACCTGTTAGCTGTTGATAGCCTTTGCTCACGCGCCATCTGTTTGCATGAAGGAAAAATCGTGGTAGAAGGACCACCGCGACAGGTAACCTCCCGTTACCTGAAGGAATGGATCCAGACGTCGACCGAGGTGATCCATGAGGACATGGCGAGCGCGCCCGGGAACGAAATGATCCGGCTGCACCGGGCTTGCGTCCACCCTTTGAACGGGTCTCCCGCGAATCAAATCACCGTCCGCACGCCGTTTGTAGTGGAGTTGGAGTACTGGAAGCTGGGGGCGAAGGATAGTCTGGATCTGGGCGCGCGCGTGTACAACGAGCACGGTACTCTTCTCTTTAGCACCTGGTGGCCCCCCGGCTGCCAGGTCCCGGCAGGCTTGCTGCGCAGTTGGTTTGTGGTGCCGGGTGACCTGCTCAACACCGGCACACATCGGATCAGCTTTATTCTTGAAGCGGGGGCCGGGGCCGCGGTTTTACGCTGCGACGATCTGCTGGTCTTCGAGGTTCTCGGCGCCAGCGACATCTGGGGATTGGATGACCGGGACTGGCCCGGTGCGGTGCGCCCCCCCCTGGAGTGGAAGACGGAGGCGCTGGGAACTGCCCCCCTGCGTGACGGCCCCGCCATTTCGGAAGGGAAGACCCATCATTGACCGCCCCGGCGGAGCGAGCCGCCTCCTTATGCTCCCCCCGTTCCTTAAAGGAGAAAAGAAAAGAAGAATTCCATGACGGGCGAAAACCTTCTGAATACGGCCAAACCCTTCCCCGTGGGGACCTGGCTAAGGGTTGGGCAAACGCGCGCTGGGCGTTTCCTGCGGCGCTTCCGCAGCCGCGCGGACATTGGCAGGATAGGGCGGACAAGGCCGGTCAGTATCAACTTTGGAGATGAACGGGGGCAGATTGTTGATCGCTACTACATTGAGAAATTCCTGGCGGAGCATGCAGCCGACGTGCGAGGGCACGTACTGGAATTCGGTGACGATTCCTACACGCGCCAATTTGGCGGCGCCCGCGCCACCAAAGTGGATGTGCTCCAGGTCACGGAAGGCAACCCCCGCGCCACCGTCGTAGCGGACTTGGCGCAGGGCGGACAACCCATTCCGTCCGACACCTTTGACTGTATTATTTGCACCCAGGTCCTTCAGTATATCTACGATCTGAGCGCCGGGATCCGAACCTTGTACCGCATTCTAAAACCGGGCGGCGCCGTCCTGGTTACGGTGCCTTGCATCCAAAAGATCGACCGCGAGGACATGGAAGCCTATGGAGAGTACTGGCGTTTTACCTCACGGGCCTTGCGCCAGATTTTTGAGGAGATCTTCCCCAGGGACCATGTGGATGTGAGAGCCTATGGAAATGTCCTGGTGGCTACGGCGTTTCTGTATGGGTTGGCTGTCGAAGACCTCCGGCCCAAGGATTTGGAATTTCACGATCCGGATTACGAAGTTACGGTGACGCTGCGGGCTGTTAAATCCCCGGCGCTCCCCTGGGGTCGACCTTGACAGCCAAAAATCTCCTGAAAGCGATTCTGCCTCCTCCTGCTCGCCGCTGGTTGAGGCGCCAACCCCTGCGCGTCAAGCGCTGGCTGGGTCGATTCGGGAGCTATGGTGGCATTGACGTATTCCGGCGCAACACTCCCCTGAATAAAGACTGGGGAGGGGGCCGCGGCCAAATTGCCGACCGTCACTACATCGAACAATTCCTGGCGGAACACGCGGGGGATGTGCAGGGACATGTGCTGGAATTCGGCGACGATTCCTACACGCGCACATTTGGCGGCGCCCACGTGACTCAGGTGGACGTGCTTCACCTTACGGCCGACAACCCGCACGCCACCATCGTGGCAGACCTGGCGGATGGCAGGTCAATTCCCTCCGACACCTTTGATTGCATTATTTGCACCCAGGTTCTGCTCCTGGTCTACGATCTTCACGCCGCTATTCGAACGTTGTACCGTATTCTGAAGCCCGGGGGTACGGTGCTGGTTACGGTGCCCGGAATCCAAAAAATCAGCCGGGGCGACATGATGAAAAGCGGCGATTACTGGCGATTTACGACGCTCTCCATGCGCCGGCTCTTCGAGGAAGCCTTCCCCCGAGACCACGTCAACGTCAAGGCGTACGGAAATGTCCTGGCAGCCGTCGCGTTTCTGCATGGGCTTGCTGTGGAGGACCTCCAGCGCGAGGATCTGGAATACCATGATCCGGACTACGAGGTTACGATTACTCTCCGGGCCGTCAAACCCAAGGCTGCTTCGTCGTCGCAGCCGTCCGGGAGTATTGGCAAGGGTACGGACCACCCTTGACCGTGGCCGTTGGTGAAATGATGGAGAACAGACCCCGGGTATCCGTCGTGGTGAGCTTCCTGAATGCGGAACGGTTCTTCGCGGAAGCAATTGAAAGCGTATTTGCGCAGACCTTCAAGAGCTGGGAGCTCTTGCTCGTTGATGATGGGTCGAGTGATTCCAGTACCGTCATAGCTCGTCATTACTCCACCGAGCACCCTCATCTGGTGAGGTATCTCGATCACCCCCATCACCGTAATCGGGGTCTGCCTGCGTCACGCAACCTGGGCATCGGCAGCGCCCTTGGGGACTACATTGCTTTCCTGGATTCCGATGACGTCTGGTTGCCCAATAAACTGGAACAGCAAGTGGCTATCATGGATTCACATTCCCGCGTGTCACTGGTCTTTGGCGCTTCTCTATATTGGCGCAGTTGGGCGGACAATTCGGGCGGTCAGCGACCGGATTATGTGGTAGGTCCCGGCATCCCCGCCAACCGCGTTTATGAACCACCGGTCTTGCTGAAAATGCTCCTATCCGATGTGGCTTGCGTGGCCAGTTTCTCTAATTGTATCTTCCGAAGAGAGGTTATCGCCAACCTGGGGGGATTTGATGAAGGGTTCTCCGCTGTTTCCGGTATGTATGAAGACCAAGCGTTTCTAGCCAAAGTCTATTTAAGTCTACCCGTGTTTGTATCAGACGAGTGTTGGGATCGCCTTCGGCTGCATGCGGACTCGCTCTGCGCCAGGGTCCACAGAACTGGACAATACCCCGCCGCCATGATTTTCTATCGGAACTGGATCGTGAAGTACCTCTCCAGTCAGGGCGCGATGGACGCCGAGATCAAGGATATAATGCGCCGCCGGTTGTGGCCGTATGATCATCCCATCCTTTTCCGGCTCCAGCGGTGGGGAGCAGAGGCGGTTAAGAAACTCAAGCATGTGCGAGCAGGACTCCATCACGGCAGAGAATCCGAGTAATTTGGGGGTTGCGGGCTGACAATGGGCCTCCCATCCGGCGTGCGCTCACTCGCCGTCCAGTCGATCATGAAACCATTACCCAAGATCTCGGTCATCATCCCCACCTATAACCGTCGAGACCTCCTGGTTTCGCGAAGTTTGCCGGCCCTCTTCAACCAGGATCTCCCCGCCGATGAATACGAGGTCATCGTCGTTGTCGACGGATCGACCGACGGCACCATCGAGGCGTTGGAGGGTATGAAACCCCGGTGTGCCTTGCGTACCATCCAGCAGCCGAATCGCGGCTGGACGGGCGCGCGGCATACGGGGATCAAGGAGGCGCGCAGCGAACTGATTCTCTTTGTGGATGACGATATCATTTGCAGTCCCGACCTCTTAAGGCAGCACGTCGCGGCCCACAAAGGCCCCGATCCAATTGTGGTTTACGGGCCAATCTTCGTTGCCCCGGAGAGTCCGGCCTCGATTGTCAGATACGGCGCCGAATCCTGGTACAAGAAATATTACGGGCGCATCGAAACACAAGGAGGTCTGAAATTCCCGCAGGACGACTATCTGGCCAGCAATACTTCGCTGCCTCGTGCTACGCTCCTGGCTTGTGGGGGTTTCGACGAGCACCTGGGGGGCAAGGAAGACTACGAATTGGGCCTCCGGCTTTGGAAGATGGGAGTCCGATTTCATTACTTGCCCAAAGCCGTGGCCTATGAGTTTTTTGCCAAACGGACCCTGGACGTTCTGTTTAAGGACGGAAAGATATATGGCAGGGCCGAAGTGTTGCTTTGCCGGAAGCACCCCGACTACCGTCCGCTTTCCGGGCTCGCCACCATGGCCAAGGCTCCATGGGGGAGTCGCTTGCGGCAACATATTTATGCGCTGTCCCCGGTGTCGCCTGTCTACCTTCTTACCCTCCCCCTTTGGATGTGTGACAAGCTGTGCCGGTTCCCCGTTGTGCAAAAGGTGGGGCGACGCTTGCTGGGCATCGGGCGTGGCATCGTGGAGGTCCGCAGCGCGGCCAAAGAAGCCGGCTCGTGGAAAGCATTACGGCGGGAATTTGGAGTGCGGCTGCCCGTATTGATCTACCACCATATCGGCCCGATGCGGCCGGAGGTAGCTCCCGGGTTGACTGTTACTCCCGAAATTTTCGAGCGCCAGGTGCGCTGGATAGCCCGCCGGGGCTACACCGGCATCCGTCCCGCCGATTGGGCCTGCTGGTGCCGTGAGGGAAAGGGCCTTCCCGCGAAGCCGGTGCTGTTGACCTTCGATGACGGCTACGCGGATTTGGTCGAACACGCCTTGCCCGTGCTTCGGCGCTACGGTTTCGGAGCTGTGGTTTTTATCGTCACCGGACTGGTGGGCCGAACGAACGCCTGGGATGAGGCGCAGGGTTGGGGCACACTCAACTTGATGACCGCTGAACAGATTCACTATTGGACGACGCAGGGGATCGAGTTCGGCGCTCACACCAGGACGCACACGGATCTGACAACTTTACCCGCCGATAAAATGGCGGAGGAAATTATAGGGAGCGGAGATGACTTGGCCAGGATCGTGGGGGTTCCGGTGACCTCGTTCGCCTATCCTTACGGGTGCTATAACCAGGCAGCGAACGATTGTGCCCGGGGAGCCTATAGCCTGACCTTTCGCGCCGATGAGACAACTCCGGGTATCAGCTATCTTTGCACCGATCCCCACGACATGCAGAGGACCATGGTTCTGCTCGGAGATACCGGGGTGGATCTGGAGTGCCGCTTGCGGTTGGGGCATACCATCCTCGTGAAACTTCGGGGCCGCCTGAAAGTGCGTTCGCGTTTTAAACGAACGGTACGCTTTATCTTCGGCCGCCCCCAACCGTGAGGCGCCAGGGGGCCAATAAAAAACTCCCATATCCGCCTTCACCGGTTTTATATCACCAACTAGGCCGGCCCCCGAGGTACAAGGAATGTCACTCACCGAGCAGAAGGTCAGCCCAAAGTTTCCGCGAGTTCTCGATATCCCGACCCTTTTGTTCTTGTTTACGGGTTTTGTTTTTCTTTACCCTTTCTTATTCGCCCCCCACTTTGTCCCCATAAACCGGGACGTTTGCAATTCGGTTTATGTATCCGACGCATACCGGATGTACCAGGGAGAGGTGATGTATCGGGATTTTTTCCAGTTTTCACCTCCTGCGACCGCTCTAGTCTACTTCTTTCTGTTTAAGTTTTTCGGCCTCCAGCCCTGGATTATCAACCTGGAGAACGTGCTTTTGGGGCTGAGTCTGGCTTGGCTCGGCGTGATCATCGCGAAAAAAGTAACCCGCCCCGATCTGGCCCTCCTGCCCAGCGCCATCTTCCTGGTCGGACTTTACAAGGACTTTCTCGAACCCACCCATCACTGGTATAGCCTCCTGGCTGCATGCGGCGGAATCGCCACCCTGATCGAGCGCCGAACCCCCACGCGAATCGCCGCTGCGGGCTTCTTTGGCGCCCTTTCTGCCTGTTGCACCCAAGTGCGAGGGGTGGGTGTCACCTTGGGATTTGCTGCCTTCCTCTGGTGGGAATCCCGGCAGAGGCGAGAGGAGAGCCGGGAATTGCTCAGGAAAGAAGCTTGGCTATGGGCAAGTTTCCTCGTCTCCCTGATCGCCTTGAACAGCTACTTTATCTGGGAAGCAGGCCTCCGCCGGTTTCTCTGGTGCACGATCGTCTTTGGCATCAAGTGCTACCCGAAGGACGCCGAATGGAACACCTTCAAAGTCTTTTTCCTCAGCTTGCCAAGGTTCATAACTCTGCGCGGATTCATCTACTTTTGCGGGCAGTGGCTTTTCATAAATGGCATTATGCCTGCCACCGTCATTCTGTTCTTTGCCCGATATGGGCGAGACTCCGGCAAGAAACCCATGGAGTTTTGGGAGCGCCCGATGCTGTTGGCGCTGGTGGGCACCAGCATGTTCCTCAGTGTCGTTGCGGCGCCGGCGCTGCATCGGCTGGCGGCGTGCGCTCTGCCCGGAATCATTCTCCTCGTTTGGTACCTCGATTCTCCCGGCAAGTTCGCCCGGGTCCTAAGGATGCTGCTCCCCGTGGGGGTCGTCGTCGTAGCTCTCCATGCTATGGTCGGGACTGCATCACCCCGGCGTTGGACTTTCACCACGCGTCAAGGCGAGCTCGCCTTGGAGGACTGGAGAGATTACGAAGCGTTTGCGTGGGTCCAGCAACACACCCGGCCCATGGATTATTTCTATGACGCGGCGGACCAGTATTGGGTCGGGGAGTATTGTCTGGATCTCCGCAACCCAACCCCGATCTCCATCATCAAGAACAACGGCTACACTACGCCGGAACAGGTTGCAGAGGTGATTCAAGGCCTGGAGCGTCATCACGTTCATTACGTCGCGTGGTCACCTCCCGAGCTGGATGTAATGCCTGCCTGGGAGAACCCCTCGGAGGATCCTCTCGGCCCGCTGCGGGACTACATCCATAAGCACTACCAATTGGTCAAGGTCCTAACCAACGCCGACCAGATCTGGGAAAGAAAAGACTGAAAGAAACATCCTGCAGACTCCTGATGGCATGGCCCGGTGAAGGGGCCTGACATTTTGAAAAAAGATGACGCGAAACGTTTTGCATATTCTCGGCACGGCACAGCCCGAAAGTACGGGGATGGCCCGCATTGTCCGCGCCCTCGCTCAGGGCCTCGATCCCGAACGATATCGCATCCACGCCTTGTTTCTGGCGGGGGCGGGCCCTCTGGTGGATGCGCTTCAGGGGGCGGGCCTGCCGGTGAGTGCCCTCGACTGGTGGCGCGGGATGCGAGATCCTGTCGGAGCCTGGAGGTTCTGGCGTAGCCTGCGCAAGCAAGAATTTGCGATCGTCCATCTTCACTTCGGTGGAAGGTCGGTCTACCGGCTCGCGCGCGCCGCAACGCACGCCAAGATCATCAGGCATCTACACGGCCGGATACTTGAGCCGCGGGGTCTCACGCCGATCTATTTCTCCGCTCGGGGCGCGGATGTGGTCGTCGCCGTTTCTCAGGCGGTGGCAAGTCGAGTCGTCGATGGCCCGGGGAGGGTGATTTATGCCGGAGTGACAGTCCCCCCTCGCGAACCTCCTGCCCTGCGTCCCCGCCCTGCATCTGAGATCATCCTCGGGACAGCGGGACGTCTGGTGGAGCTGAAGGGGATCGAGTACTTGCTCGGTGCGGCGGCCGCGCTCCGGCCTGAGTTCCCCGCTCTCCGCGTGGAGATTGCCGGCTCGGGGCCGCACCGTCAGAAACTGGAAGAGGCAGTCGCGCAAGCCGGACTCAGGGGACAGGTTAAATTTCTAGGGTGGATTGACGACCTCACCTCCGTTCTGTCCCGCTGGGACGTCTTCGTGATGCCTTCTCTCGAAGAAGGTTTCCCGATTGCGGCCCTGGATGCAATGGCGGCAGGCTTGCCGGTGGTCGCTTCCTCTGTGGGAGGAGTCCCGGAACTCATCTTGGATGGCCAGACGGGCTGGCTGGTTCCGCCTGGCGATGTTGAGGGCTTGACTTCCCGGCTCCGTCTCCTGCTCGGCAGCCCGCAGCAGCGGCTGACGATGGGAGCGGCCGGGCTGGCGCGCGTGCGCGATCACTTTAGCCTCGCACAGATGGCGGCGAGTTACACCCAGCTCTATGACGAACTCCTGGGTGAAACCAAAACCTAAGACGTGGTTTGCGACTGTGACCCGCTTTGACCGGCCACGCCCGGGGTTGTTAGGATTATCCTACCAGGGGACCCAAGTCCCCGCGGACACCACTGCCGCGTTCCGAAGGAAAGAGAGATGGAAAATCCCGGCGATTTGCTGAGACAGGCAAGCATTATTGTGTGCACAGTTGACCGCCTGGAGGATCTCGGACTGTGCTTGGAATCTTTGCAGCCGTTCCGGTCAACCCTCGCGGATACCATCGTCGTCAACAATGGTCCCCACCTCGCATCCGTGGAAGAAATTGCAAGGCCCCACGGCGCAAGAGTTGTCAAGGAGCCTCAGCGCGGGGTCAGCCGGGCACGCAACGCCGGAATCCGCGCTGCAACCGGGAACATCCTGGCATTCCTGGATGACGACTCCGTGGCCGACCGAAACTGGCTTCCCCTACTGCTGGCCCCTTTCCGTGACCCCCAAGTGCTCGCCGTGGTAGGAAGCATCTTCGCCCAAACCCTCGCTGACCCAGTCAGCCAAGCCTTTGATCATCTCCACCGTGCTCAGTTCCCGGAATCGCAACTGACCTTGGATGGAAATGCCGAAAAGCACTCTTTCCCGATGCGCGCGGCATTGGTGGGGAACGCCAACATGGCGATTCGGCGCGAGGCCTTCGACCGCTTCGGTTACTTCGACACCCGCTTCGGCCGCGGAACTCGAATCAGCTCCGGCGAAGAACCTGATCTCCTCCTGAGGATCTTGCTGGGTCGCGCCAAGATCGTTGTCGAACCTGCCGCGCGAATCCTTCATCGTCACTCCACTGAATGGCGTGCGGTCCGGCGATGGGCTTTTCAATCGGGTTGCGCGCATACCGCCATCCTTACCAAGTTTTTCTTAGGGGAACCCGCACTGCGCGGGGAAATCCTTCGTTACATCGCCGCGCGTTTCCGGGGCCGCCTCGCGCCCGGCTCGTGGGATTCCGCCGGCGGGAGACTCCCGCGACTTCCCTTCCTGCTCGGCAGCCTCTACGGCCCATTCGCGTTTCTCCTTTCGGGGAAAGAGTAACTACGCATCCTGTAGGTGGGCCGCCGGAGCCACGGGGACGCGGCAAATTCGTCGACACCGGTAGGAACTCAACCCTGAACCAAACCATCAAACTCGCGGCCACGCCCAAGGCGGTTTGGAGCGGCTCCATCCGAGTGCCCCCGAGTCCCCTGAAATCCGTTACAATGGAAGTGACTTGTGCCGTTCCAACCTTTTGGCACTAAACCTCGTAAGCCCGATGGCGGGCCGTTGTGGTGCGAGACGCAAGGGAAAAGCATAGCCGCGTTGAGTTGGAACAACACGAGCAGCGAGGGGGGAGGGCGCCGGTGATCAATCAACAGTATCGCGATTACTGTCACGGCCTCAAAGCGGCGCTCGACGCTGTCTCCGCAGATGCTGTGGAAGATTTCGTGCAACTGCTGGAGCGAGCCTGCCGGGAAGATCGCCAGGTGTTTCTGATGGGTAATGGCGGAAGTGGCGGCACGGCCTCACATGCGGCCTGCGATTTGAATAAAGGGGTGTCATTTGGCCGGGAGAAGCGGTTCCGGGCGATCTGCCTCAATGATAACCTTCCGACCTTGATGGCCTACGCGAATGATCTTTCTTACGAGGACGTCTTCGTGGAACCCTTGAAGAATTTCCTTCGACCCGGCGACGTGGTGATCGGCATCTCCGGCAGCGGAAATTCCGCCAACGTCTTGAAAGCCCTTGATTACGCCAACCACCAGGGTGCCTTCACGGTGGGGCTTTCGGGTTTCGACGGAGGAAAACTCGCGCGCTTGGTGCGCTTGCCGCTGGTCGTGCCGGCCCATGACATGCAAAAAATTGAGGACGTTCACCTGATTATCTTCCACGTCGCCATGCAGGCCCTCTGCGCGCGCGCCGAAGCACCGGTCGAGGCGCCCTCCCATCCCGTGCACTGACGCGCCGGACCACGCTCGAACCGGAGTAACCCGAGGCCGACTCGAAATGCCCGACGAACGACGACAGAAGGCTTGGCTGAGTGCTGTGCGTGGCGCCTTCGGCTTCGCCCGGTCCCGCCCTCTGGCCTTTCCCCACCCGTGGAGAGCAGCATGAAGATTGCCATCCTCGGGTTTACCGCCACGTCTTACGGCAGCCATACCTACCTGAAGAATTTCCTTCCCCAGTTGGCGGAGCTTGATCATTCCAACCTTTACGAGGTCTTTCTTCCGGCGGAGCACGCCCATGACCTGGAGGTACGGCAGCCGAATTTTCAGACCCGCCTGGGACGTATCGTGCCCCGCTCAGGATGGCTGCGGGTGTTCTGGGAGCAGTTCATTCTTCCCTGGATTCTCTGGTGGAATCGGACCGACGCTGTTTACACGACTCATAATATGGCGATTCTGCTGTCCCCGATTCCCAGCTTCACCCTCATTCAGAATGTCGAACCCTTCTTTGCGGGGAAATTCCCCAATGCGTTTTGGCTGCGGCCGCGGCTCTGGCTCCTGCGGGTTATGACCACTCTCTCCCTCCGGAAAAGCCGGAAGATCCTCGCCATCTCGGAATGGGAGAGGGATTTCCTGGTCGAGCGCTTTCACCTTCCCCACAACAAGATCGTGGTCTCCTACCCCGGTGTGGCCGAGCAGTTTCGTCCACCCGGGCAGGAATCCGCCACCTTACTGCGCGAGCGCCTGGGACTGGAGCCGCCCTACATCCTCTGCGCGACGCGCCTGGCGGGCTATGGCAACTTGCTCAATCTGGCCAAGGCTTACGCATCCCTGGTTAAGCAGGGAAAAGTAGCGATGCCCCTGGTCGTTCCCGGGGAAGTGTGGGACTCCCATTACATCAACAGGGTCAAGAAACTCCTCGCGCTGGAAGGCTGCACGCGCCTGGTAAGGTTTTTAGGATACGTTCCACACGAACACATGCCATTACTCTTCGGAAACGCCCGATGTCTCGTCTTCCCATCCCTTCTGGAGGCGTGTGGCACCGTGCTGATTGAAGCCCTGGCTTGCGGAACGCCGATCCTCTGTAGCCAGCTTCGTCCCATGACGGATATCTGTGGAGATGCCGCGGTTTACTTTGATGGTGAAGATCCTGGCGATATTGCCGATAAGATATTGGAGGTGCTTCGGGATCAGTCTCTGCGGGAGGCGCTCACACGTCGTAGCATGGCGGGCGCCGGGCAATTTTCCTGGCGCCAAGGGGCGGAAAAAATGCATCAAGTTTTCGAACAACTAAGGCCCCTGCCCGATGCCAAAAATTGCGGCGCTGCCGCTACGGATCAGGAAAGGAGGACTTGACCGCAGCCGGCCGCTCCCGGCTCGGGTAAGCAGAATCCCCCTTGCGTCTCTTGATCCTCAGCATTCGGTTCGCTCCGGAAGTCACGAGCAACGCCGTCGTGATCACGGGACTCGCCCGGGCACTTGCGGCGCGGGGTCACCAAGTGACGATACTGGCAGGCACGCCCCACTACCAGCTTCCCCAAGTCCCGCCCGGATATCTCTGGCGGCCTTTCCGGCGGGAACAGTACGACGGCGTGAAAATCATACGCTGTTGGGCTTTTCCAAAATCCGACGGCAAAGTTTCGAAGCTCCTTAACTATTTGACCTTCACCAAGACCAGTCTTATCGCCGGTCTTTTCGCCGGCAGGCCCGACGCCGTACTGGTGGTTTCGCCTCCTTTCTGGCTGGGATTCATCGCCCTCTTTCTGAAAGCCCTCCGGCACTGCCCGGTGATTTACAATGCCCAAGATCTTTTTCCCGAGGCCTATCTCGCGAGTGGGGAGATCCGCGCGGGTTGGCTTACGCGCAGCATGAGTTCCCTGATGACCCGCATTTACCGGCGCTCCGACCGGATCACCGTGATCACGAGCTCGTTTGCGGAGGCGATCGCCGCCCAGGGCATCGACCCGGCGAAGATCCTGAGCATCCCCAATTTCGTTGACCCCTCCGCCATCGTGCCTCTGCCGCGGGGCAACTCCTTCAGCCGCCAATGGGATCTCGACGGCAAGTTCGTCGTCATGTACGCGGGTAACATCGGATACACGCATGGAACGGAGCTGCTCCTGGAGGCGGCGGCGAAGTTGCGCCAGCTCGAAGACCTACAATTTCTGGTCATCGGCAAGGGATCGAAGCAAGTGGACTTGACGCGGAAGGCGCGGGAACGGGGCCTTCGAAACTTTCTGTTTCTTCCCACCCAACCTGGCGAAGTGCTTCCGGAAATGCTCGCCAGCGCCGACGTCCTCGTCCTGACCACCAAGCCCGGGGTCGGGAAAACCTCCTTTCCCGGACGCATTTACAGCTTTTTGCTGGCGGCGCGGCCTGTTATCGTTAGCGTCGACGCCGAATCGGATACGGCCCGGCTGGTGCGTGAGGCGGGCGCCGGTCTAGTGACCGCCCCAGGTGACGCGGAAGAGTTTTGCCAGGCGCTCATGACCCTGTACCACGACCCTTCCGCACGAGAACGCCTGGGGCGCAGCGGAGCGGAATTCATGGCGCGCCAATATTCCCCGAATGCCGTGGTCGAGCAGTACGACGGCCTGCTGAAACGATTAGTCACCCGCTGAAGGAGATACTCCAAGACCGATGAGGGCTTCGTTACAGGTCAAAACCAAGCTTACCCTTCTGGGCGGAGACTTCCTTCTCCTGGCCATCTCTCTGGCTTGCAGCACTTACTTCTACCGTGGTGAGTTATCACCTGTTTACCAACAGTATAACGTCGCTGCAACCCTCTGCCTCTTGCTCTACCCCCTTAGCCTCTATCTCACGCGTGCTTACGAAGTGCAACCCGGTGTAAGTTCTGCGGAGAATTTGCGCCGGCCGCTCCTCGGTTTATTGTTGGCGGCGACCGCGGCTTCCTTCTTGTTCTTCTTCGCGCCGGATATTCGTTTCGGCCGCGGCATTTTTGCCATCGCCAACGCATTCTATGCCTACTTGTTGGTCCTGTGGCGCCTCTGGTTCTTCCTGCGCCTGCGCCGCCGAAGCTTGTCAATCCTCTTGACGGGGAACCCCCAAGCGGTCGAGACGGCTCGCCAGGTGATCCGGGAGTTCTCACCGTCCTCGAAAATCCGCACGTGGTTTCCCGGCGCTGACTCCGAAACCTCCCTGCCCGCATTCGACCCCAATGGTGTTCATGGCGAGACCGAGGCACTCGATCTTCTCGTCCTCGCCGGCCATTCGCTTGATCCCGCCACGATGCATAAGGCCGCCACGATTCGCCTGCAAGGGGTGTTGGTGTGGAGCTTGCCGCGCCTGTTTTCCGAATTTGCCGAGCGGCTTCCCGCGCAGTTTCTTGACGAGCGCTGGCTGGCCACAGCCGAAGGGTTCCGCTCCCTGAGCGAACAGAGCTTTCAGGTCATCAAGCGGCTTTTGGATATCTCGCTGGCAGTGGGAGGGCTGATTTTAGCGGGGCCCATCTTGCTCGTGGCGGCAGTCCTGATCAAATTCCAGGATGGTGGCACCATACTCTATTCCCAGGAAAGAGTTGGCCAGGGAGGAAAAACCTTCCGCCTTCACAAGCTGCGCACGATGGTGGGCGATGCAGAAGGGCGTACCGGCCCCGTATGGGCTGCGACCGGCGACCCGCGCGTCACCCCCGTAGGACGTTGGCTGCGCAAGCTCCGTATTGATGAGATCCCCCAGATGTGGAATGTCCTCAAAGGCCAGATGAGTTTTGTCGGCCCCCGCCCGGAGCGGCCGGTTTTCGCTGACGCCCTCCAATCCAAGTACCCCGTTTATACTCTGCGGCACTTGCTTCGGCCAGGTATTACCGGCTGGGCCCAGATCCGCTGCCCATACGCCGCCAACGAAGGCGACAACCTGTTAAAACTCGAATATGACCTCTACTATCTTCAAAACGCTTCGGTATTGTTCGACCTGCGGGTCATTCTGAAAACCATTTCCATCGTCGTCTCAGGCTCGGGCTCGCGTTAGTCCCCTATGCCAACGTGCGCGCCATTTTAAAGGTTGGCGAACGCAGGATGGATGAATTCTTGCGCGATGTCTTCGGGAGCGTTCTCCGCAGATTCACTCGTGGTCAAGTGTCTTGCGGCCGCCGGTCCAACGAGGTGGGCGCTTGCGGCCTTGGGCGATTTTCTGGCTGCTCAGTTGGTGTACGATTTCTACCAGAGCCACCACGTTTTCGTAAGGTGTGTCAGGGAGTAGCCCGTGGCCCAGATTAAAAATGTGGCCCGTGCGGCCGTCGGCGTGGTCCAGGATGCGCTGGACGCGTTTGCGGATGAATTCCTGATCCGCGTAGAGCACGATGGGGTCAAGGTTCCCCTGCACTCCAACGCCGTCACCGAGCCGCTGCCAGGCCTGGTCGAGTTCGAGGTGCGAGTCGACACCGATGATGTCGCCTCCCGCATCGCGCATGGATTCAAGCAGCATGGCGGTGCCCGTTCCAAAGTGGATAATGGGCGTACCGGGCTTGACGGCCTTCAGCATCATGCGCGTGTAGGGTTGAACGTATTCCTCATAATCCGCAGGTCCGAGGCAACCGACCCAGGTATCAAACACCTGCACGGCCTGCACGCCGGCGTCGATCTGGCCGTTGATATACCTAGCCAGGCTGCCCGCCAGACGCTCCATCAACGCTCGCCAAGCGCCTGCGTCGCGGTACATCAGGGCCTTGGTGTGCCGGTAATTTCTGGACCCACCGCCCTCAATTAGGTACGAAGCCAGCGTGAAGGGGCAGCCGGCAAACCCGATCAACGGAAGCCGCGCATCCAGGTCGGCGCGCGTTTGCCGGATGGCCGAATAGAAATATCCCAGCGATTGTTCGGGATCCACCTCACGCAAGCGGTCCACATCCGCAGCCCCACGCAGTGCAGGCCTGATCACGGGCCCTTCCCCCTGGTCATATTCCAGATGCATGCCCATGGGCTCAACAATCAACAACAGGTCGGCAAAGATAATGGCGGCGTCCACGCCCAATTTCTTTGCCGCCGTTACGGTGACTTCCGAAACCATGTCGGGTTTTTTGCACAGTTCCAGGAACGGCACGCGGGCGCGTAAATCTCGATACTCTTTCATATAGCGGCCCGCTTGGCGCATCAACCAGATGGGAGTGGCATCGACCGGTTCAAATCGGCAGGCCCTCATAAAGCGCGAGTTCTTCCACGCTGCGGGCTCAACTTTTCCAGGGGCTTCTACTGCCCGGTCCACCCCTGATTCGACTGTGATCGAAGTCGAACCTAGGGCTTCAGACTTCTGACCCCCGGCTCCTAACTTCTTCCCGAGGATATCCTTCGCGTGCTGGGCGGCTTCCTGCACGAGCGCCCCCATTTTAGGGTGGACCGGCTCAAGGTCGATCGCGATGCCGTGCCCCGCCAGAGCCTCGCTGCACGTCGGCCCCACCGAAGCGATCACAACCTTTTGGAACGCTTCCAGCAGGCGTTCCCTCCAGCCGCTCCCGGTGGCCACTTGCAACAGATGCTCCACCTGCGCCGCGTTCGTGAAGAGCGCGACGCGCGTGCGGCCGTCAACCAGGGCTTGAATTGCGTCCCGCAGCGGTTGCAGATCTTCGGGTAGCGCCCATTGATAGACGGGGACCCGCAGAACCTCGACCCCACGCTCCCTGAGCCCCTCGAGGAAGGCCTCATTCACCGCCCCGTATTCCTGCACAGCCACACGGCTGCCCTGCAGCCTAAACCCCCGCGGGTTTTCGTCCAGCTCTTCGAGGACTTCGCGCCAGGTGTTGGGCTCCGGGACAGTGATCGTGACCGGCACTTGGAACTCGCGCAGAACCTTGACCGGTTTGGGCCCACGGGCCACCACGGTGATTTTCGAGAGCGCTTGCACGACTTTTTCTTGTGGGTAACGGATCTCAAGCACCGCCATCAACCGGCGCGTGCCGACACCCGTCATGAAAATCACCGCATCGAGCCGGGGGGCAAAAAGCGCCTCGCCGAAAGCGAAGGCCGCAGCATTTTCTTCCAGCGGAGTCTCGCGCAGAGCCGGAGCCCCGCGCGGCACGCCCCCGAATTTCGAGATCAGGCTGGCCATCTCCGCGGCGTGACGGCCTTCGAAGGCCACCACTTCCATGCCGTCAAAACTCGCGCGGTCTGCTATCGCTTCCGTCATAATGATCGTTTTCCCGCAGAGCAGCGCCCCCCACAAAACGGGGCCGGCGCACTTACGGAATCTGCTCCTTCCTCGGGTGAAGGTTTTACCGCGCAGTCCGGTCGTGGGAAGGCGCCCCACCGGACCACCTATTCAGACTATGCCTGAAGGGGTGGCGGGCGTCAACGCCAACTCCGCTCCCCGCTGGCCTGCCGACCGAGAGGCCCTGCGATTTTTCTCCGGTAACCAGTTCCTTGACAAAAAGCGTGTTAGAATACCTCCGTTGTTGTGGCAGTTCCGCGGTGCTTCACCGTTTACCAAAAGGGGCAGATCGATTTCCGCTTTTGTGACCCGCGGCATCAAGTCGGGCAGGAGTACTATCCGACGTCGCTGCCTGACCGATTACCCTAGTAATTAGGGATTATCGTCAGGAGGTCGATCGCTAGAAACCATCGAGGGGTTAGTTGTTGCCGAGGGAGACGGATTCCCTTCTCGTCCAAGCGGAGATCACGTATTCGTTCACTTCTCAGCCACTCAGGGCAACAGATTTCACCCTCCTTCCGGGAGGGTGGCAACGTAACGTCCGAGGTCCCCAAGGATCCCAAGCGTTGACGGGCCCAGAACGTTGTTTAATTTCACAAGTCGAAGGCGGTCAGTTAAGCCCGCCTCTCCATCGGGAGACTCTCATGCCAAAAAAGTTGTTCGTGGGTAATCTTCCACACGAAGTGACGGATACCCAACTCCAAGAGTTTATCAGTACGGCGGGTTTTCAGGCCGTTTCAGCCATCGTCATTCGCGATAAGATGACGGGCCAATCGCGGGGCTTCGGATTTATCGAACTCGCGGATGGCGAGGACCTGGAGCGAGTCATCGCTGGCCTCAACGGTCAATCGTTGCAAGGCCGGCGGCTGACTGTGAACGAAGCCCGTCCACCACGCAATGACTTCGGTGGGCGTCCCCACTCGGGCGGCGGCGGTGGTGGCGGTGGCCGTCACCGCGGTGGGGGTGGTCGCCCCGGCGGCGGTCGGCGCCGAGACGAATCCTACTGAATCAGTACGGATCGACCAGCAAGGGAGGCGCTTATGGCGCGGGTGCGTCGTGCCATGGGCGGAGGATGTACCATTGCGCCAAGGTAGGGGTTACCGCCGCAAAGGGCGCTCACCTCTGCTTGGTGCTGGGGTCCATCCTCTACACAGGACGGGTTATTCCGACCCGACCAGCCTCCGGTAAACGTACCGCACTTGTTGCTGCGTGTCGCTAAGCCCCCGGGCGAGGGTTTGCCCGTCAGGGACTAGCTTCCAGCAGCGTGCCACACTTTCCACGGCTTCAGCATGTCCCATATGCTCGGGGAGGCCATTCGGTGCTTTCCCGGTGACCAGCCGGATGATGTGGTCCACGGACCGCAGGAATCCTGCGCCAGCCGTCAAAATCTCGGCGTCCTCGGGTGAGATGCTGCCTGCCGCGCGCAAGGTCGCGATTTGCTCCGCCATGTTGGCTCCCGGTGAGGTCGCCGCTCGGTTCCGCAAGCGCAAGTAGGAAACGACAAAATCCACATCGTAATAACCGCCCGGCGCCGTCTTGGGATTGCTGCTCGGAACCTGCACCTCCCGTTCCAGACGCCGCCGCATTTGGTGAAGCTCGCCCTCAAAGTCACCGTAAGTGGCCAAGCGCTCAAAAATTGCTGCCCGGAGCCGATCCACCACCTCCCGTCCGAGGTTTAGATTTCCCGCCAGGGGAAAAGCCTTCAGATAGGTGAGCAATTCCCAGGCCTGAGCGTTTTCCAGGACGTAGCTGAGAAGCGCCTCCACGCTGACGACCAATTCGCCTTCCTGCCCGCGCGGCCGCAAGCGCGTATCCACGGCAAAGAGGGTGCCATCGCGGGTATAGCTGGAAAGAACCTCTATCGTGTTCTCGGCCACGCGCGTCCAGCGTTCCAACTCGTCTCTTCCCGCCTGCGACCCCACCACGAAAACCAAGTCGGCGTCGGAGGCCAAGTCAAACTCATTCAGCCCCAAGCGGCCCATTCCCAGTACGCTGAAGGGCCCACCGGCAGGGTCAATTGCAACCGCATCGCGACTCAAGGCGCTTTGCGCAATCACCAGGGCAGTTGCTACGGAGCGCGTGGCGTTAGCTGACCAACGTTTCAACATTGCGTAGGCCGGACCGCCTGTCAGGAGATCCGTAGTCCCCAACTCCAGGATTCGAGCACGGTAATGCCGCCGCAGCAAACTCATCTTTTCGCGCAGCCCCATCCTCGGGTCCGCAGCCCATTGATGTGCCTCCGAGGCAGCACCACGTTCGAGGCCCATGTCCAATTGCCCGACGGCGCTATCATCGGGCGGCGCCGGTCGAGCCGAATCCAGCGATTCCAGGTCCTCCGGGTGGTGAACCAGGAGTTCTGTGAAGTAGTCGCTCGAGCCTGCCATTTCGATCGCGAGCCGCAAACACTCCGGCTTGGCACGCGCCAATGCGAATCGCTCCGACGAACTGACCAACGCTGCCAGCAAGCGCGTCGCATTCCTGCGGGCACGAGCCGGCAATCCCACCTCGCGTACCAGACTCGCCACCTCTGGAGCTTGGACTTCCAGAAAGCCCAGCAGGGAATCGAAAGACAAGTGCCCGGGGTCAAGCAAGAGAGTGGGCGCCGGGTTCAGTTCGAAAGAGGCTCCGGGTGCGGCAGGATCGCCGGGATGAATGACACGCTGGTAGATTTCGTCGACTCGCGTCAAGGCTTTGCGAACAATGCGCTCCAGGGCCTCACCCGGACGCTCACCCGGTCCGGTCTCCACACCCACCCGGCGCCCCAGCCGGTCGAGCGCCAGGGGGTCGGTGGGCAGCCGGTGCGTTTGCTGACCCACCTCCATCTGAACCCGGTGCTCGACCTTGCGGAGGAACTCGTAAGCAGTCGTTAAGGCGGCGTAATCCCGGTCGGAAAGCAAACCTTTGTCATTCAGTTTGCGCAACGCGAAGAGAGTCCCCCCGGATCGCACCCAGTGATCCCGCAAGCCGTGCAGGCGTTGCAGGCATTGCACCAAAAACTCGATGTCGCGGATGCCGCCCCGGTGGCGCTTCACGTCGATCGTGTGTCCGCGGCCCTCGCGCAATTTTTTTGAGATCCTCTCGCGCGCCCAAAGAATGCTTTCCACGGCCACAAAATCCCCGGGGGAACGGTAAACGTACTCCTCGACTCCGCGCAGAAAATCGCGCGTCAACTTCACCTCGCCCGAGGAATGGCGCGCCTTGATTAGCATCTGCAATTCCCAATCGCGCGCCCGGTGTTCATAGTATTCCAGGGCGGACCTCAAGGAAATTGCCAGGTCACCCTGGTCGCCCTCCGGCCGCAGCCGTAGGTCCACGCGGAAAACCTGCCCTTGCGGAGTTGCCTGGGCAATCGTGCGGGTGATGGCATGGGCCAAGTGAACGAAATACTCTTTGTTGGAGATCGCGGATTCTCGGTCGCTGCCGCCGGAGGTCTCTCCGTCGTGGGAGTAGAGAAACAGCAGGTCGATATCGGAGTTGTAGTTCAGTTCGTTGCCGCCCAGTTTGCCGAGCGAGATGATGCTGAAACCCGCACGCGCGATGCGGCCCTGCGCATCCCGGAATTGCGGCTCGCCGTAACGCTTTTCCAGCTCCCGGTCGCAATAGAGGTAGGCGTTGGAGAGGATGACGTCAGCGAGCGTCGACAGCTCCAGCGTCGTCTCGCCTAGCGTCGAAAGGCCCAGCACATCCTTCAGTACAATGCGGAGGTAATTCCGCCTCTTGAAGCGCGCCAGCAAGGCCGCCAGCCAGGGGTCAGGATTGGTGGTCGAGAATCGGGCGAAATCCTGCATCAGGTCTTCTTTGGACTTCAGCTTGGCGAAATTCCGGTCGCGCGCGAACTGGACCACGAGGTCGGGCTCCATCAGCAAAGTCTCCGCTAGATACCCACTGTAACCAAAAATAGCGACGAGATAGGAAAGCGCGGCGGGGTAGCGGGCCAGATCACCCAGCGCGCGGGGCGAAGCACCCTGAGCATAGCGCTCCAGCAGGTTCAATGCGCCGTCGGGGTCCGGAGACTGGGATAGCAACGAAGCCAGCGGGGCGAGGAGCGTGGGCGCTAATTGCTGCTCCAGGCGCTCCAGGTTGCCCGCTGCCTTGAAACGATCTTCAAAGGGTATCGCCGCGAACTCCGTTCGCATTCGGAGAATTATAGCCTGTCTGGGGAGGAAGTTTGCGGGGAGTTGTCAGTCATCGGAAGTCCATTGTCCGTGACCAGTTGCCAGTTGATCTAGCGGGTTGGAGATCATGCCAAGGTGCTGTCGGCGATACATGCGCGGAGCGAAAAGAGAAAAGGCCGCCGAGACGTCAAATCGTGGCGTCCCGGCGGCCAAGAGCGGTTACCCGAGGGCGCCACATCGGAAGCTCGACATGGGCCAACGGGCCAGGGACAGCTATTCCTAAATGTCGTAATACAATGCAAACTCATACGGGTGCGGGCGGGTGTTAACCGCCTGCACTTCGTTCTTCATCTTGTAATCAATCCAGGTCTCGATAAGCTCCTCGCTGAAGACGTCGCCCTTGAGCAGGAAGTCGTGGTCTTTCTCCAACGCGCGTAATGACTCCTCGAGCGAGCCCGGCATGGAGGGAACACTCTTCATCTCCTCGGGGCCGAGATCGTAGATGTCCTTGTCCAGTGGGTCTCCGGGATCGATCTTGTTTTCAACTCCATCCAGACCCGCCATCAGCATCGCGGCGAACGCCAAGTAAGGATTGCAGGAGGGATCCGGCGGGCGGTATTCCACGCGTTTCGCCTTGGGGCTCGCCGAGTACATGGGAATGCGGCAGGCCGCGCTGCGGTTGCGGCGCGAGTAAGCCAGATTAACCGGAGCCTCAAACCCCGGCACCAGGCGCTTGTAAGAATTCGTCGTCGGGGCAATCAGGGCGGCCAGCGCCGGCGAGTGCTTCAGAAGCCCTCCGATGTAATGGAGGGCGATCTGGCTAAGGCCCGCGTATTTGTCTCCGGCAAACAGCGGCTTGCCCTCTTTCCACAGACTCTGGTGAGTGTGCATGCCGGAGCCATTGTCTTGATAGAGAGGCTTGGGCATGAAGGTCACCGTCTTGCCATATTGGTATGCCACGTTGCGGATGACATATTTGTAAATCATCATGCCATCGGCGGATTTCAACAACGCATTGAAGCGCTGGTCGATTTCCGATTGGCCGCCCGTGGCGACTTCGTGGTGATGACACTCAATATCGAGACCTGCCTTCTCCATCACCAGGACCATCTCGCTGCGCAAGTCCTGGTAATGATCGGTGGGCGGGACCGGGAAATAACCTTCTTTGTAGCGTGGCCGGTAGCCCAGGTTGTCCTTCTCGCGGCCCGAATTCCAGCGGCCTTCCTCGGCGTCGATGAAGTAATAGCCATATTGCTGCGCCTGGTCGAAGCGCACATTGTCAAAAATGAAAAACTCCGCCTCCGCTCCAAAGAATGCGGTATCGGCAATGCCCGTGTAAGCCAGGTAGGTCTCGGCTTTCTTGGCTATGTGGCGCGGATCCTTCAAGTAGTGCTGCTTGGTGACGGGATCGGTGATGTCACCGATCATGACGAGTGTGGGGGTATCGGTGAACGGATCGAGCATGTACCAGCTCGCATCCGGGATCAGGAGCATGTCGCTCTCATGGATCGCCGCCCAACCTCGGATGCTGGAGCCGTCCATGCCAAAACCATCTTCAAAGGATTTCTCGCTCAACTCGTGGATTGGAAACGAAACGTGGTGCCAGAGACCGGGAAGGTCCGTGAAACGAATGTCCACGATCTTGACGTTATTGGCAGCGGCAAACTCTAAGACCGCTTTCGGGTTCATACGCCCTCCATAAAATATATTTTTATCCCTGATTACGAATCCTTATGCAGGCTGAATTGATCTAGATCGTCAACATATCCCGCACGCGGTTTTTAGTCAAGACCCTGTACGGGCGCCGATGAAGTTCACTGCTTCCGCTTGAGGCGAAATGGTGGCTCTTCTATAATTCCATATCCATGAGGTTGATTCTCGCATCCCATTCACCGCGACGGAAGGAGCTGTTGCACAATGCGGGTTACGATTTTGATGTTCGTCCCAGCGGCGTGGATGAGGGAGAGCCACGGTCCGGCGAACCTCCCGAGGAGTTCGCCCGTCGTGCAGCCCGCGCCAAAGCCCTGCAAGTGGCCGCGAATTCCCCGCCGGGCAGCTTGGTGTTGGGCGCCGATACGGTAGTGACGATCGATGGCTTGGTCCTGGGAAAGCCCCACGGTCCCGATGATGCCGCCCGCATGCTCCGGTTGCTATCCGGCCGGACGCACGAGGTGATCACCGGAATCTGTCTGGTCCGAGCGCCGGATGCGATCGAAGCCCTCAAGCACGAAACCTCCTTCGTCACTTTTAGCGAGCTCACTGGCGAGGAGATTCGCGACTACATCGCCACCGAGGAGCCTTACGATAAAGCCGGTGCATATGCCGTGCAGGGATTAGCCTCGCGGTTCGTAACCGACATATCAGGCTGCTATTTCAATGTAGTAGGGCTTCCGCTTTCTCTTCTGATTGATATTCTGAAAGCTCTTCCGCAATCATCTACCCCCAGCAACGCTGGATCGCCGGCTTGAAAAGCCCTGCCCCTCTCAGAGGATGACACGCTCGTCGCCCTGGCGGCGAGTCACCCGCTCGCGATCAAGGTATTCGAGCAAGGGGATGGCATACTTTCGGGTGAGCCCGGTCAATTCTTTAAAGTCCGCGACACTGAGGCGGGGATTCTGCGTCTTGCGACGGGCCAGGATCTGGCGGAGCTCGCGGAGCGCCTTCGGGTGAAAAATCAGGTCCTCGGTGATTTTGTGCAGCGCGTTTTCCCTAAGCAAAATTCTCAGCAGCTTTTCGGCGCGCGCCCGATCAATGCGCAGGTTCGCCAGGACTTCGTGCACGCTGGGCACAGCCAGCCCCGCCTTTTCGAAGGCGGCGCTTATGGCATCCCGCGCCACCGTCTCCTCCGGGGACAGTTGAATCTGGCGTCCACCCAAGCGCACCGTTTCGCCTTGCACATCCACCTTGCCCTGCGTGACGAGGGATTGAAGCACAGCGTTGAGCAACGTGGCTGAGGGTAAAGAACTCGCCTTGCCGCTAGTACCCAGCTTGGCCCCTAGCCCTTCTTTCTGCAACCCGCCGACCAGAGGATTCGCGGCATGAAATTTCCCGAGCTGCTCAACCGCACGCCTCTCCAGTTGCTCGAAGTGGTTCTGATGAACTACCAGATGCGGCGGCTGTCCGAGTAAGGAAATACGGTTTTGGGTCGCGAGAGATTTTGCGACACGGAGAACATCCGCGGATTTCCAACCCGTGCGGGCGGCGAGCCGGGCGAGGGTCGCCTCTCCCATCTCCCGCGTAAGAAGTTCCAGCCGGGCTTCCGGCTCTCCGTGCTCGAGTACCCGCAGAGATTCAAGAGTGTCCGCGTCGCCTCGGGCATGCTGGAGAGGGTGATTGTCAACCACGCCGCCACCCCCAATGGTGGTGACCGGCGAGAACTGCCGAACAATGAAGCGGTCGCCGGGAACAAACAGGCCAGGCTCCGCCAAGCGAAGCTGTACAAAGCCCGTCGAGCCCGGCGGAAGCTCTTGCCCCTCGAGCAGCACGACGCGCGCCAGCATTTCGGCGGTCCCGCAATGGAAATGCACCTGCGCGTGGTTTTTGAGCGGCCGGGCCCTCGGCAACAGGCTCAGCGTGCAATCCAGGCGCGTGGTGGGTTGGAACAATCCGGGCACCGCCAGCACCATGCCCCGCGTGATCTGCTTGGCCTCGACGGCCGCCAAGTTGAGAGCAGTCCGCTGGCCCGCCGTGGCGCGGCCGGTGGGCGCATTGTAAACCTCGATCCCGCGCACGCGCGCGCTCCGGCCGAGGGGAAAGATCTCAACCTCCGCTTCCTTCTCCACGGCGCCCGCGATGAGCGTCCCGGTCACGACCGCACCAAATCCCTTGATGACAAACGAACGATCGATGGGAAGTCGAAAGGGAAGATCGACCGGCCGGGGAGGCAGTTCTAAACTCAGCCGGCGAATTTCATTCTTCAACTCTTCCAATCCTCGGCCGGTGCGCGCGCTTACCGCCAGAATTGGCGCGCCCTCGAGAAACGAACCCGCCACGAAGTCCTGCACCTCCAGCCGCACCAGGTCCACCATGTCCTGGTCCACCAAGTCTGCCTTGGTGAGTACGATCAGGCCCTTGCGGATGCCCAGCAACTTGCAAATGTCGAAGTGCTCGCGCGTTTGAGGTTTGATGGACTCGTCAGCGGCCACGACCAGTAGGACGATGTCGATGCCGCCCACTCCCGCCAACATGTTTCGCACAAAGCGTTCGTGCCCGGGAACGTCGATGAACCCGACGCGCAGATCGCGACTGAGGTCCAGGTGGGCGAATCCCAAATCAATGGTGATGCCGCGGCGCTTCTCTTCCTCCCAGCGGTCCGGGTCCGTGCCGGTGAGCGCCAGTACCAGGGCCGACTTGCCGTGGTCGATGTGACCTGCGGTACCCACAATGATGTGCTTCATGAAATTCCGATTATGAGGTAAGGGTGCGGGCGTGACAATCCTTCCCTGAGACCACCCCCACTCCTTTCCTCCCGGCCAAAGGCGTCCAAGGGCTGAGTGGCGATGAATCCGGGGCAGGCATTTCCCCGTCAGCCTAAAGCGCAGCGCGTGAGCCGGCCATCTTTGCGAAGCGCCACTTCACCTGGGTCCCGGCTCGGTGGCCGGTCGCGTTGCCGCCGGCTGGGGCTTTTCGGCCTCGGGGCCCAGCCAGACGCTGGCGATCGTCCAGTCGCCGCTGTGCTTTTGCAGGACGATATCGTAGAACGCCATCGCGGTGGGAACTTCGAAAACCACCCGGGCGAGGGCGCGGTTCTTATCCGGCGAGAGCGTGACGTCACGGATTTCCACCGAGACGGGGGGCTTGACCGGCGGTTGGGCGGGTGGGGGAGCAGGAGCGGCCTTCGCTATGACCTTATTCGTGGGAGGGACGCGTGGGGCCTCCGGGGGAGGCGGCATCTCGAGCGCCGGAATGAAGTAAGTCCGGACGGCGGACTCCACCGAGCCGCCTGCCCTCTTCCCGTCGGGCGATGCCAGGTACTTAGCGCGCGCTTCAATGACCGCGCGGGCGTTGTCCAGGTCGTCGCGAATGACCACGTCCTGCAACTTGTTCTCTGCCTCGCGTAAACGCGGGAGCAGTTGGGCGTTGCTGTGCACCGTGAGAGCGATGACCGCGGTTTCCGTCAACGTACGGTCCGGCTCGTCGTCGGATTTGTTGATGACATCGAAGAGTACATCGATGGCCTGCGGCGAATCATACTCCGCGAGCGCTCCGTAGGTGAAGCGCTGCAGATTGAGGTCGCGAGGGTCGGAGAGCAGTTTCCAAAGGAGGTCCAGAGCCTGCTGCCCGCCGATGAAGGCCAGAGACTGGGCCGCGTACTCTGCAGTGCGATCGTCCTTGAGCGCCTCGACGAGTTGCGGGATGATCGCCGGTCCCGCCGCGAAGGTGGCGCGCAGGAGTGTGTACTGCGCCTCCTCGTTGGGCGAGTTCAAGATGCCGTAAAGCAACTCCGGGCCCCAATCACCCGCGAGAGGCTGCTCCTGTTCCGGCGTAGGCGGGGCCGTGCCAGAAGCCGGCGCACTTCCTTCTTGCGGTTGGGCGGGGGGTGGCTGAGAAAAACCGGAAACGCCCGCCAACACACACAGGCCCACCAGCAAGCAGAGCCCGCGGAGGCACCGCAACCAGGGGCGGTTCATATCTTTCTGGCTGCGGGGCGTTACCCGCAGCTTTCCATCCTCATGATTGGTCATCGTCTGTTCCGTCTTTCTTTTGGATGCGAAAGGGCCAGGTCAAGTTGGAGAGGGCAGCGGGCAGCAAGGGCACGGCGCGCCGTGTGCCTGCCAGACCCCGCCCCCTTCCCCATCACCCCTGCCGCTGGCCGTTCAATAAAGGCGGCAGGTCCCGCAAATCATTGAGCAAGAGATCGGGCGGGTTTTCCACGAGCGTGTGCGCTCCAAATCCGTAGGTGACCCCGCAGGTCCAGACCCCGGCGTTCCGCCCCGTGAGCACATCCGTGTCCGAATCGCCGACCATCAGGGTTTGGCCAGCCGGGACATCGAAATCTTCCATCAATTTGCGCAAACCCATGGGGTCAGGTTTCTTCTGGGGAAAACTGTTTCCCCCGTAGATAAAGGCGAAGTACGGTGCAAATCCCAGCCGCGTCAGCATCTCGCGGGTGAACTTGACCGGTTTGTTGGTGAGCACCGCCAGCTTGTGGGTTTGCAGTCTTTCGAGCGCCTCCGGAACTCCCGGGTAGGGTCTCGTGTGGTCGAGCATGTGCTTCCGGTAGTAGTCCAGGAAAAAGGTGATGCCTTTCTCAATATTCTCATCGGTGGCAAGGTCTCCCAGGGCACGGCGCACCAACACTGAAACCCCGCGGCCCACGTAGGAGGTCACCAGCTCCAGTGGCAGCGGGCCAAGGCCCATCTCACCCCGCATGGCGTTCACACTCAACGCCAGGTCCAGCTTGCTGTCCACCAGCGTGCCGTCGAGGTCAAACACCACTAGCCGGATTTTCTTCCAAGGTGCGGTCACAAGCTTCCACATCCTCACGCCGGGGGTGGCGACCCTCCCGGGTGCAAGGCGCGCAGAACCAGGGCGGCCTGTTCCGCCGGAATGGGGTTATAGTAAAAACCCTCAGTCCCCAGAAATCGGCGCTGCCCCTCAACATCCGGTTGAATTTCGATGTGCCAGTGGTAATCATCCCGCAGGGTTGCCCACCAGTCATCGGTGTGTTTCCAAGCCTGCAAGTTGGGTTCGGTGTGCACGACCAGGTGGAGGGTCTCTGAGACGTTTTCCACCCGCTGAAGGCAGGACTTGAGAAACGGCGCGAGCGAAGCCGCCCGGCCAGGTTCCGCAAGATCGCTTTCGAAAGAGGAGGAATGGCGTATCGGGAGTACCCACAATTCGTAGGGCGAATGCGAACCAAAGGGACAGATCGCCGCGAAATCCTCATCCTGATCAACGACGCGCTTTCCCTCCTGCAGCTCCTGTTGTAGGGCGTCACAGTAAAGGCAGCGTTCACGCCTCAGGAAATGGACGCGGCACCAGCGAAATTCAATCTCCAGTAGTTGCGGGAGCACCGGAGTCGCCAGGACCTGGGAATAGCTGTGGCCTTGCAGCGTCGCCGAAGGGGCATGCTGGTCCTTGAAAAGTGAGACGTAACGCAGTCGAATGTCTCGCTTTAGGTCCAGGATGCGGTCGCGAAAAAGTTCCAATACGCGGGTGAACTGCGACACAGAAATCTGCCCTAGGGTCTCGCCGTGACGGGGAGTCTCCACCACGATTTCATGCGCGCCGAGGCTGTTCATGCGATCGAACATCCCCTCGGCACGGCGGTCGGTGCCCCCTTCCACCATGAAGAGTGGGGCGCGATCGTGAAAGACGCGCGCCGTCCAGGCGCCGCTCGCATCCCGGACCTCGCGAATCGGGGGGGGAGTCAGAGCCTCGTTGCCCGGGCAGAAGGGACACAAGCCGCTGCCGTCATGTACATCCGGCATCACCCGGCGTTTGCCTGTAACCACCCAGCGGCGAGTGAAGGGATCCAAACGAAGTTCAGCCATGGGCGCGGCCTTTCGGAAAAGAGAGTGTGTTCAGCACGACTGCGGGTGTGCGTGAGGCCACCCGCAGCGGCAACGGCATGACTCGAGAACTCGTCATTCTAGCAGTTTGCCCGAAAACCTACCACGTGAGTCGCTCGATCCGGGCATGGGTCAATTTGCTGGAGCGGAGTTCCGCGTTTCTCAGGAGTCTTCCTCGTTCACGAGTACGGGTTCGAGAGCAAGCGCGGAACTTATTTGTTCAAAAACTATAGGGTTTGATCACCTAATTTCGAGACAAGCCTCGACGCCCCGCAAGCGGTATGGTAACTTTAGAGGTTCATATCCCATTCAATCGGTAGCGATGCCCATGGCTGAAATTCATCCTTTTCGTGCGCTCCACTATAAGCCGGGGGCAATCGCGGACCTCGCGACTGTCGTGACGCAGCCCTACGATAAAATTTCGGCGGAGATGCAGGCCCGCTATTACGATCTGAGCCCGTTTAACCTCGTGCGCATCATTCGCGGGCGCGCGCGGCCGGAGGACAGCCCTGCGGACAACGTTTACACGCGTGCGGCGCACGACTTTCAGGATTGGGTGGCAAGCAAGGTGGTAACCAGCGAGGCCGAGCCGGCGATCTACCCCTATGACCAGGAATACGATTTACCCGGCCAGCCCGGTGTGCGGAAGCAACGGCGCGGCTTTATTGCCCTGCTGCACCTTGAAGATTACGCGGCGCGAGTAGTGCACCGGCATGAGGAGACGCTCTCGGGCCCCAAGGCCGATCGCCTGGAACTGTTGAAGGCCACGCGCGCGCACTTTGGGCAGATCTTCATGCTCTATAGCGACCCCTCGGGTGAGGTGGAAAATCTGCTGGCCGCGCACGCCTCGGCCCCGCCCTGGGAGCAGGTCACTGACGAGTACGGCACGTGCCACACTGTGAGGCGGGTGGGCGACCCCAAGACGGTCGCGGCCGTGGTGGGAGCGATACGCGATAAACCCCTGGTCATCGCTGACGGGCACCATCGCTACGAGACGGCGCTCGCCTATCGCGACTACTGCCGCGCGCTGGGCCGGCGGGACGATCAAGCCGAATTCCTGATGGTGACGCTCATCCGCATGGAGACCCCCGGCCTCACCATCCTCCCTACGCATCGTCTGGTGCACAGCCTGCCGAGCTTCGATTGGACGAAGTTTTCCGCCGGCGCTCGTGCCATATTCGATTGGGAGCAGGTCGACGCGAGGCCCCCTGCGAGCGGATGGGCAGGGCGGGTTCTCGCGCGGCTGGCGGAGGCAGGCCGCAAGCGGCCGACACTCGCCGCCTATGCGGGGCCGGGTAAGCTCGCGCTGCTCGGGCTCAGCAGTGATTTCGATATCGATGGCACGCTCGCGGACCTCGCACCCACGCTGCGCCGGCTCGACGTCATCCTTCTGCATCGCCTCGTGCTTGAGCGGCTGCTCGGCATCGATCAAGGGGCGGTGCGCGAGGAGAAAAATCTCTCGTATTACCGCGAGCTGCCCCTGGCGGCGGCGCAAGTGGAAAAGGGGCGGGGTCAGGTCGCGTTCCTGCTTAACCCCACGCCCGTGGAAGCCGTGCGCGACAACGCCCTGGCGGACCATGCTTTGCCCCAGAAATCCACGGATTTCTATCCTAAGTTGTTATCTGGATTAACAATCTATTGGTTGGATAATCCGGTAGGCCTTTAGAGGGGGCCGCAGGGTCCAGGAAAAGGACCAGGCAGAACTCTTTGGCCGGATCGTTCTGACTCGATTCATCTCCGCCGCGCAGTGGCGTGACGCGATCGCAGCCTAGCCCGGACTTCTCATCACGGGTTCGGAAGGGAGTCTGCCCGATCGAATACGGAACCCCGACCCTCTCAATCCCCTCTAGTACGGCTGGTCTCCCAAGCCCGCGCCAACAAAAGGGTCACCCTCCGTTGTTCCTCCCCCGCCGCCTATCGAGTACGTCGAGGCCAGCACCATGCTGGCCGGCGAATTGCGCGGAGCCAAGCTGTAATAGAGCCTGGACTCCAAGTCGATTTTCAAGTCCTCAAATGGGGTAACGTCCTGCGACGGTTGCCCGCTGCACTGCAAAATCTTCCGCACGAACTCGTAGGACCAGTCCCTGTCATCCATTTTTCGCCTCCAGAAGCAACGAGGTTCACGATTCCCTGCCTTGCTGCACGTTCATGGCGCAACCCGAATCATCGAAACGCCGTAGCCGGAAACTGTCGGCGCGTAACCGGAACTCAGCGTTCCTAAACTGCTCTGTGCCCATAAATCCATCGTCGTGGTGAAGCCGGAAGTCGGGAAGGCCGAGTTAACGGCATGGAGTGCGCTCCAGGTAATTGAAATCGTGTGGGAGCCGGAGTCGAGATTGAAAAACGCAATAGCCCAAGCGCTACCCGTGAGTTGCTTTACCCACACCTGGCAGGTTGCGCTACCGCAGTTCACGGATGACCATTGAGTCCCGACGACTCCCAACGCGTCTTGGTCGACGGCGATAACGTAGGTATTACCAAGCGTTGCGAGTGTCGCGGCGCTGGGGCTGGAGGCCACTCGGATATCCGCACCAATCGTGAGCGGAGCTGCTTGGATGGCCCACAGGCTGAAATTGGCCTGATCCTCAGCCGTGGTCAGTGATGGGCCCACCATCAGGGTGTCTTCGTCAAGCCAATGGTTTGGTCCGCCATACCCGGCAAGGCCAAGTTCGTTGGTAAACGCATGGACAACCTTCCCCCAGCCGGCGGTGATCGGCGCCATGTCGTTGCCGATGCGGGCGTCCTGCGCGCCTTGGGCATAGAACTGGAAAGCTGATTGAAAGGTGCCGGTTCCAGTTGCATACAAGATGGGCCGACTCGTGGCCTGCAAGGCGCGCGCCATGGTCGCCACCACCACCTGGGGAATTGGCACGTTGCAGCTTACGTCGTACTTCAGCAGGTCCGAACCCCAGGAGGCGATGAGAGTCGCATCCTGGTACTCATGTCCAAAGCTGCCGGGATTCCCGGTGCAATCCGTCGTCCCGCCTGACAGATACGCTCCAAACAGCAGCCCGTCGTTGTGAACGTAGGCTGCCACGGCTGCCATTCCGTCAGGGTACTTCGTCGTGTTCACCTGAAGGTTTCCGTTGGCGTCCCGCGTGGATTGCTCCCAGCCCTCATCAATGGACACATACTGATACCCGTCGGCGTTGAGGCCGTAATAGACAATGGCATCGGCGATTGCCTTAATAACTGCTTCGCTGCCATTGCCGTAGTAGTCAAAGGCTGGCCACTGGTTCCACCCCATCTGCGGCGTGGGACGGTAGTAGTAAGGATGCACTGGACCGATGGCGACGTTACCGCTAACCGAGGCGTTGCCCGTGATTTGGCAGAAGCCCCGAAGGGGCAGAATAATCGAGAGCCACAGTAAGGCGAGGAGTGTGAGAAAGCGTCTCATTGATTGTTCGTATACCCCGTCAAATAGAGATTCGTGCCGTCCGGGCTCGAATAGTGCGCTGCCGAGCACTCACTCACCGTTGAGCCCACGACCCATGATCCATGGAACGGTGCGGCCGAGAAATTGACGGTCGCTGCCGTCCCGCTCGGCTGGCAAACCACGAAGTCGTAACCTCCGCCGTTGGCCAGGAGCCCCGAAATGGTCACGGTCGTGATGTTCGTACCACTCACCGGCGTAATCTTGCAGGTATTGCCGCTGGACAAGTTGCAAGTCGCGGTTGCGTTGCCGCTAGACAGGGTAGCGGCAGCTACTCCAGACTGAACGTAGGTAGTGGCCGAAACATCTCCAGTTACGTTTATTTTGTGGTCGAAACTAAAATTGCCAGCCCAGTTTCCACACACCGTCACGGTGGTTTGCCCAGGAACCGGCGTCGGAAATTCGAAGCAAGTCCCGTTTGTCCCTCCGAATGAATTAGCGGTTGAGTGAAATCCGAATGTGCCTTGCCCGATGCGGGTTATCCAAAGGTCGTTATTTGTCGGATTTGCGCTGTTGGGGGGCAACGATCCACTGAGCGGGCCGAGCCCGATACCCTCTGTGGTATCAAACGATGGAGCCTGAACATTCGATGCCGTGATCGTGCCGTCATAGATGAACACATTCGCACTGGTGCACTGGGAGATAGGTGTCGATGCTCCTGTACAGGATGCCATGTAGGGCGTGTTACCGGCCGAGTCTGCCCAAAACGAATACCCCACGAGGTTACCGCCGCTCACCACGCCTGCGGTAACCTGGATTTCGTGTACGTGGCCATCATTTGCTGTCGTGATGGACTGCCGCGAGGTCGAGACAGAATTTCCTACCAAGTTATAAGTTGCGCAACGAACATAGTACGTCGTGTTAGCCGCGAGCGCCCCGCTACCGCTGATATCGCTCAGGGTGCAGGAACCCGGAGTGGCGGGGCCGGTAAACTGGTTAAAGTTGACGCCGTTGATGTTGGGGCCGCCCTGCTCCACTACGCCTGGTCCGGCGCCTGTGTAAGTGGCAATGCTGATGTTCGGCCCAACTCCTCCGCTGGAAGACAAAGGTGCGGAGGCGGTAACGCCTGTGAGTGTTCCCGAGCCGCCCGTGCATCCCCCGCCGGTCGCCGCTGAAGTGACGCGGCCCGTGGCGTCGACCGTGATTGCCGCGCAAGTGTAATTTCCGGCAGTGACTCCCGAAGCCGGGAAATCAGCCGTCGCAAGTGGCGCAACGGACATCTGCGAATAGTCACCAACTGCCGATGCAAACTTGAGAAGGCCAGCCACAGAGTTTTCAGTTGGGGGAAAGGTCCAATTCCATCCTTGCGATTGAACCGAGGTCGGCGCGCAAATGGCTACCGTGTTGGCAAGCAGCGGACATGCGGTTCCCTGCCCAGAGGCCAGGAGACCAGCCACAGCTGCACCGGGAGTCGGACTCACGGACGTGGCGACGATAGTTCCCGTCGAGATAGCTCCTAGCGATGCGCCCGCCCCGACCGACATATTCGCCGTAGTATTCGTGCCAGTCGTCAATTGCGAGAAAGACAGACTGGTGCCACCGCAGGAAACCCCCAAGGTCTGCGACCCGTTATATCCCCAGCATTGACCGGAAGATGGAGGGGTGGAACTGTAAGGAATCGCGGTGGAACCAAAGACTGCTCCATTCGCGTAAATTGTACCGGTGCCGGACGGTGTGAGGGACGCCCCGCTGCCCACGGTTCCGGTGACGCCAGATGGCATCGTGCCACTCGCTAAGTCCGCGAAGGTCGGCTGCGCCGTGCTGAACACCCCCGCTGCGGTAACCGAACTCAGCCAATAGTGGCTGGCGCCGGCGTTGGCAGTCAGTGACGCCGCGCAGGTCAAGTTGCCATTCACGGCAATGCTTTGCGCGAAGGTTTGACCAGCACAACCCGTGGGCGTAGCGGCCAAGGCCGCTGCTGTGCCAGTGGTGTTCTGATTCAGCGTGGGAACGTCGCTCGCCTGTATCGCGCTCGACACAAAGCTGGTGCCGTTGCCCCGGAGGTAATTGCCGGAAGTCGCGGTATCGCTCAGGTCGGCAGCGGCGGGGCGTGCAGTGCTGAAAACGCCCGGGGCGGTGACCGAGCTTAACCAATAGTGGGTGGCCCCGGCATTGGCGCTCAGCGCTGCCGTACAGGTGAGGTTCCCGTTCGCTGCGATGCTTTGAGCAAACGTGTTCGTTCCGCAGCCAGTGGGTGTGGCCGCGAGTGCTGTGGCGGTAGATGCATTTCCAGTAGTGTTACTGGTGATTGATGAGGGCAAGTCCGCCGCGACGATGGCTCGAAAGCCGGGGGCGCCCGAGCTTCCGTTGGGACTCGCGAAAACCTGATTGCCCGTCTGAGCAGTCAACGTGGCGGTCAGCGTGCCCGAGTTCGTCACGGGGGACCCAGAAACGGAAAATATCGATGGCATCGTGAGACCGACGCTATTCACCGTCCCGCTTCCGGCGCCGCACGAACCCCACACAGGATCTGTGCCATTGGAGGTCAAACATTGATTGTTGCTGCCAACACCCAAGCGAGCGTTCGAGCCAGAATGGTAGTACTGAAGATCGCCTTCCATGCTGAGCGGTGAGAGGGCGTTGAATGCGGCGGCCGCGGTGGTCTGACCGGTGCCGCCCCGGGAAAATCCCAGCGTACCACTAATGTCGCTGAAGGCGGGCTGCGACTGATGCGGAACGCCGCTCGTATCGATATACTGAATCCAATTGCTGGTGGTCTGCGCGATGGATTCGATGCCGCCCAAAGTCGAGCCCGTAGGCGTGGGTATCAGCGCAGCCGGAAGGGGGCTGGTATTGAAGGTGGGCGCCGCTGGGCTGCCCGTGAGAACCCCAAACCAACTATAGGCTGATTGGTTCGCTAGGCTCGCGGTGAGAGTCCCGGAACTGGTGACGGGGGAGCCAGAAACGGAAAAAATGGAGGGCATTGCCAGACCCACACTGCTCACGCCACCGCCGCCATCGCCGCCGCCACCTCCTCCAGACAGATCCGCTGATACCAGGGGGCGGAAACTGGCGGGGCCCGGCGAGCTGCCCGTGGCAGGGCCCGCCAGCACCGTATTGGGCACTTGCGGCGAAAGGAAAGCTTGGGGCAGGGGTGCCAGCGTGCGCACGGCGGCCAAGCCGACCGGGCCCGCCGAGGGCACGACCCAAGTTTCAGACCAACTCGACGCGCCAATCGATGAACTGAGGCCATACACGACTAGGTAATATGATCCTGACGGATTAGACCCCTGATTAGGAATCAGGGCGACGCTGAACGCTCCGCCGGAAAGGGAGACCCGAATCTTCCAACCTGGCGGAACATTGTGGCCATCCGCAGAAGTAAAACCACCGGCAGCACTGATGGTCATTGTGCCGGTGGCGGGCGAACCATCCGGCCCGACCAAGCTATCGGTTACGGTGGTCGTCGCCTGGCCAAAGACCAATGCCGGAAAGCAGCACACGGCCGCGACCATCAACCACCACCGTCTCACCACGCTCGTCCGTATCATGGGCTGATCCTCTTCGTTTAAGAAAACTAAACCAAACTATCAATTGAGTAAGCAAAAGCTTCCGGGCTCGATGACCGTGTTGTACAACCCAGCGCTCTCGACTTGCGCGACGAACGAACCCGCGTGGGAACCGTTTGGGAACATTCCACTCAGCGTGTTAATCAGCGTCAAGCCGGTCGTGCTCGTGGCGGTCAGCTTTTCAAGCGGTGTGGGTCCCTGTCGCGCCGCAAACAAAATAGTCCGAGTTCCCATGGCCCAAGCCGCCAGAATCGCTCGCGCGACTCGCTCCGTAGCAGATCCCCGATTCCAGATTCCATATTTCATCAGGCCCTCGCTTGGGCACACGCTAATTCGAGATTACCCACTCCTCAAGGCTGCAAGAAATGTTCGCCAGCGTCTCACCCGATCCGATGCTTCCTACCGAGAACTGAATTGGGTCGCCCAGCCCGGCGGGACTAAATGAGGTTGAATTGTCAGCGCACGACGTCCCCGTCCCAATGACGCAACTGAAGATTTTGTTGGTTCCGTTATCGTAAACCTGCATCCCCCCGCTGGCCGCGCTGTGGCCGGGTGCGCTGGATTTGCAGCGAAAATTTTTCAGGGTTATGTCGGATGCTGTGGATGCGCCGCCGATCGGCATTCCCCCGGAGAGAGTGTTGGTCAGTGACCCACACGCGCTTTGCACGCCACCGAACCCGCCAAAATAGTAGGTTCCAGAGGTTGCGACCAGCGTGCCATAACACCAAGTCTGAAGCAGGCCCGCGAAATGCCACGGAAGTGACGCGGTATTGATGTGCCCTGCGAACGAGGCGTTCCCGGACCCATCGTCGAGGATATTGTTCGCCGTGGACATGCTGCCATTGAAAACGGCGTCGGCCGTGGTGTTCCTTCCCAGTGGAGAGTAAGTTGTCGTGGGCAGGCCAAAGTCGATATGGTTCGGGCCCACATTTCCACCGGTGTTCGGAACCTGGGAGGAGCTGCTGCCTTTAAGGAGCGTCCACGTATAGCAACCGTCCTCGACCGGCGGTACGATGGACATGTAAGTGCTGGTGCTCGCCACGCTGTTGATGGTCAGCCCCGAGCCGGTTCCACCGGTCGTTGACCACGTGCTCCATCCCCAGCCCGGGGGTAACTTAGTGACGTACTCACTGCCTCCTGAGGTCACAGAAAGCCCGGTGACGACGCCGCCGGTGCCTATCGAGGTCACGGTCGCCGTGGCGGTCCCGCTACCGCCTCCAGACACGGTCACGCTATCGTTGACCAGGTATCCGCTGCCTCCGCTGCTGATCGCCGCCGTCAGTAATCCCCCCAGCGTGGCGGGACCACTCACCGCAGATGAAAAGGTTCCCGGCAGCGTGCTCCCGCCATTCTGGTCGTTGCATACGAGTCCGTATGTGTAATTGGTGCCCGTGCCCCCGCTGGCGGTGATCGTGGGGGCCGCTGGGTTGGGCAATTGGTTGACGGTGACCCTTCCAGTGCTGCTCGTTCCCGAGTGCGGTTGCGCCAGTCCCATGTTCCAGTTGGAATGGCCGGAATATCCGTGAATCGAGACTTGACTACCGCTAAATGTTGGGCCGTCTTTGAATAGAGTCGCAACATTGCTGGCCCCATCGTCGTACAAATTGTGGCCGCCGAACACGATGCCGCTCCCCACTCCGATGGTCGGCGGAACCGCTCCCGGTCCCCAGGTAAAGTTGCTGAGAGGGCCTCCATACCCGTTGTTGGACCCGGAGCAGTAGGTAGGGCTGTAGGGGGCTCCGCCGAAGACCATGGGACCCGACACCATGTTGAAGTCCCCGCAGAAGTAGTCCGCCCCGCTGGCCTCCTCATAGGGCGCCACGACGAGCGTGTTGTACCCCAAGAGTTCCATCCCACTCGTGCCATTACTTTCAAAGTCTGGAGAGTTGTAGGTGTTCTTATCTCCCCCTGCGTCATACAGCCCGACCGGCCCTTGAAAACGCCCGCCGTACCACTGGTTCTGGTTCACGCCAAAAGCGTATCCGCTGTTGTTTAAGGTTCTCGCTCCGAAGCTCGCGCCGGACGGCCAGACGTTGTGGAAATGGTTGTAACAGATGCAACCGTGAGTGCTGTTGAGCTGCACACCGATATCTGCGCCGCCAGTGTAGATGTTTTCAAAGTTTCCGGACAGAACATCCGTTCCGGGTGTGATAAGTGTCCCGTTGAGGTACAGAGTCGCGCCGCCGTTCTGGAAGACCCAGGCGAAGTACATCCACGCGTTCTCACCGAAGTTTACGTTCGTCTGGGAGACGGATTGCTCCACTCCCGCCACCCCCACCGCCAGAAAGGTGCCATATTGGCTTGCGTCGTCAACGGCATACACAAAATTGCTGGCGGTCGAATCACTAAAACTGAAAACCTTCTTGGACGGCCCCGGCGCGCTCGTGGGGTACACCCATCCCTCGACGGTGTAACTTCCACCCGAGAACCAGGTATACGACGGCAGTGAAACGTATCCTGTCGACCCGTCGAACACCGGAGCCGTCGTCCCCACATCGCCAGAAATGCCGGCAACGGAGCCCAAAGTTACGCCGCCAACGTATGTACCATTCCTTGCGGCAATCAGGTCGGTCGCCGTCGTCCCGCTCGTTTCCTTGAGCGGCCAGTAAGCGATGGGACCGTCCCCGGTGATCGTCGTCTCGTAGCCCGAGCCGCTTGAGCCGACCGTATAGTGGTTCAGGATTTGCGTAGCGGTGAGGGCCTTGTTGTAGATGGCGACCTGCGCCTCTCGCCCCGGAAAGAAGTTACCGCTGCCGTTTAGGGTGTTGGTGCTGTACGTGACGGCATTCGGTGCCTGAATCGGCATGGTGGGATTGGTTCCCCCCACATCCAGTGCGACCGAGCCTGAGGTGACGGAACCAGTATCCTGAATCGAGAAGTCATGGAGGTAGACATTTTGGACGCCGTTAGCGTTGTAAACTTGTTGCACCGCATCGGTGCTCGACGCTCCGCTGATGATCGTGTTCTGAACCCCTTGACCGCCAATGGTCACGTAAGAGTTATAGAGAATCTGCGCGGCCAGGGCCGTTGAGCTGAGCGTGTTCCGAGAGATCGTTCCGCTCGGCAGGAGCACGGTCACGGGATGAACTCCATCTCCGATGATCAGGTTGGCGGTCCCTATCTGGCATTGAGTTGGACACTCAAATCCCCTAGCGTCAACGGTGCCCCCACCGAGGGCGTACAGATGTGCGAGGGCTGAGCCCACCTGAACCCCGAAATCGGCTCCCGTCAACGTGGTGGCGTCGATGACGGTAGAGCCGTTGCCGAGACCGTCGCTCCCTCCACTTCCAGAGGGAGTCTGGCACCCCGGCAAGCCTGCGGTGGAAATCTGGCTCACAAACTGGCCGGACGTGCAGGTCACGGACATGACTCCGCCCATCGCCGATGCCGTAGGAGCCGGAAGATCCGCTCCCACGAGCGCTCGGAAGCCCGGGGTGCCGGAGCTTCCGTTCGGACTCGCGAAAACCTGATTGGCCGTCTCACTCGTCAATGCCGCTGTCAGCGTACCGGAGCCCGTCACCGGGGATCCGGTAATGGAAAACATCGATGGCATCGCAAGGCCCACGCTGGTCACGGTCCCGGTCCCGGTGCTGCACGAGTCCCAAACGGGATCGGTGCCATTCGAAGTTAGACATTGACCACTGGTGCCCTTGGCAAGTCGCGTATTGGAGGATGAGTGATAGTAGAGCAGGTCACCCTCAGTGGTGAGAGGCGAAAGCGCGTTGAAGCCGGCATTCGCGGTGGTCTGGCCGGTGCCGCCCCCGACTATTCCCAATGTTCCAAACGCCGGAGCAGCTGTTCCTTGGCCCAACAAGGGAAGCCCGCTGGCTCCTGCGGCGGTCGATTTTTCGGCGGTGGATGATCCCCCGCCGTACATCACGCCATATTGGGTCGTGCTGGTGTTCGTCAAATTCGGCACGCTGAACGATGCGGTTCCGGTTGAACCGGTATGAGCCAAAGTGAGAGTCGAATTCCCATTCGTTCCGCTCGCGACAACATTCTGAAACGACCAACTATCGGTTGCGGAAGCCGAACCGTTCCAGTACGTGCCCGAGAGATTGAGCAATGGACTTGACTGCGCCGTGCTGGAGGTTGAGGCCGTAGTGTTTGCCCAAGTCCAGTTGACGGGCGACGTGTGGTTGAACGCCGTCGTGTAGGTGGACATGGAGAGAGCGAGATTGGCGGTGGGATTGATGAGAGTGCTCCAAGCCAGGCTGCTGGTACCACTGCACGAACCCCACACAGGATCCGTGCCATTGGAGGTCAGACATTGGCCATTTCCGCCGGTTCCCAAGCGGGCGTCCGCGGAGGAATGGTAGTAGAGAAGATCGCCTTCCGTGGTGAGCGGCGAAAGCGCATTGAACGCGGCGGAGGCAGTGGTCTGCCCGGTGCCGCCACCGGAAATCGCGATGGTGGGAAGGTCAGCAGACACGAGCGCACGAAAGGTCGGTGCGGCCGCCGCCCCCGAGCCGGGCCCGGCCAGCAGGAAGTGGGGGCTCTGCGGCAGGAGCTGCGGTGCGAGGGTTCCGCTGGAGGTGATCGGCGAGCCGGACACTGCGGTGTTGTAAATCACTCCGTCGCCGGTCATGGCCACACTCGTCAGGGTCCCGACGCTACTGGGCGCAACGAACATGGTTCTTACGTCCGTGACCGCCGTGATTGAGCTGCCGTTGGTCGCGACTTCCGCCAGGGGGATCGTCGTGGAGCTGAAGCCCGTGGTGTTGGAAGCCGGAGTGCAGCTATGCGTCGCGTCGAGATACACGTAATTGGCAGCGTTGGACGCCAAAGTCAGCGTGCCACCGGCATAGTTCTGAACGACGTTGCTGCAGACGGCTGTCCCCGCGGCCAGGTTCAACGTGAGACCCGACCCGGCGGTCGGCCAGTAGCCGGGCCCGAACCCTTGTACGTATTTGGCATTCACGGGATAGAGCGGCTGTCCGCTCTGGGCCTGCGGCTGTTGCGAAAAGGCAGTTGAGAGTCCAAAGTTTAAAGTTAAAAGTAGACCCCCGAGCACCGACCAGGCCTTCAGCGTTTGATCTTGAACTTTCCATTGTTCCTGTTTCACCATACCTGCACCTTCGCGGTCACTCCAGCATCCGAAGCGACCAGATAGAGATTTACGGCATCCGTGTCCACCGGCGATTGCCACCAGATTGAACCAGGGCTCGTCATGCGCACGTGCGCCCCGATGGGAACGCGTCCCAGCAAGTGCGGCACGGTGAAATCGCCGGGGGCCGATGGCGCCACCGGGATCTGGCTAAAAAGACTCGCCGCCTGCGTCACACTCACGATCTGGGTCGCATTGGCGACCACGATACCAATGAAAGCGTCACCGGGATTGAGGGCCGCAAGAACCGAACGATAGTAATAACTGTTGGGCCAGCTCTCCTCTTGGTAGAAAAGATAGGAGGTGGAGTTGGCCGGCGCCAAGCCCGCACTGACTTCCGCGGGCGCATAACGCGAGCCGTTCGCATAGAGGATGCCGGTGGTCAAGCCGGGATTAAGCGTGTTGGAAGTGGAAAGCTCGAAGCCCGTGACCAGACCGTTCAAACCCACATCACCCACCAAAGTATCGACGACTGATGACAGGTCGCTCATGAAGGCGATGTTGGCATCGAGCAGGGCCATGTTGCCGTCCATGTCCGACTCGTATTGAGTGAGCCCATGCTGGGATTGGACAAGGCCTTTACGGGGAAGGACGGTTCTGACAATCGCCATGAAAAACTCCTTATTGAGTCACTGAGTCATTGACTCAGTCTCCAGAAACTCCCGCGGGCAGATTTACGCTGAGCCTCTGGCAAATGGCCATAACTTTCACTGTTCCCTGATTTTCCGCCCCGGTCGTCGACCAGTAGGTCTGGATTGCCACCATTCCATTCGCATCGTTTACATCAAGCTGGTATGGGCAGACGATGAGATTGCCCTGGCCGGGGTCGCTATTGGCGAGCGTCGGCGGCGTGGCTTGCCCCGGCACGTAACCCGCCGCGGGGGAGCGCGAGGAATATAAAATCGGGATGAAAAGGCATTCCTGATAGCTGTAGTCATAGCCGTCCACGGGAGACACCGGCGGCTGCACGGTGTCGCCAGGCCCGTAGAAGCCCATATAGATGATTTCGCAGCGCACGGCGCCGAACTTCGCGTTGTGACTAATCTTGGCCAGCGCGTAGTCGGTAAGCGGCTGACCGCCGGCAATCGTGCTATCCGTCAAATCGAAAAAACCCGGAATAGCGGACATCAACATTTGGGACATTGGAGAACCTTTCGGGTTGGGTCCTTGGTTCTGGGGGCTGGGCTTTTCCCCAGTCCCTAGTCCCTAGCCCCCGCCTTCAAAAGATCGTACTCAACTGCTGCGTCGCCACCCCGTTGGCGGAGGGCGAGATGAAAAAGTAAGTCTGCTGTTCCTCTTCTGTCGCCTGGGCGTAAGGCGGCATTCCAGCCGATGCAGAGGCGATATCGTAAGGCGTTGTGGTGTTTGTCCGCCGCATGTCGAGGAGCGTGAAGCGCATCTGGGCGTTCGCGTAGTCGGGCGACCGGCCAATGATTTCGCAGGGTACATTCAGCACGCCGCGCGTCCCGTTGATGTAGTCCGGCACCAGGGGGTGGGTGAGAGAAACCCAATCCTTCAGTTCGGGCTGGAGTGCCGCGAGGTGCGCGACAATTTGATAAACCGGGGCGGCGAACCCGTAGCGCCGGAACAGTTGGTCACCCAAGAGAAATGCCCGCAAGAAACCTCCGCGGGCAGTACGCAGGCCCGTAGCTTCCACCTGGTGGTTATAGAGATAGCGGAAGAGGTTGTAACTATCCTGCTGGAGCATGGTGACGGTGGTGTTATAGGTGCGCGCGCTGGTGTTGGTGGTGCTCTCGTCCACATCGAGCCGGTAGGCCAGGGCGTTGATAATCGCCGCCAGCGAGACCTGCGGGATTCCGATGATGTTGCTCTGCGTGAACGCGAATACCGGTGTCTGATTGACCGGATTCTTCAGAGGCTTGAGCGTAAGCTGGCCGTTGGCCGTCACCACCATGACCAGGCCAAGGGGCTTCAGGATCTGGTCTTCCAGCCAACTGCGCGCTTGCTGCGGCGAGGTGACTTTGAATTCGAACCAGTCGCCGGAGAACATGCCGTCGCGCAGCGCCGTGATGCCGGGAACATCGAGGAAGGAATTGGGATTAATCAGCGTCGACGCCATGCCCCCGGTCGAGCACGTCGAAGCGGGCAGGTACTTGGCCCAAAACGGATTGACCGCGGCGATCAATTCGCCGGTGCCGCCGGTTTCGACCACGGCGCTCAGCGCCTGGTCCTGGCCCACGCCCAATTCGTTCTGCATCGCCGCCAGAAAAATGTCCAGCGGGTTGCCGCTGACCCAGCGGGGGTTATCGCTCGATACCGGGAAACCATTGGCCAGCCACTGGGCGCCGTCCGGCTGCCAGGCATTCTTCTGCCCCGGGAGCCATTCCTCGGGACCCCCGTTGGCCCACAGAAAAGCGCCCTGCGCGAAGCGTTTCACATCGGCCGCCTTGATGATCACGCGGCCGTCGGCGTCGAAACCAATTTCGGAGATTTGCAGGACGTGCAGCGGAACGAAATCACCCAGCGCATTGCCGGGAAATCCCATGCTGAGCGTGGCGCTCTGGCCGATTAGTTCCTCCTGCGCCGCCAGGGTGTGGAGCAACCCGCCGGGGTCAATGCAGCGGACTTCCACCTGCCCGACGGAGCTCGAGCCGTTCTTGTCATCGATCGATTGCTCCGCTCCGGAGGGAATGTACATGTAGGGCAGCAATTGCGGCAGGCCGGCCACCGTGAGCACGACGCTGGGATTGGTGGCCACCAGCCACATCCAGGCCGTGGGGGCGAGCGCCGGCCACACTTCGAACTCATAGGGCAGGCCGCGCGCGGCGAGCGAAAAGGCCAGCAAGGAGCCGTCTCCGGTAGCCTGGAGAATCGTACATTGCCCGCTCACCAGCGCCGCAAGCACCCCGTCGATGCTCGTGCCGAGGCCGGTGAAAAAGCTCGCGAGACCCGTCACGTTATAGAGATCGAGGAGCATCAAAATCATGCCCCAGGTTCCCTCCTGCCAGACACTCAGGGGCGAACCCGCATAGCCGCCGGGGGAATCGTTGTAAGGCTTCATCCCGCTGAACGCCGTGGAGATGGCGTAGGCCTCATTCCACGACGCGGTCTGTTTTGACAGCGCCACGGTCTGATGGGTCAAAAGGAAATTCTGGTAAGCGAACTCGGCGCACTGCAAAGCGATGTCGTCGCGGCCGTTGGTGTGCGCGAGTAATGCGGACCAATGGCCGGAGGCGTCGAGCGCTTCGCTCCGGTCGAGCGTCGAGCCCGTGACCCCTTGCGCAAAGTGGCCTGGCACGGACCCGGAAGGAGCGATGTAAAGGTTTGCCAGCAGGTTCGTCCAGATCGTGACCGCGGCGGTGCTTATGGTGCTGGCCGTGGAATTGAGCGAATTCAACTGCGTCTCGGTAATTTGAGTGGTCTTCAGCAGATAGGTCGCGGCCGCAGACAACACGTTGGCCGCCCGCCGAAAGGCGAACCACAAATCCACTTGGTGCTCGGTTGCGACGGTCTCGACGGCCCCCGGCACAAACTGGTAGCCCGGGTCCTGGTAACGGCCGTAACCTTCATAAAACAACCCCTGGGTCAGGTCCGCGGCGCTGCTCTGGAGCGTGAGCAGGAACTCGATCATCCCCTGCAATTCCCAAATCGCGCTGTAGTCCTGGGTGAGCTGCATGTAAACACAGTAGGCGTAAACCACCCAGGCCATCGCTCCGGCGCGGATGTAAGCCTGGTCCACCTGCCCATTGTAGGTGTCGTAGCTGAAGCTCAGGGAGTTGGCAGGCTGCGGTGTGCCGACACTAAAGTTATCAAAGTAAAGATCCGTGTTCGCCGCCGTGAGCGTGACGTGGAAGCCGGTGATCTCAACGAGCGTGTCGGAGACGAGCGAGGCAATCAGCGAGGGAAGACTGACGAGCGTGTTGCGCCAGATACTCGCGCCCGGCCCGATCGGCACGGTGATCACCGTGCCCGCCAAAGTCGCGGGAGCGGCCGCGCCGCTGGTAACCTGGATATCGGTGACCAGGCCGGCCGCGGTCACGATGCTGATTTCGAAGACAAAGCCCACCGCCGCCGATTCCATGTGCTCAAAGCACAGTTCCGAGTCCGTGGTGTCCGGGAAACCGCTGCCGATGTAAGTAAAGACATCGTTCGCCGAGCCGGCGTGAAAATCCAGAATCTGGCCCGTGCCGTAGGGCGGCTCCGGGGGCGATACGGAGTCGGCCGCCACGTTCGAAACCGCGGCGCCGCTGCCACTTTTCGACCAGCGCGCGGTTGAGCCGTCTTCAGCGTTTTCGAGCACCGCCGAACCCAGGTACCCGGGTGTGGCGAGAAAAACGTTCAACTGCTTGATGACTTTGTCGGCCGCCGTGAAGTTTCCCGCGACGCTGTAGGCCATGATGGCCAGGGCGCAATCGTAAATGTAGCTGCGATTCTGAAGGGCCGGAAGATCGGTCGAGCCGGGGTCCGGGACGTAAAGCGGATCGCTGGTGGGAACATCGAAGGACCGCGGCAGGTCCTGATATTCCAGCTCCGACTCCAGTGAATCGTATACCTCGGTCCAGCCCACTACCGGGTCGTTATAGAGAATGTGGACGGAGGGCGCGCCGCCGCCCGGAACCACACTGGAGCCGGCGCGGGCGTGGATGCCATCGCTCTGCACGATGATGGGGATGTTGTCTTCCTGGAGATATTCGATGTCCGTTTTGACGAAGAGCTGCGCCTTGTACCCGGCGAGCTTGCCGCCCAGTTGGTTGACACCGGGGGTCGCGGCAACGCCGGTATTGGTGTGCGCCACCCAGCCGGCGGGAATCGCCGAGCCGTACCAACCGCTGGCCGGCTGGGCAACGCTCGTGGGGTAGAGCGCCGCCAGCAGTTGGCCGGGGTGAACGCTCCCCAGGCTCCAGGTGCCGGCGTTGGGGATGGCGTTGCCGCCCGGGGCCGTAGTTTGCAATCCTGAACTTCCTTGATAATACCACACATCATCATGCACGAATACGTCAACACGGTAAGAGGCCAAGGAGTACAGCAGATTGAACACATAGCCCGTCGCTACCCACCCGGAATGTTGGTATCCCAACGCGATGAGCTTCCAGACCTGGGTGTTGTCGCCGGTGAGGGCGCCGAGCGACGTCGGCCAGTTCGGGGCGCTGCTGGTATTGGCCGTAACGCCGTTGTAAAGAGCTATCTGCGTATTATTGTTACTGTCGACGATGAGGGCGCCGAAGGGATAATAAGTATTGGCCGTCCACTTGGCGATGACCCCCGGAGTCTGGGGCGGGCCGGGGGTGATCTGGGTTGCCCCGGCGTTATAAAGGAGGGCGCCCGTCGACTGCTGCATGGCGGTCGTAACGGCGTAACCGTTCACCAGCAGGTTGCCCCACCCGAAGGCGACGCCCGATTCGTTGACCGGGTAACCGTCCGGGCCAAGCTGGTTGTCGGGGAGGAGACCCGGGGGGAGCGTGGCGACGATGGATTCGATCTGCGTCATCGCCAAGGGGGTCTCTTGCGCGCCACTCGCCGTCAAGCCTGTAAGGAAGTTGACGAACGAGCTGATGCCGCATTCGACCAGCCCCGAGGCGGGCTGCACGGTTTCCAGCGTGCTCGTTGCGCCCGCGGTGAACAGGGCGTTGGCCATCCAGTCGCCGGCCGGCCCTGACTGGCGGCCATACAGCCAAGCGAGGGACTGATTCATGGCTTGCCAGAAGTTGCCCGGGAAATAGGATGAAACGGTTGGCATACGAATAAGCTTTCAGCGATCAGCTATCAGCTTTCAGCTCAGGCCCTAGCTGATGGCTGAGAGCTGACGGCTGACAGCTTTTTTTTCTTACGTTCCCCAGCCGGTAATTCCCCAGATCCCTGCGCCCCAGCCGGACTGGGTGAGCGCTTGGATTTCCGCAAGGGTGAAACTGGCGAGAATGATCCCAAATTGCGGAATCTGTAGAACGTAGAGCGCTTGCTTTTCAAGCGTGTTCAGACCTTGCTGCCAGGTTTGATTTCCTGAAATCATGGAAATAAGGAAACTGGAAATTGGAAACTGGAAATTCGCCGGCCGTCCAGTTTCCAGTTTCTAGTTTCTAGGATCCTTTCATGTGACCACCTGCCGAAACTTCAAGTGAAAGCTATACTGTCCCGGCGCCTTGTAGGCGGCCGTCCAGTTGGTGTCTTCCAGCCAGTAATTGGTGAAGGCCAGTTGCGAACTATCCGGATAATAAGTAAATGGGCCGCCTTGGAGTGCGTAGGCCATGAACTGTGCCCAGGCAATCGCATCGGTCCCCTGGCCGACCCATTCCATATCGAGATCGAGATAATTGTCGATGCGTTCCAGCACCGACTCGCGCACGCCGCTCGAGGCCACGTTGTCGTGACGGAGCGCCACTTGCGAGTAAGCGGGAACGCGGCGCGGCGGCCGCAGAAAATTCAGCGTCACGGTGCCACCGGTGACGGGATAGACGATGCAAGGATTAGCCATGTTAAGTTCTAGGGAACAGTTGACAGGGAACAGATTTTCCTATTCCCTATTCCCTGTTCACTAAGCGCTGCCTTTCAATGCCCCACCGGGCTTCCTCTCTGTGCGCTGGTGGCCGTCACGTTGACTCCACGCGCCACGGCTCCGTTCACCGCGCCCGCCACATAATCCTCAAACGCCTGGGTGCCACGGATGATCACCACGCCGGACCCGGCGGCGGGTGACTGCACGGCCGCGCCCGGAGCCAGGGTCTGCGCGGGTGGCCCATAGGGTGATGCGCCGGCATCATACCCGTGGCCGCGGTCATACGCCCCGCCACCTCCGCCGGCCGCTGCGCTGTGGCGGTGGCTGCTGGTGCCGGCCAGGAGCGCGTATTGCGCCGCCGCTTCAAAGTGCAGGCCGGCGGCCATGATGGCGGCCGGATTGGGCGGCCAGGTTCCTTCCGCAAGCAGAGCGATGCCCCGCGCCGTTTCCCAAACGGCTTCGATACCCGCCTGGGCTTTGCGCCCGGCAATCAATCCCACCAACCCGGTGCTGAGCAGTTGGGCCCCGACTGCCGTCTCCGACCGTAGGGCAAGCGCCGCCCGCTGCGCGGCATTGGCGTGCTCATCGGTCTGGCCCGTGACCTGGGTGATTTCCGGGGCAAGATGGCGGAAGGCTTCCTGCATTTCCCGGATCGGGGCGACGGCGGCGTGACTTTCCAGGTGCAGGCGGGAGAGACCGGCAATGGCATCCTGTTGAGCCTTGTTGGCCTTGAGGACCTCCACCGTGTGCTCGCTCGTCACCCGGGTATCTCTTTCGACACCGGCCGTGGCGGCGGCAAAGAGATTGAGGGCCGAGTTCGCGCGCTGGGGATCGGCGGTCAGCGCGAACAGGAGATTCAATATGTTGTCATTACCTTGGTCCATAATTAGCTCTCAACCTTCAGCCCGTAGGGGCGGTTCGCGAACCGCTCCTATGCGGTCTGCCGTGCGCTGTAACGCCGGGCTTCAGACCGGCATCTGGTGCCCTGCAGGGCAGCGATTCAGGGCCAACTTTCAGTAGGGGTACGCCATGGCGTGCCCCTACTACCACTCCACCACATTCCCTTCCGTCTCATACTCACCGCGGTCGCGAGCGACTACCATTTCAGCCGCGGCGCAATCCAGCAAATAAGCCGGCATCCCCTGGAGCTCCAACAACTGGCTCGGGCGGCACTGGCTGTGCTTCGCCACTTCCGCCAGATACAGCAGCCGCTCGCGGTCCGCCAGGAAACGTCGCGAGGTCTTCAGTACAGTTCACAGTTGACAGGGAACAGTGGACAGATTCTTTTCTGTTCCCTGTTCCCTGTTCACTGTTCACTCCACTAAAAACCTCGCCCCTCAGCCAACGAAAGATGTACTTCAGATCGTCCACAAGAATATCGCCCAACCCGATCTCCTCCGACGTGGGAGCGCCGGAGAAGCGTGGTTGCACAAAAAGCCGGGAAAGCGTTGCGGTGAGCCAATCAGAAAATGCCGTGATGTCTTCGGGTTTAACCTCGTGCGGCTGGGCTTCCGTAATCCTGGTTTGAAGCTCCGTGCCCTCGCGGCCCAGACGTAGCGCCGCAAAAATGGGGGGCCGGCAAAGCAGCACGGCAAGTCCCGAGGCAGGCAGAATCACGCGCTCGGCGTTGGCCGTTTCCACCACCTTTTTGAAGTCTTCAGCCTTGGCGATGCCATTTGTGGGCATCTGACACCTCACGTTTCGGGGTTTGGGATTCGGGGTTCGGGAAGGAAGATTCCGCGTCCCTAATCCCCCATCCCTAATCCCTAATCCCGGCTCTTACGTCTGCCGATACACCTTCCCACCGCGATCACCGACCGGCCGGTTTTCGTCAGCGATCGCCTGGAAGGTGACCTTGTAAGTCGTCTCCTTACCGCGTTGGAAGGGCAGCTTCACCGTCTCCTTTTGATAAGCGCGGTAGATTTGGGAAATGACGAATTTGATGGTCTGGTCCTTGCGCTTCGAAATGAGCAGCACGCCGAACTTGGGCACGGGCTTGAGGCCGCCGAAGGCAATCTCTTCATAAGTCTGAGCGCCCGCCGGCAAGGCGCTGTCTGAGCCCGTGGCATAGGTTCCGTGCGGAACCAGAAGCTGCAGCTTGCCGCAATCCGATTCCTTCAGGTTCACGGCGATCGAATCCACTTCCCCGGTCATCACGGCATCGATGGGGAGGGTTTCCTGGTCGGCGGTGGTTTCTTCCACCTTCGCTCCGATGTCGAGATCCGTAACCCCTTCCAGCGCCCCGGCAAACAGATATGCCGGTCCCAGGGCCATGCATGTCCAGACCACGGTCGGGCCGTCGGCCGTCATGGCGCCGACGGTGCAGGCCCAAGGGCTGGGACACACCCCGCCCGTTGTGCCCCCCGTCGTGCACTCCTGAAGATTGCCGGTCGGGTCCACGATCATCTGTCCACACGTAACCGCTTGCGCTGCCAGCCAAACCGGCTGCGCCGGCGTGCCGTCTGACCCGATGATGTGCCGCTTGCCGCTGGCCGGCGCGCAAACATTTAAATAGAGCCAGCCAGGGCCTTGATGAATCAGGGTCGGGCTGGGAGTTCCGAGAGCCATATTTCCTCCTAAGAAGGGACTAGGGGCTAGGTTCTGAGGCTGGGTTCTGGGGGTTTTTCCCTAGTCCCCAGCACCCAGCACCCAGTCCCCAGCCTTACGTTTCCTCCAACTCGAACAGCACCGTCAGCGTGATGCGCATCACGGGCACTTCCGCGCCGGGGACGCTGACCTTCGCGGGTACATGCGTTTCGACGAAGACGTCACTGACCGTTCCGGCCGCGTTCGGCACGGTGGTGCCACTCGGCACCGTCTCATGCTGAATCGGCAGCGCGGTCGTCCAATCCGCCAGCGATGGCCACGGACCCGCGCTGGTGATGATCATGTCGAGCAGGCGCGCGTAGTCCTGCGCATCTTCCTGGACCATTTCCTGATCGAACTGCCCGGTGTCGAGTGCCAGGTTGAGGCGGACCTGGTGATGCCGCGTGGCCTTGTCGCCCTCCCGGCTAAAATTCGTGGGACCGAGCTCCAGGAAGAGCCATGGCCAACCTGACCGCACTCCCGGACCCTTGTGAAATTCCGCGATGGGGTCAAGCGGCAGATTCCCGTCCGTGGCGCGTGCGCCGTTGATGACCGCGAGAGCCGCCGTCTGGTCGCGCTGGATGATGGCGATCAACTGGTTAACCAGCGGCTTCGCGAACTGGGCTTGATACGCTTGGGTCCAACTCATTTCTAAACCTCGGATTGGGTCACTTGTTCATTGGGTCATCGGGTCATTTAAAATCCCCGGCGCGCCCTGCGCGCATGTTTTCAATGAATCAATGACCCGATGAATCAATGACCCGATCCTAGCTCTCCCTCCGGTCCCACTTCTTGAACACGTTCGTCGAATCCTCGCTCGAAGTCTCGCTCGGGTATTGGTCTCCGCCGGCGACACCGCCCAGTTGCGGACGGGGCGTCTCGACTTTGGCCTGCGGATCGAACAGAAAGTCGAAGTCACCGCCCTGCGGAAGAGGCTTGCCCTCTGGGTCGCGAGCGTTGAGCTTGTTGTACGCTTCCTGGAAATCGTCTTTGAACCCTTTCGCCACGCGCGCGGCGGAGGCAATCCCGGCGGCCTCGAACACTTCCGCGAGCTGAGCACAGGCGCCGTAACGGTTTATTTTCTCCAGCAAGTTCAATTGGTCGGTATCGAAGGCCTCCTGCCAGACATAGAATCCCGGACTGGCGTAGGCCTCCTGGAAACGGCGTTGCAGGATGGCATCAATTTCCCCCGCGACGTCATCGATGAAAGTCTGGATTAGCGTATCCGAGGGTCCCTTCGGCCCGTTGCGCACGAATGTGGGGAACATGGCGGCGACGTTGTCGACAGTTGTATAGCTCATAGAAGCGGTCCTTTGTCCGTGGTCCGTAGTCAGTTGTCTGAAGTTTTGGGCTCTCAGCTTTCAGCAACTTCCTTAGCCGATTGCTGATTGCTTAACGTTGCCCACTTCCTCGGCAACGGACAACGGACGACGGACCACGGGCGACTTTTCAGACGGTCACATACACCGAAATCGTCGTTCCCGCGCCCGAATCGACCGTGTAATACACATTCGTAGCATCCGCCGCCTGCGTGCGGTGCACAGCCACGTTGGACGTCAAGAGAACGATTTCCTCTTTGGGTGTTTGGCCCACCGCCGGGTTATTGGGCGCCACAATCCCGTGGGGGATGGTGTTCGCGCCGCTGGCGAGCCCCGTAATATCCACCCGGATCCGCCGCACAAGCTGGCGGCGATCCAAGCGGAAGGTGAAGAGCGTCGTATAAGTTGCTGAAGCTGCCATCGTTAAACCTCCAGTGACGAGTGGCCCGTGACAAGTGACAAGCAAGCTCGTCACTCGTCACTGGTCACTTCTTTTCCTTCTGCTTTTTGGCTGCCTTGAAAGCTCGAAACTCCTCATACTCGGCCTTCTCGGCGGCGGCCTTGGCGGCGGCGGCTTCCGCATCCTCTTTGGCTTTCTTCTCCCGGATTTCCGCGCCGCCAATCGAATCCGGCTTGCCCTGGAACATGGGCACCTGCCCGTGGAGAAGGATGCTGGCTTCCTCTTCGGTCAACTCGATCTCGCCCGAGGCATCCACCGGGATGAGCTTCCCATGACAAGCGCTGGGCAATTGCTTCGGCCCAACGGTGGAGCTGGGAACGTAAATGACATTGTTCTTTTCGATGGGCTGAAGAACTTGATACTTGGGCATTGAGAACCTCCATTTATTCATTTGGCCATCGGGTCATCGGGTCATTGAAAAGCCGCGGGGATCGTGCTCCGTCCTTTCAATGAACCGATGACCCGATGAACCAATGACCCGATTCCCTACGCTACGGCGCTCTTGAACACGTACATCGCGCCCGGCACGACGAGCTTCACGCAGTAGTAGGTCTGGTATTCGATCATGTCGCCGCTGCGCTCTTCGACCCGATAGCGTTTCACCAGCATGCCGCCGTTCTGAGGAACACCATACAGCCAGCGGAACGTGGTACCCGGGGTGATCATCAACTGACCCTGTCCGGGAGGCACATAGGCCAGGACGGCGTTTTTACCCCAGATATAGTTGAGGTTGTGCGACACACCCTGTTGAGATGTGTCATATAGTGTCTTGGCAACAACGAAGTTATCAACGTTGAAGAGCCCGGCAAGTTGCTGATCGGTAGGATAACCGAGGGGCAGGGCGTGGTTCTTGAAGCGGTCGAGAATGATCGGGTGCTGGATGAGCTGCAGCCAGACGGGATAACCGACCAGCAGGGTGTTCGGCTCCTTGGTGCAGGAGAGCAGAATCGTGGAGCGTTGCGCGGTGATGGCGGCGACGGGGTCCGAGTTCTGAAAATCACTCCATTGGGCCGTGCCCGCCAGCGTGGTGCTCGGTATCGAGGCCGTATTCATCACCAGGTTGAACACCTGGATTTCGCGTTGTTTGTCAATGATGTCGGCCAGGGTCTCGGTGGTAAAGACCTCCGGGCCCGTCGAGAAGTCCCATTTGGCGCGCAGTTCGTCGGGGATGAGCTGCTTCTGCGCTTTGCCGTCACAGTAATACTCGTCGTTCGACATGCGCCAGCCCGGCATCTCGTTGGCTTCGCTGCCGGGGGCGCGTTCGGTGTTGTAGGCTTTGAACCGCTCGAATCCGAAAATCGGATAGCGGTCGTTTTGTTTCGAAACCGGGAAGTCGGGGAAAAGCCGTCCGGCGACAAAATCCTGGTTGCGATAAACGATCGAATAGTTCGTCAGAAATTGGTCGAGATGGGCTAAAGAAACTTCCATGTTCTTTCCTCGGGATACGGGACTCGGGACACGGGACACGGGAAGACCCGAATCCCTAACACGAATCGTTGATCCCTCATGGCGCGCACTATCGTCGTCCCGTGGCTGCGGGATTCAACAGCGGGCGCTGAAACGCCGGAGCATGGGGCGCGGGCTGCGGAGCGCGGGGCTTGTTCTTCCCGTGTCCCGTTTCCCGTTTCCCGAGTCCCGTGCTCTTAGACCTTCTCTTGCCGCAGACTCACCTGAATGCGGATCCTCTGGTTTTGCGCCGTGGGCGGATATTTCGCCTTGCCCACCACGTAGGCGGTATTGCCGGTCGTGACGTTGCGAATCGAAGTGACTCGGCCGTAGGCGTCGGCGATGACCACATCATCCTCGGCCTGGATGGTGGTATCCGCCGCGATCACCTCCGCTTCCGGGGCGAAGACAATCAATCCCCAGGCGCGTCCTTGCGAGATGAACGGTGAGGGGGGCACGGAGCCATTAATGGGGTTGCCCGAATTCGGATCGAGCCACAATTCCGAGGTCAGGGGATAGCCGGGCTCCACGACATCCTGCGCCAGAACACCCAGGGGCACGACATTGAAGCCGGAAGGCAGGCCAGCGTAGAAATCCGATTCCGTTGAGAGGTTGGTGACCGGCAAGCCCATGACCGTGCCGCGCAGGGCGCGAATGTTGGTGTCGAACTTGGCCGCTGTCAATCCTTGGTTTCCAAGCATGTGAATCCTCCTTAAAGATTGGGGTACTGGGGTCTGGGTTCTGGGGGCTGGGGTTTTCCCCAATCCCTAGCCCCTAACCCCTAGCCCCTCGTTCGTTCACGCCGGCTTTGCGTCGGCGCGATAGTTCTTGAGCAGGTCGGGATTTTCCTTGGCCACCAGGGCATTCGCCTGGCGGTGCGCCTCGAGCTCGCTCAACCGGTTGTCGCTCAGCATGAGTTGCCGCTTTTTCTCTTCCACCATGCGTGAGAAGAGGTGGCGCGGCGACTCGCCGGTTTCCGCGCCCGTGCCGCCCATGCCCACCACCGAATTCAGCTTGACCATCGCCGGCCGGTCTTCGAGTAGCGACTTGAAGGCCGCGGCGTCGGAAAGCGCCAGCCGCAGCGGCGCGCCTGTCGCCATCATGGCGGGAGTAATCTGGCCACGCTGGAACGCATTGGTGACGCGCTGTTCAGCTTCCTTGGCACGGCGCCAAGCGGTGCGGCTGATCTTGCCGCTGTCGTCGAGCGCGTCCAGCCGGCTGTTGTCGAGCTTGCCGTCCGCGCCGATGGTCTCGCACAGCAGCGTGACCTCCGCTTTGAGGGGATGGAGCGCCAGCGCCACCAAGCCGCGGATCTCTTCTCGGGACCGGCCTTCCGCGCCGATTTCCCTGGCAAAATTCGCAGATAACTGCGCGCTCGTTTCATCCGGATTGGAACCCGCCGCGCTGCCCAGATGCGTTGCCGCATACTGGCACAGGTGGTCGTGTTCGATTTCACCGACTTTATTGTCTCCGTCGTAGGCTTCATGTTGGCCGTCCGCGGAGCACCTGAGGGTTAGCTTCGCCATTTCAATTTTTCCTCCGTTCCCCGCCTGACGGCGGTCTGTGTTCAGGGATTCGGGATCCGCAACTGGGGGTTCGGGCTTCGGACTCCGGTCTTCGGACCCCGGACTTGTCGTTGCCAGCCATATTTCCGGCAGTTCATCGAGAAAAGGTTGATTGGTAAGGGCCACGCTGGTGAGCGTCAAGCCCTGGGGCTCACCGGTCTTGCGGTCGGGATATTCTTTCGCAAACGCCGCCGAGACGTACCGGTATTCGCGGTTCTTGATCAGGTCGCGCGCACGCTCGGTGGGCTCGTAGCGGCCGTACAAAATCCAGCGGGACTGGGGGCTGGGGGCTGGGGGCTGGGGTTTTCCCGTGTCCCGTGTCCCCTGCCCCGTCTCCCGGAATTCCTCCGGCTCCAGGAGCGCCACCACGCGTCCGGCGCTGGGCGTAGGTTCGCCGCCGGCTCGTTCCAGGTCTTCGCAGGCGTGGTCATAGTCCACGTTGATGTCGTGGTTCGCCAGTTTCTGAAAGTTGGCGACGGCCGCGCGCAGGTCATCGAGCGTGAACGAAACTTCCCGGCCGTTTTTCACCCAACTCCCGGTGATCAGAATCGGCAGGCGCGCCAGGCCTGTGGCCGGCATCGCGCTGAGCTGGGAGATGAAGTGAAACTGTTTTTTATCGTCAGACATTTCTGTGATCCTCGATTAATCAGTTCATCTTTCAGGGGCCAGGTGTGGTTAGTGGTTAGTTGCCAGTGGCTAGCCACTAACCACTAGCCACTCTCCACTAGCCACCAGCCCCTTCATTTGTAGATCCCCGTGATGGTCACCGGCGCGCTGGTTCCATAGGAAGAGCAGGCAAAGGTGTATTCGCTCGACTGGCCGAATCCCGCCGCCGCGGAGCTGCTGACCGTGGTGGTGGTCACACCGGTGGTTACGGGCGCCTGCTGATAGATGTCCCAGGCATTGACGGCATTGCTCGCCACGGTCACCGACGCCGCGCTCCCCAAGTTCAGAAAGTTGACGCCGTCGAAACTGGTTTTGGCCTGCACCGTGCAACCCGCGTAAGTCCCCGCAACCGTCCCGAAAACCCAGGTCAGATGCGCGGTTGTGGCGCCGGTGGTGGACGTGGGGCTGGTGGTGATCGTCGCCCCGGCAATCGTCAGGATAGGATTATCCAGAATGTAACCAAACGCCGGGAAGCGATGCGAGCTGTAGGGGTCCGCGCTCACCCGCGGCGGGCGCGGCGCCGCGAGCGCCAGCAGAACAAGCACGACCGCAATGCCGAGAGAAATGACTAAAGAGTTTCGTAAGGTTCGCATAGAGTCTCCATTCCAAAAATATCGGGCCATCGGGCGATTGAGTCATTGGGTCATCGGGTCATCGGGTCATTGGGTCATTGAGTCATTGACTCATTGAGTCATTGGGTCATTTCTCGCATTTATAATTTGGCATTTCGGCTGCCTCATTCGCTCCTGGGTCCGTCGCCTGATCTCCTCATCAATCCATTTGGGCGTCTCTTTTAAATGACCCGATGGCCAGATGACCCGATGAATCAATGACTCAATGACCCGATGAATCAATGACTCAATGATCCGATGATTCAATGCCTCAATGATCCGATCTTCCGATCTCGATCGGTTCTCCCCCCTTGCCGGAAATCTGCCCTCCGGGTGTGGCAATGGTCTCACCGCGGATGGAGACCAGGTCTTCGTCCACCAGGTCGCCGAAGCCCAGTTCGTGCCGCGCCTGGTTCACGCTCGAGCGGTCGGAAATCCACGCTCCCGCCTGGGCGAGCTGATTGATGATGGCGGCCATGGTGTCGATGGAGCGCGCCTGCACGTTGGCGGGAACCAGATAAGGCAGGGGCGCGTCGGCGCCGAAATTCCACTGCACCAGCCGCCGGATGGTGGAGTTGCGGATCTGGTAGGCGATGTAATCCGCGGTGTTCTGGGTGGCGAGCAGGAAGAAATCCGTCTGCGATTCACCCAGGGCGCGGGAGCCGGATTGCGTCTGGCCGAGTTCCATGAACATGGCCAGGCAGGAAGTGGCGATTTGCTGCTTGTGATATTCGAGGGAAGGTAATATCTCGCGAATTCTTCCCTCGATGCCGACCAGCTTGAACTGCGCGCCATTAGGCAGCGAGAGGCCGGTTTTTTCATGCGCGGCCAGTTGCGTCACCCAGTTCTGGGCGGTCTGCACGTCCTGCTTGGAAGGATTGGGCGGCAGCAAAATCATCGGCACACCCAGGGAGTTCCGCTCGCAGGCGATGGCGTCGATGCGCTCCAGATGCTTTTTCATGTACCAGTGCGGGTACATGGCACGGGTCAGGGGAATGCCCCAGAAGTTCGCGCCCTCCTGTTCGTGGGTGAAGATGCACGCCTTGTCGGTGGGCAGCATCACATACTCGAAGCGATTGGAGCGGTAGCCCCACTGCTCGAGCCCATAAAGCGTTTCGCCGTCGTCGTAGACGAAGGGCGGCAGGGTGGGATCGACCGCATAGGGATCGGTGTGCCAGCGATAGAAGGTCAGCGCCTGGCGGTCGCACATGCGGCGCACGCGGATGCGGTCGCCGTCAATGGCCATGACTTCTTCGTAGCAGGCCGCGCCAAAATCCTGCATGCGCAGCGCAAAACGCACGACGTCTTTCCAGTACTGCGTGTGCCACGAGCCGCGCGAGTCCTGCCACTCCAGCCCGCTGAACAAATTGGCGCGAATGAAATCGGCCACCTCTTTGGCCTTGGCCGCCGTCTGCACCCCCGCGCCCGTATTGGAAACAGGAAATTTGAAATCGGAAACTGGACCGGTTTCGAGTTTCGAGTTTCCAGTTTCTAGTTTCTCGTTTCCAATTTCCAGTTTCGATGTTCCTGCGTCTCCCGGCACCACCTCCCACTTCGCCGACAGGATGGGCAGCTTGCAGGCGCGCAGCGTGCCGGCCACCTGGCCATCGCCGCGCCGCATTTCCTGGTAGGTCCAGATGCCGTTCAGCCCTTCCAGCTTGGGATTGTATTCACCCAGGTCGCGCACAAAGCCCGCCGTGATGGGAGTGCCGGGAACACCCATGACCGGCACCCAGCCCTGGCGGATGCGTTCCGTGTACTCCCCCACGGAAATGGGCTCCGGCGGCGGCGGAGGTTGTATGCCCCGCAGGGGAGCGACGGGAAGGCCGCCGGTGGTGGTGAGCGGGGCGGGAGTCAGGAGAGGCTGACGATCTATTGGTGATTGGCGATTGGTGATTGGTGATTGGGAAAGAAGCTCCCGATCTGTGTCCATCCGTGGAATCCGTGGCGACTGAATTCCGATTTCCTGATCCGCCAATTTAACGGCGGTATCGATTTGCGCTTGGAGTACTTTCGAGACCGATTTACCTTCGCGGATTAAATGCCGCATTTGGTGGCCGTTTCCCGAGCTGTGGGCTTTAGTCATATTTCGTAGCGCCGGCTTCCAGCCGGCCCCCCGCCGCCAGGATGGCGGCGCTGCCTTTTGTAGCGGCGGTCTCTGACCGCCGTTCGGCGCTCATAGAGCGCCGCTACAGTCCGGCGCTCGGAGAGCGCCGCTACAGTCCGATGCTCGGAGAGCGCCGCTACAGCACCAAATCGCCGAGTCCCGGCATCACCGGTCTGCCGACTAACGACGCGACATCTTCAAAGTGCGCCACCGGCTCGGTCGCGGCGCTGATGACTTGCGCCAGCGCCCAGAAGCGGTCGGCGTGCCCGCGGTCGGTATGCTCGGCATCGAAGCGCACGTTGCCCGACGGGGTCACGAAGCGCTTGACGGAGTTGATGTCCGCGCGCACTTCGCGATTGTCGGGAATGCGCACGGTGCGCTCTTCGAACGCCTGTTTCACCATGGGGGCCAGGCGCTCCTTCAGTTGCGCGGTGAACGTGGTGGGCTCCACCACCTCCCCGTATTTCTGCACGGCGTGTTCGGCCAGCATCATGCCCAGGCCGGAAGCGTCAATCCCCGCGCGCCGCACTCCCAAATCGATCAGGCTGAAGATCAGTTTTTCCTGTGCGTCAAAGCTCATGTCCTTGAGCGTCAGCAGGACCCGCGACCAGAGCACGTCGCCCACTTTTTCGAACAGCCAGGCGATGGTCAAATCCCGTTTGCGGCCGATGTCGACACCGAGATAAAGCTCGGGGTGCTGGGGGCTAGGGCCTGGGGGCTGGGGTTTGCCTTTCCCCAGTTCCCAGTCCCCAGAACCCAGTCCCCAGTCCGTCGTCGCGTCTTCATGCACGCAGGTCAGAATCAGCTCAATGGGAATGTAGTTGGCGGCGTCGGAGAGGAACTGGCAGCAATATTCCTGGAGCCAAGTCTCCTCGTCGTCGCAGCCGGAGCGCAGGAGATGGATATTCGCCGGCAGCCCTTGCCTCACCGCATCAAAGATGTCGACCCGGTGGCCGGACCAGAGAGAACTAGAAACTGGAAACTGGAAACTAGAAACTGCCTCTTTGTCCAGTTTCTGATTTCCAGTTTCCGCTTCATCCAGTTTCGAGTTTCCAGTTTCATCTTTTCCGACCAGTCCCGCTTGCTTGGCAATCTCGTAAAACTTTCCCGCCGTCCCATTGGGTGTGGAAATAACCTCAATGGAATAGCCCCGCGTAATAATAGGAAAACAGGCGGCGTAGATTTTGCGCGCGTCGCCGTGAAAGGCGAATTCGTCGAGCACGATGTGGCCGGTGTAGCCGCGCGCCGTGTCAGGGTTGGCGGGCAGCCCGATGATGCGCGAGTGGTTGTGCGGGAAATACACTTCCATGGTCTTCTCTTCCGTCTCCAACTCGTTGAATGCCGGCAACGCCTTTAACCTCTTAAAGAGCACGCAGAAGTCCTTGACCTTTTCCATAAACAGCCGGGATTGGCGTTCGCCTTTGGAGAGGATGATGTATTGCGTGCGGCTCTCCATGCACTTGAGCACTGCCCGCAGCGCCGCGGCGAAACTCTTGCCACTCTGCCGGCTCCAAACCGCAATCTTCAATTGCGAGTCGTCCCTGATCCAGCGCTCCTGGTAAGCGAGCACGGGAACCGACTCTTTCGCCAGAATCCGAAGTGCGTCAAGTGGGGTCAGAGGCTTCCCGTCGGGTCCGGTGACCGGCAGATCGGGCGATTCCGATCCGGTGATCGGGGGATCCGGGGATCGGGGGATCGACGATTTTGAACGTTTGCCTTTTGCCATTGGCGCTTTGCCTTTTGCCTTGCTCTTGACCAATCGGGTCATCGGGTCATCGGGCCATTTCTCACATTCGTCATTCAGAATGGGGGTACGCACCTAACTCCCGAGGGCCGGTGGTGTGATATTCTTGCGTTGCTCGCCTCCAACTTCGTGACAACGATAGCTAATTGTTGAGAAGGACGATTCTATTTGGCAGCTTCCGTGGAAATCTGAAGGAATAGTGAGGTCACCTGAATTATGAGACTCAGAACCATTCTGCTGTTTGTATCCCCCCTGATTTTTAGCTTGAGCGCACGAGCCCAACAGAAGGATCAATTCATTCGAACAATACAGACCGTCAAACAAGCAGTTGTCGCGGTGGTTTGCGTTCAAAATAAGCCCGATGGGACAACCGGCCTTGCTTCGATAGAGGGAACTGGCTTTTTTGTCTCGACCGATGAAACGTTCATAACTGCTGGTCACGTCGCCCACGGTTTGTATTTGGCGGCTCCGCCACGACAAGCAATCTGTGAAACAGCGGCCATCTATGTTCCAAACACAGGTTGGCAAGCGGGAGTAAATATATCTCTGACTTGGTTCAAGATAGATATGTGTAAATTTGATGACGACTTGGATTTGGCCAAATGTGGAACGGTTGAGAATCCCTTCACCTCCAATAGAATTAAGGTAAAGCCATCGACGGTCGCTTTTGATATTTCCACTCAACAAGAGGGGATAGAGATTGGCTTCACAGGATTCCCATTGAGCACCGCTCAGCCGATAACCGCTCGTGGAACAATCGGAACATATTGGGGTCTTCCTAGCGAGGCATCTCCAAGAGAAATCGTAATCGACCATAGTAATTGGCCTGGAGCCAGTGGATCGCCAGTGTATTTGTCCAACGGAAAAGTCATCGGCCTTGTTCTCAAACGCGGGATTAACGACGCCGCTGGATTCGCCTTTGCGAGAACAAGCAAATTCATTGAGGATTTTCTGAGCAAATGACGAGGTAAATGGAAAAAGCAATAGAGAGCCTAATAGGATGGCTTTAGTAGAGTACGCTTGCGGATTCCAAAGAGTTGACGCCACGGCTAGAATACCCCCCAGGAACAAAAACTTGATTTAGCAAGGCACAAATACGACACCATCCGAAGCCCCCAAAGGTTGTGTTTCCACTTTTGAAAGTGATATCATCTTATTAGTGGATGCTTCTAAGGTGACAGTCCACCATGACAGCTGACGAAAGACTCGCTCTTATCCGTGCGAAAATTCAGCGGGCCAAGGAGCACATCCGTGACTTGCATATTGAAGTCCGCTCGTTTCTCACTACACCTCCCGAGCCATATGTAATTGCCACAAAGCGCGATCCTCAAACGCGAGAGTTGATCTATTATGTTTCCTCTGCCGTCGAGGAGGTCCCGAGCAACATTGGTTTGATTGTGGGTGATGTTGTCCAAAATCTCCGGAGTGCCTTGGACCACTTGGCTTACCAACTTGTAATCGTTGGCAGCACTGGTGTCGAGCCCGGACGGCACGTCTACTTCCCCATTTCCGAAGACCCCGCACGGTACGACTCCGAAGCGCCTGGAAAAGTAAAGGGTATGCGGCAGGACGCGATAAAAGCGATCAACGCTCTCAAACCATACAAAGGTGGGAATGAATTTCTCTGGACTCTCCATCGCCTTAACAACATCGATAAGCACCGCGTGTTGATTACTGTCGGTGCTGCGCATGTAGCGCGTAGCATTCGTCCACTCGAGCGAGAAGCGTTGCGAACTGCGTTCGCTCCACATGGGCGCTCTGAACTCTTGGACGAAGTCAGTGTCTTCTCGGTCGATGCACGTCAAGTCAAATGCCCGCTGAAAAAAGGCGACGAACTCTTTAGAGATGTTCCCGACGCGGAAGTGGACAAGGATATGCAGTTGTACATTGAGGTAGTCTTCGGAGAGCCGCAAATTCTCCGATGCACAATGCTCGCTCCAACGCTCCTGAGGATGGCCAATGCTGTCGATGACATCATCGTAAGCTTTAGGTCGTTTCTCGCCTGACATAAGTTCGTGGCCTTTCACCGGTTAGTTTGCTAACTGGGTAATCCGCCCTTCCGCTCACTTGGTCATTGGGCCATTTCTTGCACTCATAGCTCGAAATTCCTCACGCGCTCTCATTGCGTGCCGCGGCAGGAACTTCCAGTGACGGTGATCCTTGCACGGCGCCGAGGAGCTTCTGAACGGGTGGGGCGATGGCCGTTGTCCCGATCCCGAAAATTTCCTTTGCTTGTTCCACCATTCGCCGGGCCGCGTCGAAATCCTCGACGACCTCGATGTTGCCCTTGCCCGCGGCGCTGCGTTCCTTCATCTTCTGGCGGTGCTCCTGAGCATAGAGGGCGAAGTGCTTTTTCATCAGCGTGACCTTCTCGCCGTCGTTCATGACTTTCTTAAACGCCATCAATTGCGGCGTCGTCATCTCCTGGAGGCTTTCCCAGAGCAAGGCGTTCACGCCGGCGGTCAGGCCGTCTTCGCCGATGATCTCCGCGATGGCCACCATGGTCGCCTTCTGCTCGCGGACCATGTTCTTCCACACCCTCCAATGCTTTTGTTTGTAGGTGCGGATGGCGGTCAGGCAGACCGTTTCGTGGTATTTCTTCTCGATCATCCGCTGGACCTGACTGAGATTCGCGTACTTCTCAAACATGCTGTCCACTGCCAGCAGGATGTCCGGGTGCTTGACACTAAGGATTTGGATTTTCGTTGCCTGGTCCTTGGCCACTTACTTTCTCCCCTCGCTCGCCAATTCCTGGTAGGCGGTCATGGCCGCTCTGGCCGCCTGCTCGCGATCGCGCCGCACGCTCCAAAATTGTTTCTTGTACTTCCAAACGGTGGTGTGGCTTATGCGCTCGCCATATTCGGTCCGGATCATTGCCGTGACAGCGTCCGTGCTCGCGAAAGCCGCGAACATCGCATCCACCTTCTGGCACAAGGCGGGGTGTCGAGCTTCAAGCGAATGCAATTTCGTGACGCCTTTTCGTCCCACGGGTTCTAACTCCTTTAATCAGTTGATCGGGACATCGGTTCATCTGGCCATCTGGTCATTGCCCGACTGACCTATTTCTGTTCTACATAATGCATTACTGATAACACATCCTTCGTAACTCCAAGCAATGACCCAATGTGCAAATGACTCAATGGCCAAATGGCCCGATGACCCGATGTGCAAATGACCCGATGTGCAAATGACCCAATGGCCAAATGGCCCGATGACCCGATCATCGAATCTCTCCCAGCGCCGCCGCCCTGCGGTCGTATTCATCCACGCCGTCGGCGGTAATGCGCGCCCAGCGGATGATCTCCGGGCGGCCGACGCGTTTTTCGCTGCCCAGCTCGACCCAACCCCGGTCGCGCATGTAGCGCAACTGAAACTCCACAGACTGATCGGTAACAGGGCGAAGGCTATCGTCCAGGTAGATGATGATGCTCCGCGGGGTGACCGGCTGGAAGCCGCACTCGTTCAGGTAGCGGAGAATTTCCGTTCTGTCTTGCTCGAATTCAACCTTGCTCTTGGTCTTGGGCATAGCAGGAAAAGGCCTCAACCTTTCTGGATATGATTCGAAGCTCACGCCCGATCTCCTGGCGTTCTAAAATGACTTTCTGGATATCCTCGCGCGTCGCGCTCAGCATGCCCTTCAGTTCCATCACCGTCGAACTGAGGGCGTTGTGCAACTCGGCGGCCTTGACCGACCGCTCCAGCGCCTCGGCGCCCCGCTCGAGGCTGGCGGGAATCGTCAGGATCCCACGCGAGGCTCGGGAGAAAAAACGGAAAGCCCCGATCCCCGCCATGCTGGTGCCCACGAAGCCCCCGGCGCCGAGCAATATCGCTTGAATTTGCGCTGCTGAAATCATGAGAAGTTCTCAGTTCTCAGTTGTCAGTGACTGATGACTGACAACAGGTGACTGATTACTTGCCGCCGGCACCACATGCCGCCAGAACGAATCGTAAAAAATGTGCTGGCCGCCAAACTGCACTGCCGCTGCCACCAGAAAGGTCAACAGTCCCCGCACCAGCGTCGGGCCGTCCGCCCAGGTGATCGTCAGGCGGTGAGGGGCATGAATGACCTCAATCTCCATGCTCGTCATCAAGGCCGCGGCGGCGCTGGCAAGGACGCAGATCTTGGGCTTGCTCTGGTCGATCCAGGCCAGCGCCCGCGATTGGCTCCGCTTGGCGAGCTGGAGGAGGAACGGTGTTATGAACGTTATCAATGCTTGCACTTGTAATGATTGAGCGTCCATGTGAGACTCCCTTCTAGCTATCAGCTATCGGCTTTCAGCTCTCGGCTTCAGGATGTGTGTCAAAGCGTTACGCCACTTGCCTTTGCGGTGGCTCCGGACTACCCGGGGGCTTGAAATCGGCGACGGCTTCTTCCCGCACCTGGGCGAGCTTTTTGACCAGAACATCCACCGTTTCGCCAAGTCGGATTCCCGTACCCTTGATCTTGCAACGCACAAATGCTCTTGCCCACTCAAGGTCTGTCATGTTTGCAATCCTCGCAGTCAGCGAAACGAATATCGGACTTGGGGGCTGGTAGTTATGACATTTTGTCTCTGTCCACGGATCGCGGAGAGGAGTACAATTCGTGAAACTTTGGTCCTGGGTTAATATCTTCGGCGTATGCGTGGGACGAATGTAGTGTGGAAACGTCTTAGAACTAATGCGACGGCGAGAGAAAGAACTCAGCTCTCCTAAAGATTCAACGGCAGCCTGATTTCGCAAAAGGAGGCGCGAATGCCAAACAATTCCACTACCGGAAGTCTGATGGTTAGTGTTTTTGACGGGACACGGAAACCTATAAGTGCAGGCACCCAGGTTCTTCTGACCGTCATCGATGGGAATCAGAAGCAGATCGTAAGGGACTACTACCCCGTCCCCAAGAAATTCGATCTGCCGATCTACGACAACTTTGGCGACAACTACACGGTCCTGGCATCGGCCAAAGGCTACAAGGACGCTGGATTCACCCCTATTAAAATGGTCGCCGGCACCGTCCAGTCCATTGACCTGATGCTTATGCCCAACGACGCGACCTTCAACTTTCGTGACGCCTTGTGGCCCACGCTCAAACAAAGTCATCCCAACTTTGCCGCCATCCTGGCACAGGGCGCCGCGAACGATGCTGCCGCCGAAGCCCGTTACTCGCAGCTTCTGGAAATGCAGCCCGGCTCCCTCGCATCTTTCTTGAACCTGGCGACGGCGATGAGTACCATTGGCCTGAACCAGGGAACTCCGCTCGATTACATTAAAGGAGTGATTTGGGATAAATCCTTTGAGGAAGACCGATTCTTCGGCTGGGCGGATCCGAAACTTATCGATCAGATCATCGCTGTCACTCCCAAAATATTCAAGCCCGAGTTCGACCCGTCGATCTTCCACGGCACTGCCACCCGGAGTTGGAAGCAGATTCAGTTCGGGGAGGCGAACGTCCAATTGACCTTCCATGAAAAGGACCCGATGCAGCAAATTGGCGAGCTCAACTGTGTGAAGATCGAGCCGGACATTGACTATTACAAAGACCTCGGGGCCCACTTCCTGCTGGAGGTCGTGGTGAATGGTCTCACCCACTCGCTTACCGACCCTAAACAAGTCTATGTGCTCCGCTGGATGGCTGGCAGGCAGGCGGAGGTGCAAGAATTCAATCCCCCGTATGTAATTGCCTAGGGGCGTGAGAGAGCGCGTTTGGCTCCGCCTTGTTCCTGCCTGCTTGAACACGTGCTGGTGAGTTGGCTGCAGTACGCAGCAAACCTGTGGACTCAAACCCGTGGGAGTATTATCCTGCCGCTCAGCAGGTAACATATGCGCGTGTTCATCAGCTACACACATGACTCGGAGGAACATAAGGACCGCGTGTGGGAACTGTCCGCCGCATTGCGCAACGACGGCATTGACTGCACGATCGATGAGCAACTGTTCTCGCCTCCCGAAGGCTGGCCGCGCTGGTCTAGGGATCAAATTCACGAATCGCAATTTGTGCTCGTTGTGGCTACCGAAACGTACAAACGCCGCTACGAGGGCAAAGATGAACCAGGTAAAGGTTTGGGGGCCAAATGGGAAGGGTTTGTCATTACCCAGGAGTTGTACGAGACGGAAGGCAAGAACAGCAAGTTCATCCCCATTGTGTTCTCCCGTGAGGACGCGTACCACATACCCCTCGAACTTCAAGGTGCCACCCGCTACGATTTGGGCATTCCCGCGAATTACGATAGGCTTTTTCGGCACCTCACGAATCAGCCCGCCCGGGTAGTCCCTCCGGTCGCGCCGCAGATTCGGCGCATGCCACCGATCGGAGCACAGTTGGACATTCGCTTTAAACCGCTGCTCGCCCGCGAGCGGCAAGTGCCTAAGCGGTCCACCGACAATACGGGAAGTCTGATGGTCAATATTTTTGACGGCACACGACAACTCATCGGCGCGGACACCCAGATTCTTCTGCGTATCATCGATGGGAATCAGAAGCAGATTCTTAATCAGTTTTACACCGTCCCCAATATTCTGATTAAGGGACTGCCGATCTACAACAACTTTGGCGACAACTACACAGTGCTGGCATCGGCGAAAGGCTACAAGCAAGCCGGCTTCGTCCCCGTCAAAATGCTTGCCGGCACCGTCCAGTCCATTGACCTGATGCTTTTGCCGAGCAACGGGAATTTCAACTTTCGCGATGCGCTGTGGCCCACGCTCAAACAGACCCATCCCAACTTTGCCGCCATCCTGGCACAGGGCGCCGCGGATGATAATGCCGCTCAGGACCGCTACACGCAGCTTATGGAAAACGAGCCCGCTTCGCTCGCGTCGTTCTTGAACCTGGCGACGGCGATGAGCGCCATCAATCTGCCCGAGGGCACTCCGCTCGATTACATCAAAGGAGTGATTTGGGATAACACCTTCGCCCAAGACCGGTTCTTCGGCTGGTCGGACCCCAAAATCATCGATCAGATCATAACTGCTACCTTGCAGGGGGAGTTTGCGCCAGAGCCTGACCCCTCGATTTTCCACGGCACTGCCACCCGCAGTTGGAAGCATATTCAGTTCGGGGAAGCGAATGTCCAGTTGACGTTTCATGAAAACGACCCGACGATGCAAATTGACGGGATCAATTGTGTGAAGATCGAGCCGAGCATTGACTATTACAAAGAGCTCGCGGCCCACTTCCTGCTGGAAGTTGCGGTGAACGCGATCTCCCATACGATCACCGATCCGAAACAGGTCTATGTGCTCCGCTGGATGGCCGACCGGCACGCGGGAGTGCCGAATTTCAATCCCCCGTATGTGATTGTCTAGGGGCGCGTGACAGGGCGTACAGCCTCCAGCGGGGCCGGAGGTTCTCTGGCGATGGGGCGTGAGTCCCTGCTTGCTGGCTTCGCTTCGCACAACCCGCTCCGACGCTTCATTGTTCATAAATAAGTCCCAAACATAGTTTGGTGTCTCTGTGCCTTGGTGCTGACGCTCTACGCAGTTACTAAATTCAAATCCGCTTCCAGCGTCGCCAAGTCGAAACCTGAGGGCGCGACGCCTTGGGCCTCGATCCACTCCTTTGACACCGGCGCATAGGCTTCGTCGCAGTACTTCTCGAACCACGCCCAGGTCATCTTCTTCAGTTGGCCCCAGGTAATGCAGGTCAAAGTACCGGGACACGGGACACGGGATTCGGGATTCGGGACCTGGGGCACCCGACTCGGGCCTGCGAACCCCGCCTCCTGATTCAGGAGGGGTGGCGCGCTCAGCGTCGGCGTGGTTACCCGTGTCCCGTTTCCCGTATCCCGTGTCCCGGCGTTGAAGTCGTAACCCACCAGAAAAATCGCGTGGCCGCCCCAGGAACCCGGCTCGTCGTCCGGGCCCGGGTTTTGTGGCACGTCCCACACCTTCTGCTTTTGCGCCCTGATCGGCAATTGCACGCCAATGTACGCGCCACCAAAAAGCCAGATGGCCAAGGCGACCTGGGAGCTGATGGGGGGCTGGGTGGCGGGGGTGAGTGCTGGGGGCGGGAGTGCTTCCCCTTGTCCCGAGTCCCTAGCCCCTAGTCCCGAGCCCCCAGTCCCCAGCTCGATCGCCACGTACGCATCCAGCGAGTGCCCCGCAAATCCCTGCTGGCGCCAATCGTTCAGCACGTCGAGCTCGACGCCGCCCTGGTCGCTGGAGGGGTTTTGCGGATTGTAACCATCCCATTGCTCGTAATAACTGAGGATGGCCGAGTCGGGGACGGTAACCTCTTGGCTGGCGTTGGCGGTCCACACCTGGACGGCGTGGCCCACCGCCGCAATCGTGCAGCAGCCCAGTTGGTCGTTCAGCATCATTCCCCAGTTCGTGATGCCGCGCGTGTAATCACAGCTTGCCGGAGCGGTCAACGCGGCTCCCGGGGCGCCGGGCAATAAATACCGCGCCAACTTCAGGGTGCGAGGGTCGTTGCGACGTGAACGCTTGCCGAGGTGCATTTGTGAATGGTTGATCATTTGGTCATCAGCTTTCAGCTTTCAGCGATCTGTTTTCGCTCACCGCTGACCGCTATGGTTCTCGGCTCTCGGCCATCAGATTCCAGCAGTCGGTTCTGGCTGACGGCTGAGAGCTGATGGCTGAAAGCTATTTAAGTTCTTTTCCCTCAAACGCCCGGTCACATACCGGGTCGCCCGTCTTGGTCCGCACGATCTTGTTGTATTGCGCCTTGAATTCCTTGGCGGTGAAGGGCAGCTCCGGGGCTTGCTTGCTGCCTACTGCCTTCTGCCCACTGCCTGCTGCTTCTGGGACCAGGCTGGCGATATTGGAGAACTCGCTCAAGACGAGCTGCACGATGGCCGTCACCTTGTTCTGGGTGGCGGCATCCTGAATGTGCGCCGCGGGAAGAATCTGCTGCATGTCCGCGTTGACGGTCGTGAGGCCCGCCTGAATCTGTTGCAACGTGGTGGTGGCGGGCGTCGCCTGGTATTGCTCGAACAGCGTGATGAGCAGGTTGATGTCCTTCACAACCTGAGTAACAACCGGTCCGGCGCCCACAATACTGGTAATGCCTTCCACGATGGGAAGCGCAACCTTGGCGATGTTTTCCGCTTCCGCAACCCAACTGGGGGCCGTGCAGGCCGGAACCGCCAGGACGAGTGCGAGAAGGATGATTAGAATGTTACGCCGTGACTTCAACAGCGCTGCAAGACCCACTCTTTTACTTTTCATTTCCACATCTCCTTTTTCTGTTAGGGATTAGTTGTTAGGGATTAGTCCTGTTCCCTGTTCCCTGTTCCCTGTTCCCTGTTCCCTGCCCTTGCGGCCCCGGATCCTTTCCCGTCGCATACCACGCGACGGCGCGGGGATCGTTCAGCCGCCAGGTGTTAACCAGATTAATAAGCTGTGCGGAGTAGCTGGGATTTGTGGAATACCCACAATGCTCCGTGTCGAGCTGGGAGTTTTTAGGTCCCAGCCTCTCCGCAAACTGTTTCCAATCACCCCGCGCTTCGAAAACGGGCCGGTAGTGCGGCGTGCGCAACAGTTGCGCGTGGGCGCGAAAGGCTTCGTCCAAATTGGGGAAACGCTGGAACTCCGCGAGCACTTCCACCTTCTTGCCGTGCTCGATTTCCCAGGTCTGCGCGTCGAAGTGGCCGTAATCCTCGGGCTGCGGGGCTGGGGACTGGGGACTGGGGGTACGGAATTTGGAATTTGAGATTTGGTGTTCGGGACTGAAGATTCGGTGTTTAGAACTTGGAATTGGGGGCTCGGGACTGGAGATTTGGAATTTGGAATTTGAGATTTGGAATCTTCCTTCCCTAATCCCGAATCCCGAACCCCTAATCCCGAACTAAAATGACAGTATTTAATTCCGAATGGATTGTTCGCGATCCGGAACAGCGAACTGCTTCCCCAGCCGAGCTTGGGCGTGGCGCTTTCCAGAATGGCCTGCGCGATCGTAATGCAAGCGGGAATCTCGTACTCGCGCTGGCTCTGAAGCGCCGGAGGTGTGACCCGCAAAAGAAATTGCAACTGCTGCGGGGTCATACGAGAACAAGCGGGCGCTGGCGAGCCGGGATGCGGGGTTAGGGATGCAGGACTTACTTCGGGTTGAGTGTTGGGAGTGTTGTCAGTTCGCACTTTGGGCAGCGGCAGCGTGTGCACCCGCCGCCACCCTCAAACTCGCACTGATCAGGCGCGAGCTAACTTGGGATTACTGTGAGGACTTCAGTTCTTCCGCCCTAAGCATGGGCGGACTTTCAGCCGTCATCGGCTCTTCGTCATCAGTTCTCGGTTCTCGGTCGTCTGATTCGCTGGTTGACTTTCTCCGTTCTTCACTCGATCTCCGGATCACCCGAGGGGCAGGTTCCGGAGGCGTGACCACGGGCCAAACCTCCGGAACCCCTGGGGGCGTAAAGCCTTTCACGTTCGCGACGGAGCAAAAAGCGCGAGACCGTCTCGGGTGTAATGCCCAGGGCGGCGGCAGCCCGCACTTGGGTGCCGGCCAGTTCCCAGGCTTGGCGAAGAATGCTCTCCCGAATCTCCAGGTACGGTGTTCCCAAGGGAACATCAATGCGAATCCGGGGCGGGTCCTGGGAGGCGCTCTCCTTGCCGGCGGCCTGCCGTGGGGCTCGGCCGCTGCGCGCGCCGTCCCAACTTCCTGCGGCGAGGTCTTCGGTTCTTGATTTACCCGGCATCGGCTCGCCCGGGGGTTTACTCAGATGGGCCGCCCAACTTGGGGCGGCACGAGTTGTGAACACGTCGTTCATCACGCGACCATCCTATTATAGCCTTACTGCTATTGTCAAGTTAATTCTTAGTCAACTGGGCTACCCGTAGGAAAAAATGAAGGTGCAGGGGCCATTTTCCTACCGGTAGGCCAAAAGAATGTAAATCTGTCGCTCCGGGGGATGGCGGCGAAGAACCCGGGAGCTTGTGGGGCGTGGGTCCCGACATTTTCGCTAGTCAAAAAATCAAGACCTGCCGGCTTCCCGAAATTTTCGTTAGTCAGAACATCAAGCCGCCCGGAGAGGCTCGCCCTCCTGCCCGGCGCCGCTCCCATGTGTAAACTTTCCATCGATCTGAAACCTCCGTTGGGGGATAGGACGGCCACGCCGGCGGATCGTCCGCCGGCGCTTTTCATGACCCGATGGCCCCGTTCCCGGCTCATGGCATTAACTCCGCGATAACCCGACCGGGATTTTTTCCGGTGGGATTTGGGGAATATCCACCGAGAACGATGAGCCGCTTTCGGCATCACATGTCTCCGCCCGCTGTACGCTTGTCGTCAACAAGGTCCGGGGATTGCGGCCGCTTCGCATCCTCCGTGCCGTGAGTGGTAACCGGCCGTTTAGGCGTCTCATCCACATGAAGTTGGAAGATATCCGGCCGCGCGTAATGGCCCACAACGTCGAGGTCAAACTTCCCCCGGACGATTTGTGCGCGATCGATTTCCGCGCTCAGAATCGCTTCACCTTCAAAGTTCGGTCCGGCAAGGAAATTGCCGAAGGGATCGACAATGCAACTTCCGCCCCGGCAAATCACGGCATCCGGGTCATTTCCGAGCGGCGCGTGATAGTCGGGCGGGAAGTCTCGCCGTCGATTGAATTGGTTCGAAGAAAGCACAAAGCAACGGCCCTCGACCGCGATGTGGCGCATGGTGGCGGTCCAAACGTCACGCGCATCGGCAGTCGGGGCGCAATAAATCTCAATCCCTTTCGCGTACATCGCAGCCCGCATCAAGGGCAAGTAATTCTCCCAGCAGATGACCGCGCCGAGCTTCCCCAGCGGCGTGTCGAAAACCGGAAGCGTCGAACCGTCGCCGAAGCCCCAAACCAGGCGTTCGGAGCCCGTGGGCATAATCTTTCGATGCTTGCCCAAGAAACTACCATCCGGCGCAAAGAACAGGATGCAACAGTACAGCGTACCGCCATCGCGTTCGACGACACCGACGACGAGGTAGATCCGGTTGTTACCCGCCACCCGGCCAAGTTCCTCGACCGCGGGACCGGGGACCTCCACACTGCTCTCCCAATAGCGGCGAAAGTCCTCGCGACCCTCCTCCGAACGAGAGCCGACTACCGCTCCGAAATCGAGCCCGCGCGGGTAGGCCGAAACGAATGCCTCCGGAAAGAGCACCAACTGCGCTCCTCCGGCAGCCGCTTGCGTCGCCAGGTCATGAACTTTTTCGAGCGTCCTTTCACGATTGAACGCTACGGGAGCTGCCTGTACCACCGCGACTTTGACGCGTTGCACGTTTGCCCGCATGGCGTTCTCCTTCCGGTTCGCATCTCTCATGGGTCAGTCCCTGCGGTGCTGGGGTTCGGACTTAGGCAGTCTATCGTGCGCCCCCGGCGCCTTCAACTCCTCTACTTCTGAACCTCCTCAACTGTCCCTACATGTTATAGGAAAGGACCTGGCAGCCAGGGGCGTCGACTTCCATCTGCCATTGTCCCACCCAAACGTGCCACTCGGCGGTCACGGGAAGGACGCCCACCGTTTCACTGCGTTTGGGGATCAGCGGAATGACACCCTCCGCAAACACATTTCCGCCCTTGTCGGGAGGATTACGCAGGCGGATCTTGACGTCCCGCGCGTCCTCGTCGCCGAGATTGATCACGTAAGGCCGCATCGCGGTCGGCTGGACAAAACCTTTGCCATCCTCAGTGTAGTTGGGCTCCACCAAGGAGGGGGATACAACCAAAGTCGGTTTTTCATGCCGGCTAGAAAAGATCGCGGCGAGAGAGATGAGGTCTGCGGGCAAACCAGAGCCGTCGGTGGGAATATGGGAGAAGCGGGTGCACAAGGCGTCGGCGTGGGCCAGGAGTTCGGGGGTGCCGGTAAAGAATCCCACGCCGGGCGATTCGGGAGCGATCAGGCGGACGAAACGGATCTGCTGTTCGAGCTCTTCCTTTGTTTCGGCCCAGTCTTCTCCGGGATTGCCACCTTTCCCAACCCCGAGAACCGCAATCGTCTTGGGCAGGATACCGTACCGGCGCGCTGAGAAGACCTGGCTCGCGATCCACCAGTACTGTTTCTTGTTTCCAACATAACTTTCTATCATGACCAGGTCCGCCACATCACGGTAAGTCTCCGCCAGAACCTGGGGAATAGGGCCGCGCATCTCCCAGACTGCCAGCGCCAAGTTCGGTTTCTGGCGCTTCGTCTCGCGCAGAATCTGGGCGGATTTCTCATCCATCCGGCCGCCATAGTCAAAACCGAACTCGTCGATCATAACCACAGGTCGCGGGTTTCCGCCGTAGTTCATGCTCACTAGATTTTGCACAGCCTTGTCGATGGGTGAGCGCAGCAGGTCCATCCATGTGTGCCCGACACCCGTCACTACCTTACGCGTCCGCCAGTACTGCCAAGCCTCCGCGTTCGTGGGTCCGAGGAGCGTTACCGAGCGCAGTTGTTTAGGATCAAAGTCCTTTGTGGGAATGTAGGTAAAAGCAATCACCTTGTCCAAGCCCAAAACCTTGCTCCTTCGAGGCCTCGCCGCAGTAAGACGTGTAACCGCCATTCCGCCCAGCACGGCCACTATCAAAACCACCGAGCCAAGCCGAATAAACTGTTTTACTTTTTCGACCATGCGTATGGGGCCCCCGTGATAACGATTCGGTCGCCGTATCATTGAGTGATCCGACAATCGGCTGACCAACCACTGCTTTTGGCGCGCTGGCTTTTAATTTCCTCTTCGTCCATCCTACAACCACAGCGCGAACCTTGGCCCTGATCTTTCGCGCGAATGGCCGTTTCTGGCGCGCACCTTGGGGTCCATCACTCTGCGCCGATGCACAAGAGGCTATTCCGGAATGACCGCGATCGCCTCCGCCTCGAGCAACGTGCCTTTTTCCCCGAGACCGGCTTGCACAATCGTCGACGCCGGGGGCGCCGATTGGTTCAGGTATCTGGCGCGGATGCGACGAAGCTCCGCGAGATTGTGGATGTCCGTCAGGTAATAGTTGATCTTGACGATATCGTCATATTTCGCGCCTGCTGCGTTAAGGCACCGTCCCAAGTTCTCGAAGGTGTTCGTGGCCTGCGAAGTAAAATCTTCCGGCAGTTTGCCGTCAGCGGTGGCGCCCCCCTGGCCGGAAATAAAGATCATTCGCCCCGGGGCCGAGGTCACGACCGAGGTATAGCCGTGAACTGGCCTTTGTACTCCATCCGGATTCAAGAATTGTTTCATGGGTTTCTGTTGGGGTCGCGCGGCAACCAGAACGCCGCCGACGGCCAAGAGCGCGGCGAGTGCTTTAGGGAATCGCATCAGGGTTTCTCCTTTTATTTGGACGATTTGGCTTGCATTGTCTTGCATAACTCTGTTAGCGGCTTCTCAATTTGTTCCTCGGTGACCCCCTCACCCGGCCGACCCCGGTTGATGAAAACGCTGGTGGCGGTCCACGCCTCTCCCTCAAGGGGACGAGGGTTGGAAGTTTTCAATTCTCAGTCGTCAAAGCATCGTAGACGGGCTGTGACGCCAATGGTACGCACCTCGGTTTCCTTCAAGTTTGTAATTCCCGATTGCTCCCTGAAGCATAAAGCGCAGCGCGGCAGAACCGCAACTTAAAGTTAAAAAGAAAGTCGCCCCTTCCGGCTGAATCAACGCCCGTATATATCTGCGATCCTCGTGAGAAAGCGAGGAAAGGCCGCGAACTTGATAGGGGGCTCGTGGCGCCAGCTTGCGGCTCTCACGGATTGCTGACTGCTGGCGCTGAGCGCTATGTGTCGAGACTCCACGTTCATATTCTTCTCAAACAGATGCCGTAGTGTCATTAACCGGCTACCGCGGCCTTCTGCTCCTCGATGGGCGCGAAGTCCCCTTGCGCGACGCGCCGGTTCCGGGCCTTGGCGCCTCTACGCTGCTGTTCTTCCTGCGTCGCAAGGTTCTCGCAGGTGATAAAACAAAAATTGCAGTCTGGATTCATGCAGTGACGGGTCCGAAAGGACCCGCGTTTCTCTCTTACTTCCGAAATGGCTCCGCACTTAGGACATCTCATATTTCCCCCGGCAGATACAGAATAATCGCCGATCAAGTGATCGGACGATTGGACCTTCGTTTTTTGACTGGTTTCGGAGAAGCCGAGCCGTAGAACTTGCAGAGGCGATAGCTTGAAGGTTTAGCTTCTCCGGTTTGGTCAACTTCGTCGACGTGCTCAACTTTCCCTGAGACTGAGTTGAGCGAGCTATCCGTTCAAAAACCCGAGCGGAGTCCCCAACCCCTAGGGCCCACCGCCTACAATCTGAAAGTATCCCGCCACCAGGGCCGCGCCAATCCCCAGACCCATCAGCAACCAGCACACGCGCAGCCAGAAGTAGTGCTGGGAGTCTTCCAAGCGCTGAATGGACCGGCCAAAATTAAAGGCCCAAAGATGCTCGTCGCGCGCCCGCATCTCAAACTCATCGGTGATTTGAATCGATTTTGCCTTGAGCTCTTCACAGTATTGGTCAAAGGTCTGGAGCACGCTCCCCCCTTTCAACTTTCTGCCATGAGCGCTCAGCAATCAGCCGGGGCTGCGCTCTGAGGGCTGAGTGCTAACAGATCGCCGAAGTTCCCCGTCAGCGCCGCATAGATCTCCTCCACGGCCGCGGGTTTCGCGAGCGCCAGTGTGCCGGCCTCCCACGCAGAGTGGAGGGCGCGGACGCAGCCGCTGTAGAGAACAAAGTGAACACCGAGGCGGGCGGCTTCGTGCCGAACTACGTCCCACTCTTCCACGATGAAGCGGGAGCTCCGGGAAATGGGAAACTGCCCATCGCAGAGGACAGCGTCGTGCTCGGGAAGGAAGTGAATCGCCGTCTCCAGGTCGCCGGTAAGGGTTATACTTTCGATGCGCTGGGCTTGCCGGTCGAGCGAGTGCAAAAGCTGCGCGGTGACTTCCGCAAGGAATTCATTGTCTTCAACAATTAAGAGTCTCATAGACCATCCAGGGCTGGAGTTTGAGGGGCAGGTGCTGGGGCATTGATCCTTGGTGCTTGGCGTGCACCTCGCGGGCGGCATTGAAAAAGTTGAAAAGTCGCAGGATTGAGCTCATTCGATCTCTTTAAGATCCGTGACTTATTCGTAGTCTTTTTTCGGCAGGAAAGCACTAGGCGGAGCGGTATATGGGTGGGGGAATGTGTGGAGATGATGGCAGGTATAAATGTTGGGGTAATTGTCGGTACAGGGTTTGGGGTGGGCCGCTCTGCCCAGTGCTTTCTCGCCGGATACGGCAAAAGTCCGATCTGAACCCCGCTTGTCAACTCGCCAAGCTGCTTGCCAAGTGCAGCCTTGCGTCCCTGATCAGTCGCGGAGCGCTCCTCGAAATGTTGGCGCTCGAAATTCCCGAGCCATCGCCGTGTGGGTTGCGTCTCGCTAAGGGTCATCATGGAAGGATGGGTATCTAAGATATAGTAAAACATGAGTAACCATGATAATATCAGTCGGTCAGCAGATGATGGAGCCGCCTAATCATCAACTGAGCAGGGAGTGGGCGAAGCCCCAGGCTTGACGCGCTGCGGACATCCACGGTACGTCTTCGCGAAGCCAGAGCGGAATGCGTTCCAGGCGCACGCCGGAGAGTTTTGCCACGAGGTAGGCCGAGGGAGCCATATAGGCTAGATTCATGGCACTTGCCAGTACGACTCCGAATCCTCCTGCCAGCTTCATCCCCCCGGCTTCCCGGGCGATCACCGCGAACAATACCAGCCCCGTAATTCCGCGCCGGAGAACGCTGCTGGTGGGGTCGCCCCAGGTCAGGCAGGTCTGCAGAAAAGCGGCGGCCAGGACGGCATACCATAAAATATCCAAACCGCTCTTGGCGGAAGTCATCAGGGTGTATTCCTTCGACCAGTAAAGCACCCAGATCGTCAGATTCGAAAAGGGTTCAGCCAGCAGCCAGAGCATAAAAAATGGATGCCGGCGATATAGTTGCAAGTTACTAAAAAGGAAGAGCAGCACGAGGTGCAATGCACAAGCAGCGAAATAAAGCGCGTACGATTTCACCGGGACCTCCCATCGGCCGGGAGGCCCCGGCGCGTGCGGGCCGCACTAACGCGGCGGCCAGGGTACAGGCGGATGCGGTCCGCCTTGCGGTTGGCTCCGCATAATCCCTCACCTACCTTCTGCGCGTCAGTACCGCGCAGCCGGAAGATGAAGGACGCCTGGAAAGATTGTGGCGTCTCGGGGGTCTTGACCCCATGGTTCTGCAAATACGAAAGAGACATAAGAGACAAACGATCGGAAAAAAATTTCACGCCGGATCGAGCCGTAATCGACGAAGAATATCACTCAGATCTTGCTTGAAGCCCCCTTCTTGCCTGACCATCTCCAGGACGCGACAGCAAATCGCCGAGAGAATCTTGGCGCGGTCGCGCCAAGTTCTCTGGGCCCACAGATCGACGCTGGCCACCAAGCTTTCAGGGAGCCGATGACTAACCGTTACATCGAACTCGACTTTGTTTTGTTCGACCATGATGGGGGTCACCTCTTTTGCTCGACGTTTCGGCTGGAAGCCTCCAGCTCAAATGGGCGCGCATGGACCGGCAAACCGGCCGGTTGGAGCGCACGCGGTCATGCCGGTAGAAACCGCTCTCTGGGACGTTTGGGTCCGTTTACGATGTCGCTCACAAATTTCCTCAAAACCTGTGCCCCGCGCGCCATGGCGCCAGCCAGGCTGTGTGTGCGGTGAATGAAAAGCGGTATGGAGCCATCAAGTTTATTTGTCTGGCATTTTGTGTTAGGTTGCTTCATCATGCGTCGGTGAGCTTTGTTCACCGCCTCATTAAAGGCTTGATTGTACGCTTAATCTAAAGTGTGTCAAGAAAAAAATTATGAGATTTATCAAAATTGCCCCTCAAGCCGTTTTATCACTCCGTGAAAAGTTAGCGATTACTCAGCAGGAACTAGCCGCGCGCGTGGGTTGTAGCCTGAGTGCGGTACAGTTTTGGGAAGCCGGGCGATCCTCCCCACGGGGCTATCGCCTTCGGAGGTTGCTCGAGTTGTGTCCTGACGAGGAAACTCGCGCCCTTTTCACAGTTCCGCCCCCCGCGGAGGCCGTACCCCCCATGGCCCCGCTCCTTAAGCCCAAGCCACCCGGCCAGGCGGAACTGGAACGGCGCTACCTTGACCCCGCCTTTTTGCGCTCTCTGCCGACTGAGACCCGGACACTGTATAAAGAAACGGTGGAGAACATTCTGCAACTGAGCGCCATGAAGATGAAAGGCAACAAGGTGGCTGCCGAGGGCCTGCATTTGCTGGCCGAAACGATCATCCAGATGGCTGGGATGGCAACGGAATCTCACCCCGGACGCGGCCGGCGGCCTAAGCTGCCATCGGACTTGCTGCCCACGCCAAAGGAAAGTGATGAATAGGCAGGTCGCTAGCCGCGGTCGAAAGTCTGGCGGTCTTGATCGGGGCGGGCCTTGAGCTCTGCGGGCCAAGCGTCCTGTGCGAGCCCCCGCCGGAATGCCGCCGCTTCTCGAGCCCGCTCCAGCGCTACGCCATAAAACCCAGTTCGGCGAACAAGTCGAGGCTAATCATGTTGACTACTTTCAACGCTTGACATTCTGGCCCTTGACAAGCATCGAAAAGGATGACATCTTTTATACTAGGGTCATAGCCTCGCGACCCTGCCGGACAGGATGCGCAGGCGACCCCAGGGGCGAAGGGGTTTGTGCGGCAAGGGGCTTGACCGTCTGTTGGACCCGCAGATTGGTTGAAAGTTTCGCAGTTAGCAACAGGGCGCGAGTCCTTGGTCACTAAGAGGTTCGACGGTGGTCAATTTTCGGTTGAGCAGATGATTCATTAACCCTGCCACGGGGTGGGGGGAACTCTTCAAGTTTGCCGAAAAAAATGGCTTCTACACATTCGAGCACATAACTCCTAGGAAACAGTCTCAGGACGAGGCAAAGCAGAAACGCCGAACGGGGCTCATTTCCATGGAACGCTCCTCGTTCAGCTCGACAAGTCGCCGTGCTTCAGGTAGTTATTATGTGGTCACGTTATTGCTTGGTATTTTCTAATCCCTGCTAGGAGCGTATTTTGACACGGGACCAGCTAACGGACGATCTTCTCTTGGAGCGGATTCTGACGCGCGACCCCCTGACCAACGATTCGCTATTGGGAATCCGGTTGCTCGCTGAGATGGTGCGCAGTTCCCCCACTCCTGGGCAAGAATACCTGCGAGTCTTGAATCTCCGCACTCGGATATGGAAAGAGAAAGCCCAAAAACTTTTCAAAGTTCGCGGCGCCGACCACCTCCACGCCTGCAAGAGAACAAAGCCGAGAGAAGCCAAAACGCATCCCGCCTGAATTTTTATCTTCGCCTTTCGCACGCGTGGAATGCTTTCTCACTTTCAAAGTGTGCATGGAGGCTACCGCGCCACGAAAAGGGTCAGATTGATTCATGTGCAAGATGGATCATCGAGGGGGGAAAGAGCTCGGCGAGGTGCTGTGCCGTTGACTCGCAGGTTGACCCGACGTAGTATTCCTAGTCCGCAGTGCCAAAAAATTTCATGGAGCGAGGCGTCATGAACAACTGCTTCGCAGACCGTTGCCCGCCACGGGGCCTATTCCCTGCAAAGTTGCCTCTGCGACTCACTGCCAGCGGCTTCGTCTTAGGCTGGTCAGGATCGGTTTTATCCAAGTCAGCCCGATCATGGGTTCGCCATCATCCTCGCGGGCTCTGCGCTGCCTTGCATTCAGGACGCAAGTATCGGAGGTGCAACAGTGGCACACCTGAAAGCACTGATTAACGGAGAACCTGCTGCCGGTGCCTGGGGAACCATCGCCAAGGCGATCGACTGTGTTTGCAAGTTAATCTTGCTCGCGCCGATGCTCGGCGCCGTTTTGTTTGTGCGACCCTCGGCGGCTCAGACGACCGCGCCCGAGCCCAAGTATCCCGCCTTGCCGAGCGAAACACCGGCCAAGTTCGAGCCCGTTCGGGACAGCTTCAACTACATCAAGCGCGATGTGATGATCACCATGCGTGACGGTGTGAAGCTGCACACTGTCATCGTTGTCCCGAGGGGCGCCAAGCGCGCGCCGATCCTCCTGACGCGCACACCCTACAACGCGACGAGCATGGCCAGCCACGCCGAAAGCCCTCACCTCGGCCCGATCCTCGAAGGCTACGACAACCTCACCGATGTCATCGTGGAAGGTGGCTACATCCGTGTCATCCAGGACGTACGCGGCAAATACGGCTCCGAGGGCGACTACGTAATGAACCGCCCCCTGCACGGGCCGCAGAATCCGACCCCGGTCGATAACTCCACCGACACTTACGACACCATCGACTGGCTGGTGAAGAATGTTCCCGAATCGAACGGCAAGGTCGGCATCATCGGCATTTCTTACGACGGGTTTACGCCCTTGATGCCGCTCGTGAACCCTCATCCGGCGCTCAAGGTATCCGTGCCCATGAACCCCATGGTCGACGGTTGGGTGGGCGACGACTGGTTTCATAATGGCGCCTTCCGCCAGCAGAATATGCCTTACATCTACGACCAGGAGGCGACGCGCTCCTCGGAGGTCAAGTGGTGGACGGGCTACTTTGACGATTATGACATGTACATGGAAGCCGGATCGGCGGGCGAGCTCGGGCGGCTGCACGGGCTGGAACAGGTGGGCTTCTGGCGCAAGATTTTGGAGCATCCGAGTTACGATGCCTTCTGGCGCGATCAGGCTGTGGACAAGGTGCTTGAGGCCCAACCGCTGAAAGTGCCGGTGATGCTTGTGGCCGGGCTCTGGGACCAAGAGGACATTTACGGCGCCATCGCTGTGTACAAAGCGATCAAGCCGAAGGACACCCACAACGACAAGGTCTTCCTGGTGATGGGCCCCTGGAATCACGGCCAGGAGATGGGTGACGGCAGTACGCTCGGCCCTTTGCGGTTTAACAGCGATACCGGGCTCTACTTCCGCCGCGAGATCCTGCAACCGTTCCTCGACCAATACCTCAAGGATGACGCGCCCAAGGCCGACACTCCACCCGTCGTTATCTTTGAAACCGGAACGAATATTTGGCGACGCCTGCCCGTCTGGCCGGCGGGTTGCACGAGCGGTTGCACGATTCGTCCGACGCCACTCTATCTCACGGCCCGTCTGAAGCTGAGGTTTGCGCCGCCAAATCCAGGCGAGGCGGCGTTTGACGAATATGTCTCTGACCCTGCCAAACCCGTGCCCTACCTCGCGCGGCCCATCCGGCCGATGGGCTACGACGAAGAACACCCTTGGCCTCATTGGCTGGTGGAAGACCAACGGGAAGCCTCCGGCCGCCAGGATGTGGTGGCGTTCGTTTCTGACGCTTTCACTGCGCCAATGAAAATCAGCGGGCAGCCGGTGGCCAACCTGGTCGCCTCCACCAGCGGTACGGACGCCGATTGGGTGGTCAAGGTTATCGATGTTTATCCGGACGAGGTGGCGGACGAGCCCAAGCTGGGTGGCTATCAACTGATGGTGTCGGCTGATATCTTCCGCGGCCGCTATCGCGAGAGCCTGGAGACACCCAAGCCCATTGCGGCCGGCGCACCCCTGCTCTACCGCTTCGCCCTTCCCACGGCGAACCACGTCTTCCTGCCCGGCCACCGGATCATGGTGCAGATTCAGTCGAGTTGGTTCCCGCTCTACGACCGCAATCCGCAGACTTTCGTGCCGAATATCTTCTGGGCTAAGTCCGGCGATTACCACAAGGCCACACAGCGGATCTATCACGCGCCTGGCCAGGCAAGCTTCATTGAACTGCCTTTGGTCACGACGCCTTGAGGCGGGGTGGGGGTGGAACGGATCACCATATATAAGGGTCTATGAATTGCGCCCACCGGGATGTCAAACTATGTTATGGAAAGGGGATTGCTGAGCATTCCTGTGAACACCCAGCGCCAGGAATTCTCCCGAGCCTTGAGGTCGGACCGCCGTGTCAACGTTTAGCGAAACCTTCCGAGTCTTCGGCGCCCGCATCGAATCACTTGCGGCGCTCACGGAACCCCCTCATCCCCTAGCCGCGATCTTTCGGGCGGCGGAGAAGAATGCCGGCCTCGCTGTGGAAGACGCGGCTTCGCTCGTGGCTTGGGCGCGCGACCCCGAGCGTCGCGTGGAAATCCACGCAGCCGCGCACCAGGTTCGCGGACGCCTGGCGCCACCCAACGTCGAGTTCGTGATCCCCGTCTATCTCACCAGCTTCTGCGAAAACGAGTGCCTCTACTGTGGCTATCGCCAGAGCAACGCGCTGGCCGAGCGCGCGCGCTTGAGCTTGGACGAGTTCAGCCGCGAGCTTGACCTGATCCTCTCCTGGGGCCACCGGCAGATTGAGTTGGTGCTCTCCGAAGACCCCGAGTTCGGCCCCGAAGTGCTGGCGCGCTACGTGGAGCTCACGCGCCAGAAGCTTGATCACCTGGGCGGCGGCGTGGTGGCGCTCTGCTCGCCGGTCTATGAGCGCGCGGACTACGAGCGGCTGAGCGCCTGCGGCCTGGAGTGGGTGGTCGAGTGGCAGGAAACCTATCACCAGCCGCACTTTGACCGCTGGCATGTGACCGGCTCGCCGAAGCGCGACTACGAATATCGCCTGGATCTGTGGGACCGCGTCATCGCGGCGGGCATCAGGAAAATCGCGCTCGGCGCGCTCTTGGGGCTTTACGACTGGCGCTACGACACGCTGGCCACCATCGAGCACGGCAACTACTTGCGCCGTGCCTATGGACTTGAGCCGCACGCCCTCGGCATTCCGCGCCTGAAGCCCGCGCGCGGCGTGCTGGCGTCGCAGAAGCCTTCGCGCTTCACTGTCTCGGACGAGGACTACCGCCTGATCGTGAGCCTCTATCATCTCGCCTTTCCGCGCTCGCGCCTGTTCTTCAATACGCGCGAGAGCTACCCAATGAATATCTCCATGGTCGAGGCGGGCGATCTCTTCACCGTCGATTGCGACACCTTCCCGGGCGGCTATCTGCGCAACGATACGCCCGGCCAGTTCTCGACTCACGGCTTCCCCGCTCGCCGGGAAGTGGTGCGAGTGCTCGCCGCGCGCGGCCTCAAGAGCGTGTATCTCGGACCGGAAACACCGGGCGCCGCAGCCGAGCCTTCCAGGCAAGCTTTGCCACCCGATGCGCGGATATGGCAGGAAGAGCACACGCAGATTCGCGGCGGGTTGCAGGATTGGCAGGCGATTCTTTCCGGCCTCGCCCTGCACCGCGGCGAGGACGTCATCGACCGGCAGTCGGCGCTCGCGGGGCTGCGCATGACCATGCACTTTTTCAAAACTTTCGTCATCGCGCATTGCCGCCGCGAGGAAAACGTATTCTTCCCGGCCTTCGCTTCACTCCCGGAGGCCGCGGCGCACTTGGAGGCTTTCCGCGCCGCGCACGAGCGCCTGGGCGTTGACCTGGATAAATTCGAAAGGCAAATGGCTTCCTACCAGCTCTCGGGCGACCCCACCGTGCTGCTGACCATCGGAGACCGCACCATCCGTGAACTTACCGAACACCTTGCGGCCGAAGCGGAATTCGCAAACGCCATGATGAATTCTATCGGCTTTCGGCACTCCCACTAGCCACCCAGGATTTCCAAAAACCTCCCCACCGTCTCGATGCCGCGATAGAAATTGGGGAGGTGGAACTTCTCGTTGGGGGCATGCAGATTGTCGTCGGGCAGGCCAAACCCCATCATGACGCTGGGCGTCTTCAGGAACTTCTGGAAGGTGCCCACGACGGGGATGGAACCTCCCGACCGCATGTAGACGGTCTTTTTCTTAAAGACCTGTTCCAGGGCTTCAGCGCCGGCAGCGATCCAACGGCTGTCGGTACTCACCACCGAGGCCGGCGCGGAGCTGAGAATGCGCACGGCGGTGCGGATGCCCTTGGGCGTGATCTTTTTCACATAGCTCTTGTACAGACGGATGATTTCATTCGGATTCATTTCGGGAACGAGGCGCATGCTGATTTTCGCTGTGCCCACGGCGGGGATTACGGTTTTGGCGCCTTCGCCGGTAAAGCCGCCACGGATGCCGTGGACTTCCAGCGTGGGCCGCGACCACAGCCGTTCGAGCACGGTGAAGCTTTTCTCGCCGACGAGCGCGGTCGTGCCGATTTCTTTCTTCATAAAGTTCTTCTCGTTGAAGGGAAGCTTCTTCCAACTTGCCAGCTCCGCCGCCGTGGGCCTTTTCACGCGCTTGTAGAAGCCGGGAATAAGAATCTTGCCGTCGGGTCCTTTGAGCCGCGTGATCATCTCGGCCAAAGCTTGCATGGGATTGGGCGCCGCGCCGCCGAACTGCCCCGAGTGCAGATCGTGCGCGGCGGCGCGCGCTTCGAGTTCCGTATAGACGAGTCCGCGCAAGCCGGTGGTGAGGGTGGGCAGCTCTGGCCCAAAAAATTCCGTATCACACACCAGTGCCGCGTCGGCTTTCAGCCGGTCCGGGTGCGCCGCAACGTACTCGTCAATGAACTCTCCCCCCACCTCCTCTTCCCCCTCCAACAGGAATTTGACGTTGACGGGCAGCTTGCCTTCCGTCTTGAAGAAGCCTTCCACGGCTTTCGAGAGCAGATAGACCTGGCCCTTGTCATCCACGGCGCCGCGCGCGTAAATGTTGTTGTTGCGGATGGTGGGCTCGAAAGGCGGGGAGATCCATTCGTCCAGTGGGTCGACAGGCTGCACATCATAATGCCCGTAAAGCAGAAGTGTAGGCTTGCCCGGCGCCTCCAGCCACTCAGCGTAAATGAGGGGATTCTGCTTCTCCTTGCCCTCGATGACCTCCACGTTCTTCATGCCCATGGCGCCGAGATCGTTCGCCAGGGACTCCGCGGCGCGGCGGATGTCCGGCTTGTGCTCGGGAAGCGCGCTGATACTGGGAATTCTCAAGAGCTCGAAGAGCCCTTGCAAATGCTTTTCACGGTTGGCCTGGTAATAATCGAAGAGTGCGGTGCTCATAGGTCTCCTCTCATGTCCCGAAATTCACCTTCCCCCGCTTGCGACCCGGCGGGTCGTTGCGGCTCGCGGATGTCCACTTCGATGCGAAGGGGCCAGTCTACACTCAGGTTTCGAAGGCGTCAATTTGGTGATCGGGACATTGGGAGATCGAGCCATTGGATCATTGGGACATCGGGTCATTGGGTGATTGGTGATTGGTGATTGGTGATTTGCGATTTTCGAGGTCAGAAAATTGATTCATCTTCTCACCGGAGACTGCCGATAACCGATACGGGATAGTGTGTCACGCGGAGGTTTGGCAGTCGGCGCTGTCCGTCTTTCCGCACTTGGATTTTGCCTTTTCTCGTCACTTGTCACTCGTCACTCGTCACTGCCCTTGCAGGCCGTCGGCACCGTTCCGCCTTTCCGCTCTCAGATTTTGCCTTTTCTTGTCACTTGTCACTCGTCACTGCCCTTAAAATGTGTCACTCGGGGCAGGCCACCGGCGCCACCCGATTTTGCGCCTTGCGGCGTTGCCCGCTGGGCTGTCATCCTGAGCCTTGCGATGGATCTGGCCCTGCCCGTCTTTCCGCCCTTGAGTTTTGCTGTTTTTTGTCACCCGCCATTTGGCACTTGTCACTCTTGCTCTCAATAACTCACTTTCCTTTCATTAACATAATGGAGAGGAGGGTATAACTCATTCTTTTTCAATAACATCATGGAGAGGTGGAAAACAGACATTTTTTATACGTGTGTTTTCAATAACTTACAGAATGCCAACCTCATTTTTAATCCCCCTTCTTTTCCATGACCATGGCCAGCGAAGACAATGTAACTGTTTTAGTTTCAATAATATATATTCGGAACTATGCACTTTACGCAAGGGTTAGGTTGCCTGGAGGTGTACAATGACTAGCGCCCCGAGGCCGCTGGCAACCCCCGCAAGGCCACAAAGGAATGTCAGATCACAGCGGCTTCCGGAAGGAAAACCTGTGACAATCTGCATAGCTGCTATATCGGCTCGCCCCGGAGAAGTACCTTACATCGTGAACGTGTGCGATACGATGGTCTCTGGCAGTATCATTTCAGCAGATTCGACAACGATCAAGATTGAACCCTTTCACAAGGATTGGTTGGCAATGATGGCGGGTGACCTCACCCAGTGTCTTCCGATAATCCAAAAAGCGGAGAAGTATTTTACCGGAAGAGCCAACACACTGGCGACGGCTCGGGCTGTCTTCAAAAGAGCATTCAGCCAACATCTTGTCGAGATGCGGGAGGATGCCGTATTGAGTGGGTACGGTCTAACCATGAAGGAATTTCTTCGCACGGGCAAAAGAAGATTCACGGAAAATCTCTTCGAATCGATCTGCAAGAAAATAGCAGAAGTCAAAGCGAACTGCGAGTTTATCATTACAGGTTTTGATTCACAGAAAAGACCGCACATTTTCAACGTGACCGAGGAGGGCAAGGATGGGGTTTACAACAAACCCGGATACTACTGTATAGGGACCGGCAAATGGGCTGCTGAAACGATTCTATACACGCTAGGTCAAAGTGTTGACCTCAACCTTTACCAGACCATTTTCAATGTCTGCGCGGCGAAATTCATGGCTGAAAAATCAAGTGACGTTGGAAAGGCTACATACCTGTACGCCAGAAAGCCAGGGAGCAATGTATTTACACAGGTGTCTGGCATGATTGAAACAATAAGAGGCGCATGGGAAAACGATGGATGCCCGAGAATCCCAGAGGGCATCATTAAGGCTCTCACTGATATTTATTATCCGCGCTGTGAATAAGTTGCCGTGTAAGTTTATCATTCTAAACGCAATAAAGTGTTAATTTTTTACTTGACACAATGCTTGCGTTAGGTATAAGATTGCATCATGAAAAACGAAGAACGGCACAACCTAACGAAGTCCGAAATGATCGAAGAGATTCCGCTGGCCTGTTCCGATGAACTGGCGGCGGTCGAACTGCTAGAGGCTCTGCGCTGGGGAAAGAACCCCGCTTGCGTACACTGTGGGAGCGCGGCGGTCTACAAGATGACGGACGCGGAAACCGGCAAGCGGAGCAAGCGATATCTGTGGCGCTGCCACGATTGCAAGAAACAGTACACCGTCCGCATCGGCACGGTGTACGAAGAGAGTCGCCTTGATCTTCGCCACTGGTGCTATGCTTTCTGGCGTGCCTCTACTTCAAAGAAAGGTGTCGCGGCACTGGAAATCAAGCGGCATTGCCAGATCAGCTACAAGTCCGCCCTCTTCCTCATGAATCGCATCCGGTTTGCGATGGCTCCCGATGTGGCCACCGCCCCAAAGTTGACCGGCATCGTTGAATGTGATGAGACGTATGTTGGCGGGAAGCCGCGCTATAAGGGCTACAGCCTGCCTGGACGCGCAACCAAAAAGACTCCGGTATTCGCGGCAGTCCAGCGTCAAGGCCAAATTCGGCGGCGCGTAGTGGCGGACGTTAGCGGTAGGACTCTTAAGGCTGCCATCCGCGAGATGGTTGACCCGACGGCAAAGATTATGACGGATGACTTCCCCTCTTACGATGGCATCGGCAAAGAGTTCGCCGGTGGACACCGGAAGGTCCGCCATACCGAACGTGAATACGTGCATGGAACGGCACATACCAACACGGTGGAATCATCCTTCGCGCTCATCAAGAGGGGAATCACTGGAATCTATCACAGTGTGAGCAAGGAATATTTGCACCGTTACGTCTGGCAGTTCGATTTTCTGTGGAACGCTCGCAAGATGAACGATGGCGAGCGCACCATCATGGCGATCAAGCTGGCCGAAGGAAAGCGGCTTATGTACAAGAGCCCGGAGGCTGCCTAGCGGAAAAACATAAGGCTCTGGCGGCAACCAGAGCCTCTCAACAATTGGACGCAGTTAAAGCATAAAGGAGGCCTGCGTCCAATGCAAGTTCAAAATGCTGAGGGTATTCAAATCCAGGAAATAGTTGTGCACTGCTCGTTATGTCAGGGAGACACTAAGATAAAGGCATTTACCTGCCCTGCTTGCAAAACGATTGTGTTGATAGGTGAACAAGAGCCTTGCTTTAGTAGTGGACCAAAGCACTGTACAGCCTGCGGCTCTAAACTCCCTAGGTAGCCAGTTTACCTCCGCAGTGTATACAGTGCGAGCCTTGATGAACGATGGGTTTGTGGCATCCGGGACATTCCTGAACCAACTTAGTCCCGCAATCGCCACAATATTCATGATGTGTTTTCCAAAAATTCTTGTCCTGAAATTTGTTGCACGCTGGGCAGAATGCGTAACGAGGCTCTTTGGCAGCCATACATCCTCCGTTGAAAGGAATTGGGCGGCAAGTTTACGCTGCCCTCAGAATCAATGCAAACGAGAAAGAAAGTTAAGCGACAATCGATCTCCCGGCCATCCGCCAAACCCGGTCCCAAGCCTGACGTTTTGAAACTTCACGGAAACTGGCAAGCGGCCATGAAGAAATCTCTCAAGAAGCAGAGGCCACCGGAGGGGTGGCCGAAGTAGGCGGCGACAGTGGTATGATATGGTGAAAGCCAACCCCTTGCGTAAAATACATACTTCCGTATATATTTTGCCCAGTTTTCACTCATCATGGCTAATTCCTTTTGTTTCTAGTACATCATGGAGAGCCGCGCCCGTTTCTTCGCCTTGGCTCCCTTATGTTACCCTAACTCTCGCTATCTGAATCAGTTAAAGCTCTCAGACATTTTTACTCTAAACAACTATCCCCTTTTTTTTCTAGTACATCATGGAGAGCCGCGGTATTTTGTAGCGCTGACCTTGAGAGCCTGCACTGGGCTTGGCCATGGGTCGGAGCCCGATTTAGCGTGCAGCAGGGCGCGAAGAAAAGCTCACCACTGAGAGCACAGAGAGCACAGAGAAAAATAATTCCGCTGGCCCGGGTGTTTCTTGTTTGTCGATCCACGACTTTTTTCTGTGCATCTCCTCTGTGGTCTCCGTGGTGAAATCCTTAATCGTCTCCCGCGGCAAAGAAGGTCGGCGAGTTCGGATCCAGGCTCACTCCTGTAGACTAGCGCATAATACCCGTGACATGTCAAGAGAACTATTATCGGCTGGGCTACCGGCAGGAAAAATCGTGGGAATGGGTGTCGAATTGTCCGAAACCGCTCCCACGCGCAAAGTGGCAGGGGGGAAATCGCGCAATGGCTAATTCCCCTCCTGGTTCAGCAGGGGGCTAGCCCGCTTTTCTCACCACGGCTTTGGATGGGCGGGGTTTAAGCCCCGTCGTTAAAGGGCCTTTCTGATGGTTTCCGCGCCCGCAGCGATCGAACAGCTTGTCCGGACGCACGGAGGCTAATTTCGGAGTGCGGGAGCTCGCTCCCGCTTTTTCTACCGCTGACTCGTCAGCGCTGGGTGATTCGCCGCGACGAGTCGCGGCGATGGAAAGCGGCGACGAGTCGCCGCACTCCAAACTTCGGTTCGTTTGTCCGTGGTTAGAAATGCGCGCTAACGCCTCGAGAGAGCAGTGATGAGTGACGAGTGACCAGTGACAAGCTGCCCGGCCATGGCCGGAAATGCTCCGGGAGGGCCTCGGGACAAACGCGGAGATTGCCCCCCTCGGTTAGTCCACCACTCGCGCTGTCAAGACGAGCACCACGGCATTGTTGGACATTTCGAAGGAGGTTTTGCCTACAACCACCTTCTGCCCGACGGGGACGTCGATATCGGTGGCAATTCGTGCAGTACTCGTTTTCCCCGTGGATAATTTGCCCTCCGAGGGGGTTGGGGTTGCGGAAATTGAGAAATTCAATCCGTGCAAGTGAATAATTGGCTCCTTCTCTCCCGCGCCGATGTCGATTTGGTTGATCTGAAGATAGAAGTCCGCTCCCGAAGGTGGTGGGCCTGCCGCACCTTGAATTATCGCTTTCTCTCCATCACGTGTGCGCACCATAGTTGAATTCAGCAGGCGAAAGCCCCGAAAATTGAAGACCTTCTTTAATTGGCTGGCGACTTCGTTGAGTTCAGGAGGGAGGTCAGACGCTGGGATTTGTTGTGCCGTCGCCTGGAGGAAATAGGCTGTGAGCTCCGCATTTTTCGTCGGCGGTGGGGGCACGTCCAACTTCTCGACGGCTTCCTCAATTGCCTCTACCTCCGCAGGACTTCCGAATGCGGTGAGCACTTTCATCCGGTCATCTACCCTTAAGCCACCGGGAAAAAGACTAAGTAGGACGCGTATCCGTTCTGGGTCTGCGTACTTTATTTGAATGACCTTGCCAGCCCGATTGTCAGGGGGCTTTTGAGGCGCTTCTTTCTCCTGCCCCCGCGCTGGAACTGTCACGGTGAGGAAGGTAGCGATGATCGCCAAGGTAATAATTCTGATTTTTCTCATTTTGAATCTCCGTTTTCAGTCAACCAACCAATAGATGACCACGTTCGGATTATCCGTAAGCAGCTTGATGGTTAGGGGTTGCGGATGCTGAGCGTTTGCACTTGCACTCATCGAACCTGAAGAGAGCTTTTTTGACGGCACAGCCTGTGCGCTCTTCGGAGTTCCGGCCGCGGATGACGCCGGCAAGATGACAGTCGACCTCACCCGCCCGCGAGGGTTTGCGCTCAAATCCTTCGCAACTCGAGGGGGTTTTGCCGATCGGGCATCGATTTTGGAATTTCGTGTTTCGTCTTTGTTTGGACGCGCAGCGTTTGCGGGTCTGGACCCTTCGGCAAGGAACTGAGTGTTCGCTCCCCCCGAGTGAGGGCGAAGTGTGATTACAGCAAATATCAATGCCGTGATAAGTCCAACTCCCAACGCAAACTGCCACACAGGAAATCCCTGCGGCTGGGTCTCGCTCGCCAGTCCGATCTGAACGCGCCGGCGAACTTCCTGCAACATTCGCTCGTCCGCCGGTTCCTGGCCGAGATTCTTCAGCAGAGCCTGGCTGAACTTCACTTGTTCCGCGAATTGCCGGCAGGAAGGGCAGGCCAGCAAATGTTCCGCGACGGCGCGGCTTTTGGGTCCCGGCAGATCGCCTTCCACGTCCAGCGCGATGAGTCTTTCGAAATCCGCGCAATTCATGAGCGCCTTCTCTCCATCTTCTCAACGAGTTTCTTGATCTTCACACGCGCCGAGCTAATCTGCGAACGCACGGTCGTCTCTCGAGACCCTAGTATGCCGGCAACCTCGCTTGTGGAAAGTCCTTGGATATCGCGCAGCACCACCGCCGCGCGCTCTTTCTCCGTCAGCGTCTGCAAAGCAGCGGCAACCATTTGCTTTTGCTCGGCCCGCATGATTTCACCGGCGGGATCGGCGGTCAGGCTTGCAGGATCAATTTCTCCGGGATTAACCTCCACCTCCCGGCGCCGCTTCCGATGCAGGTCGTGACAAACATTGACGGTCATCCGGTAAATCCATGGCAAGAGCGGGCGCTTCGGGTCGATGCGGTGCAGGTGCCGGTACAGTCGCAGGAAAACCTCTTGTGCGGCATCCTGGGCGTCTTCCTTTGAGCCGAGCATACGCCAAGCCGTCATCAAAACCCGCCGCTCGTAGCAGCGGAGGAGTTCGTCGAAGGCGGCCCGGTCTCCCGCCATGGCGCGTTCAAGGGCCCGTGCGGAATCCGCTCTGCTGTCCTCTCGGTCCGGGGCGTGGCCCGTCATCGATAGCGCCAGGTCTTGGGATTCCATCTGCCTTCCAAACATATATACTCACCGGGCAGCGAAAACGTTGAGGGATTTTCTCTCCGTTTATCTTGGGATGATAGGGCAAAGCAGGTGGCTGCGGGCAGCGCCATTCTGTCCGTGGGCTTCCTGAAGCCGGCCGCAGAGAAAATCTGAAGAACGGCGGAAGCGGCGCGCATGAGTGCCTACGCTCTCGGCCGCGGTGCGGAACGGGACCCAGCCTTTACCGCAGAGGCGCTGAGACGCAGAGAAAGAGCTTGTTGTTTTCAAATCTCTGCGCTTCTGCAATGCCATACCGTAAATTCTTGTTTTTTTAGACATTTTGCGGAGCTTCCCAATTTGTTCCACGGGACCCCTCACCCCCACAACGTGCAAAACGTGGGGCCCCCTTCCCGCGCCGGCTGGTGAAAACGCCGGCCGCGGTCCACCCTCTCCCTTGGGGAGAGGGCTATGATTCTCCTTTGGTTGCGGCCATGCCGCGCTGCGCTCACTTTTGACTTTTGCCTTTTGCACTTTGCCTTTTGACTTTCTGTTGTGGCTCCGCCGCTGCGCCTCCGCGGTGAGGATGTGCGGCTCTTCCGCCTGGCTGTTATAATCGCTTGCAGGTGGGAACAGGGATCGGGATGGGGACGGAATGAAGCCCGTAGTGATCGCCGGAGGAGGCTTGGCGGGCAGCGAAGCGGCTTGGCAACTTGCCGAGCGCGGGGTGGCCGTATCGCTTTTCGAGATGCGTCCGGGCCGTCCGACGCCAGCGCACAAGACCGACCGGCTGGCGGAACTGGTTTGCAGCAACTCGCTCAAGTCAAACGCCCCAGGCTCCGCATCCTGGCTGCTGAAGGAGGAACTGCGCCGCGCGGGCTCACTGCTGCTGCGCGTGGCGGAGGGGTGTGCGGTACCGGGCGGAGCGGCGCTGGCCGTGGATCGCGAGCGCTTCGCCGAGGGCATTACCGCCGCCATCGAGAGCCACGCGCTCATCACCCTGCGACGCGAGGAGCTCGAGCGACTCCCCGAGGATACACTGACGCTCGTGGCGACAGGGCCGCTGACCTCCGATGGTCTCGCCGCGCAGCTCCAGGAGCTGACCGGTTCAGAGAATCTGGCTTTTTATGATGCGATCAGCCCTATCGTGGACGCCGAGACGCTCAACCTCGAACGCATCTTCCCTGCCTCGCGGTACGGCAAGGGTGGCGAAGACTACCTGAACTGCCCCTTAAGCGAAGACGAATACCGTGTTTTCTACGAGGCGCTCGCAAGCGCGCAGTCCCTCCCGGCCCACGCATTCGAGGATGTAAAGTTTTTCGAGGCGTGCCTGCCGATTGAAGAGCTGGCGCGGCGAGGCTACGACACGCTGCGCTTCGGTCCCATGAAGCCGGTGGGCCTCATCGATCCGCGCACCGGGCGGCAGCCCTTTGCCGTCGTGCAATTGCGCGCGGAGAATCTGCGCTTTTCGAGTTACAACCTGGTGGGTTTCCAGAATCATTTGAGATTCCCGGAGCAACAACGAATCCTGCGCCTCATTCCCGGGCTGGAGAAGGCGGAGTTCCTGCGCTTTGGGCAAATCCATCGCAACACGTACATCAACGCGCCACGCCTGCTCGACGCCGGCTTGAGTTTTCGCAGTGCGCCACAGGTTTTCGTGGCCGGACAGCTCTCCGGTGTAGAGGGTTATGTGGAATGCATCGCCACGGGCCTGCTGGCAGGTGTGGCGATGGCCGCAAGCGCGCTGGGTGAAAGCTTCACGCCGCCGCCTCGCACCACGGCGCTGGGGTCACTGGTGCATTACATCACCCACGCCGCCTCGGGCAATTATCAGCCCGCCAACATTTCCTTCGACTTACTGCCGCCGATGGAAAATCTGCCGCGCGCCGTCGCGCGCGATCGCCGGGCGAGACGGGAGAAACAATGCGAACAAGCGCTGGCCGACCTTGAAGCCTGGTTTGCAAGAATTGCGGTTTTTCGATTGGTAAGCAGTAGGCACTAGGCAGGAAGCAGAAAGCAGGAGGAAAAGTCAAAAGGAAAGCGCAAAAGGCAAAGGTCAAAGGTAACGCTGGCCTGCGCACGAATTTCGAGTTTCGAATTTCGAGTTTCGAAGCCGGGTGCCAACGGACTACTGACGACGGACGACGGACAACCTCATGGATGAACTGCTCGACCGCTACATCAACTACCTCCGCTACGAGCGCAACGCCTCGCCGCACACCATCCGCAACTACCAGAGCGATCTGCGGCAATTCCGCGATTACCTGAAAGCAGCAAATGCCGAGGCGGAGATCGATGTGCGGACCATCGACGCCCTGCACATTCGCGGCTTTCTGGGCTTCCTCTTCGAGCGCGAAAAGAAGAAGACATCCATTGCCCGCAAACTGGCCGCCGTGCGGGCCTTCTACAAATTTCTCACCAAGGACCGGGTGCTGGCTCAAAATCCCGCCGCGACGGTTTCCACACCCAAGCTCGACAAAACCCTGCCCCGCATCATGTCGGAAGAGGAGATGAGCTCCTTTCTTGACCGCCTGGCGGAGGTGGCGAAGGACGGCGACCCCTTGATGCGCCGCGACCGCGCCATCCTGGAATTACTCTATGCCTCGGGCTTGCGCGTGAGTGAACTGGTGGGGCTCGACCTGCGTAGCGTGAATTTTGGCGACGCCATGCTGCTGGTGCGCGGCAAAGGCCGCAAGGAACGCATCGTTCCCTTCGGCTCGAAGGCCCAACAGGCTTTGAACGATTATTTGCCCATCCGCGAGAGGATTTTGATGGAGGCGAAAAAGACCGGCCAAGCAGCGCTCTTTCTGAATGCGCGCGGCGCCCGCCTTACCTCTCGCTCCATCGATCGCATGGTGAAGAAGTATGTGCGCGCGTTCGGACCGAATGTGAAGGTCAGTCCGCACTCCCTGCGCCACGCCTTTGCATCCCACCTGCTCACCGAGGGGGCTGACCTGCGCTCCATTCAGGAGATGCTCGGCCACCGCAGCCTGTCCACCACCCAGAAATACACCCAGGTCTCGATCCAACAACTGATGGAGGTCTACGACAAGACCCATCCCAAGGCTTAGGGTCGGGTCTTCCCTCCCGAAGGGACGGGAGTAAAGATGCTTTACGGCCGCCCTTAAATGCCGCGAACCACGTGGCAGGAATCACACGAAGCGCGACCGGATCGCCTCTTGAGTCTGCGGATCGCGCCGACTGAGATACCACTCGCCCACTTCCGCCGAGGCCTCGGAGAGCATCCCGAAAAGCGGGGTGGCTATCCACACCATGAACGCCAAGGCCTTAACGCCCAACCACACTGCCAACCGCTCGGCCGAAGGCGCCGGATCTTTCAGGTCAAATCGCACGTGAACATGCGGCCCGTCAGTCCAATAGCTCATTAGAACGAGCCCCGCGTAAAGAGCCACGCCGGCCAGAATCGCCAGCTCGATAAACCCACTGAGCATAGTTTCCAAGCCCGTAGCCACCGCCATTACGTCCTCCTCTTACCATAAAGCCTTCCCACTATGTTTGATTCACTGCCATCCCAAAAGGGTTCCCTATTCAAAACAAAATCGATTATACCTGCACGAAGGCGGGTCAACCATGGCACTATGGTGCCTGTTACGAGCGTGGACATGATGCAAATCAAGTCTGTGGTGCGGGTTCTATTACGAAATTCATCGACTTTGTGCCACAGGGTGTTAGAATTGGGGCCAGTACAAAGGGTTACCCTGCTGTTCCTCAGCTTCTTCACAGGGTGGCTGGTACTGAGCGACAGGGAAGAGGGGTACAAGCCCTTTGAGGTTGGCAAGTTCGAAAGGCAATGCCTTCTAACCTATACTACTTCAGGTCTCTCGTCGACCCCGCGGGGTTGGGGAAACTGGGTGAGGACTACCGGCTCGTCCCCATCGAGCGCGACGAGGAAAAACTTCCCGATTGGGAATTGCCGGCGGTGGTGCTTGCCGACGCTACCGAAACCGATTTAGCCCGCCTGGAAAAGTCAGCGCCCAAATCGGACGCCTGGCGCGTCATCTGCATGCTGGACGGTAACTCGCACCCTCCGGCGAAACTCCACCCGCGAATTTTCGCCGTCCTCCCGCACGGGGCGCCGAGCCTGGTTCTGGAGAAGACGGTGGAGCGCGCCTTCGAAAACCTCCGCGCCCAAGAGGAGCGCCGCCAAACGCGCCTGGAACTGCGACGCGCCGTCTCCGATCTCGAGACGCTCAATAAAATCGGCGTGGCACTCTCCACGGAGCGCAATACCGACGCGCTGCTGGAACTGATCCTGAGCAAGAGCCGCGAGATCACCTCCGCCGACGCGGGCTCGCTCTACCTGGTGGAAGAAGAACCTTCCGGCGGCAAGCACATGGTCTTCAAGCTTACCCAGAGCGACAGCCATTCGGTGCCCTTTCGCCAGTTCACGCTGCCCATCGACACGCGCAGCATTGCCGGCTACGCCGCGGCCACCGGCCAGATTCTGAACATCAAGGACGCCTATCGCATCCGCAATCTTCCCTTCCGGCTCAACCGCGACTTTGACCAGAAATTCGGCTACCGCACCAAGTCCATGCTGGTTCTCCCCATGAAGAATCAGAAGGACGAAGTGATCGGCGTGTTGCAGCTCATCAACTCCAAAAAGCACGCCGCCGCGAAGCTCGTCTCCCGCAAGATGGTGGAACACGAAGTCACCGCCTTCTCGCAGAGCAGCCAGGACCTGGCCTCTTCGCTCGCCAGCCAGGCCGCCGTGGCGCTTGAAAACAACCTGCTGTACCGCGACATCGAGAAGCTGTTTGAAGGTTTCGTGCGCGCTTCGGTCACCGCCATTGAGTCGCGCGATCCCACCACCTTCGGCCACTCGGAGCGCGTCGCTAAACTTACCGTCGCGCTGGCGGAGACCGTGGACCGGCTGGACTCCGGGCCTTACAAAGACATCCACTTCACGCGCGAAGACATCCGCGAGATTCGCTACGCTTCCATCCTGCATGACTTCGGCAAGGTCGGCGTGCGCGAAGAGGTTCTGGTCAAAGCCAAGAAGCTCTACCCCGCCCAGCTCGAGCTGATCGAGAAACGCTTCCTTTACATTCGTAAGGCGCTCCAACTCGAGGCCGTGCGGAAGAAGCTCGACCACGTGCTGCGCAACGGTAATCAGGGCTATGAAGCATGCTTCGCGGAGATCGACAGCGAACAGAGCCGCGAACTGGAAAACCTCGACGATTTCATGCGGAACATCTTGCAGGCCAACGAACCCAGTGTGCTGCCGGAAAAGACCTCCGAGAAGCTCGTGGAGATCGCTGGCTGGAGCTTCGAGGATCCCTCTGGCCCCAGTGAGCCGCTGCTCGCCCCGGAAGAGTTGAAGCTGCTCTCCATCACCAAGGGCAGCCTGAACCCCGACGAGCGCCTGCAAATCGAGTCGCACGTCATTCACAGCTTCCGCTTCTTGAGCCAGATACCCTGGACTAAGGAGCTGAAGCGCGTTCCGGAAATCGCCCGGGCGCACCACGAGAAACTGGACGGCTCAGGCTACCCCTATCGCATGAAAGCCGAGGAAATTCCCTTCCAGTCGAAGATGATGACCATCTCCGATATTTTCGACGCGCTCACCGCGCGCGACCGGCCTTACAAAAAAGCTGTGCCGGTGGATCGCGCCCTCAACATCATCGGCGACGAAGTCAAATCGCAGTTGCTCGACCCGGTATTGTTTTCCCTCTTTGTCGAGGCGAAAATCTTCCAGATCACCTCCAAGGACTAACCCAGAAGGCTCGCCGCAACAAAAGGCCTCGATGCCTTCCGACGTCAGGAAGTCGATGCGCCTACCCAACTTTTTGTCATGTGGCGCCCCAGGACCGGCGGCAATCAGGATGGCTTCGAGACACGTCCCCCGCGGCAGGGGCCGTAATCAAGGATTCGGATAGGATGGCTAACCCGAAGGGGGAAAATTACTGAGCCACAGCCCGGCTGGTAGCTCCCTTTAGATAATTCGAGTCAAAGCGCTGAAACTTCATGCCGCAGTGGGGACAGACGGCTATACCCAGTTTGGTTGGAGGGGTAGTGGGACTCTTGATTTCCATCCGGAACGCCTTCTTGCAAGCAGGGCAGCGAGAAAGCGGGTAAGAACTCAGCATATGAGTGCCTCCTATGATTGCGAAGTTAAGTTAATAGGTTACCACCGGAAGAGAGCGAAAGCAAATCGACCTGACCCCTACAACCTGCCCCCTAAGCCCCGTGGTGATAGACCTCCCACCCCTGGTAATTCCCCAGCGCGTCGACGACGGCGCGGCCGTAATGGCTGCGGTTGACGGCCACGTGGTGCTCATAACCCTGCTTGCACACGTGCTGGAGCAGCGCTTGCAGGCCGGGAATTCTCACCACGCCATAGCCGCCGAAGCTCTGAAGCTTGTCGGAAGTAATCTCACCTTCGCCGCAGTAAGCGCGAAGTTTGCCGTGCAAGTCGTCGGTTGAGACGCGGCAGTAAGTCAGCGGTCCCGCTTTAAGCTTACCGACCACGGTTCCGAAGGAATTCTGCTTGCCGACGGTGCCCGAAAGGATTTCCTGGAAATCCATCTTGAAATCTTCAAAGAAATGTTTGGGCAGGTTCGAGCAGTGGAAGATGACGGCCTTGTCGGGATCGTCGCCGTAGTTGTTGTTCCAATCCACGATGGCGCTGGGCTCGCCGGCGGCAAGTTGCAGCACATACATGCCGACCATCCCGATCATGTCGGTTTCGCAGGCGCTGGGCAGCAGGTTGTTCGACATCATGCTCATCAGTGTGCAGGGCACGACGCCGAAAAATTCCTCCATGGCGGTCCAGCACTGCACGGAGGAACCGGCCAGATCGTTAGCCTTCATCCAGTCGTCCACCACCACGCCAAACTTGGCCATCTTCACGAGCGACGGCGCGGGCACACCTTGCGAAGTGACGTAATTGTGGATGCCTTCGATTTTGGCTTTCACCTTGGGGTCATCGTCATTCAGGCGGGCGATGCGGCCGAAGACTTCAGAAAGATCGAGCGTCTCGACCGAAATGCCGTGGCGCTCCATGAGCTTTTCGCTGAAGCGCACGGTGTTGAAGGCCGCGGGACGCGCCCCCAGCACGCCTACGCGGAGGTTTTCCAGTCCCTTCACAATTCGGCAGGTGGCGGCGAAGGCTTTCAGGTCGGAATGGAAGTCCGGGGAGGCCGGTGCCTCTGTGTGCAGTGAAGTTAAACTGTATTTAATTCCATATTGCCACAGGTTGTTGCAGACGGATATCTTGCCGCAGAAACTGTCTCGGCGGCCACCCATCAGCATTTTGTGGGGTTCATCCGGGAAAGCCTGGATGAGCACCGGCACGTCCAACCCCGACAAGCGCAAGGAGTTGGCAACCCCCCGTTCATCGCCGAAGTTCGGCAGACTGACCAACACGCCATCGATTTCGTCGCCATGCTGCTTGAAAAGCTCCGCACACTTCTGCGCGTCGTGGAGCGTCTCGACGGAACCAAACTTGGTATCCTGGGGGCCCAAGCAAATGCTGCCATAGCCTTCCTTCTCCAGGACGCGCAGGATATCTTCGCGTCCATCACGGGCCAGGATGTCAGGGAAAAAGCCTCGGTTAGCAATAATGACGCCAAAGGTTGTGGGTTTTGCCATTGCAGGGACCTCCTTGGAAGTGACCTCGTAAGGCTGCGACAGATGTCAGCGCAGGGCGGCATTCTAGCACGCTATGAGAACAAAGAAAGCTTCCAGTATTGGATTGCGGCCACCCGGGGAGTGGGCACAAACACGCGAAGCAGCCCCTCTCCGGGCAATGACGCGCAATGCAATGTTAGGACCACCGCAATCCATCGGTTACCCCATCACGCCGGGCGGCGGAAGCGGTCGAGAACCTGAAAGAGTATTAGGCCCAGAGCAACGTTGACCAGAACGGCGCTGGCCACGTCGAGCGGCTGAAAAGGCTGTGGGCTATCGAGCAGGGCGTGTTGAAGTGCTAAGAAGCAAAGGTTGTGCACGAGTACGAAGACCCCGGTCAGTACCGTGCGCGCGAACAACGATTCCAATTCAAAGCGCGTGCTCGCCGATGCCGCCAGGTACCCCACCACAGCCTTGGCGATGCCGAACTCGCCGATGTAGCCGTGGGAGAGCGAGTCTTGCAGCAGGCCTAGCCCTGTGCCCAGAAAGATGCCAAACATCTTGTCCCTGCGGAGCAGCGCAAAATAGATGACGATGAGCAGGGGGAAATCCATCAGATGTGCCATGGGCACCTGGAGCGGCAATAAGGCTTGCAGAAGCAATGCCACCACTACGGCCACGGTGAGAATGGCAGGATGGATACGGAAGACTGCAACCGTTCGACGGGTGGGAGCAGGCATGGGTGCACTAGACTAACAGAAGTGGGTTCGTCATGGGAACCGATCTCGGGTTTTCGAGGGGCTAGGGTCGGGCGCGCAGGCTTGAGGCCTGTTGTTGGGAGATGTTGGGTTTAAGGACCACCAGGACCACTTCCAGGCGGCTCAAATCCGCGCTGGGCTTCACGGTAATGTCCTTGTAAATACTGCCATTCCCCACCTTCACGACGGTCCCGACCGGCAGGCCTTTGGGATAGACCTGATCGAGCCCGGAGGTCACCACCGCTTCACCGGGCAATACGGATTCCTCATTCATCACGTATTGCAGGTTACAGAGGTTTCCACCGCCACCCTTGAGGATGCCTTGCACACGGCTTTGGGTGAGCGTCACGCCCACGCCGCTCGAAGGGTCCGTAGCCAGGAGCACTTGGGCACTGTGCGGAAAGACGGCCAGGATCTTGCCCACCGCACCTTCGGGGGTGATGACGGCCAAGTCGCTGGTCAGCCCGGAATCCGTGCCTTTGTCGATGAAAATGGCGTCCGAAGTCTCTCCCGGGCTGGAGGCGATAACCTCCGCAGCTACGGTTTGAAACGCCAGTTGGCTCTTGAAGTCCAACAGATGACGCAGACGCTCGGCCTCTTCCGCCTGCTCGGCCAATTTCCGGATCTGCCCCTGCGCCGCCACCAGTTGCACATGGAGCTCCTGATTCTCCTGCTGGGCATGCCAGAGGTGGCGATAGGTTGTGTAAGCGCTAGAGGAGAAATCCAAGAGACCACGCAGGGAACGCTCAAAGGGGTCGAAGGCCGCCACGGCCCAATAACGAATCAAGCGCACATTATTATTGCGGGTGATCTGCACCGAGAGGAGCAGGACCTGCGCCATCACCACAGCCAGCAAGGTAAAAAAGTAGCGGCGCCGGTTGACGAAGGCCGGCACGTCCGGTCCGTCGTGGTCCAAGGTCTCGACCGGGCGTGTCAAATCGGGGGAATTGGGGTCAAACATAAGAAAGACGTCCGCGGTCCGCCGCCCGAGGTCCGGCATTGAAGGCTAGGATGCTGAGCTGATGATGGCACGGGAACCATATACAGTCGCGTATTAGTTCACCTCGCGATCCCGTCACCTTCATTCCCTCTCGATCTAATTATCGGCTCATCGTCTTTACAATATTAGTGATTTCTTCGCTTGCAACAGGTTAACAAGCTGCCCTATTCTATCGCAACTCGGCGCAAAAGGTCAAAATCCGTTAACATTCTGCCCGTTCCTAATACTACCGAAGCTAGGGGATCCTCGGCGATCGATACTGGCAGCCCTGTCTCCTCCCGGATTCGTTTATCGAGATTCTTGAGGAGGCCGCCTCCCCCCGTCAGGACAATCCCGCGGTCGGAAATGTCGGCGGAAAGCTCGGGCGGGGTACGCTCCAGGGCGACGCGGATGGCATTCAAGATCGTCGAAACGCACTCGGATAAGGCATCGCGAATCTCCGAATCGTCGATGGTAATCGTCTTGGGAATTCCTTCCAACAAGTGCCGCCCCTTGATCTCCATAGTCAGGGGCTTCTCTAAGGGATAGGCGGAACCGATTTCGATTTTGATTTGTTCGGCGGTGCGCTCGCCCACCAGCAAATTGTATTTACGCTTCAAGTAGGCGGTAATGGCTTCGTCCATTTCGTTGCCGGCCACTCGCACCGAGCGGCTATAAACGATTCCGGACAGGGAGATGACGGCGATGTCAGTGGTACCGCCGCCGATGTCCACAATCATGCTTCCGGAAGGCTCGGTGATGGGCAGACCCGCTCCGATGGCTGCCATCATCGCCTGTTCGACCAGGAAGACGTCGCTGGCGCGGGCACGCATGGCGGAATCCTGGACGGCGCGTTTTTCCACCTGGGTGATTTCCGAGGGCACGCCGATGACGATCCGCGGGTGAACGAACATTTTGCGGTTGTGGGCTTTCTGGATGAAATAGGCGAGCATCTTCTCGGTTACCTTGAAATCGGCAATAACGCCGTCTTTCAATGGGCGGATGGCCACGATATTTCCGGGGGTGCGGCCCAGCATGTCCTTGGCGTCGCGGCCCACGGCTTCGATTTCTCCGTTCACTTTGTTGATGGCCACAATGGAGGGCTCGTTCACTACAATGCCCTTCCCCTTGGCGTATACCAGCGTGTTGGCGGTTCCCAGGTCAATCGCGAGATCGGAAGAAAAAAGGCTGAATAAAGAACGAAGGTTCATTCTCGTGTAAACTCCCACTTTGAGGGGTCGGGATGACGGAGGAAGGGTTTGCTCATTCGATCACGACGGTCTTGCGGATCGTATTTGTGCCGCCCTTGCGATCTTGTGCGGTGATCGTGATCTGGTTCGTGCTGGAACTCGGCATCGGCGAGGTAAAATGCCGAAATGTGCCGTCCGGCGAGATCGAAAAGACTTGCTCATTATTGATGATCACAGTGGAGCCGGGCTCCGTCTTTCCCTGCACCTCCACCACTCTCCCGTGCTGAATAATCTTGGTGATTTCCAGATAAGCCTGGTCGCCGGCAACTTCCTGCAACAGGTTGAACCGGTTGGGCCGGCTGGGTTCGCTTTCCTTTCCTTTCCCGTCAATCGCCGAGACCACCCAATAGTAGTTCCCTTCTTCCAGCCCGGAGACCTCCGTGGAGGCGTGGCCGCTGATTTTCTTATCCACCGCCAAATTGGTGAGCATGACGGAGGGGGAGATCTGCAGGTGGTAAGCTTTCGCTTCGGGCACCTCTGACCAGGAAAACTCCAAAACCGCCGCCTTGGGATCGCGGACGAGTTTCAAATCCATATTTTGGGGCGACAACAGGTTGGGTGGGGCGAGGACCCTGTTTCGCACCAAGCCTGCCTGTTGAGCCGAGAAGGCAGCTTGCTCATATTGGCCAAGCTGGACGCTGGTCGAACCGCGCGACACCTCCGCATGGCCCTGGTCCATAGTAATTTCGTGGACGTTGTTGTCAGGATCGTTGCGGACGATGGCGCGGCTTTCCTCATTCAGAGTCGCCACCGCATCCGCAAAGGCCACCTGAGAGGTGGAGCCCGGAGCCTCAAAGCGGCCCGTCGAGAGGTCTACCGCCCCGGAAGTAACTTGAACCGCAACCTTGGTAGTGCGGGTTACGGGGTCTTCGCGGCTCTCCTCGACCACAATCAGGGCGTCGGACCGCAGCATATAATTCGTGCCATCAGCAAAAATAATGCGTGCAACGCCGTCGGTGCCGGTCTGCACGTAATCGCCTTTTTCCAGGTTGGTGTTGTAGTCAGCCCGCATCCATTCCAACGAGCGCGCCTTCTTAACCCGCACCGTGCCATCCAGGTTTACGAAGTGCGCTTCCCGGCGGCTGACCTTGGCGCCGGAGTTCGCGTCACGACCTGCGTCTCCGGCAATCGCCTCCAACCCCTGCTTCACTTTCTGGGTTACGAAGCGCGGGGAAATCAGGTACATGACAATCCCCACCAGCACCAACGCCAAGAAAGTGTAAAGCGCAATCGTCCGGTAGGAGATAGTCGTCCACTCGAGTTCGAGCGAACGTCCTCGACCACCGGGAGGCTGTTGCCGTGGGCTCATAACCTTAATATCCATGCTTATTCTTGTCGAAACCCCTCGCAGGGTCAAGGAGTTTTACCCTTGGCGGCCGACCGCCCCACCGCCGAGCCTTGGGCCCACAGGTGAAGGGCCCCGCGACTCCCTCTAGGCACGGGCCGAGCGGCCTGGTGCGGCCGTGCCTGGCATCTAGTCTTGCCGGTTGGGAGAAACGTGATGGCGGGCGGTGATTTCCTTGGGGGTGGTCGCCGGAGCCGGCCATCTCGGGCCCGTTATGGCGCCCTGACCGCCGGACGCTTCGCCGATGAACGCCCGCCACCGGGTACCGTCCTACTTTGACGTAGCGCCGACCTTTAGGTCGGCACATGCCGGGCTGAAGCCCGGCGCTACATCTCGAATTAGGACAGCACCCACCACGGGCGGTTCCCCCCTGCCGGGCAATGTGCTAGACTGTGGTTTTCTTCAGAGCTCAAAAGACCAGCATCGGAAACGGGGAACGTGGAAGAAGTCGGGAAGATTATACCGTTTGTTCTCAGAAAGCAGGTCCGCCGCACCGAGCCGTACTTGCTTGAAATACTGCTTCCCCTCTGGGTCTGTATCGTGGGCCGGAACATGGCGCAGCATTCTCAGCCCGCGACTTTTGAAGCGGGTGTCTTGACCCTCACGACGGATTGCGCCACCTGGGCTTCCCAACTCCGCCAGATGACGGAAGAAATTCGCGCCGAGGTCAACAGCTTTCTGGGGCGGCCGATTGTAAAGAAACTGCGGGTCAAGAAGGTCGCTCAGCTCAACCTATTTCCTCCCGGAGGTCTGGCCCGCGAAACCGCCGCGCGCACTCCGCATCCGAAAGAGGCGGACGTGGACACGACTTCCATACCTGATCCCGAGATCGCAGGTGTGGTTTCGAGCTCTTTCGCCAAATACTTCTCGCGCCCGCGGAGATGAATCAAGGCCATGGCATTGACCGAAAAGGACGTTCGTTACGTTGCTGACCTCGCCCACCTGGAGCTCACGGAGGAAGAGGTGCAAAAATTCCTGCCGCAACTTGATTCGATCCTCCAGTACGTTGAGAAGCTGAACGAACTGGATACGTCCGAGATCGAACCCATGGCGCAGGTCACTTATCCCGCTTCCCAGAACCCTGCATTGCGCCCCGACGAACCACGAAAGACTTTCACTCAGGATGAGGCCCTGGCCAACGCTCCTGAGCAGGGCGCGGGAAGCTTTAAGGTGCCGCGCGTCATCGAGCGGGTGGAATAAAAAGCGTTATCGAGTTATCCCCCATGGACTTCACTTCCCTGAACATAAGCCAGATCCATGACCTCCTGAAGAGCCGGCAGGCGACCGCCGTCGAGATCGCGCAGGCCCACCTGGCGCGCATTGAGGGGAAGGATAAAGAAGTGCGCGCCTACCTCAGCCTGTGCCCCGAGCGTGCCCTGGCGCAGGCGAAGCGTGTGGACAAGACGATTGCTGCCGGCGGGCCGCTCTCGCCGCTCGCCGGTGTGCCCATCGCCGTGAAGGATGTCATACTGACGCGAGGCGCCCGCACCACCTGCGCCTCCAACATCCTGAAGGATTTCATCGCTCCTTATGACTCGACTGCCGTCGAGAAGCTGGAACGGGCCGGGGCGGTCATCCTGGGCAAGACGAATTGCGACGAATTTGCCATGGGGTCCTCTACGGAAAACTCCGCCTTCTATCCTACGCACAACCCCCACGATTTGACTCGCGTGCCGGGAGGCTCCAGCGGGGGTTCGGCTGCGGCCGTCGCTGCCCGCCTCGCTACCGTGGCGCTGGGCTCGGACACCGGCGGCTCCATCCGGCAGCCGGCATCGTTCTGCGACGTGGTGGGGATGATGGGCACCTACGGCCGCGTCTCTCGCTACGGGTTGGTGGCGTTTGCCTCCTCCCTCGACCACATCGGACCCTTTGGGCGCTCGGTGCGCGACGTCGCCCTGGTGCTTCACACGATCGCCGGCCACGACCCCATGGATTCAACCTCCGCCCCGGTCCCGGTGGAAGACTACGATAACGCTCTCACAGGCGATATCCGGGGAATCCGCGTCGGCCTCCCCAATGAGTACCTGAAAGGGCTGAACCCGGAAATCGGGGACAACATCCAAAAGGGGATCGACCTGTTCAGCAAACTCGGTTGCAGCATCGTTCCCATCAGCTTGCCGCACACGGACTATGCCGTCGGCTGCTACTACATCATCTGCACCGCCGAAGCCAGCTCGAACCTGGCTCGCTACGACGGCGTGCGCTACGGTTTCCGGTATCCTCACCCGGAGGATTTGCAGGACATGTACCGCAAGACCCGCGATCGCGGCTTCGGGGCGGAGGTGAAACGCCGCATCATGCTGGGAACCTATGTATTAAGTTCCGGGTATTATGATGCCTACTATTTGAAAGCTCAGAAAGTACGGACCCTCATCGCCCGCGACTTTGTCGAGGCCTTTGACGAGGTCGACGTCATCGTCACCCCGACGTCTCCCATTCCACCCTTCCAGCTCGGCGAACGGGTGGACGACCCTCTCCAGATGTACCTGGCCGACATCTACACCGTCACCGCCAGCCTGGCCGGCATTCCCGGGATCTCGGTTCCCTGCGGCAAGACCTCAGGTGAACCGCACCTGCCCGTGGGCATGCAAATCTTCGCCAAACACTTCGACGAAGCCCGCCTGCTGCAAGTGGCGGATGCTTACGAAAAGGCCGGCGGCTTTCAAATAAGTTAAAACGATGGGTAAGCAAATCTGCGGGGAGATACTGGGGCAGGCGGGCATCGTCTGCCTTGTAAGGAGGATCAGCGCGGCGCGCCAAGGGCCAATCGTCAAACCTTGAATAGCGCGTCGAGTTTCTTTTGGGCCTCGGTGGCGCAGGGGGAACCTCCACCGCGCGCCATTAGGATCAGGTTAGGTTGAAAGTAATCACAGTAATTTGCGGATTTCTTATCGCGGACCCGTTCGGCTTGTGTTTCCGCACACTGGTTTAGTTTACTGGGATCGTAGAACCGGCAATTCCGGCAACAATGCAGGTCGGAGTCGCACTTGGGGCAGGTTTCGGCGCGGAGAACGCGGCTTCCGCCAGGGCGCTCAATCTTCGCGCCGCATTTCCAGCAGGAAAACATCATGAGGAAATAGCTGTCAGAGATCAGCAGTCAGCAATCCGCCAGAACCGATAAACAACTGTTCTAGCTGAAAGCTGACTGCTGATTGCTTCTTTACTGTGTCCTCGCCTCGTCCTCGTCGGCCAGTTCCACGGCCGCACCCGGCGCCGTGGGGATAACCGGCTCCGCCGGGGTAGGGAGAGCGGCAGGTTCCGGCCGCGGCGGCTCGACTTCGGTAAGTAGCTTGAAGCCGCGGTAATATTCCAGCCCGGTACCCGCCGGAATCAGACGGCCCATGATCACGTTTTCCTTCAGGCCGCGCAGGTGGTCCACGGCCCCCCGGATAGAGGCTTCCGTGAGCACGCGCGTGGTCTCCTGGAACGACGCGGCCGAAATAAACGAGTCCGTGGCCAGGGATGCTTTGGTGATTCCGAGCAGCAACGGACGGCCCGTCGCGGTCTTTCCACTTTTAGCCTTGGCTCGCTCGTTTTCCTCGCGGAATTTGAACTTGTCCACCTGCTCGTCAATAAGAAATTCCGTATCGCCCACCTCTTCGACTTTCACCCAGCGCATCATCTGGCGGGTGATTACTTCGATGTGCTTGTCGTTAATGTTGACGCCTTGCAGCCGGTAGACTTCCTGGATTTCATCGACAAGATACTTTTGCAATTCCTTCTCACCGAGGACGGCCAGGATATCATGCGGATTGCGCGGCCCGTCCATGAGCGGCTCGCCGGCCTTGACGCGCTCACCTTCCTGCACGGAGACGTGCACGCCCCGCGGCAGCAGGTATTCCTTGGTTTCACCCTTATCAGGAACCACCAGGATTTTGCGCTGGCCTTTCACCAGATCGGCATAGCGCACGATGCCGTCGATTTCCGTAATCACTGCCGGCTCGTGCGGCTTGCGTGCTTCAAAGAGCTCGACCACACGCGGCAGACCACCGGTGATGTCCTTGGTCTTGGTGGTTTCACGCGGGATCTTGGCCAGCACATCACCAGGGCTCACTTCGTCGCCTTCTTGAACCATCAAGTGGGCGCGGGAAGGCATCAGGTACTTCTTCGTACCTTTCTTTTCGTTGCGGATGACGATCTGCGGCTGGAATTTCTCATCCGACGCCTCTTTCACCACCCATTGCGACAAGCCGGTTACTTCGTCCACTTGCTCTTGCACGGTGACGCCGGCTTCCAGGTCTCTGAATTGAACCGTGCCGTTCACCTCGGTGAGGATGGAAAAAGTGTATGGATCCCACTCGACGATATTATCTCCCATCTTTACCGGAGACCCCTCCGCCACCTTGATTCTCGCTCCGTAAACCACCGAGTATCGTTCGCGCTCGCGGCCCTTGTCATCGACGATCGCCACCGCGCCGTTGCGATTCATGACCACGTGCGCGCCTTCGCGGTTCATGACGGTCTGAACGCTGTGGAATTTCAAGAAGCCGTTGTTCTTTGCCTCCAGAGTGCTCTGCTCGGAAATGCGGCTTGCTGTGCCGCCGATGTGGAAAGTCCGCATGGTGAGCTGCGTGCCAGGCTCGCCGATGGACTGAGCGGCAATCACCCCAACGGCTTCGCCCATTTCCACGACGCGCCCGGTGGCCAGGTTACGCCCGTAGCACCGCACGCAGACTCCCCGCCGGGATTCACAGGTCAGCACGGAGCGAATCTTTACGCGCTCGATGCCCGCCGCCTGAATGGCCGCCGCCAGGTCTTCATTAATCTCCTGGTTGACGTCCACGATCACATTGCCTTCGTAATCTTTGATCTGTTCGAGCGAGACCCGGCCCACGATACGGTCGCGAAGCGGTTCCACCACTTCGCCCGCTTCGACAATGGGCTCCACGAAAATGCCGTCCAGCGTGCCGCAGTCGAACTCGGAAATGATCACATCCTGCGCCACGTCCACCAGGCGGCGGGTTAGATAACCAGAGTCTGCCGTCTTCAGCGCCGTATCCGCCAAGCCTTTGCGCGCTCCGTGGGTCGAGATGAAGTACTGCAACACGTTCAAGCCCTCGCGGAAATTCGCGGTGATGGGCGTCTCAATGATCTCTCCGGAAGGCTTCGCCATCAGGCCGCGCATGCCGGAAAGCTGGCGGATCTGTTGCTTGGATCCGCGTGCGCCGGAGTCCGCCATGATGTAAATGGGGTTGAGCTGGCCCGTGGTGTCTTGCTTCTCCATCGTCTGGAACATCTCGTTGGCCACGTCATCGGTGACGTTCGACCAGATCGCGATCACCTTGTTGTAACGCTCGCCGTGGGTGATGGCGCCTTCCTGATATTGCTTTTCAACCTCGATGACTTCCTTTTCCGCGGCGCTCACCAAGCTGGCCTTGTTTTGAGGCACCACCAGGTCATCGATGCCGATAGAGATTCCGGCCTTGGTGGCATACAGGAAGCCCAGAGTCTTGACCTCGTCCAACATCTGGACGGTGGTGTCGAGACCAAAACGCAGGTAGCAATAGTTGACCAGCGCACCCAAGCCTTTCTTCCGCAGCAACCCGTTGACGAAAGGCATGCCTTTGGCCAAGTGGTCATTGAAAATCACCCGGCCCACGGTGGTGTTGATGAATTGGCTCTTGACGGTGATGGGCTCCGTGTGCAGCACGTCCTGATCGTCGTAAGCGGTGGTCAGATCGATGACCCGCCCCGTGTAACGCAACCGAATGGGGGTCAGAGTCTCGACTTCACCTGCCTCCAAAGCCAGCAGGACCTCTTCGGAATTTGCGAAGGCCCGGCCGTCGCCTTTGGCTCCCCGCTTGTCTTTTGTCAGGTAATAGACGCCCAGGACGATGTCCTGAGTGGGGACCGCGAGAGGCTGGCCATTGGCCGGCGAAAGAATGTTGCGCGACGACAGCATCAGAACCGAAGCTTCAATTTGCGCCTCGGGCGAAAGTGGAATGTGCACCGCCATCTGGTCGCCGTCAAAGTCCGCATTGAAAGCCGTGCAAACGAGCGGGTGGATCTTGATGGCCTTGCCCTCCACCAACACCGGCTCAAAGGCCTGGATGCCCAGGCGGTGCAGGGTGGGCGCGCGGTTCAGAAGAACCGGGTGGTCCTTGATAACTTCTTCCAGAATGTCCCAAACCACAGATTCCTGCCGCTCCACCATTTCCTTGGCGGCCTTGATGGTGGTGCAGTGTCCCGCCTGTTCCAGCCGGTGGTAGATGAAGGGCTTGAAAAGCTCCAAAGCCATCTTCTTGGGCAGGCCGCATTGGTGCAGCTTCTGCTCCGGCCCCACGACAATCACCGAACGCCCGGAGTAGTCCACCCGTTTTCCCAGAAGGTTCTGGCGGAAGCGTCCCTGCTTGCCTTTGAGCGTGTCGGAAAGGGACTTGAGCGGACGATTGTTGGCGCCGCGCAGCACGCGGCCCCGGCGGCCGTTGTCAAATAGGGCATCGACGGCTTCCTGGAGCATACGCTTTTCGTTGCGCACGATGACGTCCGGAGCGTGCAGCTCAATCAATTTCTTGAGGCGGTTGTTGCGATTGATGACGCGCCGGTAAAGGTCGTTGAGATCGGAGGTGGCAAAACGGCCGCCATCGAGAGGCACCAGGGGGCGCAGTTCCGGCGGGATCACCGGGATGACATCGAGAATCATCCACTCCGGCTTGTTGCCGGACTTCCGAAAAGCTTCGAGCACCTTCAGGCGCTTGGCGTACTTCACCCGCTTCTGCTGCGAGGGGTCGGTCTTCATTCTTTCCCGCAGGTCTTCGGCAAGGGTCTCAATATCGACCTGCTTGAGAAGCTCCTTGATCGCTTCGGCTCCCATGCCCGCGCGGAATTTCCCGGGAAATTCCTGCTGAAGCTGCCGGTAGCGCTCTTCCGTCAGCAACTCCTTTTCTTTGAGCGGGGCTTCACCCGGGTCGACGACCACATACTGTTCGAAGTACAAGATGCGCTCGAGATCGCGGAGCGAGATATCCAGCAGGTGGCCGATGCGGCTGGGAAGACCCTTGAAGAACCAGACATGCGAACAAGGAGAAGCGAGCTCAATATGCCCCATGCGCTCGCGGCGAACTTTGGAGAGGGTCACCTCCACGCCGCACTTGTCGCAGATGACACCGCGATGCTTCATGCGCTTGTACTTGCCGCACAAGCATTCCCAGTCCGTCACGGGCCCAAAGATGCGGGCGCAAAACAGGCCGTCACGTTCCGGTTTGAAGGTACGGTAGTTGATGGTTTCCGGCTTGGTCACTTCGCCGTGCGACCAGGACCGGATCTTTTCCGGCGACGCCAAGCTGATGCGGATGGCGTCGAATTCACCAATCAGACTGACTCGATCATAAGGGCTGCTGCGAAACAAGGTTTTCCTCCTTCGAAGGAGAGAAGAATTTGCCGGGTCTTACGCTCGCGGGCGGCCTGCGCGTGGTGCGACAGGGCTCCAGCCTCGCGGCGTCTCCCTCGCTATTCCACGGCCACGGGAGCGAGCTGCTCCTGGGGCTTCTTGATCAGTTCCACGTCGAGGCAGAGGCTTTGCAACTCCCGCACCAGCACGTTGAACGACTCTGGCACGCCGGGTTCAATGGCGGCCTCACCTTTGACGATAGCCTCGTAAATTTTGGCGCGGCCGTAAACGTCGTCGGATTTCGCCGTGAGGAGTTCTTGCAGGATGTATGCCGCACCGTATGCTTCCAGGGCCCAGACTTCCATTTCTCCAAACCGCTGGCCACCGAACTGGGCCTTGCCTCCGAGCGGTTGCTGGGTGATGAGAGAGTAGGGACCAATCGAGCGCGCGTGAATCTTGTCGTCCACTAAATGGGAGAGCTTGAGCATGTAAATGTAACCCACCGTGACCGGCTGCTCAAACGCCTCGCCGGTCATTCCGTCGAAAAGCTTGATTTTGCCCGACAACGGCAGGCCCGCCTTTTCCAGGTAGTCTTTGATCTCCCGTTCGGTCGCGCCGTCGAACACCGGCGTAGCGAAGGAAACCCCTTCTTCCAGGGTCTGGGCATAGTCGATTACGTGCTCGTCATCCATATTATCGAAGGCGGCGTTCATCGAGCCGCTGCGGAAAAGATCCTTCAACTCTTTGCGCAGCAGTTTCGCGCGAGCCTCGACCGTAAAGAGCTGGCGAATCTTGTTCCCCAGTTCATGCGCCGCCCATCCCAGGTGGGTCTCCAGAATTTGTCCGACGTTCATGCGCGAAGGGACGCCCAGGGGATTGAGCACCACCTCCACCGGGGTGCCATCCGGCATGTAAGGCATGTCTTCCTCCGGCAGGATGCGAGCAATGACGCCCTTGTTGCCGTGCCGGCCCGCCATCTTATCTCCGACGGAGAGCTTGCGCTTCATGGCGATATAGACTTTCACGAGCTTGATGACGCCGGGCGGAAGTTCGTCGCCCTTCTTCAGCTTCTGGATTTTCTCGTCGGTGATTTTGCGCAGGATGTCGATCTGGCGCGAAGTCATCTCTTCGACCTCATCGATTTTCTCGATGAGGGTCGGATCCTTCTTGGCGATTCTCATGCGCTTCAGATTGCGCGTGGAGATCCGCGCCAGCACGTCACGAGTGAGCTTGGTGCCCTTCGTGACCAGCCGTTTATTGGTCTTCTCGTCGTGCAGGTCGGCCTGGAGTTCCTCCCCTTCCAGCAACACGCAGAGGCGCTTCAAGCGTTCGTCCTGGAGAATGCGAATTTCGTCGTTGAGGTTTTTCTCCAGGCGGGCCACTTGCGAGCCCTCAATGGACTTGGCGCGCTCATCCTTTTCCGTCCCCTTACGGGAGAAAATCTTCACATCGACGACAATGCCTTCGATTCCCGGAGGGCATGTGAGCGAAGCGTCGCGAACATCGCCGGCCTTTTCGCCGAAGATCGCCCGCAAGAGCTTCTCTTCCGGGGTGAGTTGCGTCTCCCCCTTGGGGGTCACTTTCCCCACCAGGATGTCACCGGGCTTCACGTAGGCGCCGATGCGGATGACGCCGCTTTCATCCAGGTCTTTCAGCAGCGACTCCGAGACGTTCGGGATGTCGCGCGTGATTTCTTCCGGTCCGAGCTTGGTGTCGCGGGATTCGATTTCGAACTCCTCGATGTGAATCGAGGTATAGGAATCTTCCTTCACCAGCTTTTCGCTGACCAGGATGGCGTCTTCAAAGTTGTAGCCGCGCCAGGGCATGAACGCGACGAGCACGTTACGGCCTAGGGCCAGTTCGCCGCGGTCGGTACAGGGACCGTCCGCCAAAACTTGTCCGGCCTGAACCCGCTGCCCTTTGTGGACCACGGGTTTCTGATTAATACAGGTGTTCTGGTTGGAGCGGCGGAACTTGATGAGCTGGTAGATGTCCGAGCCGACTTCACGGGAGAGTTGCCCGCTATGGCCGTCGCCTTCCACTCGCACGATGATGCGCTCGCTATCCACGCTATCCACCACGCCGTTGCGCCGGCAAATCACCACCGCGCCAGAGTCGCGGGCGGTGACCTCTTCCATCCCCGTGCCCACCAGGGGCGCCTGCGCGCGCAGCAAGGGGACTGATTGCCGCTGCATGTTGGACCCCATCAACGCACGGTTGGCATCGTCGTTTTCGAGGAACGGAATCAGCGAAGCCGCCACGCTGACCAGTTGCTTGGGACTGACGTCGACATAATCAATTTCATCGCGCCGCTTGAGCACGAAGTTTCCGGCCTGGCGCGCATTAACCAATTCGTGAACGATGCGGCCTTTTTCGTCGATGGCCACGTTGGCCTGGGCAATGACGTACTGGTCCTCTTCCCACGCCGACTGATAGAACGAGTACGGCTCGTACTCCACGAGCTTGCGCTTCTTCTCGCGCAATTCCTCGTTGGCCTTTTCCACCTGGCTCAGTTCCAGGTGTTCGCCCACTTTCCACTCACTGTCGCCCCCATGGGTCACGGTGACGTAATCCACCACGCGCCCGCCACGAACTTTGCGATAGGGGCTTTCGATGAACCCGTACTCATTGATGCGGGCGTAACAGGAAAGGGAAGAGATGAGGCCGATATTCGGGCCCTCCGGCGTCTCGATGGGGCAGATGCGGCCGTAGTGCGTGGGGTGAACATCGCGCACTTCAAAGCCCGCCCGCTCGCGCGAAAGTCCGCCGGGGCCCAGCGCCGAGAGGCGCCGCTTGTGGGTAATCTCGGAGAGCGGGTTCGTCTGGTCCATGAACTGGGAAAGCTGTGAAGACCCGAAGAATTCCCGGATGGCGGCCATGACCGGCTTGGCGTTGATCAGATCGTGCGGCATGGCCGTGGACATTTCCTGGTAAACCGACATCTTCTCTTTGATCGCCCGTTCCATGCGCACCAGTCCCAGGCGAAACTGGTTCTCCAGAAGTTCGCCGACCGCGCGCACGCGGCGATTTCCCAAATGGTCAATGTCATCGACGGTGTGGTTACCTTCGCGGTTCTTGCGGAGTTCCAGCAAATAACGGATCGCCGAGTAGAAATCCTCCGGTTCCAGCGTCCGCTTATCGAGGGGCAATTGTACCGGGGAGTGTTCAGAGTGATCGGTCGCCATCGTCCCTTCGCAGGCGCGGACGACCTCCGAACAGAGATTCCCTTCCCGCTTCCCCACGAACATCTTCTCGTCGTCCACGACCACGTAGAAATTGGCGGGCGGAAAATTCCGGGATTCCTCGAGTTCGAGTTCCGTGGCCTTGTCATCCAGGCGGTTCTTGAGTTTCGTGTAGTACCCCAGCTTGATGTTGAATTTCAATCTGCCCACCCGGGAGAAGTCGTACTTGCGCGGATCGAAAAACATCCCGTTGAACAATGAGGTCGCCGTATCCAGCGTCGGTGGGTCGCCGGGCCGCATTTTGCGATACATTTCAATCAGCGCTTCCTGAGAGGTCTTCAGCGTGTCGCGCTTCAGGGTCTGGCTGATGATCACGCCCGTATCGTCGCGTTCCGGGAAGAAAACCTGCAGCTCCGGAATTTGCGAGTCCAGGACGGAATTCAAGACGCTGGAGGTTAATTCGCTGTTGGACTCCAGCAGAACTTCGCCGGTTGCCGGGTCCACGATGTCGATGGCGGCGAAAGCGCCCTCCAAGTCATGAGCCGCCACTTCCACCTGCGCCACCTTGGCCTTCTGAATTTCCCGGAAGACCGAAGTGGTGATCTTCTTTCCGGCATGCGCCAGCGTTTCATGGGTGCGTGGATGGGTGATCTCCTTGGAGATCTTGTTGCCGATTAATCCCTCCGAAAACTCCCAAAAGAGCTTGCGGTCCTTGAGCGAGATTTTCTCGACCCGGTAAAAGGCCCGGAGAATTTCGGCATCGTTCTTCAATCCCAGGGCGCGCAGGAAAATTGTAGCCAGGAACTTGCGTTTGCGGTCGATGCGCACGTAGAGAAGGTTCTTGGTATCGTATTCGAACTCCACCCACGAGCCGCGATAAGGAATGATCTTGCCGAGGAAGTAAGTCTTTTGGGAATTCGATTCGAAAAAAACGCCCGGCGAGCGGTGGAGTTGGCTGACGATCACCCGCTCGGTGCCGTTGATGATAAACGTGCCGTTCTCCGTCATCAAGGGAATTTCCCCGAAGTAAACTTCCTGCTCCTTGATGTCGCGGATGTTCTTGTGGCCGGTGTCCGCGTCCTTGTCGTACAGGGTGAGGCGAATGGTGACCTTGAGGGGCGCTGCGAAGGTCATGCCGCGTTCCTGGCACTCCGTCACGTCGTATTTCAACTGGAGGGCCACCGGGTCGCCGCACTTGTTACAGAACGTCACCACGTTCTTGTTGAACGTTCCGCATTTCGTGCAGAGAACGTCGCCCACCTTGAAAGGATCGGTAATGACCGTATGCCCGCAGTTCTTGCAAGTGCTGCGCAAATGGTGAAGCCCTTTCAGGCTTCCGCACTTGCACTCCCAATTGCCAATGGAGTAATCCACGAAGTCCAATTGCGCGATGCCGCGAAAGTCGGTGATCGGAAAGACCGAGTTGAAAACGGATTGCAAGCCCACGTCCTCCCGCTCCGAGGGCAGGAGGTTCATCTGCAGAAAGCGTTCGTAGGAGCGCCGTTGAACCTCAATAAGATTGGGGATTTTGATGACCGTCGGAATTTTAGAGAAATTAATGCGCTGGCGCACAGCGCCGTTCCCGCCATTAGGCATTCCTTTTGCTCCTTGCTTGAAGTTTCAACAGTCTGTTGGGCAATAGTGGCACGGATCCCTTAGTAGTATAGATGCGTACTTCGCCTGTGAGGATGCAAGCTGCTCTCCCCGATGGCCTCGCCGCCCATGGGATCGCCAGTGTCACTTGCAAGTGGGGGCTTCGCCGCCCGGCCTGAGCCACCCCCGGAAGCAGCGGAGTCTACGCCGCTTCTTCCCGGAGGCCGGGCGGGAGGGCGATTATTTCACTTCGACGGTAGCGCCTGCTTCGGTGAACTTTTTCTTGATGCTCTCCGCCTCTTCCTTGGAGACGCCTTCCTTGATAGGCTTGGGCGCGCCGTCAACCAGGTCTTTGGCTTCCTTCAGTCCCAGGCTGGTGACCTCGCGGACGGCCTTGATGACATTGATTTTGTTGGCCCCCACAGCGGTCAGCACGACGTTGAACTCCGTCTGCTCCTCGGCGGGAGCAGCGCCCGCGGTGGCTCCGCCGGCCGCGCCCGCCCCGGCTACGACCACGGGGGCTGCCGCTGCCGCAGATACGCCCAAAACTTCTTCCAGCCGCTTGACGAGCTCAGCAGCTTCCAGCAGGGTTAAACCCTTCACTTCTTCGACGATTCTCTCTACCCGTTCCGACATACTTGGTTCTCCTCCTCAGTAGTCCAGCTCCGTAAATGTTTACCTCAACGATCCTTTGCCCCAACCAGTTAGTTGCCGGGCGCTTCCTGGAATTTCTTTTCTTTGACGCCCTGTTGAATGACGTAGGCAAGATTGCGGGCTACTCCCGAAAGCGTCGATGCCAAGCGCTGCGCCGGCGAATTGAACAAGAATAAGACCTTGGAAAGCAATTGTTCCCTGGAAGGGAGCGTGGCGAGCGCAACCAAATCCGCCAGAGAAACGACCCTTCCCTCCACGACCCCGGATTTGAAAGTCAGGACAGGATTTTCCTTGGCATACTCCGTCAAGGCCTTAGCGAGTGCCACCGGGTCGGCATCGGTGAGCGCGACGGAGGTGGTTCCCGCGAGCTTTCCTGAAATGGCCTCGACGGGAGTCCCGTGGGCGGCGCGTTCAATCAAGCTGTTCTTCACCACCTTGTATTTCGCACCTGTCCCCGCAATCTTCCTGCGCAGCTCAAAATCCTGGGCTACGGTGATCCCCTGAAATCCCGAAAGGACGATGCCCCGTGCCTTCTTCAGCTCTTCATGGAGTGACTCTGCTTGTTTTTTCTTTTCTTCCCGGTCCATGCAAACTCCCCTTTTATGCCCGCTTCCCTTCTACGCAGCCTCCACCGAAGCCGGGTCAATGCGAACGCCCGGCCCCATGGTAGACGAAACCACAATGCTGCGAACGTACTTGCCCTTGGCCGAGGCCGGCTTGGCCTTGATGACACTGGAAATCAGCGCCCCGGCATTTTCCGCCAACTTTGCGGCGTCAAAGGAAACCTTACCCACCGGGCAGTGGATGATTCCAGTTTTGTCGACGCGGAACTCCACCTTGCCGGCCTTAACTTCTTTGACGGCGCGTGCCACATCCAGCGTCACCGTCCCCGTCTTGGGGTTCGGCATCAATCCACGGGGCCCCAGCACCTTGCCCAGCCGCCCCACGGACTTCATCATGTCGGGAGTGGCCACCACGGCGTCAAAATCCATCCATCCGCCCTGGATTCTCTGCACCAGGTCGTCACCGCCCACCTCGTCGGCGCCCGCGTCCCGCCCCTCCCGGACCTTGTCGCCCGAAGCGATGACGATCACCCGCTTGGACTTCCCCAACCCGTGCGGCAGAACCACCGTTCCGCGCACCATCTGGTCCGCGTGCTTGGGATCAACCCCCAAGCGCATGGCCACTTCGACGGTCTCGTCGAATTTCGCGAAGGCCGCCTTCTTGACCACGGGCATAGCCTCCGCCAGTGTGTAAGAGGGCTTGTCAACCAGTTTGATAGACGCTTCGAATTTCTTCCCCACCTTAGCCATTCCTAGTCACTCCGCATCGAAACCCGAAATTGCTCGTCCCCGACTTTCGAGCTTCCAGCCTCAAGTTTCTCTCTTAGGAAAGAACTTCAATGCCCATACTCCGCGCCGTACCCTTGACAGTCAAAACCGCCGCCGCCAGGTTCCGCGCATTCAGGTCCGGCAACTTCAGCTTGGCGATTTCCTCCACCTGCTTTTCCGTAACTTTTCCCACCTTGTTGCGGTTGGGCTCACCGGAACCTTTGGCGATCCCCGCGGCGCGCTTCAAGAGTACCGAGGCGGGAGGCGTCTTGGTCACAAAGGTGAAACTGCGGTCATGGTAGACCGTGATCACGACGGGGATGATCAAGCCCTCCTGATCCTTCGCGGAGGTTTTGGCGTTGAAGGATTTGCAGAAGTCCATGATGTTCACGCCATGCTGGCCCAGCGCCGGACCGACGGGTGGTGCGGGAGTCGCTTTCCCGGCGGGAATCTGAAGCTTGACCATTGCCGTAACGCGTTTTGCCATAAACCTTAACCTCGTTGGGGTACGGGGTTCCGGGAACTGGGTTCTGGCTAATCACCCCTATTCCCTATTCCCTGTTCCCTATCCCCTGCTCCCTAGATCTTCTCCACCTGGTAGAAATCCAGCTCTACAGGCGTCGCACGCCCGAAGATGGTCACCATCACGCGCAAAGTGGAACGGTCTTCGTTGATCTCGTCCACTATGCCATTGAAGTCCTTGAAAGGGCCGTCGGTAATCTTGACGTTCTCGCCCCGGTCAAACTTGAGCTTGGGCTTGGGATGCTCAGCCGCCACTTCCACGCGGTGCACAATCCGGTCGACTTCTTCAGCCGTCAGGGGACTGGGCCGCTGGCCGGACCCCACAAACCCTGTGACGCGAGGGGTGGACCGCACCATGTGCCAAGTGTTGTCATTCATTTCCATCTCGACCAGCACATAACCGGGATAGAAGAGCTTGGGGGTGACCACCTTCTTCCCCTGCCGCATCTCGATGACGTCCTCCGTCGGAACCATAATCTCCCCGAACTGTGCCGTGAGACCTTCCGCGTCGATCCGGCTTTTCAGGGTCTCGGCCACCTTCTTCTCAAAGCCCGAATAGGTATGGAGGATATACCAGTTCTTCGCCGTGATCGTCTTTCCCGTGTTGAGTTCTTGTTCGGTCAACCTTTCACCCTTGTCCTGAGATTTGGCCTCAGCCGAGATGCCGGAAATAGTTCATCACGCTTATTACCGCTCGCCCAAAAATCTGATCACAGATGTAAAAATAAATCCCGAAGAAAAACGTCGTCAGAATCACCATGACGGTGGTGCCGTAAATCTCCTGCTTCCCCGGCCATGTTACGCGCTTCATTTCCGAGCGCACGTCCGAAATATATTGCCGGACCTGCTCCCAGGCGTTTTTGTGAATACTGACTTCGTCACCCATGAGCTTCCTTCCTTTTCTCCCCTTCGCCTCCCGCTACCCACCCTCGCCACTCGTTATGGCATCTGCACGGCCGGCTGCTTGCCGCTGATTGCCTCTTGGCAGGGGCGGAGGGATTTGAACCCCCATGACCGGTTTTGGAGACCGGCAGATTAGCCGTTAATCTGACGCCCCTAGAAACCCGGGGCTGGGGGCTGGGGCCTAGGTGCTGGGGGAAATGCACGGAGTCTAATCCCGATGGCTACCGCCTTTCCCCAGTCCCCAGTCCCTAGCACCTAGCCCCTGTACTACTTCACTTCCTTATGGACCGTATGGTGCCGGCACGTGCGGCAGAACTTCTTGATCTCCAGCCGGTCCTGATTCTTCTTCTTGTTCTTCGTCGATGTGTAGTTGCGGTTCTTGCAGTCACCGCATTGTAAGGTAATAATTTCGCGCATCGCTCTCTCAGCTCTCAGCCGTCAGCCTTCAGCGATCAGCCTATGTCTCGGCTGAAAGCTGATAGCTGAAAGCTCTACTTTATAATTTCGGCGACGGTACCGGCGCCCACCGTGTGGCCGCCTTCGCGGATGGCGAAGCGCAGCCCTTTCTCCATGGCGATGGGCGTGATCAGCTCGATCTCCAGGCTCACGTTGTCTCCCGGCATCACCATTTCCGTCCCTGCCGGCAGCGTTGCCACCCCCGTCACGTCCGTCGTCCGAAAGTAAAACTGCGGCCGGTAGCCGTTGAAGAACGGCGTATGCCGTCCCCCTTCTTCCTTGCTCAGGATATACACCGAGGAGGTGAATTTGGTGTGCGGCGTGATCGACCCGGGCTTGGCCAGCACCATGCCCCGCTCCACCTCGTCCTTTTCCGTCCCCCGCAGCAGCACCCCGATGTTGTCCCCCGCCTGCCCTTCGTCCAGCAGCTTCTTGAACATCTCCACGCCCGTCACCACCCGCTTGAACGGCTCCGGCCGCAAGCCCAC
>Ga0326728_10000449_pt1 | contig 161000 bp, 139 predicted proteins | sample MB3enrmetagenome_FD_207602 | JGI IMG/M metagenome (GOLD analysis project Ga0326728, IMG submission 207602) | Lab enriched peat soil microbial communities from McLean, Ithaca, NY, United States - MB31MN | ecosystem: Environmental > Terrestrial > Soil > Wetlands > Peat | place: USA: New York... | reverse complement strand
AGGTTCTCGATGGTCTGGTAGTCCGCCCACCAGCCCCTATCCCGGACGGCATTGTCCGTATAGGTGATGATGACCGCCTCTTCAGGGGTGGGGTCCAGGATAAAGGCCGGGATGGTCGCCTTACCCAGCTTTAGAAAAGCCCGATACCTCAATTCCCCGCCCAGGATGATGTAAGTGCTGTCTGTAGCGCCCCGGGAGCTGTTCTTGTCCGCCATGACTTTGATAGGGTTCTTCAGCCCCACCTCCTCGATGTTGGTCGCCATGTCCAGGACCATATCGTCGGTAATGGCTGGGCCTGGGTTATCGGGGTTGGGCCTGATGTTCTTGAGGGGGATTTCCGCCAAGATGGACTGAGTTTTCTTTTGGGAACTATCTTCAGATTCCGACGAGGGTCTATCTATCAGGTCTACGGACATAGGGGTCTCCTTCCGACGTGGATAGGATTCCCCTCCACCTATCAAGCATCTGATAGATGATCCTTCGGGAAACATTAATAAATTGTCAAATCGATTTTAGACAAGCAGAAAACGGATGGGTTTTGGGAAAACGGATTAACCCGTTTTTCGAACCGTGAAAACTAACACTCAAACCGGCCTAGCGGTCATTGGTACTTGAATTGGATAGTCGGGGGATGGATCAGGGTGTGGTGGATGGTACAGCCTTCCGCGGCCCTTTTGGCGGCGTCCCGGAGGGGTTCGGGCAATCCTGGAGGCAATTCCACCTCGACATTGAAGGACCCGATGCGGTGGGGCGCCTCGGCGAAATCCCCCGTCACTTTGACCTTCAAGCCGGTCGGGACGAACTCACGGTTCTGGAGGGCTTTGGAGATGAAATAGGCCACGCAACCCGCGAAACTGGCGGTCAAATAATCCACCGCTGACGGGGCGCACTTCTCCCCTTTCTCTTCCTTGCAGACATCCGCTATGAAAGTATGCCCTTTGGTTTCCATTTGGATCTGACGGTCCTTCACCCATATCGCGTTGGCTTCCATATTCGGCTCCTTTAATTTTAAATACTTTTAACCGGCATACCCTTTAAAGCACCCACCACGATCCATATCCCTATCACGATCACGAATAACCCGAATGACATCTTGAGCCAGGTATCCCCCATCTTGTGGGCGACAAAGGCACCTAACCAAGCTCCAGCGAATAACCCTAAGGCGATAAGAACAGCCGCTTTGAGATCAACATGACCTTGTTTGTAATATTGCATAACAGCCAAAAGGCCAACGGGAGGAAGCAAGACCGCCAGACTGGTCCCCGTGGCGCTCTCCTGGGTAAAACCTGCCAGAAAGGTCAGGGCCGGGACGATGAGTATGCCCCCTCCAACCCCGAATATCCCCGCGGTCACGCCCGACACTACGCCGATCAAAAGGAATAATCCGGTCATAACACCCTCCCGAAAAATTATGTACTTACTTCGACTCTACAGGTAAACCGCTTCGGCTCCAAGACGAGATGCCACCGACGATATGGGCGGCCTGGTTATATCCTTGGCTTTTCAATAACCTTAAAGCCATTCCGCTTCGATTCCCCCCATGGCAATAGAGAAGAACGGGTTTTATTTTATCAATTTCCTTTAGGCGGTTTCCCAATTCATGAAGCGGAATTAGTTTCGACCCCGCGATCCTCATTTGCCGGTGTTCATCCACGCTTCGCACATCCACCAATTGGATCGTTTTGCCCCCTTTCAAACGTTGAAAAGCGTCCTGGGGAGATACCTCCACCGTTGGGTCAGTAGGCCCGAGTCCCAAAGCGTTCTTCAACATCGTTAAAAAGTTTCCCATAAATACTCCCTTAAAATGGTTTTCTCACGTCTATTATTTCGCCGCTTCCTGCAAGGCTGTTTTCAACGTCGCTGGCGCTGTCACGCCCACGAAAGTCTTTTTCAACTGCCCGTTCTTGAAGATCATCAGGGTTGGGATGCCCCGGATGCCGTATTGCTCGGCGATCTTGGGATTCTCATCGCTGTTGAGCTTCCCCACCACCGCCTCGGTCCCCACTTCCTCCGCCAATTGGTCCACGATGGGGCCCTGCATCCGGCAGGGGCCGCACCAGGGCGCCCAAACGTCCACCAGTACAGGCTTGTCGGACTTCAAGACCGCCTTCTCCCAATTGCTGACCGTGAATTCCACTGTCTTATTCATGTTCGGCTCCTTCATTAAAAGTGTGTTCAACAACGTCCTTGCTTTAAAACCCTCGTACTTCAACCATCCCAAGACCAGGATGATCGCGACTCCCCAAAAAATGATGTTCCCCATGTCTTTCAGTTTTCTTTCAGAAATGTTTTTTTTGTTTTTCAAAATCTTAAATAAGCCTTTCTTGGTGCCCTTGGTGCCTTGGTGGTAAATGATCGGTTTCTTTATTCATGCTTGAGTCAGGAAGAAGCCCATCAAACCCCCGTAGAGGGTGCTGATCCAAGGGTTGGAAGTGATGGGGCAAGCCCCTGTGGAACAACCCACCAGCTTGTAATAGCCATACCCCATCACTGCCCCGACCAGCACCCCGATGATGACTTTCATTGGTTTCTCCTCTCGCTTATGAGCGAAAACTAATTAAGTATTTACTAATATAGATGGTCAAAAAAAATGACCATCATTCCCCACAAAAAACTTCCCGCATCAATTCCATCAATTGGATGATCTTTGGGTTTTGGATGGAGTAGAAGATCATGTTCCCCTCCCGGCGGGTCGCCACCAAATTACGTTCTTTCATCTGTGTCAAATGTTGGGAGACGTTGGATTGGGTGGTTCCCAGTTCTTGCGTCAGTTGTTGGACGTTCTTTTCCCCTTCCGCCAATAAAGCCAGGATGGACATCCGGATGGGATGGGCCACAGCTTTGATGCATAAAGAGGCTTTGGATATCTGGGCGCTTTTCATTTACCTTTCCTTAACTATATTAGATATTACTAATATAGTTCCCGGATGTCAAGAGGTACTACAAAAAGATTTTTTACCACCAAGGGCACCAAGTTCACCAAGAAAGACAAAACCCAAGCCTGGGTTTAAGATTTCTAAAATAACAAATTAAATTTTGATTCTCGGTGTTCTTAGTGAACTTGGTGCCCTTGTGCCGATTGTCTAATTAATGAAAATTTGAAATCGGTACTATACCGACTTCTTTAAATATTTATGGAAAGGTCGGCATGGTGGTTCAATTGCGGTTGGAAGTTTTAATCGTCGCTGCGTTTGAGGACCTGACCGGGGTAGCGCCCGGTGAAAACACCCTTCTCGAATACCGGCATGCCGTTGACTAACACCATCTTGATGCCGGTGGGCGGTTCCCAGGGCGAGACCGCCGTGGCGTTATCCCCAATGGTCTTGTAATCGAAAACCACGATGTCGCCCCAATAGCCTTCCTTCAACAATCCCCGGTCCTTAAGACCCAGGATGTGCGCCGGTTGCTCCGTCAAGCGGTTGATGGCTTCCGAGAGGCGGATGACCCTTTTGTCCCGCACATAGGTCCCCAGAAGCCTGGGGAAAGCCCCCACATCCCTTGGATGGGGGATGGTCCCGGCCGAGTCGGACCCAAACAGGATATAAGGGGCCTGGATCTTCTTGATCAAGCCTTCTTCCGAAAGTCCGTGGTAACAGATCTTCACGTCGATTCCGTTCTCGAGCAAAAGCGCCAGGACCGCTTCCTCTTCCCCTACCTTACGTTGCTTGGCCAATTCCTTGAGAGTGAGGCCCAACGCGCTTCGGGACGCTTTCGAGTGGACCCGGGTGATCTCCACCTTGTCCCCTCCTCCATATTCCATCAGCCGTTGCTTGATCTTCGCCAAAACCTCGTCCTTCTTATCGGGGTTGCTGTAATAGGACCATCTCACCGCCTCTGGAGGCAGGTAGAGGAATTGGAAAAGGGGTATCTGCACCTCACTGCCCCAGAAGTCGTAAGGATAGACGGTGGCGTAAACGCTCAAACCCTGGCCCCTGGCTTCCTCGATGAGTTTCAACCCGCTCTCGGTCTGGTCCCAGTTGCTGGGCAGTTTGAAGAGGAGATGCTGGATGATGACCGGAACCTTGTCCACTTGAGCCACATGGATGGCTTCTCTCATAGCGTCGAGGACGCCGGAACGGTAATTGCGGATATGGGTGTAATAGGCGGCGTGATGGAAGTCGCCGAGCACCGAGGTGATCTGTTCCAGTTCCTCCGGCTGGCACCATTGTCCCGGCTCGTATCCCAACCCGCTGGAAAGACCGAAGGCCCCAGCCCTGAGGGCACCTGATACGAAGCTTCTCATTTTGGTGATCTCTAGGGCCGTGGCGTGCTTATCCCGGTGAGAACGGATGAACCAATCTCGGACGCTTCCCTGGCCGATGAGGGTTCCCACATTCAATAGACCGTGGTGTTTTTGCAGTTTTTGGAGGTTCTTTTGCACGTCCAGGATGGAAAAGCCGCAATTACCCGCCAGTCCCGAAGTGACCCCTCGGTGAATGGCTTTTTCCTGTTCTTTCAAGGCCCACAGAAGATCGTTATGGCAGAGCAAGTCGATAAAACCAGGCGCCACCACCATCCCCGTGACATCCACGACCCGGTCCGCTTCATAAGCGCCCAGAGAGCCGATACGCACGATCTTACCACCCGTGATGGCTAGGTCCGCCTTGAAGGGAGGTTGGCCCGAGCCGTCGACCACCAACCCGTTCTTGAGCACCAGGTCATAGCTGGGGGTCTCTTGAGCCTGAAGGTGGAGCGGGGAGAGGATGAAAAGGCAGAGGAAATTGATAACTAAACGTTTCAAATACTTAGCTCCATTGGAAGTGGCTACGGGTTGAAAGGAGTATATAAGAGGGCCTAATCAACTTCAAGAAACGGGGTCGTTCTCCATGGTTAAAACGGAAAGGAATCCGCCGTCGTGGTCCTTGGTGGGCCAAAAGATCAAACCCTCAGGGCAAGGGACAATCTGGGAAAGACCTTCGGGAAGAGCCATCGGTTTGGGACGGTACTGGGGATGGGCTTTCAGGAACGCTTGGATGACCTGTTCGTTCTCTTCTTTCTCAAGCGAGCAAGTACTGTAGACCAATAGGCCCTTGGGATAAAGGTGACCCTGGACTTCGAACAACAGATTTTTCTGGGCTTCGGCGTGAGAAAGTATTTCCTTGGGGATGAGCTTCCACCTTAGATCCGCCCTGCGGGAAAGGACCCCAGTGCCGCTGCAGGGGGCGTCCACCCAGATGAGGTCGAACTTCTGGGCCGGGGTCAATTTTTCGACAGTACCTTCCAGCACCGTAGCCTGCTTCAGGCCCAATCGGCTCATGTTCTCCACCAGTTTCTTGCGCCGTTCAGAGGAAACGTCGCTGGCCATCACCTGGCCCTGTTCGCCCACCTTCCAGGCCAGACCCGCGGTCTTGCCGCCTGGGGCGGCGCAAACATCCCAGACCTTTTGGCCGGGAGCCAGGTTCAACAACTCCAGCATGGCCTGGGGCACCCAGTCCTGGACCACCCAATCTCCCTGTTGGAAACTCTCGCCCGAGAACAATCCGCCCTCGTGGCTTTCAAGCCGAAGGGTCTGCAAGGGCCATGGTTCTCCCCCCACCCGGATATTCTGTTTGGCCAGGTCCTCGATGACCTTTTCCCTCTCGCCGGGTTTGGTGTGGAGATAGACCGGATGGGGACTGTTGTTGGCTTTCAGCACATTCTCCAGGGCTTCCGGGTCCAGCTTCTCGACCCACTTCTTCACGATCCAGGTGGGATGGGAATATTTCAGGGCCAGCGTATCAATGTCGCTTTCGCCCTTGGGTTCGAACCCGGCTTTGTTGGTTTCGGCGTTGCGCAGGACCGCGTTCACGAACCCGCTCAAATTTTCCTGCCCTCCGGTCTTGGCCAGATTCACCGACTCATGGACCGCCGCCCGGGCGGGGACCCGATCCAGGAAAAGCAATTGATATAGCCCCAAGCGCAGGGCGATCTTCACTTCCACCGGAAGTTTGGGAAAGGGGGTCTGGCAAAGGGTACCCAAGTAATAATCCAACAAGCGCTTCTGGCGGGTGGAACCATAGACCAGTTCCCGAAGGAGGGCCATGTCTTCCGGCTTGAGGTTCTTCTGGGTATCCAGGACATCCGAAACCTTGGAGCCTTTCTCGATGGCGTAAAGGGCCTTGGCCGCTTCCAGACGGGAGGGGGAAACTTCCGTGCTGTCTTCCCTGCGGGTCGGAGGGCCAGAACGCATGTGCGGCCTGGACCCGGGAGGGCCGGAACGCATTTTAGAGGGGCCGAAATGACGGCCGGATGATGAACCGGATCTGGATGGTCCAGAGGAACGAGCGCCGGGAGGCCGGCTGTAAGAAGGCCTCCCGTTCGAGGCAGAACCACTGGAAGGCCTGTCACTAGAAGGCCGGCCGCTCGAGGGCCTGCCGCTGGAAGGCCTGGCGCCGAAAGGCTTGCCAGGTCGAGAGCCTGAAGGTCGTCCGCCGGAAGGCCTTGGGCCAAAAGGCTTGCCGGGTCTGCCGCCGGAGGGACGGAAAGGTTTGCGTGGACCGGAAGAGGAACTTCTTTTAGGAGAGCTGGAGGGTTTTTCGCCAGGACCGCTGGGTGTGTCCGTCATGAAAGGATTTCGCCGGGTTTGAAGTCCTTATGGCCCAACGTGAAGTCGTACGCGCTCATTTTTTTCTTTCCTGGTGGCTGGATTTCTTTCAGGAGTATAGCACCCCCACCACCCGCGACGACGATCCCATCCTTTTTTATTTCGAGCACTTCCCCGGGTCTTTTTCCCTCAGCGCGATGGGCATCCACCTTGGCGGAATAAAGTTTGAGGTTCTGTTCCCGCCAAAGGGTCTCGGCCAACGGCCAGGGCGAGAGCCCTCGGACCTGGTTCACAATCTCCTGGGGACTCTTGTCCCATTTCACGAGGCACTTCTCACGCTTGATGCTCGGGGAAAAGGTCGCCTTGGCGTGGTCCTGCGGCGTTCGAGGGGCCTTTCCGTCTCTTAAAAGTTCCAGCGCTTCCACCAAACCCTCGGCTCCCAGGACCGCCAAGCGGTCATGGACATTACCGGTCGTTTCCTCCGGCCCGATGGGCGTTCTCTTGACCAACAGGCCGTCGCCCTCATCCATCTTCTCGTTCATGTACATGATCGTGACACCCGTCTCCTTTTCACCCGCCATGACGGCGTAGTGGATGGGAGCGGCGCCACGGTATTTGGGAAGGATGGAACCGTGGATGTTGAGGGCAGCCACTTTCGGGATTTCCAGTACCGATTTGGGAAGGATCTGCCCGTAGGCCGCGACGACCATGACATCGGGTTGGGCTTTCACGAGGGTTTCGACCGATTCGGGAGTCTTGATCTTTTCGGGTTGATAGAGAGGCAATCCCAGTTCCAGAGCCAGCTTTTTGACCGGCGAGGCCTTCAACTCCAATCCCCTTCCAGCGGGACGGTCCGGTTGGGTGACCACCAGGACGATGGGATAGCCTTTATCACGCAGGGCTTGAAGGGCTGGGACGGCGAAGTCGGAAGTGCCCATGAAAAGGATTCGGAAGGGGGTATTCAATGGTTCTTACAACCTGGAAGCGTCTTTTTCGTAACTCTTCTTCAATTCGTTCAATTGTTTTTGGAGGAAAATGCGCTTGACCGCGGGGATCTTCTGAAGGAATAACTGCCCGTTCATGTGGTCGATCTCATGGAGGACACAGCGGGCCAATAAGCCCTCGAACTCGAAGGTTTGTTCGGTGCCGTCCAGCAACTGACCCTTGACCTTTACTTTGAAGGACCGCTCCACATCCTCACGTACGTCGGGGATGGATAAACAACCTTCTTCCAGGGTCTCGGCGCCCTCTTCCTCGAGGACCACGGGGTTACAAAGGCCCAGGGACTCGCCCTTGTCCTCTTTATCGTAATTCACGTCCATGACCATCATACGGATCAATTCACCCACCTGGACGGCAGCCAGACCTACCCCGTTGGCGTCCCTCATGGTCGCGGTCATATCCTCGGCCAATTGTTTCAATTCGGGACCGAAGTTGGTGACAGGCTGGCTCTTCATCTTGAGCCGGGGATCGGGATATAGAACGATGGGGCGGATCATCTCAAAAGACCTCTTAAACGTGTGTTTTTAACGACCAAAGAAAATTATAGGTTTAAGGTCCGACTAACTCAAGGGCGGGGTGGATTAATCCTTATCCATGGGGAATTTTTGGATGATTTCCTTGAAGCACGCCGCTGCTTTTTGAGGATCGGGAACCCCGACAATACCCGTGACGATGGCAACCCTCAAACCTCCCGCCCTCAGGACTTCCTCGATATTTTCCAGCTTGATACCGCCGATAGCGAAGGAAGGAACACCGATATTGGAGGCCGCCACCTCTCGCACATAACCCAAAGTGACGGGAGTTCCCACATTCTTCTTGGTCTGGGTGGGATAGACAGGCCCCACCCCGATATAGTCCGCCCCGTCCGCCACGGCTTTCCTGGCCTCGATCATGGAATGGGTCGAAACACCCAGGAGTTTTCCTTCTCCCAGGATCATCCGCGCCTCGGCTACCGGCATATCATCCTGGCCCAGGTGGAGCCCGTCAGCGTCGGACAATCGGGCGATATCGGGCCGGTTGTTCACGATGAAAAGGGCGTTGTACTGGCGGGCCAACGCCTTGAGCTGGCGGGCCATGGCCAATAACTTGGAATCATTCAATGAGTATTCCCGGAGCTGGACGATGTCCACCCCGCCCTTCAGGGCCAGCTCGACCGTCTTGGGCGTGTCATGATTGGCGGATAGTTCTTGGTCCGTGACCAGGTAAAGCCTGGCTTTGCGGAGTCGTTCTTTCAGTTCAGGGTCAGTGGTCATGGAATTCCTGGTCAAAAGTCCTTGGGCGGCGTGGAGGCCTGGGCATAAAGCTTCTTGGGGATACGTCCCGCCAGGTAGGAAAGCCTTCCCGCCTCAGTGGCGTTCTTCATGGCGTAAGCCATCCGCAAGGGATCCTTGGCATGGGCAATGGCCGTGTTCAACAGGACCGCCACCACTCCCAGTTCCATGGCGACCGCCACGTCGGAAGCGGAGCCGACGCCCGCGTCGACCAATACCGGGCACTTCACCTTTTCCAGGATGATGCGGATGTTATTGGGGTTGAGCACCCCCTGTCCCGAACCGATGGGAGAACCCGCCGGCATGACCGCGTGAGCCCCCGCTTGTTCGAGCTTCTGGGCCATGACCGGGTCATCGGAGGTGTAGCACATGACCGTGAAACCTTCCTTCACCAGGATCTTGGTGGCTTCCAGGGTGGCGAGCGGGTCGGGCAGGAGGGTCTGCTCGTCAAAAAGGACTTCCAGCTTGATGAAGTCGGAGATACCGGAGGCGCGGGAAAGATGGGCGACCCGGATGGCTTCCTCGGCGTTGAAACATCCCGCCGTATTGGGAAGGAGGGTGACCTTTTTCAGGTCGATGAAATCCAACAGGTTCTTCTCGCCTTTTTTATCCAACGGAATGCGCCGGAGGGCGACCGTGACGATCTGGGTGCCCGAGGCTTCCAGGCATTGGGCCATCAATTCGTTGGTGGGATATTTGCCCGTTCCCACCAGAAGGCGGGACGTGAATGTCTTGCCGTTGATCTGCCACGGGTCCTTTTGGACCAATTGCTCCAGTGTCTCCCCCATCGCCCACCCCTTTTTATCATTTTCACGAAGAAAAGCTTGGAAGCGGTCCGATCAGCCCCCGCCCACGAATTGAATGAGTTCTATCTGGTCCCCCTCTTGAAGAGAAAGGCCCGCGCGTTTATCAGGTTGGATGATCTCCCGGTTGACCTCGGCGACCACGGCTTCTTTCTTGATTCCCAGGTGGAGGATCAAACCCTCCAAGGAAAGGCCGCTCTCAAGTTCCTTTGGCTCCCCATTAACAAATAATTTCAACAAAACACCTCGTTTTCGAATTAGAACCAAGCGAACATCTTTAACCACAGAGACACGAAGACACTGCTAAATATTTTAAAAAATTTGAATTAAAAACAAAGTAAAGCCGTGCCTCTGTGGTGAAAGCATTATTTTGAAATCAGGTCTAAATCTTGATTTAAAAGCGGAAGGATTTCAAGACTGGCTTTTGATCTGCCTGAGGATCTCTTGGATGCGGGATTCCAACTCGTTCTCTTCGGCGGAGTTTTCCAGGCCCAGCATCCGGTTCAAGGCGATGCGGACCACCTGGCTTCCCTTGAGGCGTTCGTCCTTTACGGCCAATTGCTCGAGGGCCTTCAATTGGATAAAGGTTAGTTTGGAACTCTTTTGCTTGCCCTCAACCTTTGCGCGGCGACTGGAACCGGTCTTCTTGTCGGCCTGTTTCCGCATAGCTTGGAGCCGGTCCATGGACCGCTCGGCCTGGGTTCTTTCAGGGTAGTAGATCTTCTCAGCCGAGGTCTTGGATTCCTTTTCCTTCTGCATCCGTAAAGCCTCGAGTTTTTGGATCTGTTTTTCCGCCTCGGTTAAGTGTTTGTCTTGTTCGCTCACGGACCATACCCTCTTCCGAAAAGATGAAAGGCCACTTTTTCTCAAGCCAGGGACCAAGATGATAACAAACCAACCCTACTGCCAAACCCGCCACCACATCAACGAAATAATGATACCTGCCATAGATGGTTCCCGCAAACATCGCGATGGTCAAAAAGAGCACGGGAATACGCCATTTTTTCAAATAGGGATAACACATGAAGGTAATGACCGAGGCCGCGATATGGGAGCTGGGGAAAGACCCCCCCGGAAAGGCGTTCTTTTCCACGGCCGTTTGTAGCCAATGGGCGAACCAATAGCCCTGGAGTGATTCTCTCAATCCGGGCATGTAAAAGCGGGGACTTTCGGCCGGGAGAAAAATGAAAGTGATGTAGCAGAGGAAATAGGTGAACCCTAGGGTGAAAAGAAAACCCCTGAACTTCTCCCGCGGGGCGCGGAAATAAAGCACCAGGGCTGAAAGGGGGATCAGAACGAAGAAGAACCCATAACCGATGCTGAAGAACTCATTGAGCCAGGGGGAAGGCGGGTAAAACTGCTGGAGATTCCAGACCGAGGTCCCGATCCGGCCCAGAGCGTTGTCCACTCCCACCAACCACTCATCCATCGTCCAATCGTTGTAAAGATGTACCAAACACCCGATCTCTTTGTAAAAATACAGAATGAATACCAACAAATAAGTCTCCCTGAAGAACCGTACTACAGGATGGGTATTATCCCGGACCATCCAAAGACCCAGGATCAACAAGAGGGAAAAAGCGGCGTGATAACCGATCAAGGTCATCTTTTGATCCTGGGGCATGTTCCCCATCAGGATGAGGATACAAAGGATACCCTGGTAGCAAAGGACCAGCGAATCGACCGAATTGATCCATAGGTTCTTCATCGATCGTGGTTGAAGGGTTGGGGAGATCATGGTTTGAATACCGCCTTCATGGGTTCTTTGCCCTTCATGGCCAATTTGGAAAAATAGGTGGTCGCTTCGCCCGGGGAATGGTCGGCCTTCAGGGTCAGGCAAACCACGCTGAAATAGGGCATCTCAAAATCCGTTTGGATGTCCAATCCGGCGTCCACCACGATATCCGTATCTTTTCCATTCAAGGATATCCGGGGATGGCAATAACGGTCCCCCGTGTTGATGGTCATCAAGACCACCTCCTTCGTTTTCGGGTCCTGACAGGCGAAAACTGAAAGATCCGGGAACTGGGTCTGAGCCGGGATGACCTTCCCATGAAAATGCTCGGCGAACATCCTGAGGGCCCAATAGGCCGGCCGGGGGATGGAATTGGAGATCGAGTCCAGCGCCCCGCTTCCTAAAAGGTTGGAAAACAGACCCATTCCCATGTCCTCTTTGGCCATCAACCCAAGTTCCTCGGCCATCCAAAGCGCGGACCAAATACCTTGAGGACTGGCCACATCCTCCTTTTTGATCGTGACCGCCTTGGCGGTCCCTGACGCGGGAAAGACCAGGTCGGTCACGGGATCATTGGGCGCCATGAAAGAGGCGCCAGTCGCGGGCGCGGATTTAGTTTTCTCCAGGACTTGGATCCCCGTGACATCCTGAGCGCAGACATTGCCCCCGGTCATGAGCAATGGTATGGAGACATCCGTATTGCCTAAGACCTTGTCCCGGAGGCCCCTCAGGAGGGTCGTCTCATTCCGAAGGCCTTCCTTGACCTTGATGGCTGAGGCCAGGGCGGGGGTGAGGGCGGCGTAACGATGAAGGGAGATCATATTGACGATATCGCCGTCATATTGCAGGAAAGGCGTCAACCAGTCATCCTCCCCGTGGGCGTATTTCCAGGCCAGGTCCGGACCCATGATGAGGATGGAGGGGTCGACCCTTTTCATCGCGTTGTATTCAGCCCGGAAATCATTGATGTAGTCGTAGGCGTTGTAATCCGCGAAGAGAGGGTCCCGATCGGCCAGTTTGTCCGGCTCATCCCCCACGGACCAAAAACGGATCTTATAACCCTTTTCGACATTGCAGTACTTGACCCAATCCCCCGCGCTCTCCGGTCTCTCCCGATCGATCGGAACTGTCACCACAGGCTCGGCCCCCACTTCACGGCAATAGGCGATGAAACGATCGATATTTTCCCGGGCCTTGTCGGCTTGTTCCGGTGTGGCATCCAAACCGATGAGTCGAAGAATATTGAACCCCATGGGTTTGACCCAATCAAGGGTTTGAGTGAGCGCTTGATCCAGCCCTCCCTTTTCAGGAACGAGGATGTTTTCACCATAGAAACAGCGGCTTACCTGATGATCGGCGGTATCCAATTCAGCTGGCAAAGCGCCCAAGACCACGGTTACCGGAACATTCTTGTTGACCAATGGGCTCAAAGAGGAGGCATAGCCGTCTTTCCTGGCGCAGATGAGCGAACGATCGAAAAGTTTGACCTTGGGGAATAGAAATGCGCCCTGGAGGTCGGTGACAACCTCGATGGACCTGGGCCAGGTAGTGACCTTGGCGCCTGAAAGGGGTTTACCTTTGGAATCTACGACCACACCCTTCAAAGGACGGTGCCCCAGGAATGTGGCCTGAAAGGTTCCATCCTTGACCAGTTCGGAGTTCAAGTCTTCCCCCTCACCACTAGCGATGGTGACAGCGGCTTTGCCGACCCATTGGATTTCGGTCCAAGTCGAGGGATTTTCCCAACTCTCCGGGTTCCCGATGTAATCCAACTGGACGATCCGGTTCCCGCTGACATTCCCGCCTTCATCCAGGACGACGTTAAGCGCCGCCTTTTGCCCCTGGAATAATTGGACCCCTTTGAAAAAATCCCAAGGGATGGAAGCCTCCAGAAGATAGCCTTTCATGGTCATCCTGGCCGCGATCCTGCCGCCCACGATTTCCCGATCCTTATTGAAGCAATACATACGCGGGTATTTGCATTTAGTCCCGGGCGAGAACCCGATATGGTAGTCGTCCTTTCCGATCTTTTGAAGCGACTTGGGGTCCGGATCAACGGAAAGGAACAGTTCAAGACAATCACCGTTCCAAAGGGAAAGACCACTCCCTTCATTGACGGGAGGGGTAGTCTTGGTGACGATCACCGAGATATAGAGATCATCGGCGTCATAGGTCAGGAAAACCCTTCCGCTAAAATCATCCGCTCCTTTCCAATAGGCTTTTCCATAGGTAACCTGGGACTTTTTGTCCAGAAGGATCATCCTGGCCGCGGGCCACTCCACCAGATGTCCATCGACCCGCATGGGAATGAGGGTCTCATCAATGGTCAAGGGGAGGGTTTGACCGGAGCAAAGAGTGGAATGAAGGGAAAAAAGAAGGGCCAGGAAAATCCCAGGAGTAAGATTTTTAGTGGTTCCTAGGCCCATTTACGTGACCATCCTGACAATGTTATTGGACCTTAGTGTACCCTAGTCCCTTAGTCGTGAAATTTTATATAAGATGAAAATTTCCAGACCTAAGGGACCGGGCGAAATTACCCCGGTTTTACCCATCAACCCCAAGAACATTGTCCTGCTTCGTCCCGGTTTGTCCGGGTTAGTATCAAACCACCGCCCACCATCATTGGACCGGATACGGACGCTATTTAAAACCATTAAATGGGGCTGGGAAGGGATGTCTCGCCCATCAAGTAAAGATCCACGCCTTTGGCGGCTGCCCGGCCCTCGGCGATGGCCCAGACGATCAAGGATTGGCCCCGGGTCATGTCCCCGGCGGTGAATATTCCCGGCACATTGGTCATCTTATTGGCGTTGGCTTTCACATTGCCCCGTTGATCCAGTTCCAGACCCAGTTTTTCGAACAAAGGGTTCTTTTCAGGCCCCAGGAAGCCCATGGCCAGGAATACCAGATCGGCATCGATGGCGAATTCACTCCCGGGGATCTCCTGGAACTTCGGGGGAGCTCCCGGTTGGGCGATCCACTCCAGTTTGACAGCGTGCAGCTTTTTGACCAGACCATTCTCTCCCGTCAGTTTCTTGGTCAGGACACTGAAAATACGCTCCCCGCCCTCTTCGTGGGCCGGAGCCGTCCGGAAGATCCTCGCCCATTGGGGCCAGGGATTGTCCGCCGGTCTTTCGCTCGGTGGCTGTGCCAGAAGTTCGAAGGAAGTGATGCTCTTGGCTCCCTGGCGGACCGCGGTGCCGATGCAATCGGCCCCTGTGTCACCGCCACCCAGCACCACCACGTTCTTGTCTTTGGCGGATATTTGATCCGCGACTTTATCGCCTTGTTGAATTCGGTTGGATTGGCTCAGGTATTCCATGGCGAAATAAACACCCTTGAGTTCCCTTCCCGGGACTTCCAGGTTGCGGGGTTGGGTCGCGCCTGCGGCCAGGACAATGGCGTCGAATTTTGTTCTCAATTCCTCGATCGTGACATTGTGGCCGATATTGGCGTTCACCTTGAACTCCACGCCCTCGGCCTTCATTTGCTCGATGCGCCTGTCCAGGTGCCGCTTTTCCATCTTGAATTCCGGGATACCGTAACGTAAAAGCCCCCCGATCCTGTCGTCCCTTTCGAATACGGTCACCTGATGGCCCACCCGGGCCAATTGTTGGGCCGCGGCCAATCCCGCCGGACCCGAACCGACCACAGCCACTTTCTTGCCGGTCAGTTTTTGGGGAGGCAAGGGTTTGATCCAGCCTTCGGCCCAGGCGTGGTCGATGATAGAAACCTCGATCTGCTTGATGGTGACCGGTTGTTTGTAGACGTCCAGTCCCAGGGTGCAGGAATCCTCGCAGGGAGCCGGGCAAAGACGGCCGGTGAAATCAGGGAAGTTATTCGTGGCGTGGAGACGCTCAATGGCTTCTTTCCAACGGTCCCGATAGACCAGGTCGTTCCAATCGGGAATGATATTGCCCAAAGGGCATCCTTGGTGGCAATAAGGAACCCCGCAGTCCATGCAGCGGGCGGCCTGGGTCTTCAAATGGGCGGCTTCGGCGGGGAGGGTGTATTCTTTCCAATCCTTGATCCGCTCCTGGACCGGCCGTTTGTGGGGAATTTCCCTTCCCGCTTCCATGAACCCTGTTGGTTTTCCCATGTGATCGTTCCTTACGCGACTGCGGCTTTGGCCGCGGCTTCTTTTTGGGCCTGAAGGGCCTTTTTGTACTCGATCGGCATCACCTTGACGAACTGTTTGATCATTTTTTCCCAATCCTTCAACAGTTCCCCGGCCACCTTGCTTCCCGTGTAATCCTTGTGCTTCTGGAGCATGGTCTGGACGATCTTGATATCCTCGTCCTCCAGTTGCTCGAGTGCGACCATGTCCTTGTTGCAGCGGATCTCGAAGTCACCCGTCTTGTTCCACACATAAGCCACGCCGCCGCTCATGCCGGCCGCGAAATTCCGGCCCGTATCCCCGATGACGACGACCCTGCCCCCGGTCATATATTCGCAGCCATGATCCCCCACACCCTCGACGACCGCGTGGACGCCGGAATTCCGGACGCAGAACCTCTCCCCGGCCTTGCCCCGGATATAACCATCCCCGCTAGTGGCCCCGTAGAAAAGGACATTACCCACGATGATGTTATCCTCGGGAACGAAGGTGATGCCTTTGGAAGGCTGGACGATGATCTTTCCGCCGCAGAGCCCTTTGCCAACGTAGTCATTGGCATCCCCTTCCAGGCGAAGGGTCATGCCCCGGGGAACGAAAGCGCCGAAACTTTGGCCGGCCGAGCCCTTGAAGGTGATCTGAATGGTGTCATCCGGAAGGCCTTGCGCCCCGTATTTCCTGGATATCTCCGCGCCCAACAAAGTGCCCACGGTCCGGTTGATATTCCGGATGGGAACCTCGAACTTGACCGGTTTTCTCTCTTCCAACGCTGGTTTACAGCGTTCGATCAGGACTTCGTGGTCCAGGGCCTTATCCAATCCGTGATCCTGTTTTTGCACACAATAGACCGGACCCTGATTGGCTTCCTCCGGCTTGTGGAAGATGGCCGAGAAATCCAACCCCTTGGATTTCCAGTGGGTGATGGCCTCGTTCATTTCCAGCATCTCCGAATGGCCGACCATCTCATTGACCGTTTTGAAACCCATCTCCGCCATGTACTCCCTCATCTCTTCGGCGACGAAGGTCATGAAATTGACCACATATTCCGGTTTCCCGGTGAATTTTTTCCTCAACTCGGGGTTCTGGGTGGCGATGCCCACCGGGCAGGTATCCTGCTGACAAACCCTCATCATGACGCAGCCTTCCGAGATAAGCGCGGCGGTCGAAAAACCGTATTCTTCCGCGCCTAAAAGGCAGGCGATGGTCGCGTCCCGTCCGGTCTTCATCTGACCGTCGGTCTGTACCACGATCCGATCCCGGAGCTTGTTCTTGACCAGGATCTGGTGGGTCTCGGCCAAACCGAGCTCCCAGGGAATGCCCGCGTGTTTGATGGAGGTCAAGGGGGAAGCTCCCGTCCCGCCGTCGAACCCGCTGATCAAAACGTGGTCGGCATGGGCCTTGCTGACGCCAGCCGCGACCGTTCCCACCCCGACTTCAGCCACCAGCTTCACCGAAACCCTGGCGAACTTGTTGGCGTTCTTCAGGTCATGGATCAGTTGCGCCAAGTCCTCGATGGAATAGATGTCATGGTGCGGCGGAGGCGATATGAGTCCCACAAAGGGAGTGGAATGACGGGTCTTGGCGATCCAGGGATAGACTTTCTTGGCTGGCAGCTGCCCGCCTTCGCCGGGTTTCGCGCCTTGGGCCATCTTGATCTGGATCTCCCGGGCGTTGACCAGATAGTGGCTGGTCACCCCGAAACGACCGGAGGCCACTTGCTTGATGCCTGAGTTACGGGAATCCCCGTTCGATTCCGGTTTGAAACGTTCCTCGTCCTCTCCGCCCTCGCCCGTGTTGGATTTGCCGCCCAAGCGGTTCATGGCGATGGCCAAGGTCTCATGGGCTTCCTTGCTGATGGAACCGTAGGACATGGCCCCGGTCACGAATCGTTTGACGATCTCCTTGGCCGGCTCGACCTGGTCCAGGGGGATGGAATTTCCCTTCTTGAACTTGAAAAGACCCCGAAGGGTGCAAAGCGCCGTTGATTGGTCATTGATGCCCTTCGCGTATTCTTTGAACAACTTGAAATTGCCCGTCTTGACCGCGGTCTGGAGTTTGTGGATCGTCTCAGGATTGAAAAGATGCTTTTCCCCATCCCTGCGCCATTGATAACGTCCGCCCCAATCCAGGTCCAATTCCCGGGAAGGTCTTTCCGGAAAAGCGGACCGGTGACGGTTCCCTGTCTCGGTGGCGATCTCATCCAGGCCGATACCCTGGATACGGGTAGGGGTCCAGGTGAAATATCGATCGATGAAATCCTTATTTAAACCGATCGCCTCGAAGATCTGGGCTCCTCGATAGCTCTGGATGGTCGAGATGCCCATTTTCGACATGATCTTGACGATGCCTTTGTTAGCGGCCTTGATGTATTTCTTCACGGCGGTCTTATGGTCGATATCGGAGGGCAGGATCTTGCGGCGGATCATGTCGTCCAATGTCTCGAAAGCCAGATAGGGGTTGATCGCGTTGGCCCCATAACCCAATAAAAGCCCGAAGTGATGGACTTCCCGGGGCTCACCCGACTCGACGATCAGGCCGACCTTGGTCCTTTCGCCGTTCTTGATGAGGTGATGATGGACACCGGCCGTGGCCAAGAGGCTGGGAATGGGGGCCAGGTCGTGGTCCAGTCCCCGGTCCGACAGGATGATGATTTGGGCCCCGTCTTTGACAGCCTGGCTGGCTTTGCGGCATATCTCTTCCATCGCATTCGATAGCCCCGCGCCGCCTTCCGATACCTTGAAAAGGATCGGTAGGGTCACGGCCTTGAATCCATTCCATTGGATATGGGTGAACTTGGCCATTTCATCGTTATCCAGCACCGGGCTGTGCAGTTCGACCTGCCGGCAGCTTTCAGGGGTAGGTTTCAGCAAGTTCCCCTCGGGTCCGATCGTGGTGCTGACGGAAGTGACCAACTCCTCCCGAATGGCGTCCAGGGGAGGATTGGTGACTTGGGCGAAGAGCTGTTTGAAATAGTTAAAAAGGGATTGAGGCCTATTCGATAGGACCGCCAGGGGGGTGTCGTCGCCCATGGAACCGATGGGTTCTTCCCCATTGGTCGCCATAGGGGCCATCAATATCTTGATCTCTTCATGGGTATAGCCGAAGGCCTTTTGGCGTTTCAGGACCGTTTCGTGATTGGGTTCTGGAACATGGGGGGCCTGGGGAAGTTTATCCAAGGTGATAAGATTGCTCTTGATCCACTCTCCGTAGGGCTGTTGTTTGGAGATCTTTTCCTTCAATTCACCGTCATCGATGATACGTCCCTCATTCAAGTCGATGAGGAACATCTTGCCAGGTTCCAAACGGCCTTTTTTAGCCACACGGGATGGTTCGATGTCCAAAACCCCTACTTCCGAGGCCATGATGACCATGTCATCCTTCGTGACATAATAACGGGATGGTCTGAGTCCGTTTCTGTCCAGGACCGCTCCGATGACCTTGCCGTCGGTAAAAGCGATGGAAGCGGGCCCATCCCAGGGTTCCATGAGACTGGAATGGTAATGATAGAAATCCTTCTTGTACTGAGGCATAGTCGCGTGGCCTGTCCAGGCTTCCGGGATCAGCATCATCATGGCGTGAGGCAGGGACCTGCCGCACATGACCAATATTTCAAGGGCGTTGTCGAAGGTGGCCGAGTCGGATTGTCCTTCCCGGACGATCGGCAGGAGTTTTTTCATCTCGTCGGGGGTGAACAGGTCACACTCAAAAAGGGCTTCCCGTGCGTGCATCCAGTTGATATTTCCCCGCAATGTATTGATCTCTCCATTATGGGCGATATAACGGAAAGGATGGGCCAGGTCCCAAGAGGGGAAGGTATTGGTGGAAAAACGGGAATGGACCAGGGCCAAGGCCGATTCCATATCCGGGTCCCTCAAGTCGGGGAAATAGGGAGAAACCTGCCCGGGAGTCAGCATCCCTTTATAAAGAACAGTCCGGCACGAAAAGCTCGGGATGTAAAACAGCTTTTTCTCGGTGATACTTGCCGTACCCGAAACAGCGTGTTCCGTCCTTTTGCGTATCAAAAAAAGTTTACGTTCGAAGGCGTCCTGATCCGGGACGGAAGGGTTTTTCCCGACGAAGACCTGCTTCATGACCGGTTCCCCGGCGCGAGCGGTTGGCCCAACCTCGGAATTTTCGGTGGGGATCATCCGCCAACCCAGCAACTTTTGGCCCTCTTCCTTCACGACTTTTTCCAGGATGGTCTCGCAGGTTTTCGCCTGGTCCGGGTCTTGAGGCAGGAAGATGACGCCGACCCCGTATTCCCCTTCCACAGGGAGCTTGATCTGCCATTTGGAGGCGTTCTTACGGAAGAACTTGTCGGCGATCTGAAGTAATATCCCGGCGCCGTCGCCCGTGTTGGTTTCGCATCCGCAAGCGCCCCGATGGGCCAGGTTCAGGAGGATCTCGACCCCTTGCTGGACGATCCCGTGGGATTTCTTGTTCTTGATGTTGGCGACGAACCCAACCCCGCAGGAATCCTTCCCGGCGTCAAAGGGGTATAGCAAATTCTCGCTCTGAGGTTCAGGGGTGTTCGTTTCCACGATGGTTTCTCCCGATTGGTTGATCCGGCCCATTTAGAGTCAAAAAAAAGCGGCCCAAAAGACTCGGCCGCCTTTGTGACGATGATCAAAGTGGGGAGTTAAATTACTACAGTTTATGGGCTTTTTCAAGTTATGTTGGGCCGGCGGGGCTTTCCAGGGAATCAAAAGAATGGTCAATATCGAGGGATTTTCCGATTTTCAGCCCACACGGCTTCAAACGCGAAAAAAGTCGTGACCGCGACGTTTAGGGCGGGGAAAATATTTCATAAAATAAATAAAGTTCAAACCGATAAAAAAGGCTTCACCTTTTATAAAGGCAAAGCGGATCACCCATTTCGGTTAAGCGGCCACGGGAACTCGGGAGCTCAATATTTCCTCGATCCTCTTTTTCAAAAGCGAAATATCCACCGGCTTGGTGTAAAACCCGCTGATATTGAACCCTTTCAGGGTGAAATCGTCCTCCATCCCTTTAAAAGCGGAAGCCACCAGGATCGGCAGATCTGGAAAATCCTGTCGAACAATAGGGATCATTTCCATCGCGTGCATATCGGGCATCTTGATATCGGTCAGAAGAAGATCCACTTTGTCGTCCTCCAGGAATCCCAGGACTTGGAGACCATTCGCGGCGGTCAGTACACGGTAGCCTTCCTCGGAAAGCTCCTCGTAATAGAGGAAACGGGACGCTTCCTCATCTTCCGCCAGAAGTATGGTGTAATTTTTCTTCTCCATGATCCGCCTCCTTATATTTTACTTTCCCTCAAGTGTCTTCCAACGGCAGTGAAACCGAGAACCGGCTGCCTTTGCCCGGTTCACTTTGAACATCCAAAGTCCCTCCATGCGAAGCGATGATCTTATGACAGATACTCAATCCCAATCCGGTTCCGGTGATCTTGGTCGTGAAAAAGGGGTGGAAAAGTTTCGACATGTTCTCCTTGGAGATCCCACAACCCGTATCCTGGACGGTCAGGATCCCCATTTTCTGCTGGAGAAACAGCTGTTGAAAAAGCTGGTCCGCTTCCACCTGCTTATGATCTTGGACCACCAACCCATCCACCACGCCCGTGCTCAAGGTAAGGGTCCCTCCCTCCGGCATCGCCTGGACCGCGTTCAATACCAGGTTCAGGACCACCTGCCTTATCTTCGGGAGGTCCATGGCCACCAGGGGCATGTCGGAACTATAATTCTTGATGATGCGGATGTTCCCTTTCTCGAGTTTCTCGTTGAGGAACTGGATGGTCTCGTCGACCATCGCGTGGATATCCGTCGGGACCTTGCTCACCCGGTCCGGTCGGCTATATTCGAGCACGTCATTCACGATGGCGTCCATCCTTACCACTTCTTCCGCGATGATCTCAGCATACTTTTTCAGGTTGGGTTCCTGAAGTTTCGAGGACAATCTCTTGGAAAATCCCATGATGGCATTCAGGGGATTCTTGATCTCGTGGGCCACTCCCGCGGCCATTTCACCTAGCGCGGAGAATCGTTCGGACCTGACCAATTGGGTTTCCATCTGCCGGAGTAATGTCACGTCCTTCAAGGTCGCGATTGCCCCCAGCAATTCCCCGTTTCCGGCCCTCAGCGCCGAAGTTTCCAAGGTGATCGGCAGCATTTCCGACCGTGTGGTTTTGATGTCCAAATGGTCTTGAACAAAGCTTTTCTCGGTTTCCAGGGTCCTTTTCAACGCGGCGGCGATGGGAGCCAATTCCTCGGGCAGGGTATCCACCGTCCTTTCCGCCATCTCCGCTTCCACACAGCCGGTGATTTGTCTGGCTCCGGCGTTGAAAGTCCTGATATGCCCATCCTTCTGCGCCACGATCACGCCGGTCTTCAATGAAGACAGGACGCAATGATGATATTCCAGCAAGGATTTAAGTTTTTGGTTCATCACGATCAGCTTCTGGGTGGAAGCGTCCGCCCGTTCCGCCAGGAACTGGTTCATGTTCATGAGCCTGGCGTGGGCGTCCTTATGTTTCTTGGTGTCCATGGCCATGAATCCGCTCAAAGCGGCGGCTACGAACAGGAACGGAAATCGGACGAGGAAGTTGGTGTCGGTGTTGAAGAATTCGCCCGTGCTTTTGTATTCCAGGAAGCCGTACAGGATACAGGAAACCAACGCGACCGAAAATACGCTCTTCACATCCTGAGAGATGGCTGAAATGAAGACCGTCGTGAAGAAAACAAGGAACAGATCGGAGTCGATCATTCCCGACCGATAAATCCCGAGGGTGATGAAGACAGTATCAACCATGAATATTCCCGGGAGGAAATATTTTTTATCCAGCCATTTGGGATTTAAAAAAAACATCCCGATAATGGACAAAAGGTAAAAACCAAAAAATAGATCGATCTTCAGGTTCCAAACCACTTGGTTTTCGTTCTTATTGAAAAAGACCAACACAAGGATGATCAGGAATATCAGGGCCCGAAAGACGGACAAGATGCCTTTCCTGCCCAACGCCGGATGGCTAACCAAATGGTGAGGGAACCGGAACCGAAAAAAGGGAACCGGAGCTATTTCTCTAGGATGTAAGTCTGCGGTCGCGATGCTCATGGCCACTAATGGAGCAAAGGTCGTGCCATTCGAAAGCGGCTAAAAGAAAACAAAAGAAAGTCATTTATTGCGGTTTCATCCTCTTTCGAAGGTCACTAAGACCCAGAAGGGTAAAATTTACCCCTTCTTAAAAACAGCTTTATTTCCCAAAGTAGGATGAAAGGAAGTTTTTTTTGGCCTCTGAAAATCGGCCTTCCTCGATCGATTGCCGGATCATTCCCGCGACCTCATTCATGAAATGCAGGTTATGCAGGCTCACCAATCTCAGGACCAGTAATTCTTCCGCCTGGAATAAGTGCCTCAGATAGGACTTGGTGTAGTTCCGGCAGCATTCACAGGAGCACTGGGGATCCAAGGGGCTGAAGTCCTGGATATATTGAGCGTTCTTGAGGATGACCCTTCCCTGGCGGGTGAGGGCCGTACCATTTCGGGCGATCCTGGTCGGCATGACACAATCGAATAGGTCCATCCCCCGCTCCACGCACTCCCACAGATCCTCAGGAGTCCCCACTCCCATCAAATAACGGGGTTTATTCTCGGGCAGATAGGGCGCGGTCCGACCGACGACCTGGTAAATGATCTCTTTAGGCTCCCCGACCGACACACCGCCGATCGCGTATCCCGGAAAGTCGAATTCCAATAATTGCTTGGCGCTTTTTTCCCTTAAATGCGGGAAACCCGATCCCTGAACGATCCCATAAAGGGATTGAATGTTTTCCCGCCCGCTTTTCCGATGGGTCCTCAAACAGCGTTCGGCCCAACGGGTCGTTCGCTCGACCGAAGCGTCCACATATTCCTCACTGGAGGGATAAGGGATGCATTCGTCGAATGCCATGATGATATCGGCGCCGATCTTATGCTGGATCCCGGTCGCCGACTCGGGGGACATCTCCCAGGCGCTGCCATCCAAATGGGATTGGAATTTGACCCCCTCTTCGCTGATCGTCCGCAGGTCCGCCAGGCTGAAGACCTGGAATCCGCCGCTGTCGGTCAGGATGGGCTTTTCCCAATGCATGAACGAATGCAATCCCCCGGCCTTTTCGATGAGGTCGGCGCCAGGCCTGAGCATCAGGTGATAGGTATTGGCTAAAAGAATTTCCGAGCCGCAGGCCAGGACATCCTCGGGCGATAAGGCTTTCACCGAAGCCTGGGTACCTACCGGCATATAACAGGGAGTCTTGACCTGGCCATGCGGGAGGGTCAAAACACCAGCCCTGGCCGAGGTTACAGAGTCACGGTTGGTAATGGCAAAATCATGGACCGGCAATTGGGAACCTCTTGGGTAATAGATGTTTGATCAACAACCCGAAACCAATTCCAATAGAAATAAGCGACAGGAACAGACCCAGTCGAAATGAGCCGGGCGCGTAAATGGCCGAGGCTCGTTCCTCTCCCTCTTGTAGCGTTATCCCCAGGAATCCATCATTGACCACCTCCATCGAACGCCGTTGATCGCCGACTTGCGCGATCCAGCCTGGATAGGCTGTTTCGTTGGAGACCAAGAGAGCCCGACCGCCTCCAACGGCTTGAAGATCGATGCGATCGACCGTTCTTCCTGATTCGGTCACGATCCGCTGATTATAGTCCCCCCCTTGGGTCCGATCCTCAATAAAACAGAGCCTTTTAAAATCAAAAGTTCGATCCGACAGCATCCTGACCCCATCGCTCTCGCCTTGGGCCGGCAAGGCCGATCGCACGGCATTCCACTTTGAGGATGGGAACGGGTTTTCCGTCAGTTCGAGTCCAATTCCATCGCTCGGCACGACTTTCCAACCACTCTCCGGCGATTCACCGACGACATATCGGATGCCCAGATAATCCACGATCCTATCGTCTTTTTTTCGCATGGTTTCCGAAGCGTACTGATCCCACTTGAGTGAGGAAAGTAAGAACAATGTGTTTGCGTAACCCGCTTCCTCCCATCCCGCGGTCAGAGACCAATTCGGGACAAGGGATTGCTTCAAGGTCTGGTAGATATCCGGAACGCTTTTTCCCGACACGGTCCTGAACCGGTCCATGGTCTCGGGCGAATGATAGATCCTGCCAACCTTACCCAGGCTAGCGCCTATCGTTGGCGGGGAATCATAATAATCCCGATCCATTGTGAACTGGATGCTGCGGTCGACCGGCCCCAAGGAAAGAACGATCGCCGCCGCCAAGAAGATGTTCCGCCAGCCAGGATCAAAGAACATCCAGGCCCCGGATAAAAGAACGAATAAATAGGACGCCCAATGGGTCCATAGGTCCACGGGGACCCCGAACCAGAGGGCCAATAAATAAACGATCGTGGCGGCGAAAACCCAAAGCGCGGCCGAAAAGAAAGACTTCTGTCGTCGCTCGGAAACAAACTCTTCCGCGGCATTGGCCAAAAACAAAGCGGTCCCGAACATAACCAGCGGCATCCAATAACCCGATCGAACCACAAATACATACCCAGGGAGAAACCTCTTGAGCCATCCCCCGACGATCCCTGTCTCACCCAGGCTCAACAAGAACACGAATAAAAGGAAGATCAGCGCCGAGTCCCTACCCTTACCCCTCAATAACTTCCAGAAGATCATCACCAACGCCGGAAGCCCGGCGAAATAGACCGTAAAGGAAAATGGGATGTCGGGATGGGAATAAAGAGGATGCCCGTTCGCGAAGGGATTGAACCAGGTGACCAGGTCGATCCAGGACATGGCTTGGGACATTTGGACCCGTTGGGAAAGATTGGTGAAAGGGACCATTTCCCTTAACGGAAACAGCCAAGCCGAGTTGTAAAGCGACGCCAAACCGACCGCCGCCAATGCCCACACTACAGGCGAGGCCCGATTTCCCTGCCCCTTGTTTTCGTCCAGAATGCCTTCCAGGACCCAAAGCAGGAACACAGCCAACAGGGTCAAATAGGCGAAAAGGGGGTACCCGGAGGCCATTTGCATGGCCGTGGCCACAAAAAAGAAAAGGGTCGAGCCTGGCAGGCCTTTCCTCAATCGATCGGCGGTCAAAAAGACCCACGGTATCCAGGAATAGGCGAACAGCATGGAAGTGATCCAGGAAAGGCTGATTGCGTTGAAGGAAAACCCGAAGATCAAGCATCCCAGCATGGCCGTCATGGGACTTAACCCACGCCCTCTAGCGAATAGCCAAAACCCGATCACGGCCCAAAGATGATGGCCCACGATCAGCGAATTGAACGCGCAGGTCGGTGTCAATGAATAATAGAGTGTTACCAACGGCAGGTACCAGGCCGCCATCTGCGGGTCCGCAAGATAAGGCGTTCCCAATCCAGCGTCCGGGTTCCATAAGGGGATCACGCCCCCTTTCCAGACCCCCGCCCCCCATTTCCAAAGGGGATAAAAAAACCTGGACGAATCGGACAAGACAACCGTTTGTCCACCCAAGAAGATCCGGTGATATAACAAAAACACCAGGAAGAAAAGCGCGCCTATCCCGGCCCAGTTTTCCCTGGATCGTCCGTCAGTTTTCATTTCCGTTATTTTATCGATCACAAGCGGACAGCTCCGGATCATTCTCTACTGATCTTCAAAGGATCAGCATCGCGTCCCCATAGGAAAAGAACCGATAACCTTCCCGGATCGCTTCCTGGTAAGCCGCCAACACCCGTTCCCTGCCCGCGAAGGCGCAGATCATCATTAACAAGGTGGACCGGGGTTGGTGAAAATTTGTGAAAAGGATATCCACTTCCCTGAAGGTATAACCGGGGCTGATGAAAAGTCTGGTCTCGTCGATTATGGCTTTTAGTTTCCCATCCTGGGACGCCGATTCCAGCGCCCTGGCGACAGTGGTCCCGATGGCGATGACCCTTCCGTTCTTGGCCCTGGTCTTCTGCACCTGGGCGACGGTCGCTTGGGGCACTTCCAATCTTTCCGGATGCATGACGTGGTCCTCGATCTCATCGGTCGCGACCGGCAGGAAGGTTCCCAACCCCACATGGAGGATGACCGAAGCTTGCCGGACACCCTTCTTTTTCAAGCCATTCAAAAGGGGTTGGGTGAAATGCAACCCCGCGGTCGGGGCCGCCACCGACCCTTCCTTTTGGGCGAAAAGCGTTTGGTACCGGACCCTGTCTTTGGCGTCGTCGCCTCTTTTGATATAGGGGGGGAGCGGAACATGCCCGTGCTTGTTCAGGAAGGACCGGAACGAACCGGGGACCAGGAATCGGGTGATAAAGTGCCCTTCCCCCAGATTCTCCATGACCACCGCCTTGCCTTTCGGGCGCAGGTCCAGGATCGGGATGCCCTTGATCCTTTTGGCCGGGCTGATCAGGGTTTCCCATTCCTCCGGTCCCGTTCCCGCGATGGGCCGAAGCAAAAAGATCTCCACTTTCGCGCCCGTCTCGCTTTTTTGGGCGAAAAGCCTGGCCGGAATGACCTTGGTCCGGTTCACGACCATCAGGTCGTTGGGAAGTAGCCATTGGGAAAGGTCCTTCACCCGGCTATGCTCCACTCGGCCCGTCTTGCGGTCCAGGACCAGCATCCTCGCCCCATCCCGTTGGGGGAGCGGCTGCTGGGCGATCAGTTCTTGCGGCAGATCGTAATCAAAAAGATCAGTTCTCATTGTCTCTCGCCTTCTCGATCATGATCCCGTGATAGTAATACCGGAGGATCTCAAAGGCATTGTAGCCCTTGGTCGCCATGCCGAAAGCCCCATCCTGGCACAAACCCACCCCGTGGCCCCAGCCCTTCCCCGAAAAGGATATTTTATTTCCCTCGATCGAGGCGTTGAAATGGGTGCTTCGAATGATGTCCGGCCCCGCCGCCAGCCGAAAAAGGGTCCCTTTGATGGTTTTAAGCCTGCCATCCGAATCCATGATCCCGACCTGGGTGATCCTTTGGCTTTCGTCCCGCGACAGATCCCGGATCTGGACGATATCCGAGATATTAAGGCCGGCCTTTCGAAGGTTCCGTACCAATTCAGCGACGGGGATCTGGGCGGTCCATCGAAAATGGTTGCCATTGTTGCCGTAGGAACAGGGGACGGAAGTCAGGTAGGGCTTATCCTGACCCCAGACCTCTTTGGCGGAGGAGGTCCTTCCCCCGCAATTGGAATGGAAGAAAGCCATGATCGGGGACGATCCATAGGTCATGACCTCTCCCTTGGTGATCTGGACCGCTTTTCGGACGCTATCCTTGATCCGGCCCGTCCCTTGGTACATCTGGAAGAAGGCGTTGTTTTCCAGGTCGTAATCCTGCCCTTTCCTTCGGGCTTCCTGCTGCTTATAGAGCGCGAAAGTCCGGGCGGCGATGGCCTGGGCCTTCAGGGCTTCCAAAGGCCACTGGGGTGGCACTTCCCCGGCCACCACTCCCATCACATAATCTTCCAATGGGACGTCGTTGATGACCGACAGGGTCCCGTCCTTTTCCCGGATGAACTCCAGGGAACCCCGGTAATTCTCCCCATTGACCTTGATCTCCCCATTCTCGTCCTTGGGGATGATGCCTGCCCGGGAGCCCTGGATCTTATCGGCCGTCAACTTCAATTCCCGGAGTTGGTCCTCTTCCCGCTCCGCGACCGGGGTTCCCGATTGAGGCAATCCATAATGTTCGTCGTTTTCCGGAAAGACCAGTTGAACGGACGGTTGCCGTAGGACGATCGCCACTCGGATATGGCGGACGGCGGGCAGGACCGGGCGGGTCGGGTTGATGGTCTCACGGGGAAAGGCTTCTTCTTTGAGCTCCGGAGTGGCGCATCCGGTCAAAAAAGCCAGCAAGAATAGGGTCGGGATGGATCGCTTCATTTGAGCCTGTTGAATAACCAAAGGATGACCGAAAGGACGACGGATAAAAGAAGGCAAGTGACGATAGGAAAATAAAAGGAAAAATTCGCGCGCTCAACATGGATATCACCGGGAAGACGGCCCAAAAAAGGGATCTTTCCGAAGGCCAACAGCGCTCCCCCCAGGACGAGAAAAAGGATCCCCGTCCAGAGGAGATATTTACCCATCAAGGAAAGATCAAGCACGGAACACCTTGCCGGAAAGAGGGATCGAACCAGGTTCGGCTATTTTTTCATCACCTTGTCTTTTACCTTTTCCCAATCCTCCAGGAACCGTTTCAACCCGATATCGGTCAAGGGATGGTTGAAGAGCATCTTCATGACGGAGAAAGGCATGGTCCCCACGTGGGATCCCATCAATGCGGCTTGGACCACATGCTGGGGATGACGGAGCGAGGCGGCCAGGACCTGGGTGGGGAAACCATAATTGTCATAGATCTGGATGATCTCCTGGATCAACTGCATCCCGTCCTGGGACACGTCATCCAACCGGCCTACGAAGGGGCTGATATAGGTGGCGCCGGCTTTCGCGGCGAGAAGTGCCTGGGAAGCTGAAAAACACAAGGTCACGTTGACCTTGATCCCCTCGGAGCTCAATGTTTTACAGGCCTTGATCCCTTCCGGTATCAAGGGAACCTTAACGGTCACGTTATGGTGCAATTTGGCCAGGACATGTCCTTCTTTGATCATGCCTTCGTAATCCGTGGCCGTTACTTCCGCCGAAACAGATCCATTCACCACAGCGCAGATCTCCTTGATGCGTGAATGGAAATCGACGCCTTCTTTGGCGACCAGGGTCGGATTGGTGGTCACCCCATCCACGATCCCCCAGGCTACGCCTTGCTTGATCTCATCGATATTGGCCGTGTCGAGAAAGAACTTCATGGTCAGCCTCCGCTTTCCTCAAGGAATGTTTGAACTCGTTGGAATTATCATGCCTGCCATCGCAAATGTCAACGAAAGGGCTTGTCAGGCGGAAGCGCTGGCGTTCCCGCGAAAAAAAACATCCAACGGGACGATCAAGGATTTTTCTTTTTCCGCCAGACCGCGAGGTAGGAAAGCCAGATTCCGACCTCATACAGCACGACCAGCGGGACCGCCACCAGGGTCTGGGTGACCGGATCGGCGCTGGGCGCGAGGATCGCGGCCAGGATGAATATCCCCAAAATGGCGTGTTTCCTTTTTTGGATCAGGAAAGCGGGCGTGGCCACCCCGATGCTCACCAAGGCCGCCAAGACCAGGGGCAGTTCAAAAACCAACCCGAAGATCAGGATGAAATTGACGGCAAAACTGTAATAACCCTGGAGGGTCCATTGGGGGATGAAATGGTAGTCCAGGTTGTAATGAAGGAGGAATTTGAGCGCCAGCGGGATGATGACGAAATAGCTGAAACAAACCCCGCCTAGGAAAAAGAAGAGACCCAGGGAAAAAACCAGCAGCACCGCTCCCCTCTCATGGCTTTTCAGGGCCGGGCGTGCGAAAAACCACAGGTCCCTCAGGATGAAAGGAGAGGCCAGTACGATCCCGGCGAAGGTCGCCAACTTCATGTTGATCATGAAGGCCTCGACCGGGATCAAGGTTTGCAGTCCCTTGACCGGGGCGTCGGGAAATTGGGCGAGGGCGGTTTGGAAAGGCTTCAGGAGAAGGATGAAAAGCAGTTCGGATTTCCAAAAGGCGATCCCGACCCCGATCGTGATGGCCGCCAGGGCCCTGACGATCACCTTTCGGAACTCCATTAAATGGTCGAAAAAATATCTGGGCTGGGAGGGTTTATCCGTTTCGGGCATGGGAATCACTATAGCAGGAGCCCCTAAAAGTAAAAAGCGGGGTGGCGGTCGAAAAAGGAATGTTTCTTGTGGGTCTTACTTTTTGACGGGGGTAGGCGTGATGGCCGGGACCGGCGTCAACATGGAACTGAAATAGACTTCCAATTGCGATACGGCGTTGGCCGCGACGCGGTAAACATCCTGGGTCTTGTCCGATTGCAGAAAGACCTCTTCTTTGTCCCTTTTGCCGAAACGATATTTCCGGAGGGTCCCATCCTTCAAGGCCACTTCTGCGGTAAAGGAGGGATGGGCCAATCCGGTCTCCGCCTTTTTATCCGCGAAGTCATTGATGGTCATACCGGAAAGCAGACCGATCAGGCTGGACCCCTCATCATCCGCCTTGACCCGGCCATCCGAGGTCCATTTACCCTGGTCCCCTTTTTTATAAACATAGGTGGCGTCGTTATGATGGATGGTCAGGGTTTGGGCGGACGACGCGTCGAATTTCATGACGGACTTATCACGGAAATCCGCGACCTTGAAGTCTAGGGTCTTTTCGAAGTATTGGCCGATCAGGGCGACCGAGGGCAAGGACCTCACCTTGATGAAAGTATTGCTGGTCTTGAGCTTTTGCCTCCCGATCAGGATGGCCGTGGAGGCTTCCCCGCCGTTGGGCCAGATCTCCACCACCGCGCGGGGTTTGGAAAGGCCGTAGACCGCCAGGTTGGCGGGCTTATCCTCGACGAAATCCTCGATCCTGAGGTTGTTCACCGAGTTCAAGAAATCACGCACCTTGTTCTCATCCGCTTTATCCAGAACGGGGGATTTCACGTACCAGACGTTGTTCTTATCTTTTTCCAGGACCAGGATCTTGCCGTTGTAAGTGATCTGTATCTTCTGGGCCGAGACCGGATCGGTTTTCAAAATGTTGCGGTCCCGATAATCATTAACGGTCCGCTTGATGTTATCGATCGAGAAAGCCGGCAGGAGATAGACCGTGTTCTTGAAGGGCGTCTTGACGTAAAAGGAGGTTCCGGGGACGTTCTTATCACCCACCAGCAAAGTGTTGGAAACATTGTTTTTGGCGATGAAGGAAAAACGGGCGGTTGGGCTATTCAGCCCATAATCCGCCAAATGGGCCGGGTTATCGATGGAACTATCGGGGTTGAAATCCCCCACGCCGTTGAGTAAAGACCTCATGATCACCTCATCGGCCTTGAACTGCTTGGGTTCCTGGATCTGCCAGACTCCCTGGGCGTCTTTCTTGATGACCAGCGGCGTCTTCAGGGCGGGCTGGGTGGTGGCCAGGCTTTCCACATGGACTTCCTGGATATCATCCGCGATGAAGTTGGGGAATATCTTGACCTTTTTTTCCTCATCCTGCGGTTTGACCGGGCCGCGCTCGAAAAAATAGATATAGCCGCCCAAAAGGGCCGCGACGGCGAAAAGGATGATGGCGGGACGGAAGGTTTTCATAGGGAACGGCGGCGGTACCAAACGATCCCGCCGGAGATCAGGATGGCCAGGGGCAGCATCCAGACGACGAGGTAATAGATGAGGCTGGCGGAGACATTCGTCAAGTTCAACACCCTCATGCTGTCTTCCTTGGGATGGATGTCGATCTTGTTTTCCTCCACCGCGGCCCAACTGAAGGTGTTCAAGGCCACATCCAGGTTCCCCGGCCCTTCCAGGAACTGGTTCGTCATGAAATTGGAATTTCCATAGACCACTAGCCTGGTTTTTTGGGTCGGTTTATCCGACGGCGACCATTCGCAGGTGATGGCCATCGGGACAGGTCCTTTGATGTCCACGCCCGCGTGGTAACCCAAGGTCTTGGCCTTGAGATTGGTCTGACCCCATCCGTTGGCAGTGGTCTGCATGAAGACGCTTTGGGTGACGTTCTTCAGGGCGGGCTCGACCTTCTGAAGGCTCCGGCTGAAAGCCATGATGGTGGCGATATGCTGGTCCGAGAGCTTTTCCACGATCGGACTGTAGAGGTATTGGGGAATGACCGCCCGGACATCGGGGAAGGCATAGCTGGTGTTATCAACGACCAAGTCGTTATCCAGTTTCACCCCATACTCTTTCAATAACCCATCCAGGCCGGTCTTCACGACTGGGTCGAGGCAAAGGACCAACTTCCCGCCGTTCTTCAAGTAATCATCCAAAGCCTTCACTTCAGAAGGCTGGAAGGGTTTTTGAGGCCCGATGCTGGCGATCACGGCCGCGTCATCCGGGATCTTCTGGGACGTGAGCAAATTCAAGGTTTTCAGGGTGTAGTTCTGTTTCTCCAGCATATCCTTGAAAGTATTGTAACCCTCGGGTTGGGGACTGTTCATTTCCTTCTCGCCATGACCCTCAGTGAAATAGAAAGTCAGGTGGGTGGTATCGTTCATCTTGATCAGGGCGGCGGTAAAAGCGCCTTCTCCCTGGAATTTCGGCGTGGGCTGGCGGCCCTGCATGGCGTAGGTCACATAATCCCTTTGAAGCACGTCCTTTCGATTGTCCCCCGCCTCGAACACCACCGTGTTGTACTCATGGATCCCCAGCCGTTTCGCGTCCGAGGGATTGGTATCCACATCGACAACTTTGAAATGGAACTTAGGGGTCACCTTGGCGTATTCCTCCAGGAGTTCCTGGGCCCTGCGGACCTCGGCCTGGACCTGGTTCTGCCTCTTGTTGCTCACGAACATCGAGACATTCACGTCGGTGGTGAGTTTTTTAAGGATGTCCTTGGTCTGATCCGCCAGGGTATAGATCTTGTTGGAGGTCAGGTCGAACCGGATGGGATGGCGGGAAACGACATAATTGAGCCCCCCCACGATGCCCACCATGGCCAAGCCCACCAGGACCAAATTCGCCCTCACAACGGTCGATCGTTTTTTCCCGACTTCCTTGACCTCGGTCAGGTTGGCCGCCAAGAAGACTCCCAGGGCCACCACTCCCAAGCCGACCAACAGGAGATTCCACCAATTGGTCGTGTTGACGATGAGGACGGAGAAGATACCGGCCGCGACCAACAGCAGTCCCGCGGAAAGGATGATCTGATTGTAGGTTCGGATACGAAGTACCAGGGCCGTGTTTTTCAAGGTCAGCTCCTCTTGCTTTCAAGCACTTTGACGGAGAAGAAAAGACCCAGGAAGATCAAGCTGGCGAAATAGAAGAAGTGCGTCAGGTCGATCACGCCTTTGAAGAAATCGTCCAAGTGGTTGAATACCGATACGTATTTCAACATGTCGCCCAAGGTCCCCTGGATATTTCCCGCCGCGGCCCCGATGACCCAGAGCATCAGCAGAATGCCGTAGGTGATGACCGCCGAGACGATCTGGTTCTCGCTCAGGGTGGATGCCAGTAATCCCAGGGAGAAAAAGGTCATGGCCGCCAGGATGTAACCCAGGTAATTGGCCGCGACAGGCCCCAGATCGGGGTTACCCGTCGCCAGCATGATGATCAGATAGATGATGGTGGAGCTCAGCATGAGGCCGAAAAAGGCGCAAACCGCCAGATATTTGCCGATGACGATCTCCCACAGGGTCAGGGGGGATGTCCTCAAAAGCTCCGCCGTGCCGTTCTTTTCCTCTTCTGACCAGAGACGCATGGTGATCATGGGGGTCAGGAATAATAGAAGGATGACCGTGTTTTGGAAGACCGGGATCATGCTGGCCGACCGGGATTGAACGGCGATCAGCCAAAAGAAGAACCCAGCCACCAAATAAAATACGGCCAGGACCACATACCCGATGGGCGAGGCGAAATAATGCCCAATATCCTTCTTGATGATGGCCCACAGTTTCCGTGAGTTCATGCCGCTGTGTCCTTCGTGGTGAGTTTCAAGAATACGTCTTCCAGGCTCATTCCGATGGGGTTCATCTGATAAATGACCCATTTGTTCTTGGCCACGCATTGGAATATCTCCTCGCGCGCGTCCATCGTGCCGTCGGTGGTCAGCTCGAACTTCGTGGCATTCCTGGTTTCTTTGCCCAGCTGTTTGACCGAAGCGATGGTTTTCAGGTTTTCCAGGGCTTTCTGCACATCCGCGCCAGGCCCCTTTACCTCAAGTTCCAAAAGTTTCCCGCCGGCCAGTCGTTGGGACAGGCTTTCCACGGAATCGGCCGCCACGACCTTGCCTTGATCGATGATGACCACGTTATCGCAGGTCGAGGAAACTTCGGGCAAAATATGGGTGGAAAGGATGATGGTCTTATGACCGCTCAGGGATTTGATCAGCTTTCGGATCTCCAATATCTGCTTGGGGTCCAGACCGCGGGTGGGCTCATCCAGGATCAGCACATCGGGATCGTGGATCAAGGCCTGGGCCAATCCAACCCTTTGGCGGTAACCGAGGGACAAGTGACCGATCAAACGACGGCCCATATTCCCTAACGAGAGCATTTCCATGACTTCGCCGACCCGGTTGGCTGTCTGATCAGCCGGGACTTCCTTGATCTCAGCCACGAACTTCAAATAATCAACCACCCTCATGTCGCCGTAAATGGGGGGGACTTCAGGGAGGTAACCGATGCGTTTTTTGACTTCGTGGGGGGCTTCCATCACGTCGTAGCCGTCCACCGTGACCTTGCCGCCGTTCAGGGGAAGGGAGGTCGTGATGACCCTCATGGTGGTAGTTTTGCCGGCCCCGTTGGGGCCCAAGAGACCAAGAATGGTTCCTTTGGGGACGGAAAAGGTGACCCGATCCACCGCCGCTAAGGACCCGTACATTTTGATGACGTCTTTGACTTCGATCACTGTTTTATGGCCTTCGCTCAGATGTGATATTCGATCGCGAAAAAGTCAAATGAACCTGTCTACGGAGAAAAAAATATAATCATTTTTGAAATTTTTTCAAGGGGTTTTTAAGGACGTCCTCAAAAGGCCCGGCGCCGAAAATCGCGTACAAATTTATACCATAAGAAAGCCCGGCATGTTCGATTATTCGGTCATTAATCCCTGAAATTGGAGGAGGCTTCCTTCAACCGTTGGGCCACGCCCTCCAACTGACGGGCGGCCGCCACCATGGATTCCATGGAAGCGGTCAATTCCTGAGTGGACGCGGATATCTCCTCGGTAGCCGACGCGTTTTCCTCTGAAACCGCCACGATATTGGTGATGGCTTCCACCACGCTGGACGCCTGGTCGGCCTGGCTTTCAAAGGATTGGGAAATTTCCTGGACCTGGTTCACCACCTCGTCCGAAGCCGCCTGGATCTCCTTGAGCGCTTCCCCGCCCTCCGCCACGACCGTCAATCCTTCCGATACCTTCTCGGCGCCAGAACTCATGCTGGTGACCACCGAGGAAATTTCCTTTTGGATTTCCCGGATCATGACGCCTATCTGGTGGGCGGCTTCCGCCGAACCGTCCGCAAGCTTCTTGACTTCCTCGGCGACCACGGCGAAACCCCTACCGTATTCCCCCGCCCTGGCCGCCTCGATCGCGGCGTTCAAGGCCAAAAGATTGGTCTGGTCGGCGATATGGGTGATCACATCCACGACCTTGCCGATGGCCTTGGACCGGTTGCCCAGCTCGGTCACCTCGTGGGTCGAGCTTTGAACGACCTCATGGATGGTTTCCATCTGGGTAATGGTCTTCTGGACGGCCCGGCTTCCCGCCTCGGAGGCGTTCTTGGACCGGTTGACGACCTGTTCGGAGTTGCTCAATAGCTCGGCGGATTTTTGGATGTTGCCCGCCATCTTGTCGATGATGTTGAAGGCCTCCTGCACCTTCATGGCCTGCTCTTCCGCCCCCCGGGAAATGTTCTGGATGGTGGAGGAGACCTCTTCCGTGGCTCCGTGCATCTGCTGGATGGTTTGGGTCAACTGCTCGGCCAACAGCAAGGTCTCCTGCGAGCTCTTCTTAAGTTGGTCCACCGAAGTCCTCAGAGATTCCAACATCACGTTGAAATGCTTGGCCAGGGACTGGAAATCCCCCGAATACTTGCCAACGATGGAAACCTTGAGGTTGCCCGTCGAGACTTCCTCCATGGCGTCCAGGAACTCTTCCAACGGCCGAAGCACGATCTTCTGGACCACCCAAAGAATGAGGGCCGCGGCGAAGACGCCCGACATGGCGCAGATCACCAGGAACCAAGCGTTGCTGGCCGGTTTGAAATAGTTCAGGAGGGGGAAGAGCAGGCCGATGCAGATACCCATGACGGTGATCGACCCGTACAAAAGGATCTCCGAGCGCTTGACCGGTTTGAGGTTTTTCAAAGCAGGCTCCCTTGCGTGCCGCTAGGCGGGTTCAATCCAAGATGCTGATAGGCCAAGGCTGTGACTTTCCGTCCGCTGGACGTCCGTTGCAGGAACCCGATCTGGACCAGGAAAGGCTCGTACACATCCTCCACCGTCTCCGAGTCCTCCCCGACCGCCATGGCCAGGGTCTCGATGCCCACCGGGCCTCCCGAGAATTTCTCGATGATGGAGGACAGGATACGCCGGTCCATCCGGTCCAATCCCAGTTGATCCACTTCCAATAGTTTCAGGGCTGAGTCCGCCACTTCCTGGTCGACCACGCCCTTTCGCCTCACCTCGGCGAAATCACGAAGCCTCTTCAATAAACGGTTGGCCAGCCGGGGGGTTCCCCGGGACCTTTTGGCGACTTCCACCGCCCCATCCTCCGAAACCTTGATCTTCAGGACCTGGGCCGACCTTTTCACGATATCGGTCAATTCCTCTGGCGCGTAAAAATCCAGCCGATAGGTTAGCCCGAACCTGTCCCGCAAGGGAGCGCTGACTTTTCCGGCCCTGGTGGTGGCCCCGACCAGCGTGAAGGGGGGCAGTTGAAGACGGATGGCCCGCGCAGTGGGCCCCTTGCCGATCATGATATCCAGTTGAAAATCTTCCATAGCCGGATAAAGCACTTCCTCCACTATCCGGGGAAGGCGGTGGATCTCGTCGATGAACAGAAGGTCGTAAGGCTGCAGGTTGGTCAGCAGGGCGGCCAGGTCCCCCGCCCTTTCGATGATGGGGCCGGAGGTGGTCTTGATATTGACGCCCATTTCCTTGGCGATGATGGATGCCAGGGTGGTCTTGCCCAATCCGGGAGGCCCGGAAAGGAGCAGATGCTCCAGGGCTTCCTTCCTCTTTTGGGCGGCTTGCAGGGCGATGGAAAGGGATTCTTTTAACTGGGTTTGGCCCACGTACTCATTGAGCAGTTTGGGGCGGAGTGTCATTTCCTCGTCATCCCCTGATTTTTCCGGGTTCATCACGCGGATATCATCGGCTGGATCGTTCACCGGCGGTTTAGGGGAAACGGATGGTTTGGGGCGTGACATGGGTTCATTTTACAGGCAAACAAGTCCGGTTCAACTTGGAATTTCAAGGAACGGGCTTCTAGGAGGAGTAACGAACGGGTTACTTCTTCCTTTTTCTCGGCGCCGCCCCTTCCGGGGTCCCCGCCTTCGCCAAGAAGACCGTCTCGCACTCGGGCAAGGCGTTCAGGAATACCCTTCCCCATCTTTCCGTGGTCACCCGGGGGTCCAGGATGGTGACGGTGCCCACATCGGTCGCGGTGCGGATCAGGCGTCCGAAACCCTGTTTCAGCCTCAGGACCGCCTCCGGCAGGCTTTCCACCTGGAAAGGTTCCAAACCCTGTTCCTTGAGCCTGGCATGTCTCGCCTCCACCAAGGGACCTTCCGGTACTTGGAAAGGCAGTTTGGTGATGATCAAGTTGGAAAGGGACTCTCCCGGCACGTCAACCCCTTCCCAGAAACTGTTTACGCCTAAAAGGACCGAATTGATATCCTCCCGGAATACCTTCAATAACCTGGTCCTGTCCCACCCGTCCTCGCCTTGCACCAGCAGGGTGATCCCCAGGTCGTCCAGGTCTTGGCGGATGGCGTCGGCGACTTGCCTCAGCATCTTGAAGCTGGTGAAAAGGACGAATGCCTTCCCATGGGAATGCTTCAAGGATGCCCGGACATACTCGACGACCTCCTTGTTGTACTTTTCCTCTTCCCGCCTGGGATGGGGCATGGACCGGGGCAGGAAAAGGGTGACCTGTTTCTTGAAATTGAAGGGGGAACCGGCCTGAAGGGTCTTGACCCTTTGCGCCTCTTCCGGGTCATCCATCCCCAGGGCGTGCTTGAAGTAGGAGAAATCGTTCCCCACCGAAAGGGTGGCGCTGGTGAAGATCGCGGTCTTGACGGAGGAAAGCAGGTGTTCCCGGATCAGGGAGGAAGCGTCCAGGGGGATGGCCTTGACCGACGAGGCCCGAACGTCGCCCCTTTTCAAAGCCTGGTTGTCCGGTTCCACCACGTAGCAGGACTCATCGCCCCAGCCCCTTTCCAGGATATAGGAGAGCCGTTTGATCAGGGACTTGCACTCTTCTCGGGTCCCCTTGGCTTCCATCCCCAGTTCCTCGGTGGACGCCGATTCGGCCGCCATTTCCAAAAGGTTCTCGATCCTCTGCAAGGGCCTGGCCAGGTCGTCGATAGGGGGAGGGTTCTCCGGCAAGGGATAGGCTTTGGGGGTGCTGTTGGTCCCGAAAGCGGCGGCCCCCAAGGTCCTGAAAAAACCCTCGGCGGCGTTCTTGAATTCCATCACCGCTTCCCCGGCCCCCATAGTGGGGATGAGGGCGAACAGACCCTTCTTGCTGTCCTTGGAAGAGTCCTCTGTATATAGAAGACGCCGGACCAACCCGTTGCATTCCGAAAGGGTGACCGAGGTCGCCAGATGCTCCGCCGCCAGGGCAGGCAGGTGATGGGCCTCATCCACGATCAATGTCTCGTAAGGGGGCAGGACCCCCTGTTCCGATTCCATTTTCAGGGCCAGGTCGGCCAGGAGCAGGGCGTGGTTCACCAGGATCATATGGGCTCCATAAGCCTTGCGCCGGGTGTTGTGGTAGAAGCAGGTCTCGTAAGTGGGGCATTTGGTCCCCAGGCAATGGTACGGATCGCTTTTTACCTCGTTCCAAAGTTCCGGCGGTATGGGAAAGCCCGCCGAGGAAAGGGTTCCTTCCAGCGAGCCTGCCGCCCATTGCTGGATCTTCAGATAGCCGGTGCTTTCGCCATCAAAATCCATCTGGGTGTTGGATTCCAGGGCCAGGGCCAACCTTCTTTTGGAAAGGTAATTACCCCTGCCTTTCAATAGAACGACCTGGGGGATAGGCGACTCTTCCTTTTCCAAGGCGGCCAACACGACCGGAATATCCTTTTGGAACAGCTGTTCCTGAAGGGTCAGGGTATGGGTGGAGACGATGACAGGCCCGCCGACCTGGATGGCATGGTCCAAAGCGGGGAGAAGGTAGGCGAAACTCTTGCCCACGCCCGTGCCAGCCTCGACCATCAGCAGCCCGCCCGTTTGAAGGGTTTCCTCGATGGCCTCAGCCATGTGGTTCTGTTGGGGCCTTTTTTCAAGTTTGGTCCCAGTGGAGACGGTGGAAAGTCTTTGGGTAATGTCCATAGCGCTGAAAGCATACTCCAAAAGATGTCGAATCCAAAGCGTCCCTAAAAACAAAAAGAGCGGGAAAGATTCCCGCTCTTTTCACTCACCTGTTCCTATCGACCAAAGATCAGAACGTGTGGCGTCTTTCCATCATCTCCCGGTGGAATATCTTTTTCTTGGCGTGATTATGCTTTCGTATCCAACGGGCCCGCCGATGGTTCCGGATGTCTTCTAGGCGTTTGGCCCTTTTCTGCATAACGATCTGACGATAGGCCCTCCATTTTTGGAACCGGCCTATCTCCCTTTGGTCCAACCTTCTCTGCATCCTGAACATTCCCCTTTGAAAAGAGCTGGCGTTACCGGCCTCCACCATGTGGGATTCCCCGTTCTGTCCCAGAACCTCGACCTTCCCCTCGTGGGTAGAGGTCTGGACCATTCCCCCGCTGGCGTTCACCTCGAACGCCGTTCCTCGGACCCCGCAAACTACCCCGTCCGATTCCACCTCGAAGGTCGAATGGCTTTCTTCCAGGTGTTTTTTCACGTCCGCCAAGACCTGGCCGGTCACCAGGATCAGGTGGCTGAAGAACCCGCCCGTGTTGTTGGCTTCCACCTGTTCCACTTTCATATCGGTGTTCGCGCTCAGTTGGACCGATGTGTCGGATTGGAGCATCAAGGCGGCGGTGGTGTTGTTCCCCAACTTCACCTCATCCCCCGTCTCCAGGATCTGCCCCTCCTCAGCCGGTTCCCACTTGTCCGTGCCGTCCTCTTTGACCTGGATGTCGGTCCCCTGGATGTCCTCCAGCACATACTCCGCTGGATTTTCGCTGGTCGGAGTTTGCGCCATCGACTTCAAGGGGAAAGCCGCGACGAACAACATCCCGCAGGCCAGGGTCGTGATATTTTTGAACAGGGAACTTTGATTCATGATCATCTCCTTTGGGTTACTGTATGTTAGACGACTAGACGGCTTTCCCGGTTCCAATCGTTTCAACAGGCTTTAGGCCATATTTAGTTTTTTGTTTTCATCGATATCAAAAATAAAGCTTTTTCTGTGCCTCCGTGTCTCTGTGGTGAAATATTCGATGATTTTTTATCTCGGGTAAGGATGGCCCTTCAGGGTCGCTCCTGCCCGATAGAGTTGTTCCATCAACAAAACCCTGGCCAATTCATGGGGATAGGTCATGGGCGAAAGACTGACACTTTGGAAAAGCCCCTTGGGCAGTTCGGCGGGCGGACCGTCCGCGCCCCAAACCCAAAGGTAAAGCTCCTGGGAGGACTGGGTGACCCACTGGGTGAATTGCTGGGAATCCATGTTCTTCCCGTGGGCGTCCAGGGAAATGAATTTGCCCTTCCCTTTCCTGGCCTCGCACCACTTCAGGATATCCTTTGTCTTTTCCGGCATCTCCACGATGGTCACGGGCCAGAGGCGGTCCAGCCTTTTTTTGTAATCGTCCGCCAATTCCTTGAAGCGCTTGTCCCGGAAGGGACCGACCCAGAGGCAATAGACCATTCAGGTACCCCCGCCTTTTATTTTTGGGTCATTTTTTCGACGATCATTTCCCGGATCTCCGGCTGGTCCTGGGTCCATTCGGCGACCAACGCGATCATGCGCTTGGCGGTGGAAGCCTCGAACCGGCAGGAAAGGACCGGCTCGGTGACCGACATGCGCGCGATCCCCCAGCCGTCCGGAAAGACCGCCCGGACCCCGTCCAGCGTGGAAACCACCCCGCCCATTTCCTTGGCTCGGGACTTGAGCGACTCAAAAAGGGCCGAGACCTGTTCCGGCGAGAGTTTCAGTTTGACGTCGTGGCTCGAGACCAACGGCGGGAAAGGTTGGCAAAGTTGGGAGAGGGTTTGATTGCTTTCTTTGAGTAGTTCCATCAACTTCAAACAAACATAGAGAGCGTCACTGGGAAAGAGCCCGGGGAGGAAAAAGTGGCCGCTGGCCTCGCCGGCAAGCAGTGCCCTTTCCTGCGTCATGCGGGTGAAAATGAAGGTATGTCCCGATCTTTCCAATAGGGGCACTCCGCCATGGGCCCGCACTGTCTTGTCCACCCAATCCGAGCATTTGCCGTCGTAGATCACCCGTCCGCCCTTGTATTTAGCCAGCAATTGGATGGAAAAAAGGCTGAGGATGACGTCATTGGGCACTTCCCGACCCTTCTCATCCACGAAACTCACCCGGTCGCCGTCCCCATCGAAGGCCGCTCCCATCTGGGCCTTGGCCTTGCGAACCTTATCCCCCAGGGCTTCCAAGGCCGCGGGCGAGGAACTGTCCGCGCCCCGTCCCGGGAAATCGCCATCCATCTCGCCGTTGATCATGGTCAGGTCGCAGTTGACGGACTCGAATATCTTGGGCGCGGTCAAGGCGGTCATGCCATTGCCCGGGTCGATGACCAGGTGGAACCCCTGGAAATTCTGGCCTACCGAGTTGACAACCGAATTGCGGTAATCGGGATAGAAATTCTTCTTTTCCACAATGCCCGCGCCCTTGCGGAAGTTTTCCTTGTTCAAAACGTCGTAGACTTTCTGTATCCACTCGACCGAGGCTGGAAGGCCCTTGAGGAAGAATTTGAAACCGTTGTATTCGGGCGGGTTGTGGGAAGCCGTCACCATCACGCCCACCGAGGCCCCGGAGAATCGGGTGGCGAAGCCGAGCAAGGGAGTGGATACCACGCCCGCGTCCACGATCTTCAGACCCGTATGGCGCAAACCGCTGATCATGGCTTTTTTGAGGGTGTCGCCTGAGGACCGGACATCGCAGCCCACGACTACCTTGATGTTCCGATGGGGCTCGCTTTTGATCTGGGTCCCTACCGCCAAGCCGATCTGTTCGGCCTGCGGGGCGCCCAAGGGGCGTGGATAGGTGCCACGAATGTCGCATTGTTTAAGGATATCGGTAGAAACGATCGTCACGGAACAACCTCCCTGTTTTTACGGCCACATCCAGCTAGCCTTGTCGCGGACGTCATTGTACCTTGTTTGATGGGATTTTGGAGGGCGAGAAGGAGGTATTCACTTGTGGGAACAGCAAATGAGTACCCCAAAATCGACCTTTTGTTTTCATCCATATCAAAAACAAAGCCTTTCTCCGTGTCTCTGTGCCTCTGTGGTGAATTATTAGATGTTCCCTTATTTCGCCAACTCGGTCCCAGGTCGAGTAAAATTATTTCTCGGAACGTGAACCGATCGAGTGATTGGTTCGTCAAACGTTCATCAGGTTGGAAAAATCTTTGGGGGCATTCCATGAACCATAAAAATCTAGCGGTCCTTTGTTTATTGATGTTCGGTTCGCTGTTATTCGGCTTGCAAGGTTGTGATATTACATATACGGTCGTCAATCAGGCGCCCGACCCCTACGCCAACGCCCATTCCATCCAAAGAAGGGCCCAGTTCCAGATCGACCGGGTCAACACCGCCTGGCAGGCGAACCAGTTGAACGCCGACATGGCGGCCGTCTTGAAAGACAACGACTTCCGCATCTATTGGCTGGCCAAGCAGGAAGTGGACGCCAATAATCCGCCCCAAGATATAAACGCCAATCAAACTTATAACCTTCAAATGATGCTGGCGGACAACGACAACAACATCAACGACGCCATCGCCCGCCACGACCAATGGGCCCAGGCTTTCCAGGGCGGGTGGGACGCGGGTTACAACGCCCCTAGTCAGCCGCTCAACCAATGTTATTTGACCTATCAGCTACAGCGCCAGGAAACCCAGGTGAACAACGCCGTCGCGGCGGGCCAGTTGACGCCCAACCAGGCCCAGGACATCCGGGGACGTATCCAGGTCGTGCTGAACGTCCAGATGAACTATTATCGTCAGAACGGAAGGCTGACCCTGACCGATGACCAATCCCAGGAATTGCGCCGGATGACCGATGACAATGAACGCTACCTGGCCTTCAGGACAAGAAGGCCGGATGATCAATGGAACGGTGACCGGTACGAAAAATGGGGTCAGAGGAACCAGGAACCGCAAAACAATACCCCTCCAGCCTGGAGACAAAATCCCCCGGCCGCCGCCCCACAAGTTCAGGCGAAGAACAACACCGCCCCTTCAACCGCCCCGGCAGAAAAGGCCGGACCAGTTCGAGATAGTGGGACATCGCCAGCGCCCTCAACCGGGGCAGCTGTCCGCCCGCAGGTACAAACCCAAGTGAATGGCTCTGTTCAAATGGCCCAACTTCCAGCGGCGGCCCAGCCAACGGTTTCCGCGCCGGCTCCCGCCGTGAAAACCACGGTCAGCAAGGGGGCCAAACCAGCGCCTGCCGCCAAGCCTCAGATCCAGTATTTGGCCGCGGCCCCGATCCAAAACCGTTTGAAGAAACAAACCCAGACCTTCAACGGCATTCGCCAGTCAGGGAAACTCAAGCCTCCCCAAACCAACCTGTACCAGCAGAAGACCATCAAGGTCAACCAGGCCTTGTCCAGCTACATGAAACAGAACCATCAAAAAGGGCTGACCCAGGCCCAGTTCGACCAGCTCAACAAGCAATTGGATGATCTGGATAACACGATGGCGGGGTTCCAAAAAAAGAAATAATTGGTCGTTAGCTCCGGTTGTAAAAAAAGCGGACCCCTCGGGTCCGCTTTTTTTATTTTCCGGCGATAGAGGAAAAACAGATGGTTTGACCAAAAAGAACGCGTTGAGTCGTTTTTAATTTCAATTTGCGCGAAGGCTTTCCTTATCGCGATTGCGCTTTTAACGAATGATCTAATCTTGGGCCTATCTTATCCCACCATTCCGCTATATTCAGTTGGGGTAACACCCACGATCTTTTTAAAATGGCGGTTCATGTGGGATTGGTCGGCGAAACCAGCATGTGCCGCGGCTTCGGTCCCGCTGACCCCAAGACGCAAAAAATCCCGGATTTTTGCGATCCGCAATTGCAGTTGATAGGAGTGCGGCGGAACACCCATCTCCCTGGCGAATACGCGGAGCAAATGGAACCGGCTCAGCCGTGACGCTTTTGCCAGGTCTGTCAAAGATATGTTCTCAGCCCAGTTCGCTTTCAAATAATCCACCGCCCGCCTCACAGCGCTCGCCTCTTTTTCCTTGTTAAAATACGCAGGCGTTTTTTCGGCCGCAACATCCAATAAACGGAAGCAACAATAGATGAAGCGCGATTGCCTTTCCAGGGCTGTACAAGTTGTTTCCAGACTTTTATGAAGACCTTTGAACGCGTAGAAAAGTTCCGGTTCATCCGCCATTGTTTTTTTTAGGTGGGGCCGGCCACCCGACATGCCCATTTCCTTGGCGAATTTTTCCATGACATCAGGAGAGATGATCGCGACTCGAAAAGAAGCTGGCCCAGCCATTTTAGTCGTGTTATGTATTTCGCCCGGTTCCAACATCATGGTTTGGCCAATTTGACCAGTGTGGGATTTACCGCGGTAGGTGAATTGGTAGGAGCAGGAAGAAACGGTGAAATCCAACGGGATGCTGATCGAATAGGTCTGGTGGAACCAACGAAACTTGTGGTGGGTGTTGTCAGCCCGTAATATTTCGACCCCAGGCAATTCTTCAGACTGATAAAAACCAATTTTTTCAACCAATGGTTGTTGTTTCAAATACCACTTCCATTAATAGACCTAACGACGACCTACGGAGAAGAAAACTATACGAGACAAGGATACTAACTAAAGAACTTGAAAAATATTTTTTATATCCAAATCGTATTTTTCACATATCGGTTCTATTTATAAAATCGCATTTTCTTGCCATCCATCAAGGCGGCTTCATTGAGCTTTGACAATGTAGGATCTTCAAAAACCAAAACCTATCCAAAATCGGACTTTCTAGGGAACTTTCTCTTACCAGAGGTTGGTATCGTCGAAAGTGATGTTCTGATTGGCGAGTGCGCTGGTAGTAACGTTAGAAAGAATGATAAAGGGCATTCCCGTCCCGGGGATACTGCCTCCCCCGCTAGTGGAAGGCGCCCTATACCAGGCGCAAACATCCACATTGAACGCGGCGCACCACCCATTACCGCTATTGTAGGAATAGGTATCGTAACGAACCCCATTGGCCGTCACACTGGCGTTATTGGTCAACCATCCCCAGGCGTTGGCTCCTGAGGTGCCATGAGCGGTCAAAGTACCCGGCTCGTAGAAATAAACCTGCATGGGGTTGGATGAGCTTACCGTACCCTTACTTCCGTTATAGGTAATGGTCCCGGCCACTCCATAGAATTGGTTGGAGTTCGAAAAGGTCATGTTCTGGACCGTCGCCCCGCTGACAGCGACCGAGGTCCCGTCGGATTCGATACAATCGAGCGCCCCCAAGATGGAAAAATAATCCCCGACCTGAGGGTAAAGATTTCCCGCGCCGACCGAGTCATACCAGGCAACCAACCCATAACTTTGCGTTTCCATACCGGTCATGGAATAGGTGCCGCCGTTCGTCGTGGTCGAACCCAAATACCCAATACCAGCCCCAGGATCCACCGCGAAAACCCGCAATGGATTGGTGGTGGAAACTCCACCAGGCGAATAGGTCAAGGTTCCTGTAAGTGAGTTGACCGGGATCGAGAGATCATAGTCATACACCTGTTGCATCGCGACTGTCGCCGAGGAAACCTGACTACCCGCGAAAGTTCCCTTGTTCACCTGAGCGATGGTCAGCCAGGCGGTCACCGGGCCTCCCAAAACAGCGGCTGAAATAGGATAAGGATTGGAAGAAAGAGGCGACCCCATACCCGTCACGGCGCCCGACGATAGATTGATATCGACGAAACTGGTGTTCCCTACCCCATTGGTCCAGGAACAGGTCACACCCGATGCTCCACCGGAGACGGCGGGAGCGGCATTAATGGCGGTGATGCTGGAGGTATAGGTCGTCCCAGCTATCTTCACCGTGAAAGTGTAACTTTGGCCAGCCGTATAAACGATACTGTTCATATAAATTCCCGCGTTGATCTGCGAAACACCGAAATAGGGGGCACCCGCTCCGCCACTCGACTCAAAAGAATTACCCGTCGTAGCATAGGTCAAAGGCGCCGAAGTACTGTTATAGGAAATGGTCACCGTTCCGTTGGTGATGGGATTACCGCTTCCATCGGTCAAGTAGGCGACCGCCATCTGACCCGCTTGGGCGTTGGTATCGATGAAAGCCTGGATAATGGGAGAGCCAGCAGGCGTATTGGTGATAGTCGGGGTATTTGTAATCGTCGGTGAGTTGGTGGCCGTGGCCGTATTGGTGGAAGTGGAAGTGTTGGTCGCGGTATTGGTATTCGTGGGCGTAAAGGTGATAGTAGGAGTGTTGGTAATAGTAAGCGTATTTGTGCTCGTGGCTGTATTGCTGGGGGTGAATGAATAAGTCGAGGTGAAAGTATTCGTGGGTGTATAGGTAACAGTGGGCGTGAAAGTTTGGGTGGGAGTATTGGTTATGGTAGGCGTACTGGTCAGTGTGGAGGTATTTGTGTTGGTGAAGGTATTGGTCGGCGTTGAGGTATTGGTAGAGGTATTCGTGAAGGTGAAGGTACAAGTGTTGCCCGGATAACCGCAGGGGGTCGAGGTTGCGGTCGGAGGGACCGGAGTGGGAGCCGGGGCAGTGGGGCTACCGCTTCCTCCGCAGGCGTTGATGATGGTTCCGATCACGGCCAATAACAAAACAAACATAGCAGGTTTTAATTCGTAGTGACGCATTTTCCCTCCGTTAAATTCAAACAACTCACTTATAAAAAAGCTCTATCGCTCCGGACGAAACGACAGTCCACAATATCCACCAAAATCCCAAAACGATCCCCGTCTCAAGGCCAAAGGTTCGTGTCGTCAAAACTGATATTTTGGGTCAATGTCGTCGTCGGCGTTATCTGGCCAAGCTCAATATAAGGATCGCCAGACGCAGGAAGACCCGTCCCCGTCAGATCGTAAAAAGCCAGGATGTCATCCGAAGGATTACTGGGAATATGACAGCTGTATGTGGTGTTATTGCAGGTAATGGAGGTTTGATCGCCCGACCCATCAAGAGTGGTATAGCCTGGGTTGGCATAACAAAGGATCACGATCGGATGAGCGGTCGAGACCGTTCCTTTGCTTCCCAAATAAGTAACCCCTCCCGATATCCCCGGTATTTGGCCGACCGTGTCGTTGAACGAAAAATTTGTTCCCGTTAGGTTCCCATTAACAGCAAGCGACCCACTGTCGATATCAACAACCGCCCCTTGGGGTATCGTCGATAAATCTTGGCATGGTGGTGTGTTTGAAGTTGCTATATAAGCGCCGAATGTATAGGTAGTGGATAAGGGAACGTTCAAGGCGTAGTTACCATTATTAGATGTGGAGCTAACAATGGTAGTCGCTATCGCCTCACCGAAAAACCCACCCGACTGGATGGCAAAAACCACGAGCGGATGACCCGCCGCCGCGGTCGTTAAAGTTCCCGTGTAACTCACGTTTCCGCTAATGCTATAGGGTGCCGGAGTATTCGTGATGGTAGGTGTATTGGTGATGGTCAATGTATTCGTTATTGTGGGCGTGTAACTGGGTGTAAATGAATTGGTCGAGGTGAAAGTATTCGTGGGTGTATAGGTAACAGTGGGCGTGAAAGTTTGGGTGGGAGTATTGGTTATGGTAGGCGTGCTGGTCAGTGTGGAGGTATTTGTGTTAGTGAAGGTATTGGTCGAGGTATTCGTGAAGGTACAGGTACAAGTGTTGCCCGGATAACCGCAAGGGGTAGATGTTGCGGTCGGAGGCACTGGAGTTGGGGTGGGGGCTGGAGCGGTGGGACTGCCGCCTCCGCAGGAAATGTAAAAAACCGAAGTAAGAACCAACAGGATCGCGACGATAACCCGAGACATTAGTTTCATAGTTCACCCCGTCAATAAATATTAAAACACCCAACGACGGTGAAAAGTCTAAGGTTAAAGGTCCGACATCGATAGAACGTTATTGCTGTATTGCTTACCCTATTTTTTGAGCGGGATTATCACGCTTTTGGTTAAAAAAACTCAGCCCCTGACATGCGGCCAGGGGCTGAGTTTGCCATCAAAAAGTTCCTAGATCCGTCCAGCCGTTATCAGGGCCCAAATTTCTGGATCAGGTCGTTACCCATATCGGCGACGTAAATATCCCCGGTGGGCGAAACCACCACTCCCATCGGGTTATTGAATGTCCCGGCGCCGGCCCCAGCCGAACCCCACTTGGTCAAGAAATAACCATCCGGGTTGAATTCCTGGATGCGGGAATTGCTGGAATCAGCGACATAAATATTCCCGGAGCTGTCCACGGAAATCCCATATGGATTGCTGAACTTTCCAACCCCCGAACCTGTGCCGCCCCATTGGATGATGAAATTACCGGAAGCGTCGAACTTTTGCACAATTTGGTTGAAGGTATCCGCAACGTAGACATGGCCGTTCGAATCAGCGGCCACCCCATAGGGATAGTTGAACTTCCCATTCCCGCTGCCAGACCCGCCCCAGGAGGTCACGAAACCGCCCGATGAATTGAATTTCTGGATCTGATTGTTGTAGACATCCGCCACATAGACGTTGCCTACGTTATCCGCCGCCACTCCGACCGGATTGTTGAAGCTGTTGCTGATCTGGCTGAGGAAAAGTCCATTGCTATTGAACTTATCCACCACATTCTTGCCCGTGTCGCAGACATAGACATTGCCGGACCCATCCACGGCGATACCCTCCGGAGAGGTCATGGTAACGCTGGTCCCACCAGTCCCATAAAACCCATCCCATTGACAGATCGGGTTATTCGTGGGATCTATCTTTTGAATGACCGTCATTCCCATATCGGCCACATAGATATTGCCGGTGGAATCCGCCGCGATGGCTCGGGGCGTCTTCATGGTGATGTCATTCCAGGCGTTTAAGTAATTCTTGTTCTTGTCGAACTTCATGATGCCATCGATCAACGGGCACGAATTCCCATCCCCAACGTAAATGTTCGAGGACTGATCGACCGCCACATACGTCATCCAACCATTGGGATCAAGGTTCCATGTACCCTGATAAGTCAAAGAAAGATTGTATTGTCCAACATAATTATTGTAATTGCCGCCGCAATACAGATTGCCTTGAGGGTCAATGACCATATTGCCACCGGGGGTGAAACCTGGCGTATTCACGACGGAGGTTATATAACCGCCCGTGGAAGTGAATTTTTGGATGCGGTTGTAACCTGCATCGGCGACATAGACATTCCCCGTCGAGTCGACGGCGATCCCAGCCGGGGACTCAAATTGCGATGGCCCGGTCCCTTGGATACCGCCCCATTGAAAGAGGAAATTACCTTGGTAATCGAACGCTTGTACCCGATAGTTATAGAAATCCGTCACATAGACCGTGACTGAACTTCCTGAACCGATAACGGCGATCCCAGTCCCGTTGGTTGACAAATTGAAGTTCCCCGGACCTGTGCCGTAAGATCCAAACACCATCACGTGATTCCCGTTGGAATCAAAAACCTGGACGCGATTATTTCCGGTATCGACGATATAGAGATTACCCGAGCCATCGAACACCCCGTCCCTCGGGCCATTGAACTGCATGGCTCCATTTCCCGCGCTTCCCCACTTGGTCACAAAATTACCGTTTGAATCCAGTTTCACGACCTGGTCATTCTGGCCTTGGATTATGTAGATATTCCCTGACGCGTCGACCACCGGGAAATCATAGATGTCGTAATAAACCCCGTTCGTTCTCATTAAAAACTTCGGGCCTCCGCCACAATAGGACGATCCGTTATTGGTCCATTGCGAGTTGTAGGTCAAAGGCGTGATCGTCGGCGGAGCGGTGTCGGTGATGGTCGCCGTATTGGTCGAGGTCATGGTGTTGGTGACCGTCGGGGTGTTGGTGATGGTCGGAGATGAAGTGGGCGTGGACGAGTTGGTCGGGGTATTGGAATTCGTTGGGGTATAGGTGGGCGTGGCGGTCGGCGGGAAAGTGATCACCACCCCATCGATATAAATGTTACCCGTCGCTCCCGCGGCGATGCCGGGCACCTGGACGCCGAAGTGGTTGATGTGGTGGGTATCCACAACACCGCCTGACCCCGAGGTCAGGACGGTCATTTTGGTCCACTGCCCGCCGGTCGTGTTGGTCCATTGGGCTTCCCAGGGGTAAGTGGGCGACGAGCCTCCGACCGCCGTGACGCTTTGGTTGAAAACGGCGGCGCCCGTGTTGCCCAAGCTGGCGTCGCAATAGACATAAGCCTCGATAGTGGCGCCGTTGAAATCCTGCGCCGAATTGTAGTCAACTTCGACCTGTAACACGCCCGTGGTGGCGGCGGAATTGGTGACATTGATGGCCAAAGAACCGGTGCTTCCGATGGCCGAGTCATATTGGGTATTGGAGATTCCAAAACTGTTGACGTTCACCGTCGTCCCGCCATAAGTGTCCGAATGCCAGCAATCCACGCTGGACGCGAAAGTGTAGGTGGTCTGGATACTGGCCGGATAGCAGAATGTGGCCGTGTTGGTGGGCGTGGAAGAGACCGTGGGGGTGAAAGAACCAGCGGGCGTCGAGGTCTTTGTGAAACTCGAGGTAAAGGTATTGGTGATGGTGGGGCTGTTGGTCGATGTGGCCGTATTGCTTGGGGTGAAGGAATTGGTGCTCGTTCGCGTATTAGTGACGGTCGGCGTGAAGGTCATCGTGGGCGTGCCGGTCGGTGTGAAGGAGTTCGTCCAGGTGTTGGTGAAGGTTTGGGTGGAGGTGTAAGTAAAGGTACAGGTGTTACCTGGAAAACCGCATGGGGTGTTGGTTGGAACGACCGGGACCGGGGTGGGCGTGGGGGCTGGCGCTGTGGGACTGTTCCCCCCGCAGGAAATGTAGAAAACAGCCGTAAGGATCAACAGGACCGCGACGATGCCTTGAGACTTTAATTTCATAGTTCACCCCGATAAAAATATTGAAAACCCCCAACGATGGTGAAAAGTCTAAGGTTAAAGGTCAGGCACCAATAGAACGTTATTGCTATGGGATCATTTATTTCGGAGAGAAAACGGGCAAGCGCTTTTTCCATTAGGAAAACCGAGGACCATTGGTCTATCTACAAAATATTTAACATTGAATTAATAGGATCGATCACGGCAATAGGCTTGATTTTTACTTTTTATAAAACGAAACATCCATCAACTAATAATTAAGAGTACAAACAAAGTTCGGAGTGCTATAGATCAAGTTATCCACCGTGAGCGAGTTTTGAATGGTCTCCGGCTCAGAGGAGCATAATCCTATATCCGTCCATTGGATCGTAAATGCCGTGCTTTGAGGTTGCCCCGTGGCTCGGTAAAAATCCCCGTAGCCGTTGCTGGTCCAGGCTGGAACGGACGCGCCGCCGGTCCCAAACCCTGTCAAGGTCCCAACTGGCCCTGAGACCATCCCATTGAAGGTGATATTGTAAATATCGATGGTCCCATTCGTCGAACATCCCGGCGTCGTACCCGTCAATGTCTGGGTAACTGAAGTAATGGTCATGGCGCCCACATCCACCGTGACCGCGGCGCAATTGTATTTGCCCACTAGGTCCACGGCGCAAACGTTGAAAACATACTCTCCACCATTGACTCCCGAACTGCCAGTTGAAGGCGTGCCGACCAATTGGCCTTCTTGTAACCCGCTTTGGAATAGGGTATTCACGACCGTTCCTAACGGCGGCGCTCCATCCGCCATCGAACCTAACTGATACGAATATGGGGCCGTACCTCCCGCCGCCATGGCGAGCAGCAAGGAAACAGGCGCTCCCTCCACCACCCCGCCAGGAGTACCGGCACCGATCACGGTGATGCCGGAGTCATAGACCCATTTTTGGGTGGGGATCATGGTGGCGGTGGCCGTCGGAACGGCTGTTTTGGTGGAAGTGCGTGTGAAGGTCGCGGTATAAACCGGGGACAAAGTTCCAGTTGATGTGTTCGTGGGCGTGTTGGTGATGGTGGGTGAGAAGGTATTGGTAAAGGTGTTCGTATTTGTAGGGGTGTAAGTGATCGTGACCGTATCGGTGGGCGTGGGAGTTGACGTGAATGTGCAGGTATTGCCTGGATAACCACAGGCGGTGAAAGTGGCGGTGGGAGGGGCCGGAGTCGGTGTAGCCGCCGGAGCGGTGGGGCCTTTGCCGCTACAGGACATGAAGAGAACAGCCGGAAGCGCGAACAGAATGGTGATGACCACTTGATGCGTGAATTTCATCGTTCACCCCGTTGAACGTAGTGAAAATCAATTAACAAGGGAAAGTCTAATGTTAATGGACCGGCATCAATAGAACGTTATTGCTGTGTCCATTTCCGTGATATTTAATTGATTATTTCCCGACCAACTCAACAAGCAATTGGATGATCTGGATAACACGATGGCGGGGTTCCAAAAAAAGAAATAATTGGTCGTTAGCTCCGGTTGTAAAAAAAGCGGACCCCTCGGGTCCGCTTTATTTATTTTCAGCCAACGATATAGGCAATATCCCGGCACCATCCGGCTTATATCCTAGTCCCCATGGTTTTCCCAGCCAATATCGATAAAATACCATTCGTTCCTAAGGAGACCTTTGATATGGTTGAGATCGTCGTATCCGATAAGGAAGAGATCGACTTTAAGTACAATTTAAAGATCTATTTCAACTTCCTGTCCAAATATAAATGGGCCGCCCTAGTTCTGGTGGGCCTGGCCTTTCTTTTGAGCGGCCTGGACCTGGTCCAGAATTACGCCTTCAAGCTCATCATCGATAACGCGACCCAATTCATGGGCCACCTCATGGCGCCCGAGCCCTTCCATCACTTTTTATTAATTGTCTTCGCCCTGCTCCTGGGGGTGACCGCCGCGAGGGTTTCAGGCCGGTGGTTCTACCTGCGCAACATCAACCTGCTGGAAGCGGACCTTATCAGCGACATCAAGCGTTTCTATTTCAACCACCTTCTGACGCTGTCCCACGGTTTCCACACCACCCACAAGACCGGCTCCCTGATCTCCCGGCTTTCCCGGGGGTCCGGCGCGGTAGAAACCATGACAGACACGATCATCTTCCAGTACGTTCCCCTGCTATTCCAACTGGGTCTGGCCGGGGCCTCCATCGTTTACTTCACCCTGCCCGTCGGGCTGGTCGTCTTCGCCACCACCGCCGCCTATATCGGCTATTCCTTCGTCATGAACGAAAGGCAAAGGCGGGTCAACGCCCTTTACAACAACATGTCCGACCTGGAGAAGGGCAACATCAGCGATGTGTTCACCAACATCGAGTCCATCAAGTATTTCGCCAAGGAAAAGGATGTACAGGACCGCTACGCTTCCCTGAGCGAAAAGACCCAGGAACTTCAGCTTGATTTTTGGAACAGCTACAAGTTGATGGAATCAGGCCAGCTGTTCATCCTTGGGCTGGGGACCTTCTTCCTGATCCTTTTTTCCCTCCGGGACCTGACCGCGGGCCGCATCGGCACAGGCACTTTCGTCTTCATCTTCACCACCTTCGGAAGCCTAATGGGCCCCCTGTCCGGGTTCGTTTTTGGTATCCGCAACATGTACCGGGCCCTGGCGGATTTCGAGGACCTTTTCCAATACGGCAAGGTCGAGAACGACATCAAGGACAAGCCGGGAGCCTTGCCCCTCGTGGTGGAAAAAGGTTCCATCGAGTTCAAGAACGTGGTTTTCCAATACAAGAAAAGACCCATCCTCAACGGTTTCTCATTGAAGGTGCCGGCCCACCGAAAAGTGGCGGTCGTGGGCCCCTCCGGCGCTGGCAAGACCACCCTCATCCGATTGCTCTTTCGCCTTTACGATTTGGAGGGGGGCAATATCACGGTGGATGGCGTCGATATCGCGGATGTTACCCAGGGGTCCCTTCGCGATAGCCTGAGCATGGTTCCCCAGGAGTGCATCCTGTTCGACGACACCCTTTACAGCAACATCGCCTTTTCCAATCCCACCGCCTCCCGGGAAGCAGTCTTCAAGGCCATACGGTTCGCCCAGTTGGAGAAATTCATCGCCGGACTGCCCCTGAAAGAAAACACCATCGTGGGGGAAAGGGGGGTGAAGCTGTCCGGGGGAGAAAAACAGCGTGTTTCCATCGCGCGGGCCCTGCTCGCCGACAAGCGCATCTTGATCCTGGACGAGGCCACTTCGTCTTTGGATTCCGAGACCGAGCATGAGATCCAGAAGGGGTTGAAGGACCTGATGAAAGGCCGGACCTCCATCCTTATCGCCCACCGGCTTTCTACCATCATGAGCGCCGACATCATCGTGGTATTGGACAAGGGGAAGGTGGTCCAGCAGGGCAGCCACGCCGAATTGATCAAAAAACCGGGGCTTTACAAGAAGTTATGGAACCTTCAAAAAGGCGGTTATATCGAGTGATGCTGGGAACTTTTTTATGCTCAATCCTGTAACAACCGCAAAAACATTTTTTTACTTAATGAGAGTATACGCAGCCTCTTGTCCGTCGATCCATCCATAGCAAAGGGCTTGATCCAGGGCTTCCGAATAGTTAATCGAGGGGATTTGAGAATCTTTCTTGAAAATTTTCAGCTAAACACCTTTGGATAAGGCGTGTTCTTGTCCAGCCACATTTCCCATTCATGGGACGATTTAAAAGAAACGATTTTTAAGCCCCTGACCATTTTAGCGTTCCTTTAATTAACCACGAGGAACCCCAGCACGAGCATCCCAATTCATCTCAATTCAGGTAATGGTAACCCGATCCTTGGTTCACTGATTTTTTGTTAGTCTAAAATTTTCCTCATTTGCCAGCAATCCTCAGCGATCCCTTTAAGCTCTTCCGCGTCCCACTCATATAATTCCCAGCCCGTTTTTTTATAGAATCCCAGGGCCTCAGGCGCGGCATTCACATACAAAGTCTTGATCCCTAAGTTCCGGGCAAATTCTTCCACCAAAGAAGATAAGTGACGTCCGTGACCGTTCCTTTGGATATCACTGGATATAGCAACCAGTCGGACAATGCCATAGCCGTTTTTAAGATCATCTAAGCGGGTAGTACCGATCGGGGTGTTATTCAGCAACAATAGAAGCGGGTGATGATTTGGCAGAGTTTCATCCACATGCTTGTCATCGTAGCCTTGCTTACCACGATTTTCCCACAACACTTTCCGACGAATATCGTGATAGGCCTTCCAATGGCTCGATGAGGTAACTTTTATAAGTTCATAACTTTTTTGCACTTCGATCCTAACGAATCGTTGATTCAGTTTGGCCATCCGGGTCCTGGCCCAGTGTTCACCTCGGATTTCAAGCTAAAGATTATTTTTCCTTACTGGTCCCTTGCTCCAAAGACTTCGTCACCATGCAGCAGAGCTTCACACACTACATGACACTGCGGTACAGGGCCAGCCGTCGCGGACGACCCATTGGTCTTATTTTAAATCTAAAACTTTATATAGAGTCGTCCAATCAGGCGGCGTTTCATGTGGCCCCATCAACAAATCCACATTTTTATTTCACCTCGGTCACTTTGACCACCGCTTCGGACCCATCCGAGTTGTGGTAGGTCTCAACGATCAAGCCCACCTTCTTACGGGATATCAGTTTTTTCGGATAGTTCAAGTCGCTCCGGGTCGTCAGAAGGCCCTGAACCAAAAAGTCATCCGAAAAATCGTCGAACTTCAATAGCTTCGGAGGTTGGGAACGTTCAAAAGTCATGTACATCTTCTCGTCTTTGAGCTCTTGTTGTTTTTCGGGAGTCAAATATTTCTGATAAAAGACTTTGCAGTATTCCTCGCTCAACTTCCTATCGAAGTAATACTGCCAATCCTCATATTCGTTATGGTAGGATTTCTCGAAGAACGTCTTGGCCAGTTCGGCGTCGTCTTCCCCGTCGTTTTTCATCCGGTCATTCAATTCTTCGGGCACTTCTGGTGATCGCCTATTACTTAGGGATTGCAGAGAAAGTCCATCATTTGCTGATTTAGCTGGGCTCGAGGGCTTGTTCAAAGATGGATTTGCTTGGGTGACAGCGGTACCAATTTCTGATTTGGAAATTGGCACACTCAAATCATGTGTCTCGGTTTGTGACCTCGACACAGAGGCGCCCCCTCCGGTATCAGCCTTTGCCGATACGGTCGACATTAGGCTCTTAAAGCGAGCGGTCAAGTCCCCTGGGTGGAATATCCGGTCGTAAACCGCCCAAAGCAAGGCCAGGACAATGACGCAGAACCAAACAAAGCGCATAAAACCTTCAAAGGGCTTGGCCAGATCATGGATGGCCCCTCTGAATGGCGTCCAGAAGAGAGCCTTCAATACCGCCCCAACGGTCTTTAGGACCCAATGAATCCCGGCCAATATGGTCTTCACAAGGAGTTGCTGGCCATTGTTCATCTGGGGGAGCCCATGGCCCTGAGCCGTCGATTGTTTGGGGTGTTGAGCATGGCTCGCAAGCGGGGTAGGCAAGGCGTTAGCTGTCGCCCCTTCTCCTTCCAGGGCCCCATCCTTGGGCGGAGTTGGAAGGACCAACCTCTTAGGCCTTTTAGCCTTTATGGTCGGCTCAAACTGGGTCGGGTCACCCCCCGCTTGGATATGGACTACCAGCTCTTTTACCTGAGGTTCGTTCATCCGTTTCTCCAGGACGACCGGCAGGGCCTTTTCGATGACCGAAGCGTCCCCCAAGTCGGTCAAACGGTAGATGGGAGCCTCATTAATTTGCCACGCACTATCTTTTCGGTTGAGAGTCTCAACTATAAGAGTGCGTGAAGCTGAGTTTAGTAGCTTTGTTATCCGTATAGCCCGGCTAACCGTTCTCTCATCCACCTCAAAAAGGGCCGCAACCTCTTTTTGTTCCATTTCAGGGGGGCCTTTAACCAACCCTTCCATTGCCAAATAGGTCTCGAACCAGGTCGGTTGGAACCCGATATTGTCCTGGATGGCCTCTTTAAGGGCTTCTTGGGGGGTGATGGGTCTCACCAAGGTGTCTATCTCTTTCAGCCCGTTCTTGAGTGCCGCCCGATAGCGGATCTCCCCTCCCACGATCTCGTACCGGATGTCCTTGTCCTGCTCCTGGGTCAATTCCTCGGGGGTCAGGGGCCTGACCTTGATGGGGGTCGCCAGGCCGGTAGCGGACATGCTGGCCGCCCGGGCCTCGACCATGTCTTCCCGGATGATCCGGCGGGGGTTGCGGGGATTGGGACGGATCTGTTTGAGGGATATACGTACTAATTCCGCGACTGACATAGGGGTGCCTCCAATATCTTAAGTTTGGATGCCCCCCTGCCCGCCATATTTAGACGGTATCCTTGGGGAGAATTAATAAATTATGCAAACGTTTTTAGGCAATGGGAAAATGGATTGAATTTGGGAAAACAGATTAACCCGACATTTTGACCGTTAAAAAGTAGCAGGGGTTATCTGAGAACAATGACCTTGCGGACCAGGCGGCCCGAAGGCTGTTCAATGAGGATGAAATAAACCGCGTTACCCACGACCGCTCCGCCCGTGTTGCGTCCATCCCATGAAAAACGATAGTTCCCCGGGCTCATTTGCTGATCCACCAGCTTCTCGACCTCTTCCCCAGCGATGTTGAAAATGACGATCTTCACTTCCCCGGCCGTGTCCACCCTCACATCCATGCCCAGGGGAGCGGTGTTGGGGTTGAAGTAGTTGCTGTCCAGGTAAAGAGCGGCGTTAGGCGTAGGGCTTTGGGTAGGAGAACTGGTTGTCGTAGACGTGTCCGTGATGGTCGGAGTACTGGTAATGGTATATGTGAAAGTCGGCGTCAGGGTGTTGGTGAAGGTCGGGGTCCAGGTCTGGGTATAGGTGGAAGTAGAGGTGAGGGTGTTAGTGCGGGTAGCGGTGTTTGTTGGAGTAGCCGTGGGGGTGTTGGTCATGGTGTAGGTCCGGGTATTGGTCAACGTATAGGTCGCGGTAGTGGTGTAGCTATTCGTGGGCGTCAAGGAAGCGGTCAAGGTGGCCGTCGAGGACGCCGTATAAGTGAGTGTCGCGCTATTCGTCGGGGTGCTGGTGAAGGTCAGGGTTGTGGTATCCGTCGGAGTTTTAGTGGGGGTCGCGGTCGCGGTATTCGTGGATGTGGATGTAGCGGTCTGAGTCGCCGTGGAAGTCCCCGTATTCGTCGCGGAGTTGGTCGGGGTAGTCGTCGCGGTGTTGGTGGCGGTATTAGTGGATGTTTTCGTCACGGTGTTAGTCGCTGTGTTTGTGGCGGTAGGCGTCGCCGTATTAGTTGCCGAATTCGTCGCGGAATTAGTGGCAGTGTTGGTAGCGGTATCGACCAAGGTGTTGGTCGGTGTACCGGAAGCTGTATAAGTCGCGGTATTTGTAGCTGTATTCGTAGCTGTATTAGTCGCGCTATTCGTGGCTGTGTTGGTTGCCGTTGAGGTATTCGTGGCTGTATTCGTAGCGGAATTGGTCACTGTATTAGTGGCTGTGTTGGTAGACGTATTCGTAGCCGTATTTGTTGCTGTGTTAGTAGCGGTATTGGTCGCGGTATTTGTAGCCGTATTCGTAGCTGAATTAGTGGCTGTGTTGGTAGACGTATTCGTAGCCGTATTTGTTGCTGTGTTAGTAGCGGTATTGGTCGCGGTATTTGTAGCCGTATTCGTAGCTGAATTAGTGGCGGTATTAGTCGCGCTATTTGTGGCTGTGTTGGTTGCAGTTGGGGTATTCGTGGCAGTATTCGTAGCGGTATCGGTCGTGGTGTTAGTCGCCGTATTCGTTGCCGAATAAGTGGCCGTATTTGTGGCGGTGTTAGTCGCGGTATTGGTCGCTGTATTAGTAGCTGTGGTGGTAGCCGAATTCGTAGCCGTATTTGTTGCTGTGTTAGTGGCGGTATTAGTGGCTGAATTCGTAGCAGTATTCGTCGCCGTATTGGTCGCAGTGTTCGTGGCCGTATTAGTTGCCGTGTTGGAGGCGGTGGTGGTTCCCGTATTGGTCGCGGTATTAGTGGCCGTGTTGGTGTCAGTTGAGGTATTCGTGGCTGTATTCGTAGCGGTGTTAGTGGCTGTATTCGTCGCCGTATTAGTGGCGGTGTTAGTTGCAGTATAGGTGGCAGTATTCGTAGCGGTATTGGTGGCCGTATTTGTGGCGGTGTTGGTGGCTGAAAGGGTGGCAGTGTTAGTAGCGGAGTTCGTAGCTGTATTTGTGACAGTGTTTGTGGCCGTATTCGTAGCTGTGTTAGTCGCGGTATTCGTGGCGGTATTGGTCGTGGTCAGTGTCGCTGTCAAAGTAGGGGTCAACGTCGCGGTATTGGTAGCAGTGTTGGTGGTGGTGTTCGTGGGCTGGGGAGTTGCGGTTGAGGCTAAAGCGTTATAAGAAAAACGGAACGGGATGTCCGCCACACTGCTGACAAAGGTTCCCCAAGTGCTTCCACTGTTGTTCGAGTATTGAGCGTAAGAGCTGGCCCCGTCGTATTTGACGTTTTGGTAAGGCGACCCGGTTGGTCCGCCATCGGAATTGTAATTAATCACATATTGATTGGAAATGTTGGGGGAACTGGGAGAGCTGAATATAAGCATGTAAGTATCCGTGCTCAAAAGGGTGTAAGTGCCTGGCAAAAGCACATCCATCCACGAAAAACTGCTCGGAGCGGTCGAGGACGTGGCGAAAAGGAACTGACAGATCGTGACCGACTGGGTCGTGTCGTAGAGGGCGCAGTAAAGGTTGCCAGGACTGCCATTCTTTTCTAAATAAGTTCCCACCTTGTTGACGGTGGTAGTGGCCGCGGGGGGGGCTATAACTTCCGACACTTGGTCGAGACTGTAAACGGATCCTAAAGCTGGGTCATTGTAAGTATTTCCGAAATAAGTCGAAGAGGTATACCCCACGATGAAAACAGGGAGGTCGGTAGGTTCCAACGTCCAGGTCCCTGTGGAAGCCAGGACGTTGAAATTAGGATCGACGACCTGGTTGAAGGGTACGACATTCGTTTGATTAGCGGTGGTTCCATAAGCCAGCGATATCTCGTTCGAGCCGTTGAGAGTGCCACTGGAATAGGTAAGCACCAGGTGATAGATCACACCCCCGGCCACACCCAGCGGAGGAAGTGAAAAAGAGTTCCAACCCGTGACAAACGCGCTAGTCGTACTCGTCAGATAAGTTCCGGTGGGTTGGCCTGCTCCATTATCGGCTTGGATCCCGATCTGGTAGACGGGCGAGGTTCCGAGCACGGACGTGCAATCGAGCCATGCCGAGTTGATGGTGTTGCTGGAAGGTTGGGTAAAACGGAAGTCAAATTGCAAGTTGGTCGCGTTCAATACAGCTTGTTGTTCCGTTCCGAGGGCGGTTTGGTTACCAAAATACGAGATGGTGGGAGTCGCTGTGGGCGTGAAGGTGGGTGAATTGGTCGGTGTGAGGGTCACGTTATAAGGCGTCACCGGGCAATATCCCGCGTAGATCGAGTCCTGATCGGTCCCATAACCGGCCGGGGTGAATGTTCCCGGAAAGGTCCCCAAAGACGCGCATCCGAAACAGTAAGCCTCGGAATTCGCCGGGCCAGTCGTGAAAGAAGTATAGATATGTCCTTGGGTTGTTTCCTGATAAACCAGCCAGTAGTTACCAATACTTAATACAGTCGGAGGCAAGGCGATGGTGTTCCAACCATTGAACGCCTGCTGGATCGCCGTCTGAGCGACCAAGGTGCCGGGTGTACCAGAATTATCGTTGTAAATGGCCATCTGTATTTGGGTGGAAGGATCCAGAGTTGGGAAGAAAACGGACATCGAGGTGATGGTGGCCGCTTCGCTCAAGGCGTACTTACTGCCCCGCAATTGGCCCGAGCCAATAGTGGTATAAGGATTGGTTGTAATGGGGTTCCCGAATGTGCCGAAAGCGGGCGCGCAGGGCGGTGTATCCGTGGCGTTAGGCGTGAAGGTATTCTGCGGGGTCCAGGTATTGGTGGGTGTGGCCGTGATAGTGGGAGTAAAAGTGATGGTGGGCGTGTTAGTAATGCTCGGTGTATTTGTAATGGTCGAAGTCGGGTCTGTATCCAATGATAAACGGAAGGAAAGATCCTGAGTCTGGTCAGGGGTCCAAGTCGATCCTCCATTGGTGGAATTGACCGCGTAAGAATTGGTCCCATCATAGCTCAAACCCTCTAAATAGGCCGTGGGACCGGGAATGTCATCTCCCAGCACTTCATAGAAATTCGACACGGTGGATGACGGCGAATTGACGGAGATCTGGAACTGATGCCCGCTCATAAGGACGATAGGGTTCGATAAATTCGCCTCGATCCAGGCGGGAGAACTTTGAACCGGTACCGCGGCCGCCAAAGCCAAGGTCCCGGTATCTAGGGTGACACCCAGGGTCAGGTCCTGGAGCATATAATAAAGTTTATCCGCCGGGTTCCCCGATTTCGCCAGGAAGAACCCAAAACGGTTCACCTGTTCATTGGAACCCGTATTCCTGAAGACTTCCCCATAGCAGTTGGTCCCATAGACCCAATTGATGTTCCCGTTGTAATACGGATTCCCATAGGTGGAGGAATCCGTGTAATCCAGCGAGAAGAGAACGGACCCTATGCCCGTCGCCCAAGAACTGACGTAATACTGATATAGGAATTGAGAATCGGTCGATTGATCAAAGGGGACAATGGTTTGGTTCGGATTGGAGCCAGGATCAAGGGTTATATAATCCGAAGCGTCGATCCCGCTCACCCCGGCCACGACAATATGATAAGGAGTCGATGCCAAAAGAGAGACCGATCCCAAACTAATGGTGTTCCACCCCGAGACAAAAGCCATGGTGACCGGCGTTCCCAGGATGGTGCCGCTAGGATTACCCGCGCTATCGGTTTGAATGCTGACTTGATACATCGAGGTAGTCCCATAGTTCGTGACGTAAAGATGGACCGCGCTGGCCGTCTTGGCGGTCTTTTGGGTGAACCGATAAGCCGACTTATACGTCGCGGTCGAAAGGGAAAAAAGACCACCCCCGCCAGTGGCATAATAAAGATTCCCGATATATCCCCCGAAATTAACAGGTGTATTGGTAATCGTTGGCGTCAGCGTAGGACTGAGCGTATTGGTAAAAGTGGGCGTGATGGTTGGAGTAAAGGTATAGGTATAAGGGCAATTGCCGTTGTACTGGTATTTAATGGTCATGAAATCGTTGTTGGCCCCGTTGGAGGACTGGCCTGTCACGATGACGTCGCTTCCCGTCGCCCCTCCCACCGCCACCGCGTTGGACTGGTCCACCCCCAAGCCCCGGGTAAAGGTCTGGTCCCATAGGATCGTGCCGTTCGGAGCGTATTTGACCGTGTGGTATTTGCCAGAAGAATCCTGCAAGACGCTGTAAATATAGCCCTGGGAGTCCACGGCCACGCTGTTGCCGACTGTCGTCATAGCGCCGTTGTAGGTGACGTTCAAGGAGACCCCGCCAGCCGATGTCTCATACTTCAAGAGGCGGCCCACGTTATGGGTGCCGTTGTTGGAATAGCCGTTGGCCCAAACATAGGCGCCGGTAGGGTCCATCGCCACGCTAAAGATATCATCCGTATTCCCGCTGTTATAGGTCATGTTCCAGGCGATGGTCGTCGTACCCGCGCTGTATTTGATCATCCGGTCATGGTTGACGCCCGTTACGTCCGATTCCCCGCCCACATACACGTTTCCTGATGGGTCGACCGCGACGCCGAAACCCTGGTCGTGATTCCCTCCCGAATCATATTTGGCCGGCCAGGTCGTTTGCAGATTCCCATTCATGTCGTATTTCATGGTCATGACGTCCCAATTGGTCGTGGTATAGGACCGGCCCGTTACATAGACGTATGTGTTCGTGGGGTCCACCGCGACGGCCAGGGCGTCGTTGTCGTGGTTGCCGCCTGTTCCGTCATAATATTGAGCCCATTGGGAAACACCCGCCGAATTGAGTTTCAGGGTCATGAAATAACGGCCCGTGGTGTATTGCTTGGAACCCACAGCGAAAACGTCGCCGGAAGAGTCGAGCGCCAGCCCGGCCAAAGTGGCGGTCGTCGTGGGATAACAGGCGGTGTTCCAAACGACGTTACCGTTGATGTCGTATTTGATGACCTGGACCTGGGTGTGGGTCCCATTAGGAGTGGTGCCTCCCACATAAACGTTGCCGGAAGAATCCACCGCGACCGCGGAGGCCGTGTCAGCTCCGCCGCTGTCATAAAGCATGGGCTGGGTACAAGGGGTGCCATTGGGGATGGGCGTCAAGGTGGGGGTGGGGGTCGGCTGGTAATAGATCAAGGCCCGGTTGTTGCCGTTATCCGTCATGAACAAGTTGTAATTGTAATAATAAATACCCAGCGGCAGATCTTCTGTATTGGCCCCGGTACAGCCTCCCTGGTTATAAAGACCGGTTGTCATGTTGGGTTGGCCCAGAACGACGCTGGCGGGGGCGTTGTTGGTCACCGGGATACCGTAATACTCCAGTGTCCGCCCGTTTCCGTCGTCGGTCACATAAAGGTTGAACCCGTCCGTACAGATGCGGGCCGGGAAAGAAAGGGTATTGGCGGTGGGATTGGCCAGTCCCTGGTTAGAGCTGATGGCGGAAGTAGTGGATTGGCCGACGATCACGTTTGCGGACGTGTTACTAGTAGTGGGCATGCTGTTGTAGATCAAGACCCTGTGGTTGAAGGTATCCGCGATATAGAATCTGGTCCCGTCCCCATAAACGCCATAGGGCCCATAAAGGGTGTTCAACCCCGGCGTCCCGCCCTGGTTGGTGACCGAACCGCTCATGGTGGTCTGTCCTTCCACGATGGCGGCGCCTTGACCGTAAGTGGCCGGGAACGTTGTCCAAATCAGCACACGGTTGTTTCCCTCATCCGCCACGGCGACCGTGGTGCCGTTGCTCCAGACGTTCCTGGGACTGCTCATGCCGCTGGCGCCGGCCGCCGTGACCGAGCTGCCGAACCCCGTCTGGCCCAACACCAGGGTGGCGTTGGTCCCGCTCACGGTTGGGATCGTATTGTAGATCAGGACCCGGTTATTGCCCGTGTCGGCCACCAACAAGTGGGTCCCATCGCTATAAACCCCGTTCGGATAATTCATCTGGTTGGAGGCGCTCCCCGTCACCGCCGAGTTCATGGAGGATTGGCCCACGACCACATTGGCCGCGGCGTTGTTACTGGTCGGGATGCCGTTATAAATCAACACCCGGCTATTCCCCACATCGGCGACATACAAGTTGTTCCCATCGAACATGATGTCCCCTCCGCCCGAGAGAGTATTGGCCGTGATGCCGCTTCCCTGGTTCGCGAAACCAAAGGTGTACACGGTCTGGCCCATGACCCCGTTATTAGCGGCGGACCCGTTGGTGGCGGGGACAGGGTCGTAATTCAGGATCCGGTTATTCTCATCGTCCGCGATCAGGAGGGTCGTGCCGTTGCTGTAAACACCGTAAGGCCCCCATTCGCTGGAGGCGCTGAGGCTTCCTCCCTGGTTGGCGCTTCCAACGGTAAAACTCGACTGGCCCAGGACCACATTTGCGGGGGCGTTGCTGCTGACCGGCATGCTGTTGTAAAGGAGGGTACGGTTATTGCCCGAATCGGCGATATAGAGTTTGGTGCCGTCACAAGCGACCCCAGAAGGAAAATCAAGCCCGATAGTGGACGGGACGCCCAATCCCGAGTTGACCACCGTGAGCGCGGCGCCGAAACCCGTCTGGCCGATAACGTAATTGGCGCTGGTGTTGCTCGCGGTCGGCATGGGGCTGAAAAGTAGAACCCGGTTACTACCCGAATCCGCCACTACCAGGGTGGTGCCGGCGAAGCAAACCCCTTCCGGTTCGTTCATTTGTTTGGCGGTTCCGGTACCGACCGTATTACTGGTCAAATTGGTCTGTCCCAGGGCATAGTTGGCCGGAGGATCGATGGCTGCCGGGGAGGCGCTGAAAAGCAGGACCCGGTTGTTCCCCGTATCTGCCACAACCACCGTGGCGCCCGCGAAACAAACGTCATCCGGCGAATTCATGCCAGTGGACGTGGCCGCCGTCACCGCGCTCGTGAAATTGGCTTGGCCCGCCACCCAGATGGCCGAGGCATCATTTGCCGTGGGGATAGGACTGTAAACGAGAAGGCGATTATTTCCCGAATCGGCGATCAGCAAGGTGGTCCCGTTACTGGCCACCCCCAACGGCCCGTTCAGGGTATAAGCCTGGGGCGTAGCCAACCCTTGGTTGGTGCAATCAGAGACAAAATCCGCCTGGCCGACGACCACACTCGCCTGTTGGTTGAACCCGCTGGGGATGCCGTTATAGATGAGAACGCGGTTATTTTCGTAATCCGCGACAAACAAATGGGTGCCGTCGTAATAGATATGCCCCAGACCATTGAGGGATGAATTGGTCGGGGGCGGGGCGTTCGGAAGGTTCCAGGTAAAAGCCTGCTGGCCGATGACCACATTGGCATTCTGGTCCGTGGTGAAAGCCATCAGGATCGCCGTCATGGACACGAACAGAAGGATCCCGATGAGGTAGGTTAATTTACGGGTCATTTCCCCGCCTTGGACACGGCCTCAGGAGCGGTCCGCCGATAAGGCTTCGCGTCTTTTTCGATCTTGGTGATCTTGGCCTGGACTTGCTTGGCCTTTTTGAATAACCGGATCTGGGCGTAGAACTGCTGGACCTGCCGAAGGACCATGAGACTGCCTTCAACCGCGTCCTTCGTATAGCGAGAGACGATAGAGGGCGCGGCCAACTGAACGGCCTTGTCCAATTCCATGAAACCCCCGCCGGGGTTAGAAGCGCGGAAATAGGCGAAACCCAGCTTCATATGTAGATCGGCGTTATCCTCTTCTGGGGCAATGAGTTCCTTGAGAACCTGGATCCCTTTGGCGTTCCAATCCTTGTGGGATTGGGACAGGCCCGCGGCGCCATCGCAATAGAGCATGGCTTGGTCCATATAGATCTGGCGTTTCAAACTTTCGTTGGGCGATCGGGAAAGGGCTTTGGCGTACTCCGCCTCGGCCCCATCGTAGTCCTTCAATAAATAGAGGTCATAACCCAGGTTGTTGTGGAATACGGGATTCTTGCCCTCAAGAAATACGGCTCTTTTAAAATTCTCCTTGGCTCCCAAAAGGTCCTGACGCCCGAAAGCCTCGGCTCCCTTTTGGTTGAAATGATTGGCCGCGGGACCGCAACCAGTCAGCCCAAAGGCTGTTAGCAGGAAGATCAAAACAGATCGCATCTGGCTCCCTTGGGACGGTAAGGTGTTGGGAAACATCGGGGTTGGTTCGAAAGCGGTGAAGAATTGATGTTGGACTCGGATTCCAGCCGCCGAACAAGAGTTGGCTAAATCGACATGGATATCTTGTGATATGGATAATTTCAAAAACTCTCCCCTTGAAACGAAGCCAAAATCAATGCGGTCTTCAAACCGCGCTTCAAAAAGAACCAAAAGGTATAAGCGTGGAAAGATAATGATTTACGCAATTTTATCGGTAAAACAGTTAACCCGCAACTTTATCGGAGAAATATTTAAGCCGATTTTAAATGAAAATAGCGGGTTTTTGAAAAAATGGCATGAAATGCGAGGTCACTTCGTGAACAAGACTATCATTTCAATACGACGACTTTTCGGACCAAATGTACGGATGGCTGTTGGATAAGGATAAAATAGACTGCGTTGCCCGCCATGTCCCCCATGGTATTGCGGCCATCCCAAAAGGCTCGGTAGTTCCCCGTCCCTTTGTATTCATCCATCACCTTTCTTACTTCTTCCCCGGCGATGTTATAGACAATCACTTTCACCTCTCCCGGCGTATCCACCCTTATGTCCATTCCCAATGGGGAAATTTCCGGGTTGAAATAATTATGGTCCAGGTACAAGGCCGCGTTGGGCGTCGGGGTCGTGGTGGGCGTGCTTGTTTCCGTGTGGGTGAAGGTAATGGTCGGCGTATAGGTGATGGTGGGACTGTTGGTCGGGGTCCAGGTATCGGTCACAGTGAAGGTCAAGGTTGGCGTGAATGTGCAGGTGTGGGTGAGGGTATTGGTGGGGGTAAAGCTATTCGTGGGTGTAAAAGTCGGGGTCCTGGTCATGGTCGATGTTCCCGTATTGGTCGGAGTGAAACTGTTGGTAAAGGTAGGGCTGTTGGTAGGGGTCCAAGACGCAGTCCGGGTCGCGGTGTAGGTGGGGGTATTGGACGGGGTTCTACTTGCGGTAAGAGTGGCGGTATCCGTGGCGGTTCTTGTCGTGGTTTGAGTGGCCGTGGAGGTAGCCGTACTGGTCGCTGTTTTAGTTGCCGTGTTGGTGACCGTATCCGTCGGAGTGCGAGTGGGCGTGGAGGTCATGGTATTGGTAGTAGTTCTTGTCGCGGTACGGGTAAAGGTATCCGTGGCTGTCTGGGTGGGGGTTGAAGTGCAGGTATTTGTCCCGGTGTTCGTCGCGGATTGGGTCGGGGTTTGAGTGGCTGTCGTAGTCCCGGTATCGGTAGGGGAATTCGTGGCCGTCGGAGTCGCCGTGTCGGTAGTGGTGTTGGTCGGAGTGCGGGTCGCCGTATCCGTGGCCGTGTTGGTGGCCGACGGAGTGACCGAATCGGTGCCTGTATTCGTGGGAGTGGATGTAACAGTCGGCGTATCCGTCGGGGTGTTGGTCGCCGTATCGGTCGGACTGTTGGTGGGCGTATTGGTGTAAGTACTGGTTTGAGTATTCGTGGGAGTGCCGGTGGGTGAATTGGTGGCGGAAGCCGTGGCGGTATTGGTCGCGGTCGGGGTGTCGGTCGATGTGTCCGTCGCAGTCCGGGTCGCCGTATCCGTACTGGTTAGGGTGGGGGTATTGGTCGCCGAATTGGTCCAGGTGATGGTCGGGGTATCGGTGGGCGGCAAAGTACCCGTATCCGTAGTGGTAAAAGTGCAGGTCAGGGTAGGCGTATAGGTGATCGTGCTCGTCGCGGTGTTGGTTGCGGTGTTGGTCGGGGTGGAGGTAGCGGAATCGCTGGGGGTAGCGGTCAAGGTGCTGGTCGGGCTATTCGTCAGCGTATCCGTTTGGGTATAAGTGGGGGTATCGGTGGCTGTTTCAGTCGGGGTAGACGTGTTCGTAAACGTGGGTGTCAGGGAAGCCGTATCGCTCGGGGACACGGTCGGCGTGCTTGTCGGCGTTTGGGTGGCTGTACCGGTCGGCGTATGGGTCGCGGTCAAAGTCGTCGTATCGGTCGTGGAGCACGTAGCGCTATTAGTCGATGTCGTGGTAGGCGAAGCCGTTGGCGTGAGGGAAGGCGTGGCGGTCATAGTATTCGTCGCCGAATTGGTCCAGGTAATGGTCGGTGTATCGGTGGGGGGCAAGGTGCCTGTATCCGTGGGAGTGAATGTATGGGTGACTGTGGGCGTATTGGTGATAGTGCTGGTCGCGGTGTCGGTCGGGGTTTTAGTGGCGGTGCCGCTGGCCGTACAGGTCGCGGTCTTCGTCGCGGTACTGGTCGCTGTATTCGTCATGGTATTGGTCGCGGTGAGCGTCGCCGTGGAAGTATAGGTATTCGTGCACGTCTTGGTGCTTGTGCTTGTCAGGGTCGCGGTCGTCGTGACCGTCGGTGTTTTAGTGGCTGTGCTCGTCATGGTCAGGGTAGCGGTATGGGTCTGGGTAGAAGTGGGCGTATTCGTCCAGGTTTGAGTGGATGTGCCAGTCGGGCTGTTGGTGGCCGTACAGGTCATCGTTCGCGTGAAAGTACTCGTCGGAGTTTTGGTCGGGGTCGAGGTAAGCGTGGGGGTGTTGGTTATGCAGCCAGAGGAGCCCCCCGGAGGGATGCCGGTATTGGGGTCCATTGTGGAAGCATCCGTATATTCGCAAACCTGCGTGCCGTTCTCATAAAGCACATAGGCCGAATCATCCCGGAATGTGGCGGCGGCGGAATAATCCGAGTAGGAATCGCAGCTGGGGTCGAATTTTATCCCGGTCGGGTAACCCTGAAGGCAGAATTGCCACCAATTTCCAGAAACGTTCTGCTCGTAACCACCACTAGCGTCAATAGTCGTCGTTCCCGAGGAGAAACCCAGGGTCACGACGTTGTTATAGACTTTGGACCCTACCGTGACCGGTGTTCCCAGGTGGTTCACTCCGAAACTGCCGTTGATCGTGTTCTCTTGGGCGCCCCCGGAGGAAAAAGTATACATGCCGTAGGTGCCGGTCAAGGAAGCGGCGTAACTGGCCGTATCGAAATAACAACGGATCGTCAGGTTGGAAAGGGTGACCGCGGACGTGTCCCAGTTAGTGATCTTGAAAGCCATATAATCGTACCCGTCCGTCCCAGAACAAGGATCCTCGGATGTGTTATTCATGACTTGGAGGTTCAGTTTGTGGGTTTGGGACAGGACCATCGAGGGGGACAGAAGCGCAACGGTTATGGCCGCAAGCCATAAGTATCCAATCGGGGAAAATACTTTTTTCAGCTTTAGAAAATAAATAAGCAAGGGAGCACCTTTGCTTTGAAAAACAGCTCCCCTACGTTTTTCGAATCAATCCCAACAGACATTGTTGATAAGGCAATATATTGAATACCGCTTATTTAACGATAATATTATCACTTTAACGAGAAAGGGTCAAAATAGCGGACCTTTTTTCACGATTATTTATTCTTTAAAAAAACGAAAATTAATCGATTGGGTTTTTGCTTTGTTTGGGCTGTTCAAGAAAGGATCTTTTAGTATAAATCGTTTTTAGGACCCGATCGATCTCGATAGTCCATTTCACAATACCGATCTTACGGATCAAATGACCATGTTGGACGAGGCTGTAATTGACGGGTATGTCGACAAGATCGCCCATAAACCATTTCTCTAACCCATCAATCCAGGTTAGTACATATCCCTTGGCATTGTTCAATGACCTTTACCCCTTCTTCCAGTAACAATGCCCGAGTTGAAATAATTATTTCAAGGTATAAAACCATTTGGAAGTTGTGCTAAAGGTCTGACCATTAGGCGCGGACGTGAGGGTTGGTTGTTGTTTGATCAGGTGGTAAAAGCGGCACTTGAAAAGTCTCGGAATTTATCAGGAATAAATGGTGCCGAGGGGCGGAATCGAACCGCCGACACGCGGATTTTCAGTCCGCTGCTCTACCAGCTGAGCTACCTCGGCAAGAGGCGGGAAACTGTCTCTTTTTAAATGGAAAAACGAAAAACAAGGCTTGAAGATTATCAGGACAAATGGGCCTTGTCAATTGGTAGATTCAGGAAGGGCTCTGGGATCGGAGTTTAAAAGATACGGAACTGGTTGAACTTGAAATCGAGTCCGAAAAAGAAAGTATCCGAACTGGTCGACCCAAAACTGGCGGGATCATAGGCGATATCGATGGAGTAATCGTCCCCATCCATATTGCGGGTCAAAGTGCAGCCAAGCGTGTAATTATCAAAAACATTCCCGGTCGGCGTACCAAGACTCTCGAACTTATAACCGCCTCTCACCGCGAAAAGATGCGGGAATAGCCAGAACTCCCCGCCGATTCCCATCTTGATATCTTGATCGGACGGCTTGAATATCTCAACGCCAACGTTTAAGTCTCGATCCCCTTCGAAGACCTGATGGTCCCCGATGCCAACTCGAATGAACATAGGAAGCGGATCGGAAGTGTTCCCGACCGGGTTGAACTTCATTCCCGTTCCCAGATTTTGTACGGCCAGACCCGCCCGCAAACCATAGGGTAATTTGTCCAGTTGAGCCCCCAGATCGAATGCCACCGCGCTCGATGAAAAGGACGCCAGGTCCGTATTCAGGTATTTCGCTGTCACACCGGCCCTGAATGCGGGCGAGAACTTATAGGCGTAAGAAAGGGTCCCGAGGAAATCATCCGAATTGACGGGCGCGTTTCCATTACCGTTGTCGATGGTTGGCATGTGGCGATAGGTGATGTTGGCGGCCATGGCGCTTTCCGCCCCAAAAGCTGTGGCGAAGGTCAAATATTCGTAAGAGATATCAGCCAGACTATCCAAATGCATTAGAACAATCTGGGTGGCCTTGATCTGGGCAATACCGGCGGGGTTGTAATTGACTGAATAGGCGTCATCACCCATGGCGGTGTAAGCCCCGCCCATAGCGGCCGGACGGGCTCCCTGGTTGATCTTTAGGATATCGGCGGTGGTGGTCCCAACCCCTTGCGCCCAGGAACCAGAGGTGGCCATGACAAGGAATAGGAAAAACGTTATGAAACTTGAAAACTTGAGATTATTTTTCATTTTCAGATCTCAGTCCTAACGTTCGTTAAAATTTCGTGGTCAAGGAAACTCGATGTGCATCCCCGAAAATATCCTCGGGAGCGTAGGCGTAATCCAGGAACAAAACCGTTCCCCCGAAATCAAGTCCTAAACCAGCCCCGACCGTAAAACCAACACCATTCAAATATGTATCCAGGAACTTATAACCGGTACGTAAAGTGGCGCTGGTCCCGACCCATTTGTAATTATACTCCAGCCCCACCCTCATCCCAACAGGATCCTCGATAGGCTTAATAGGGAATGAGGTGTCAACCGCGATGGCGCCGTCATCTTGCTCGGAAAACAATTCATATCGGCGATACGAAAGCCCCGCGTCCAAAGACAACGGCAGATCATATCCATCACTTTGACCGCCTAAATTTTTCAATACTATCCCGATCCTCATGCCGTTAAAAGGAGGAATGATCACCACACCCCCATCCACATCCACAAGAGAGCTCTGAACTGTATCGATCTGTTGTTGGATAAGCTTGACCGACATGCCGACATGGACCGCCGGGCTAATATCTTTGGCAAGGGCCAGGGTAAATACGTTATCTCCGCTTGAGAATGTGCCGATGGTCTGGCCCTGGTCATTACTGCGTTGCATTTCTCCAGGCTGGATAAAGCTGGCGCTTAAAGCCACTACCCCGCCGAAGGAAGGAAAAGATTCGCCCAAAGGACTGGCGAATGCCATATATTCATAATTCAAACCCTGATAGAGGGACATATAGGTCAGGTCGAACTCATTCGTGAGAATACTGGCCAAACCGGCCGGATTGTAATAGATGGAGCCAACATCATCCCCTAAGGCAATATAAGCCTCTCCAACACCCATCGCTCTCGAGACCGGAGATATGCTCAAAAAGTCGAAAGCGCTCCGCCCACCATTGGCTGTGGTTTGAGCCCAGGAGAATTGGGTTGCACCCCCCAAAACAAAAAAAGCGCAAAAGAATACCCGCTTCAAATAATTAGGATGGTCCATTAACTACCGATCCTCGAACGTGAAATGGCGAATTTACCAAAAGTCCTGCCGTTAGGCGCTTCCAAAATGTAATAATACAGACCTGCCGCTACAGGATTCCCTTCACCGTTGGTACCATCCCAATAAATGACCCCATTGCCGGTATTCAACGGATAAGGATTGATATCCGCCGGTCCATATGAGCGAACCAAGGCAAGAGTCATTGTGTAGATCTTCAATGTGGATCCAAAGGGGATACAAGCGATCTTGATACAGGGTCCATTAGGGCAGAGATTGTTCAAAGGGGGGCTGTGTTGAAAGTCCATTGGGTTTGGATAAACCGTGATCGGGCAGGGGGTGGATGGCGTGTTGGTCAAGGTTGGGGTGCCTGTGATCGTGGGTGTGTTGGTGGATGTGAATGTCCAAGTATTAGTCGGAGTCAATGTTAGGGTTGGCGTCCAGGTTTGGGTATTAGTCAAAGTTGGCGTAAAGGTATAAGAAGGGGTAAAGGTTAAGGTAGGAGTATAAGTGCTCGTGGCCGGAGCGAGCGTGAGGGTATTGGTCGGCGAGAATGTAGCCGTCGAGGTCCCGGTTTGTGTGGGTGTGGATGTCGGAATAGGGGTCGTCGTATTGGTCGGCGATAAAGTGTAAGTGGATGAATAGGTGGGGGTAGGTGTATCGGTGATCGTGTTCGTGTCGGTTAAGGTGAAAGTATTTGTCGGTGTTCCCGTATCGGTCTGGGTCGGGGTCAGGGTGGGAGTGAACGTCTGAGTGGAGGTATCAGTGAATGTATTCGTGGGTGTGATGAGACAAGAGAGCTGGTTGGAATCACGCAAGTTATCAACATATACATAGCTCGAGTTCAGGTCTCCGGCTTGACCTGCCGCAAGAACGATCTGTACCATCGAGATGGGATTGGTCAAGGTCGGGTATTGGCTGAGGTCGATGAAAACGGTCGCCCATTTATGGGGTGTTGAGGTTCCAGAAATGGTCGCCGGGGGAGACTGGCAGTCATTTAGAAGATCGTTATTGTTCGTTACCGCCTGATTGCCCATGGTGTCTGTCACAATAATGGTAAAGTGCTTCCCAGCGGCGCTGGTCGTATCCACATCCATTTGGATATATTGAAAGCTGGTCACGGCCATGGAAGAATCGGTATAGGTCAAAGTCACGGCGCAAGCTGCGCAAGCTCCGGCCGCGGTAATAGCGGCATAATAGACAGAGTCGGCTGGAAGGGTAAAGGGATCGTATGTAACTCCCCCACTTGCGTAACCATTCTGAATGACCGACAAACCATATTGAGCGACGTTGGTGGCAGGTCCTGCGGCAATGGCCCAATCAGTCGTAACGGGTGTGGTGGTTGCGGTCCAGGCGGCGAAATACTGTTGTGGATCTCCTGAAAGAGCATAAGCTCTGAAAGCAGTGGAAAAGCCTGGAAGTATTAGATAAATTCCGGCCAGAATGATCCAACACCAATATAAAATGCCGCCTTTTAAACGCATCCAGGTCTCCTAAATCACCAAATCCAACAAATTAATCGCCCCAACACCTGTCGACCCAGGCTGACTATTATTGGACATCTCTTGATTAACCGTAATATTTAACGAAGGCGTTACAAAGCCTTGACCAATTAAACCCGCCGCCTGATCAACGGCATCCTGATTACTACTGATAAAGCTCGGCAAGAACTGGGGACTTTGCCCATTATCCTCATTTACCCTATTTGACGCAACCATTTCGGACCGGGTATCGTTCTTAATGGCCCCAAGAATATCCGATCTTGAATTTGGGGTTAATGGAAGAACCTGAAGGTTCTTGAGCGCCTCTTGAGCCTGACCGACAAAAGTCCCCACACCCGCCTTCCGGATCTTTCCTAGAATATTAGCCGTGTGCGCTTGCCGGGTTTCCGATCCGCCTTGCGGCGCGCCCTGCGTGGAAACGATCAGGGGTTTGGTTCCCTGCGCCTTGTTTTGCTCGGTCTCCGCAAGAGATCCTTGATAGGGGGCGTTCACGTTGATGGCTGTCACTGGAGCCATCGAACCAGGAAGGACTTGGGTAGGCGGTGGGGCGGAAGGGATAACGACCTTCGGTATTTTCACGGCCGGTTTTATAGTTTTAGCCGATGTCCCGGCGGTCACGGCCACTCGCGGTGTTCCAGAAAATGGTTTAGTCATGGCATTGTTGGTTGAATTTGCCGCGCCCTTGTTTTGTCCCATCGCCAATCCCCAACGCTGTAGGATCCCCTTAATAGTTTGTGATTGTTTCATGCTGACAGGGTCGCTAGCGGAAGGTTTATTCACAACTTTTATTGAACCCATATCCGTCTTTGAACTAATGTCGAGTTTATTGGGAATATCCTCTTTAAGGGATGCCTTGATCGCGGGGACAGATCCTGTAGCCTTTGTAGTTGTTGGCAAATTAGCTTTTTTCGATGGAAGGATTTGTCCCATACCCTTATTGCTCAACTCGTCATCAGCCGAGGGTTTCAGGGCCGGCAATTCCCCGCCAGAAACACTCGGGGGAATCTTATGTTCAATAGTTGATGGAATTGAAGGCGCAGGGTTTGGTTTTCCCGCAGTAGCCGAGACAAGTTGCCCTATTTGGCGAAGACCTTGCTGGAGAACCTCCAGGCCTTTGATGGCCGATTGAATGGCGGGTTTCAGCGGTTCGAATTTTCCGATGACATCTTGCACGGCCTGGGCCTGCAATGAGTCTTGCGGGTATTTACCTTTGTTTTCCTCGTCGGTCAGGTTGTCTATAGGTTTGAGATAACTAGGCTGTTGAAGCTGAAGGGACGGATCGACCGGAATACGATTTCTGGCGGAAATGGAATCGTTCATCGGTGAAATCATTTCTCGCCTCCCCAAAAAAACGCAGTGGACTACTTTTTATCGGCAACAGTCGGAAAACAACGAGCCCTGAACTCAACGATCCGGTCAATGACTTGTGGAATGGTCTCTTTAACAGTTAATTTCTTGCCATTTTCAATGGTCAGGATGGTCTCAGGAGAGCTCTCCGCGAAAAGGATAAGGTCGGCATTCACGAAAACTTCCTGGCCGTCCAATCTGGTCACCTTGATCATGGTTTCTCCTAAGCTGGTTCTTTCAAATATATTTTAGCACATTTAGCATGCCCTAAATTATCGCTTTCATCCAATAAAAAAGCGGCTTCCCAATGTCGAGATTCCGCTTAACAAGTCTGATGGTTGGTTAAACCGATAACGCGAAGGCATCAACAAGACTTTCAAGGTGAATGCCAGACATCGTTGTAATAGGTAACGGCACAACTCGTCGTGGTCCAACATTGGGTATCGAACCCGCCCATGACCCAAAGTTGATTATTGTAGGAAAGAGCCAAGTGGCCATCCCGAGCGGGATAATACGATGGGTGTGAGCCCCAATTGATTCCATCCGAGGATGTCAAATACCCTGTGATCGGCGGGTAAGCCGGAGCGCTCCCGGGCGTCAGCCAAAGGTTCGTATTAACACCAGTAAGTTGGGCATAAACAAGGTCATAACCGTTCGTACTCAAACCAGTATCATTGATCTGGACCAGGTTGGTTCCGTCAAATGTCCATTCGTCATTTAATCCGCCAAGGGTGGTCGAAGTGGGTAAACCATTGGCGCCGCCATAGATCCAGATCAGGCTATTGAATATCGTTCCCGCCGCTCCCCATCGCCGCGAGAAACCGGAAGGATTCGTCGCCAACGGCGAAACAGCCGGAGCGACCTGGCTCCAATTGACTCCATCCGCCGTTGCCCAAATATCGTTATTGGCCGTACCCGCGGACCAACCGCTAATGACGTACATAAAACCATTTAATGCGATGGCGATAAAGTCCTCACGGGGAGTGAAAATCGGCGTGGCTGTCGTAACCTGGTTCCAAGTGGTCCCATCCGAAGAATTCCAAACATCGTTCTTGAATGTGCCGCCTTCGTTCCCACCGATGACCCATAATTTCCCGATAAAAGAGACAACCCCAGGGGAATACCTGGCCCCGAATGGTGCGGAAGAAACGTTTTGTTTCCAGTTAATACCGTCACTTGAGGAATAGACATCACCGTAATAATTCGTCACAGACCCCGAACCCGAGGCGCCTCCGATGACGTACATCGAACCATTGAAAACCGTACCGCCTATGCCGTAGCGGGGAGCCCAGGGCGCGTGCGCCGTGGTCTCAAGCCACACACCGGAAGTTGGCGACGTCGGGCTAGATTTTGAACAACCCAATCCCTGAAGAGTTAAAATCGGAACCATCAAAAGAAATATTACGAAAGGAAGTTTGTTTAAGAACATGAACGCCTCTTAAATCCGTCTTGGTATTTCGAGGGTGATTTTGAAAAATTTGTACTGTAGATGTCTGTAGAACGAACCATTTTAAGAAAAAAAGCGGCGCCTCCGTTCGAAGGCGCCGCCCATGAATACGGCCCCGGAAAGCCGAGGCCGTTAAGATCAACCTTTATCAACCACCCTGACCCAACTGGGTCAAGACCTGCAGGTTGGCGTTCTCCACCGAGATCACGCGAGAGTTAACATCGAACCCTCTCTGCGCGATGATCATGTTGGAAAGTTCGACGGTCAAATCCACATTGGACGCTTCCAATGAACCTCCCTCGATGGCTCCCATGCCGTTCTTATTGGCAAGACCCAGTGTTACCGCGCCGGTGTTGCTTGATGTGGTGTAGTAGTTGGTTCCCACCGCGTTCAGGCCGCCTTCGTTCTCAAAGCTGGCCATGAGCACCTGCCCCAAGGCGGTCGTCTGACCGTTCGAGAATTGACCCTGGATCGTTCCGGTCGTGTCGAAGGAAATGCTTTGCAAGTTTCCATCGGCGTAACCGTTCTGGCTGGTGGTAGCGTGGCTGTTGGCCACGTAAGTATTGACACCGTTGAGGACCTGATAAGTCCCTTCCGCGTCGCTGTAGAGCCCATCTCGCTTGGCTCCCACAATAGTGCCAGGAGCTACATCGCCCGGCCCCTCTGTGTAACCCGCGGTCCCGAAATTCATGGTAATGTCCATGATCTCAGCGCCCAGGGTCGGTATTGGGGATACGGGTGTAGTAGCGGCCGCCGGATTCGGCGGGGCAGCTACCTGAGCGGCGGGAAGGTACACATGGGCCGCGCATTGGATGGTATTTCCATTGATCTGTTCAGATCCACCCATCGAGGCCAAAGAACCGTCCGAGTTGAAATAAAGCAAATCGCCTTCGTAAGTAGTGCCCGCTATTCCGCGATCATAACCATCCGCCGGATTTGCGTTGGGAGCGATTGGTTGACCCGATCCTTCGTAAATGCCCGTCCCGCCCAACAAAGTGGCCGTGCTAACCGCCGCTCCGTTGGTCGTATCGAAGGAATACCAGGCATAAGCCACCTGATTCAAGGGCGAAGCGTTGATAGCCGGATTCGCCGTTCCCAAGTCATTCACCTGATAGAACAAGGTGGTTATGGTGTGAGGAGTTCCCACTGAGTCATAAACCGTCTGGCTGGATGTCAAAGCCGGTGTTACAGGCGGCTGTTGGCTCCAGGCAAAATTGTAATTAACTTGCTGGGCCGCAGCTTGAAGAATATTCAATGAAACTCCACCCGTAACAATAGCCGTCGTATGACCGGCATTATTGGCATCTTGCAAAGCTGCCAGATCGTTGTTTTCAACCAATACGGTTTCGGTACCAGCCGGGGGCGGATAGGCCGCGTTTTTACCCATCTTGTTAGCGTTCAGGGTAACACCCGCAAGGCCGATCGGTAAGGTCGCTTGTCCATTTTCAACGACGGCCAAGACCTGAGCCTGTTGGAAAGAATCCAGGTTCCCGACAAAATTCAAAGTGGAAGTGGCTTTCGCCGGTTCCACGAAGTTGGGATTGATCTGGATATTAGAAGCGGCCGACAAGTTGGAGTTATCCACCACCAGATTGGCGTTGGTAACCTTCAACGGCTCTGCAACCGCGTTCCCGTTAGTAGAATTGATGGTCGTTTGGGTATATTCGATCTGGGCCGTGAAACCCTGGATCAAGCCGCCAGCGGAGTCCACCAGGTTCCCATTGCTATCGAATGTCAGGTTGCCAGCGCGGGTGTAATAGGTGCTGTCACCCGTCTTGGAAACCAAGAACCCGTTCCCATTGATCGCCACATCGGTGGCGTTACCGGTATTTTGGATGGCCCCTTCGGTCCAGATGGTCTGGATCGATTGAACCCTGGTGCCCAACCCGATCTGCTGAGGATCAGTCCCGCCCAAATTGCTGCCGGTGTTATCTCCCGTGCCAGCATTGAGTGTTTGGCTGAATTGCGTCGCGAACTCCACTCGGCTGGCCTTGTAAGCCACCGTGTTGGTGTTAGCGATGTTGTTGCCGATCACATCCAACCAAGTGCTGTTGGCTTGGAGACCGGAAATTGCGCTGAACATATCTCGAAGACCCATTGTCTTCCTCCTTAGAGTTTAAGCGGATGATCTACCCGCTTTATTCCGGGCTCCCTCTATGAGGTCCAGCCCGTACTGCCACTGCTAAACCCTGCCCAGATCAAAAAAACTAGACGATCACCGCGCTATCTATGTTGGTGAAGACATTCTCTTTCATACTGCCGCCGTCCAGCGCCGTGATAACGGTTCGGTTTGTCACGCTGACGATGAAAGCCTGATTGTCCATGACGAGCAGGGACTGCCTGGCGCCCTTGGAAGCCGCTTTGTTGACGGCGTCCGTGATACGGGAGAGATCATCGGGGGAAAGATTGATGTTACGTAATGCCAACCTTTCCTTGGCGTGGGCCGAGAACTTTAACGCTTGTCCCTTATCCACCGTGCCTTGTAGTACGGATTCAAAGGGCTGAACGGCTTCCGCTGCCTTGCTCGCCTGCTGCTGCATCGCTTGCAATTGAGCCTGGGTAGTTTCAACCGATTTGAAAAGCGCGTCGTTAAAGTTAACTTGCTGAACCACTTTGTCTTCACCTGCCTTTTTTAAGACCTAGTAAACCAGGCCTGTTCTTTTACGACCCACTAGCCGCGGATGTAACCGTGCCGATGTTCTGGATGGCCGACAATGGATAATTCGTCCCATTGACTTGAACAGCCGGACCATTGGCATAATAAACGATGCCGCTTACCTTGCCTGACACATACCCACTTGCCGTGGTCGGATCCGCAACTGTCACGGTCTGCCCGATCAAACCTGTCACCGAGTTATCCAAAACCTGGTTCATACTCGTATTCAAGTTCGACATTTGTTCCAGCGACGAGAACTGCGCCAACTGGGCGACGAACTGACTGCTATCCTGCGGGTTCATCGGGTCCTGATTTTGCAACTGAGTGATCAATAACGTTAAAAAAGTGTTTTGGGATACGAACTGACTAGAGGTCGAAGCCAAAGCGCTTGATATCGCGTTATTGCTTGAAGAGGATCCCGTACTTCCGACTCCTGAGATCATTAAAATCACCCCGCTTTCTTGAATGAACTAACGTCTATTCCCCTTAAAACTTAACCTTTTTTCATCAAAAAAACCATTTAAACCAGCATGTCAACAAGGCTATTTCTGCTCGACAAAACCCCTGAAACGCTTGCATTTTCAGGGTTCTGGGACTGATCAGCCAGGGCCGAGGAAAGATCGACCGGCAAACGGTAGCCAAAGCCTTCTTGTTGGTACTGGAAATACTGCGCTAAAAGGTTCGTAGAACCACCTTGCACCTGGACCTGCAACTGGTCTATTTGAAGCCCAGCCTGATTCAAAGCTGTTTTTAGATCGACCATGTGTTGCTGTAAGGCGTCCTTGACGTCTGGGTTGGTCACGATGATTCTGGCAGAGACCGACTGATCTACCAGAGAAACCTGGACATTTACCCTACCCAAACTTTCCGGGATCAACTGGAAACTGAGGGTGGAAACGGTCCTGGCCTCAGCTACGTGGGAAGCGATCTGGCTGGTCACATTCTGGAAAAGACTTACGTTATTGGTCGTATTATTCGCGACCGTATCGTTGGAAAGATTGGAAACATTCTGGTTTTCCGCAGCCTTACTTTGGACCGAATTAATGACGTTCGCCGAGGCATTCATGACAGCAAGGTTAGAAACGGTGTTTGCGGATAATTTATCCTCAAGATTCAAGGCATTTGGTTGAGCGGAATTCCCAAGATTTGTTACTGCGGTCACCGCCTCAGGAGTCGCTGTAGTCACAGCGTTTGCCTGCTGTACAGACGCGGAGCCCGAAACGGTGTTATTTGCCGCGGTTTCCTGAGTTTGGGTAGAAACCTGATTTTTCATGGCTTCCGCTGTGATGACCGACCCCGTCAAACCCTGGGCCATAGGAACTTGCGGTATTTGATTAACTACGTTCGAGGTTTGTCCGGCCGATTGATTGGCTGCCAACACAGTGGTCGCCAGGCCGTTATTGATCGGTTGAACAGGGGCAACAGGGAGAACCGCCGTTGAGCCTGTGGGAACAACGGTAGCCGCTTGCGTGTTGGAGGTTGAAACCGGGGCAATAACCTGAACACCAGCAGGTTGATAAGCTGGAGTAAGGATGTTATTTGTCGGTGTTCCTGCTTGGTAAATGGACGGTTGGGTGATCGCTGAAACCGCCGTATTAGTAACGTTATTTTGAACGAGCGGGTTATTCAATACTTGGTAAACAGCATTATTAGCCTGGGCCTGAGAAGCTCTGGTCGGTTCATTGTTCACCTGATTAGTCACAAAGATTGAATTATCTCCCGCGATAGTCGTCACCGGGTTCGCGGTGATTGTCTGTGTCGGCGTTTGGGGAATGGCCTGCGTCGTTTTAATAGCATTGGGTTGAGTGGTTAAATTGGTCGGCGGCGCTTGATCGACTTGGATCTCTATTTGCTGATTTACCGCCTGAACCTGGCTCCCGCCAGGGACCACTTGTTGGTTCGAGGTCAAGATCTGTTGCGTTGTGGAAACAACTATTTCATTAACAGTAAGAACTTGAGGATCGATATTCGCTCCCGAAGGTTGGGTAGCGGCCTGGGACGTAACAAGATTCGGCACAACCACCAAACGGTCTTGTGAGGCTTGAGTCGCTGGTTGAACATTTAGGTCTGGGACTATCGGTGATAACGGCCTGTCGTTGACCGGAATAGCTTGGGTTGCGGCACCCTGCTCCGCAAAAAGATTAAGCTGATCGATCAAGTTGTTCAATCGGTTAATGACCTGAAGATCTATCGGAGCATTTGTCGTTGTCGTTGAAGTAACTTGACCCTGATTTTGTTCGAGATTGGTCGCCAATGGTACGCTGCGTAACGGTTGGTTTCCTTGTCCATTATTTCCCTGATCGACATTGGGCGTTATTGCCCCTTCGGTTGAAGGCACAGGCTGAACCGTTACCGGCACCGTGTTGGCCTGTATGACCGCCAATAGACTTTCCAATGATTGATTTTGGGAAAAGGATTGTTTCAATTGGGTCTGGGAAGCGTTCTTTTGATCAGTAAGATAACTCTGCAACACCACCTGCCCAGCCCCTGCCTGGGTTAGGGCCTGGACCAAAGCGATCATGTTTTGTTTCATAACGTCCGTTTGGTCCGCTGTGTTGGTTATTTGAACATTGTTGGTCATGATATTGACCGGTTGGGTCTGATCGCCTTTGGCGCCAAGATCTGAAAGTGTCTTTAACAACGCATCCACCCGATCAGGGGTCAGCGCTTGAGAATTTTGGGTGTTACCGGTTCCCTGACTTGTAACGGATATATTAAGGTTTTGCATATCAACATAAAGCAACGAGGCTTGGTTGGCGGATGGTTGGTATTGAGCCGTTTGATTATCCGTAAAGGAAACCTGTAAGGTCACATTGGTTCCCGTCCCAGTTCCTAAAACCGAAGACACCTGACCGTTCGACGCGGCTTGTAAATCCGTTTGAGTATTTTGATTCCCAGCCAAAAGGATCTGCTGATTTTGAAGCAATCCCTGCAACGCCTGACCCAAAAGATTATCCCGTTGGTCTTTCGAAAGATTCATTGGATTTTCCCCTGCCGGCAAGGAGTTGGATAAGGACTTCAACGCCGAAAGCAGGGCCGTTGCGTCCGCCGGACTTATCTGCCCCCCGCTCGCGGAAACCAAAAGGTTTTGGGCCTGCGTGGGATCCATATTCAATAGGTTTGAGGACAATTGCAGAGCTCTGGAAAGACCCATCGCTAAGGCCGCGATGGTCTTTTCCAATTGAGCTAATTGATTTTGATTACTTACGTTGACTGTTTCAGGGATCTGTACCGCATCTTGAGCGGCTACTGTGACCGAGGAATCCACAGCCTGAATGGTGGCGTTGTTTTGTACCACGCCGCCTTGAGCAGTGGTCGCCTGCCCGGCTGTTTGAGGTGGGGCAGAACTATTTCCAGGATCGGTGTTGTTCCCTTGTTGGCCGCCGTTGTTCTGGGTAGTTAATTTTGCCAAAGTATCCTCAAAGGAATTCCCATTTGGGTTCTTCCCGTTTGATACAACCGTTCCAGTAGCGCTGGAGTATCCAGTGCCAGTCGTAGGGTTTGTGGAAAGTAAGTTTAACAAATCACTGATCTTCAATTTTCACCTTTTCAATTCTCAACTAGTGCTGCTTTGGCTAGTTTGGAACGTGGTACTAGAAGAACTTCCTCCAACAATGTCTATTAAGTCCGACAACATTTCGTTCATGATGTTAAGTACTTGCAAAGAGGCGTTATACACGTTCAAGGATTGCATTGCCTGTTCTTGTATCGTGGCAAGGGGAACCCCGACCGATCCCGCTCCCGAACTGGTTGTGGCTACTCCCGCAAGACTATCCTGGGCATTGTTTAGCTGTGTCAAAGAATCCTCTGCAGTCGTGGTAACGGACTGTTGATTCGATACATCGTTGGTAATGTTGGCAAGGATAGAATTGGCTAGGTCGTTGACCGGCATATTGGCGTTCAATCCAGTGAAAACTGAGAAATTGCCTGTCGTATCGACAACTTCCATTGGCGATGAAGACGTCATGGTAAAGGCGTTGATGTTTGTATTACCACCGAAGAAGGTTGGCAACGTTTGAGATACATCGGTCCACAATTCAGCCGTTACGGCGGGAACAGCATTGAATATCTGATTGGACATAGCGTTAATTGTCGTTTTGCTGGTCCATGGTTGAATGGCCGCGGATACATAAACTGGCGAGTAAACTACCGTTCCATTAATCGTAAAACTTCCCGATGTGGATGGGGTGATCCGGAAAGCGGTTGTGTTGTTATAGGAATTCAAAGCCTGATTCTGGTTGATCTGCGGATTCGTATAGGCAAAGGAATTGTTCAATTTAAGAGAACTCACCAGGATATTTTGAATGTTCGTAAAACCAGTGAAACTTGGAAGTCCCGCCCCATTCTGTATCTGTACCGGATCATTGGAAAAAATAAAAAATTGTTGGTTGGTATAATCGAACACCGCGTCGACATTCGGGACATTATTATTTATATTTTGAAGCAGTTGCGCGATCGAATCCGTATTAGCGTTGTAGTTGATCACAACCCCGTCGATCGTCACCGATCCCGCCCCTGCAGGCGTATTAGCAAAATTCTCGGTTGCCATCGGGTTATTGGGATTCACCAAAGCGCCCACTCCGCTCCAAACCGTGCTGGGACTGCCAGCGAAGTTGTTGGCCAGCAAGGCCGGGAGATTCCCGAGAAACTGGGCTATCTGTTTATTGGCCGGAAGAGGTGAAGCGACTCCGTTCACGGTTCCGGTACTAGACTGGGCTAAAAGGTTCGTGTTATTGATCAAAGCGGCGTTGACACTGATGTCTTCGCCGCCAGTACCAACAAAAAAGAAAAGTCCGCTAGTTGTGCCATCAGCCGCAAAACCCGAAACGTGTATCGTATTAGTAAGATTCATAACCGAAGTGGCGATTTGATCCACTTGGTCTTTGTAGGATTCAAGCACCACATCCCGAGCAGTTAATTCCCCAGCTAGATTTCCACCCGTGATCATGTTTGTTACATCAACAACTTGAGTAACAGCAGAAACACCAGGGCCCGTACTTGGCGTGTAATACATAAGAGAATTAGGGTTGGCAGGTCCCTGATATGAAACACTTACTAAATTCGGATTATGGGAATTATTAGCGTTGGTCGTCAGACTTCCAGCCCCATAGGAATTAACTAAGTCCAATCCGCCCAAGAAAACATTCGCCGTTCCATTGTTACCAAAAGTGGTCTGGATATTAATAAGCCGAGAAAGCTGATCTAAAGCGTAATCCCTGGCATCCAACAGATCATTCGGATTTGAACCTTGGGAATTATTCAGCTGATAGTTTATCGAAGCTAATTGCTGAAGCAGTTGGTTGATGTTCCCTATGGTTTGGGTGACCTGTCCATCCATGTTCACTTCAAGGGTTTGCAGTTGGCTGTATTGGGATCTTGCCATATCGGCAAAGGCCGTTCCAGCAGCAACTACAGCTTGACGATTGGTAGCATCGGTAGCAGGCGCCACAGGAGCGGCTCCCAGCGCTTGCCAAGCGGCTGCGAAATTATTCAAGGCACTGCTCAAAGTTGAGGTCGCGGAAGAATTGATGATAGAATTGACCTGATTCAATACTGAATTAAGTATCTCGTCATTACCCACAACCGAGCTTTGCTGTTGGATTTGCCCGTCCAAGTACAAGCTTCTGTAACGAGTAATCTGAGATACTTGCGGACCTGTTCCAATTGCAAAATTTTGAACGCCATTATTGATAATGATAGGAGAGCCACTAGCAGTATTGAATTCTTGAAGACTGTGAACCAAATAGCCATTAGCATCAACGCTGGACCCGGCATTGGCCAAATTCTCGGCGATTATGTCTTGATTCAATTGTTGAACTTGTAGGCTTCGTGTAATGGTATCGATGCCCATGAAACTGCTCAGCATCCCAGCCTCCTTAAACGACCCGATTGACGTAAGCGGGTCTTGTTTCTTCCTCTTTCGCCATCGGGGTAAAAGCCTTCTTCTGGCTCCCGCCGTTCAAAACTTTCAAAGTGAAATTCACATAAGAAAGGGCGTTGTTCAATAATTTTTCGTTACTTCCGTTGACCGATTCCAAATGTTTGGCCGCTTGAACCAACTCGATAACGGCTTTCTTGAATTCTTCGACGATCTCAATGGGAGCGGCATCAATAGCTTCAACAAGATTCAAGGAGGCTGCCTTCTTCGACTTCCCTAAGCTTGTCAGTAGATCATTTCTCTTTCCGATCAAAGGAGTTAAAGCGAATACTTCTTTTTCCTCGAGACGTAAGTTTTCAGGGAGTGTTTCGACTTTGCCCGAGACAAGAATGTCCTTTTGTTTTTCCGCGATTTCCGCGAGATGGCGGTAATGCTCCGCCTCCTGGATCAAACACTCAATGAGTTTTTTGAACAATTCGATCACGATTTAACCTTTGGTATTGATCACTCGAGATTCCACCAAACTAGCGGCGAGTTTATCGACATCCACCGAGTATTTTCCCGCTTGAACTTTCTGGGCTAGGTCTTCTACCTTCGAGCTTCGCTCTGCCATAGCTTGAGCTGATTGACGTTGAACCGTTTGAAGAACTTCGGCAAAAGAACTAAATGAAACAGAGGAAGAATTATTGGTTTCCGACCCTAAATTCTGTGAAGCCGCTTTTGATGTCTTGAAAGTTTGGAGGATGGCCGGGATATTTTGAAAACCGTCGATCTTCATGGGAAACTCCTTTAGTTTTCTGGAGTTCCTAACGTCGTAAAGTGATAAAACTTTAGCGGTTTCTTAGTGGGTGGGTGTCCTAAATACCGCAATATTTAGGGGTTTTTAAGAAAAGGGCCATTTTATTGGGTTATCTAGGCTACCGCTTCCCATTTTCACCACGATAATTTTTAAGGTATTTAGGGTCCCTTTTATCTTCTTTGGCGGGCTCTTTTTTCTTTTCTTCTTTTGTTTTGTCGACATCGTTTTTTATCTCTTCAGAAAGAACTCGACGGCATTTATCGCATATTTTGCCCTGTGCGATAGGAATTCCGCAGCTTTCACAAACAATCCCCGTATCCGCTTTTACAAGCCGCAACCGGTTTTCCCGTACATACCTGTATATTTCTTTGATGTCTATACCGGTTTCTTGAGCTATTTCTTGGGCTGTAGCGCTTGGGCGGGTTGAAAGAAAATGGAAAATCTTCGTGTAATTATCGTCTTCTTCTTTTGCACAATTTGGGCAAATATCCCTGCTACCTGCGATTCTGGTATAAGCCTTACCGCATCTTGAACAATTCTCCCAACTCATGAGAATGTTTTCTGATGCGTTTCTGTGGCTTGTTTTAGTTTTTGATAAATGACATTTCCGATGCCAATACCATTGGAGGAAGCCAGAGATTTTGATAATTCTTCATCATGCATACTTTCAAAAAACTCCATTGTCTGGCTATTTCCCAACAGATCAGATTTTTGGACAGTATTTCTCATTTCCTTGAAAAGCATCTGCATAAATACCGACTCGAAATCCTTTGATACTTGCTTAATTTCCGCGTCGGTGTGATTAACCGGCCCGGTTAATGGATTCAAAGTTTTTTGTTGAAGGGATAAAAAAGGTGATGAAGAACCTGTCACCGCGCCTGGAAACATTTGATCAGCGGCCTGAGCGACCAAACTTGGCTGTGAGGAAAGCATCTTTTGAAGGGCGGGACCGCTAAAAGAATTCAACCCTGTTGTCCCTGACAAGGGCATAACTGACGAGACTGGTTGAAATGAAAAATTCATAATACCCTTCTCTAGATGATATCCAACTCAGCGTGAAGAGCGCCCGATTCCTTGACGGCTTGAAGGATGGAGATCAAATCACGAGGAGTTGCCCCAACCGCGTTAACCGCTTCTACCACGTCCATCAGCGTGGCGCCTTCTGGAAGAGCAACTAAATTGCCAAGCTTTCCAGTATCCTCGGCGGATACAGTTGTGGTATGGGTCAATTCGTCATGACCAAATACAGCGTCGTGGGAAACTTGTGTAGTTTTTTTGACCACTAAACGAAGATTTCCATGAGCGATCGCGACTGCGTCAATACGAACATCTTGACCCAAGACAACAGTACCAGTCCTTTCATTGACCACGACTCGATTTGAGATTGAGTCGGTCGTTACCTGAGCGTCTTCTACGGCCGCCACAAAATCAACCACATTGTCTTGATAGTTGTAAGGGATCTTGATATCAATCTGGCCGCCATCTGTTGCCTTGGCAACCTGTTCCCCGAATTGTTGATTCAACGCCTGAGCGGCGAGAGAAGCTTGACCGAAGTCCGGATGATCAAGGAGGATAGTGATCGTGTTGTTATCAACGAAAGTGGATGGCACTTCTCTTTCCACTAAAGCCCCGTTAGGAACACGTCCAGTGGTTGTGCTATCCACCTGAACGAGGGGAAATTCGCCCGTATTGTCAGAAAAACCACCTACCGCTAATGGCCCTTGTGCCACGGCATAAACCTGACCATCCGGCCCTTGAAGAGGCGTCATCAACAATAAACCGCCTTGGAGGCTTCTAGCGTCCCCAATCGATGAAACAGTAACATCCAATTTATCCCCCGATTTCAAGAGCGGGGGCAATTGAGCAGTGACCATAACAGCTGCCACATTCTGTGTTCGGATCTGCGAAGGGCTTATAACTATTCCGAATTGCGAAAGCATGTTAGTAATACTTTGAAGAGTCGAAACAACACGTTGTGTATCGCCAGTTCGTTGAAGGCCAGAAACAAGACCGTATCCTATCAATTGATTCTCTCGTACACCTTTTACTTTAGCGATGGTCTTTAATCTTACCTGTGCCCCCTCCGACACGCCGTAAGATAAAAAACAACCTAACAGAAATAAGGCCAAAACTGTACGAGAAATTTTCATCATTTTAAACTCCGTTTCAGTTCTCAAAAAAGACCTAACCACCCCAGGACTCTCGTAATCAAACCCGGCTTGGCCGTTTCTGAAGCAGGTCCAGTCCCTGTGAATTTAATTTTTGCGTTGGCTACCCGGGATGACAAAACGCTATTATCGCTAGCGATATCATCGGGCCGAATTTCTCCAGTAACTTCAATGGTTTGTTTTTCTTCATTTATTTCCACATACCTGTTGCCATCGATCATATAGTTCCCACTGGGCAAAATCGAAACTATCTTAGCTGTCATTTCACCCGTGATCGTCGTTCCTCGACTTGAGGTTCCCTGTCCTTGATGAGATGAACCCGCGCCAATGCCTATGTTATTAGTCCCGTTCGTCAATACATTGCTTCCATAGAGACCCGAACCAATAAATCCAGAACCGGCCCCTATGACCAGACCAGCGGATTTTTGACTTTGGCTACTGGCCGCTTGAGTGGCCTGCGTATTTTCTTGAATCATTACAGTAATAACATCCCCAACTCTCCGTGCCCTTTTTTCATTGTAAATGGCGCTAGAACCTTCTACCGGATAGATCGAATCCGCAAGCAGGTTTTGAGTGATTAAAATCAACAGCAAATTTGCGAACAACATTGACCAATTTCTTTTATTCATCTTTTAACCTCCATCCCAAGCTACTTCTTATCCTGGTCTACAAGCACTGTATTTTCATCCAAGACCCTGGCACTTAATACTTTATGTGTGTCTGTGTTCTCCACTCTGATCTTGTCGCCGGCTTTCCCATCCTCAATCGCTCTTGTCTGTACCGTCAATTCCACGTTGCCTCGTTGTACTATTGCCTGAACAACCTGACCATGTAAAATAACCGGCGGATCAAAAATATCGCTAACCCGTAGTACTGTCCCGCTGGTCATTGACATCGCCGCTTTACGCCCCAAAACTTGTTTCAATTGTTTAAAACAGCCCGTCAAAATCTTCGAAGTCGGTTCTTTAACTATAGCTATGTTTTCTTCTGTAAACTTATCGTCCTTTTCAATCCGCTTGGTGGTCACCACCGCGGGATGTTTAACTTCAATAATCAGTCTCAAAGGAAGAACATGGGCCAAATGCCCATCTACTTCCAACTCAGTTGTCAAAAGAATCGATCCTTCATATCGCCCGCCGAATGCGGGTCTAAAATTCGCCTGAACATTACCAGCCGGAAGAAGAACCGATTTATCCTCACCAGAAAGTTTCACGTCCAAATTTTCAGCGGATTCCTTGGTCTGTTCCAAAATAAATTGTTTTATCTCAGGTAATAAACTTCCCAGATGGAATTCCTGACTTTCTGTGAAAACCAGTACCGCAACCGAACCTTCAAAAGCGAACTGCTTTACTGTATATCCTTCCCTTAGCAGGGCAACTTTTATGTACCCCTGATCGATTTTGATCTTATTGCCGGCTGGTGCCGCTTTCCCAATGGTAATACGCCTAAGTCTCTCAATGAGCGCTTTATTTTCCCCGATAACATCAACAATGTCCCCCAAACTTACTGCAGGACCAACCACTGTTGCTTTCTCCGGCAAACGAAGAATAACATCGTTACCAGCGGCAAAACTATACCTGCACAAAATTAGGATAAAAAAGACCAATAACCATTTAAGTCGAATCATGCCGCTAACTTCTCATCAAGGGAACTGCTTCATGTTCGCTATATCAGACAACATCGTGTCTGAAGTAGAAACAGCTTTTGAATTCAGTTCATAGGCTCTTTGCGCCACAATCAAATTGACCATTTCGGTTACAACATCAACGTTAGATGATTCTAAAGATCCCTGTTGGACCGTAGCAAAACCCGTTGAACCTGGGGTACCTTGAATGGGATCCCCCGATGCAGCAGTTTGTTGAAATAAATTATGGCCAGTAGCTAAAAGGCCCCCAGGATTCACAAAATTTGTTATTTCTAATTGGCCCACTTGAACAGCTTGAGTGTTGCCCGCCGTTTGAACCATAACTTGACCAGTAGAGGTAATTTGGATTGAAGATGTATCTGCCGGTAATTGAATGGGCGGATTCAGGAAGTAGCCGTCCGCCGTAACGATGTTCCCATTTGCATCCTGAGTAAAAGAACCATCCCGGGTATAAGCCGTTTCCCCATTGGGAAGAGTTACTTGGAAAAATCCATTGTCACCCTCAATCAAAACATCCAAAGGATTATTGGTATTCTGAACGCTACCGACCGTAAATATACGTTGGGTAGATACTGGTTTTACGCCTTCCCCAATTTGTAATCCAGCTGGCGTATTGGTCTGTGGCGAAGTTGGTGTCCCTGCCGGTTTTAAGTTGAGGTACAAAAGGTCTTGGAAATCAACCCTCTGTTTCTTGAACCCTGTAGTGCTAACGTTCGCAAGATTATTGGAAATGGTATCAATGTTCAACTGTTGAGCGGCCATGCCAGTTGCCGCTGTGTAAAGTGACTGCATCATAAAAGCCTCCTGAAATTCAGGTTTTCGAACATCTTTTCAGAGTGAAACCCTGATTGTTTTCATCGCCTCCATCATTCGGCGATGAGAACGGCCTCCGCATTGCAGTCCGGCCGTTTATAGCGTCAAATCAAAACTAAACTCTTAACGTACCAATCTCTGTCGCGGCTTCATTCATGACATGGTCATAAGTGGAGATAATCCTAGAATTCAACTCATATGATCTATAGTTATTGATCATATTGACCATTTCCATCATTGAATTAACATTCGACTGCTCCAAAAAGCCCTGCTGTACCTGAATGTTATCTGGAGCCATATCCAGTTTATTGTTTGGTGTGGCCTCAAATAACGAATGGCCAACCTTCGTAAGCTTATTTTCATCTTGTACTTTGACAATCAGAAGTTGATCCAATGCCTTTCCATCAACTGTAATGTTACCCTCAGAATCAGCCGTAACATCTGTTCCATCAATATACACCTCTCCATTATGGCCAAGAACCGTCAGACCGTCCTTCGTTACAAGTTTACCATTAGCATCTAAACTAAAATTACCGTCTCTCGTTAATAGCGTTTTACCATTCGGGCTTAACACAGTGAAAAAACCTGGACCCGTAAGTGCAAAATCAAGTGGGCTTTTAGTTTCCAACCGAGAACCTTGTGAATAATCAGTAGTGACCGCTTGAGGTATAACACCCCCTCCCATCACCCCAATATTGGGACGATATTCTGCCGTCCCATCCCCGATCTTGATATGTTGATCATGCAACCTGGCAATAAGATAAGTTGGGAAAGCCACATCCACTGATCGATTTTGTTTGAACCCCACCGTACTTGCATTCGCCAAATTATTAGCGATTACATTTTCCTGAGTGAGTGTGGAATTCATTCCAGAAGCCGCTATGTAGAGTCCGCTAGGCATTCAGAGTTCCTTATCTCGCGGGTTGTGGGGCCTGGCCATTAGCCCCGGCCGATTGAACAACAGTGCTATATGGTAAAGCAATCGCCGACACTTCTTTTGAACGATTGCTTTCCGAACCATCATTACCCACTGAAGTGAACGAGAAATAATAACGTTGCCCCACCTTTAATTTCCTAACCAAATAAGTCGGGACGTTGGAAATAGGTTGACTGTTCACTTTGTCAAACCGCCCACCCGAAACCTCGGAAACGTAAATATTATACCCCTTCAATCCAATCTTAGTCGGATCCGCAAAACCAGCCATTCCCACTTGTTTAGCAATATCAATTACGCCTTCATTTTGCAGTTCGCTTTGAACTACAACTGGCGCCCCAGGAGCCGAAGTCGTACCCGCCAATACCTCTCGAGAATATTGGCTTTCTACTGGCGGAATAGTGTTCGTTACTGAAGTTACAACAAAATAATATCTAGTGTTTTTTTCCAAACCGCGCAAAGAATAATAGTTAGCTTTAATAGGCCTTTGATTTATTTTTACGTAACCACTGCCTGTCGTCTTGCTAAAATAAACATTATATCCAGTCAAAGAAAGTGACGGGGAGTTTAACCAGCGAAGTGTAATAATATCCCCATCAACGTAAGCAGTAACACCTTCTGGGATAAAACTTTTCACCTTACCCAAGAAAGAATCTCCAAAACGCCAACTAGCTGAAATCCGATGAGAGGACCCTAAGAATTGAGCATGCCCAATATAAGCATAATCAATACCCCAAGTGCGGGAACGATAACTAATTCCCGCAGTGAATTGTCCGTCCAATGTTTGGAAACCTGTATAACCTGTTCTCAATCCCAGTTGGTCCTCAAAAAACCAACCCTCAACACCTGCCAAAAGCAGTGTGTGATGAGTTCCTAAATTAGGGTCATTAAAATCAGAAAACTCAATCGCCGCAACTAAATCATCCGTAAAGTCATAGCTAAACCCACCCCTAACCCTCAATGGAATTTCGTCTTCATTCCCTGCTTGCCACCTAATTTTAGTGTCTAAGTCTTCAGCTGATAGACCAATATTCAATTGTTTTCCATATCGAGGATTAAGTATCGGAATATGGTAAAGAAACCCCATATCGATTCCCATTCCACTAGCTTGTTGTCCTGGTTGTGTGGAAGAATCAACTGAAAATAATTTTACATTAAGCCCAAATGAAATCGATTTATCAATAGCTAGTGGCGCTGCAAAAGTACCGTAATAAATTCTTTCGTTTTCCGAACCATCCGTAAAAAATAGTTGTTGAGTAGCCAACGCCCATGCCATTTGATCACCGAAAGGTTGGACATAGGCCAAATCAAATAAATCTTCCTTACCATTCAAAAGCACTGCGCCCATTCCTGAAATTTCTGGGCGAAGAACCTGAACCAATCCCGCGGGATTGTAAAAAATCGCATCGCCCGAATCAGCAATGGTAGAAAAGGCGCCGCCCATCCCAAGAGGTCTTGCCCCATCTCCCGAAACCCCGCCTTTATCAAATGCGGCATTAGCCTCGGTTATAATGAAAGCAAAAACTAAAAAGGTTGCGGCAAAAACCCTAATAACCATTAGGCCCCACCTTTTCGCCATTAATGTGTATATCTGATAACTGAAGTAACTGTAACTGCTGAATTTTCCCAGAGGCATAGTTTGCTGCGGCCTCTGTAGGAGTCAATAAAGACAACTCATTTTTACCATAATATACACGAGTTGATATCTCTTTTAAACCAGTTCCAACTGAATTCACAGTAGTTTTAATGACTTCTGCTGCCTCCTGATAGAGGTAAGGAACAATCGTTAATTTAGACCTATAATTAACAACAATTATAGGTTTTCCTTCAGTGTTTTTCTCAAAATGAGTATTCAACACTTGATCCGCGGAAAGATTATTAAATCCCAAAGCTGGAACGCCACCAGCTTCAGGATAAAGGGTATTTCCGCTAGCCTCCACCTGAGTTGGTGTGGATGCAGTTCCAGATAATGTATTTGGTTCACCTTCCGTTGTTCCCAAGAGCACTTTTAGATTATCTTGAGCCAGTTTTGTCAATTGAGCTCTTTCTTGGGTTAATAAAGCTTGTTGTTGTTGACGAATAGAAAATAATTTTGCCGTATCTTTTATGGCATTCGTTGGCGGGGCCAATATTTCAACCGTTTGAACTGGTGTAGAGCCAATGTGCCCTAAATTATCTTCAACTTGGAACGCCCAAGTATAAACACCTGGTAATAATGGTTGATATGTATCATCCTCACCCCCCCATATCACTTTTGTGGGCGGGGTACCATGACCTCTTAACCCTCGTGCCAAATGATTGTCTTTGTCGTAAATCAACACTGTCCAATGATCTACTGTAACATCTTCAGAAGTGTCCAAATAAAAAGTCGCTTTTTCACCATTCGAAGGCGTGAATGAATTTGGTCGGACATAGGCGTTAACTTTAGGAGGCGGAATTTCATCCCCACCTCCAAAACGATATGCTACACCGATCCAAAAGGGTTCAAAATTAATCCCACTTGTATCATACGTGCCAATCGCAGATCCCTGTGAAACACTTGCAGAAGGCGAAACTGGCAACAAATATGCCGCATCAGTTTCGAAATCCCCGTTTAAAGCTCGAATACTCATTCCCAAGGTAACCATACCAGGTCGACTAAGGGGTGTGGAATAACCCGCTCGAATTCCAAGAACATCCCGGAAGAACCAGAACTCCGTACCAAACCTAACCGTTTTATTATCAGCATCATCAATTCTCGGATCTGAAATTTGATCAAAATCTATATCCGTAATATTGCGGATTTTAAAGAAAAAATCATTCTTGTAGGCAAAACCAAGAGTAATTTCTGGTGGAATAGGTGTTTCAAAACCCGGGCCAACCAGAATTGTAATGGGAGGAGTCGATAAAGAAGAACCAAGATTAAATCCATTCGAGTATTGGGCTGATCCAACTAAATCATTCAATGCCAGCCCGATGCGAAACTCTTCCGAATATTTCGTAATAGGAATTCTATACAAAATTCCGACATCTACTCCAAAACCAATAACTCGAATAGGATTCTCTAATTGTGTCGCAATACTTGGGTCACTACCAAAATATCGTATGTAATAAGGATCATTTGTAATTCTTTTAACATTTATTCCAACTGAAAAATTCTTTACGGCAGAAAACCTGGCGGCATAAGAAAGCAATATTTCGCTTTGTTGGAAGCTAGGATTTTGAAGATAACTATTTTCTTCCCTTTGAGTTGTTGACATAACAGTATTTCCAGAATAAAAATCCTGCTGTGTATGAAAAGGCCTAAAAAGCGAAAGACCCAATGTATTTTCTTTCGCAATTGGCATCATAAACTGAATTGAAGAGTACCAAGGAAATCCGAAGGCGGGAATGGGGGTAGTCCCATTAGGAGGAGGTATCGGCGAAGTACCATCCATGTGATCTTTAAAGTAAACAGGCGCGCTAGAAATCGACAACTCATAAGAAGAAAGTTGAGCCAAACCAGCCACATTCCAATAAGCCGCCGAAGCATCATCAGCTACGGCAGTAAAAGCACCGCCCATACCAATTGCCCTTGGCCCAATCCCAACAGTGTTTTTCTGCCCAAATATGGGGCTTAAATTCTGCGCATTAACAACGTTATTTGACGTAAAAATCAATCCAAGAAACAAAAATCCAAGAAAACATCCAGACCCTTGATTTATTAAACAACTTCTCAAATTTTCTTTTATTGATTTATACACCTGTTCCATCGCCCTTCTCGTCCTCCCATTGGGGATGACGGCTTATTATTCAATTCCTCTTTTTAAGCTTTGATTCGGTTTTGTAAACCGCCACCAGAATCTCAGCAACCACTTGGTACATCTCTCCAGGAATATTCTGCTCCAGCCCAACCTTTTCCAGCATTTCCACTAAAAGCCGATCCTCAACAATCGGAATATTATTCTCATAAGCTAAGGCAATCAGTCGTTCTGCTATAATCCCCCGTCCTTTAGCTACAACCTTCGGCGCCGGCATGGAATCTCGGTCGTAACGAATAGCAACGGCCGATTTCCTCGCACTTCTTTTTTTCGGCGATGGGTTCACAGGGCTCATCTATCATCCTCGAACATTCAGCCGATAATCATAAGAAATATTCAGCGGTTTACTTAAGAATAATGTTGGGCCATTCAAGTTAAAGCCAGCATTCTTAAGCGATGTTTCGATCTCAGTTGCTAATATCTTTTGGGCTCCTTTGTTTTTGCCAAAACTATCAAAATAAGCCTGTAGGGTAATTTGTTTCCCTAAAAGATGCACACACCATTGTGAGTCACCTTGATTCTCAGTTTTAATCGTAAAAACAAAATATACAGCTGGTTTATTTTTCTTAAATAAGCCTTGTTCATGCTTTTCAACAAAAATGTTCAACTTTGCTAAGCCATGCTTCCCGCCAAACGCCAGTGGGATTATCGCCGAAAATCGAACAACCGCATCCACATCTAGCGAAGAGTTTTTTATGATCTCACCTAAAGTAATTGGTTTTTCAGTAACCTCATTTTTAGAAATAATTTTTACTAAACTTCCAGGGCTCAGCGACTCATCAGACCGCACTTTAACTTTTGTCCCGTTATCCATCTCCACTAAAAAAATCCCATTCTCTAGTACTTTCACAACCGTCCCGAGTTTTACACCCCCCGGAGAGGAAAACAACGGATTATAGTTCCCTTTTCCAACACCAGCTTCAATCGGTATAACCGTGTCCATCATTGCCCTTACTCTTGGCCTTCCGACTTGCTTATACAGATCATCCAGCAATTACAAAAATTACTAATTCGGCGTGGAATATCTATTTCCCCTCAAATTTAGGATCAGTTGAACTTCTGCTCTATTCAATTTCGTTTGACGAACAATCTCGTTTAATTCAAGTTCTTCATCAGCTAAACGGTAGACCTCCCGAACCACCTGGGAAGAAAAGCCTACTATTTTGTCTTGCTCTGTTTCTGGTCTCTTGTTTTTTTCACGCAGATCTACAGAATGTAATTTCTCTATTTGAGGGCGTTCAACCTTTACAGATGATTTTCTCCCCATCCGAATCACACTCATCTTGTTTTCCAACTGGTTCTTTTCATCATTTACCTCTTCCGCCAACTCAAGGGTTTTCTTCAAATCTTTTTGAAGCTTTCCCAAAACCTTTTTAAACAGCTCCGTCTTCGTTTCTGCTTCCCTGACTTGTTCTTGTATATTATCGGATACTTCTTTCCCTAATTGTCTTAACGTCAACAACAGCTCTTGTAAATTTTCCTTAATTTCCTGAACTTGCATATTTTTTAAAATGTCCAAATCCTCTTTTTTCTTATGCGTCTGTGTAATTGAATAATTGAATAAAAATATTATCGCAAACAGTAAAACACCATCAAAAAAGAATTGAAGAACCATAAAAACATCCATGTCACACCCTTATATCCATCTTATATTTCGAGGTCCTAATCTCTTCCGAAATTATTTGGCCTGGTTTTTCTTTTTTTCCAAACCCCGTGCCCTCGTCCTGCCCACTTGTGCTTTTCCCTTCATTTTCTTTTGTTCAAACCGACTTTAAGTCTATTGTATTATTTTCTTTTCCGTTTCATTAACTTGCTTTTTTAATTTTCGAAGACTTTCTTCTAAGCTATTTTAGCTTGAACTTGCTGGCGGTTCTGTTCTATCTGAAATGCTAATTGCGCTCGCGCCGTCGCATCCCCCTGAGTATTGATATAATTCCCGTCGAACCCTCGCATGGGCTAACCTCGTATTAATTGCCTCGGAACGGGCCTACTTTCACTTCACCGTCGGACTCCGTCAAGGTGCAATACTTTAATTCCTCGGTTATTTGGCGGGATGCTTTATTGATTGTGATTTTAACTCCAGTATGAATTATACCCATACATGTAACTTTAGCATGTCTTCTACGATCTTCAGCGCCTTCCTGATCTTTCTTTTCTAGTTCTTGTTTTTTCTCTGACATGGATTTTGTGTCGGCCATTAATTTAAATTGAGCACGCGTCAATTTTGTCAGAAGTTCTTTTTTATCCGGTGGAAGATTCCCTCCCATTTTTCCCTGTAAATCTTTAAGAAACTGAATTCCTTTTTTTGTTTTATCTAAGTTCTCAACCGTACTTTTAAGTTCAAGTTCAAGTTTTTGAAGTTCATCCCTCAAGCCAACAGCCGCACCAACGATAACTTCCGTAGGAGTGGCAAAATTAGACCCCATTGAAGCTGCGTTCACTTCTAAACCCGCAATAACCTGACCACCAACAATAACTCCTTTTTTGCCAGCCACCGTAACTTTCCCACCAACAGTGACTTTGCTGTGCATGACCGCTTGAGAACTTGTTAAATTCCCTCCAACATCAACGGTTGCATTTCTTACATATTTTATATTTGCATCCCCTTGGCAAGTAATTCTTGCTTTATCATTCCCGCTAACCCCACCTGCAATCGTTAGCTTCCCGCCACTTTTGATTTCCGCACCTTCAACTACCCCGTTTATAATGATGTCCTCACCAGCATAAACTTTAAAACCATCTTTCACATCTCCACGAACAATAACAGTACCAATGAAATCAATATTTCCAGTTGATAATTCAACATCTCCAGGGACTTCAAAAAGCGCCATAACTGAAATTTTATTATCCTTAACAATTACCTGACCGTCCGAATCGGCAATCCACTCGTCATTATTATCTGGGGAAACAACCACACCTTTTCCCGCACTGACTTCAATATCTTTTCCATCTTTAGCATCAATCGGTTTTCCGGTAACAGTCATCCCAGGCATACCCTTTGTTGGAGGGATTTTACGAGCTAGTAAAGTTCCTTTGGCGATATTATCAATTTTATGGACCGCCCTATAATCAATACGCCCGTCTTCTGTTTCTTCCAGAACAGGATTTTGAGTCTGCTCCTCTTCTTTTTTGTAAAGATATTCGACCCGAGCATCCTCACCATTAGTTACAGGAGTACCAAAAGCAACTTCATACTCGACAGGCTCGCTGATATTCTTTGTAGATATAATTTGAGAAAGCTTAGCGGATAATTCCGTCATCCGCGTTTCATCAACTCCATACACAACGTTACGTTTTTTTAATGTTTCTCGCACATCGTCCAATGTTGAAAAATGACCCGTCTCACTTTGCGGAGGAACAACCGTTACTTTTGCTAACATTTCGTCATCACTAATTTCGACGAAAATTTGATCTTGGGTTCCTCCGGCGGAGTTCCCCGAAAGATTCTTAGCCCCCGAAATTTTCTGAGGTCTTCCAGAGGATTGGTTGACAACTTGTGCCAAAAAAGAAGGGCTATCAGCGGTTACCTTGTTTTTTGCCAATTCTTTTTTCACATCCTCTAAGCTCGCTCTCGCGCCTTTTCCCGATGGAGGAAATACGGTTAAATAAATCCCATCACTTTCGGTTGTGATGGTTGTGTATCCGTTCATGTCCTTGGACCCTACCATACGTCCTCCTTTCATCGACTAGTTCCTGTAACCGAAAAACAGCCAAATGATGAATTTGGCAAATCCTCGACTCACTCACCTTGAGGATTTTTCCAATTTCCTTAAAAGTCAGACTTTCTACATAATAAAAATGAAGAACCTGTTGCTCCGCTTCAGCTAATTTTTTCAATGCACTCTTTACAATCTCAATTCTCTCTTGTTTCTCAACTTTATCAAGTGGATTTTCCGCTTTTGAATCAGCTAAAACGTCAACCCAAGATCCTCCATCTTCATGATCCTCCGATATCTCCGCATCAAGAGACAAAAGATTCAGCATATTAATCTCAGCGATCCAGTCATATAGCTCTTCTAACTGGATTCCCAAAGCTTTTGCAGTCTCTTCTTCCCTAGGCTGTCTTCCCAAACGGGCAATTAGCTTTTTCTCAGCTTCCTGAATTGCCCTAGCCTGTTTTCTAAGATTTCTTCTTGCAAAGTCAAGATTTCGTAGTTCATCCACCATTTGGCCACGAATTCGATAACGCGCGTAAGCTTCAAATGCTCTTCCAGGTGTTTCTTTTTTATCAAGAGGCGGCGTGAAATGGTCTAGTGCCTGTAAAAGGCCGATAACACCAGCCGACCCTAAATCCTCTTTCTTTTCCCAATAAACTCTAACCGGCAAACGAGCAAGCAATCTCCTGCATTCCCCATCCACAAGATAATAATAAGAACCCGCTAATTCATCCCTAACATCTAGTTTCTTTTTATCTTTTAAAAACTTTTTCCAAGTCCCATCCAACTTCTCTCCTAAATGCATAATCTCCAACTATTTCTTATCTGGTGAAAGCTCAGGAAAAACAAAATCAACTGATTGCCCTTTATTTTCATCCGTATCAGGACTAAGTTCCGTCTGAATATTTTCTTCAACTATTGGTTCCGGTTCTACCATTGTCTTTTCATCAGATTCTTTTTCAAATTCTTTTGAAATTTTTCCGAAATAAGAAAATGATAACCAAGTCAACAATCCGCCCAAGAAAAAACCAAGAAAACTGGCCGCCAAAAAGCTAAGCACTAAGCTATCAAGGGCCATTCCGGTATAAGCACCAACGAGAGAAATAACCAAAAAAGCTAAAACCGATCCAGCCGATCCTCCCACCATGAGAATTTGGTATCGTCCCGATGGTTTTTCTTTTGTAATTTCATAAAACTGTTTATCTCTTGCTCGGTCTGCCATTTTTCTCTCCTAACTATTTTTTACTTTTCGGACATTCTTTCTTTGGTAGTCAAAGATAAATTTCATAATCATTTCTTGTGCCTCAGGATCCAATTCTATGAAATTAATCTTTTCTATTCGTCTGGAAATTCCATCCACTACTAGATCTTCACCCCCAAGAACTTGTCCCACGATAAACGGGTGGGTTTCTTTGCCCAATTCAATTTCAATATCTAATTTAAGCCCGGTTTTTAATGGCTTGCCAACGGTTAATTTCATCCCTCCGCTAGAAAGATCGTATGTCCTTCCGACATTGAAAACATTGTCAAATACAGGATTTCCAGTGAAAGGCCTGTACTTCACTGGAAGCACAACATCCAATCGAACAAAATTTCGCTTTTGGTTTTTTTTTGATTCGGCCATTATTTTTCTCCCCCAAATATCCGAGTCACTTTTTTGAAGAAATTAATGATATTCGTTTCTCCTTGAAAACCTTTCCCTGATAAAAAAACATCAACTAAACGTGTGATATTAACCGCCGCAGGACTCAAGGGAGATGATAAAAGAATGGGCTTTTGTTCTTTAACCGCTCTAACCATTCCCATATCTCTCGGTATAAAACCCATGTATTCGATATCCAAATCTAAAAATCGCTTGGAAAGGATTACTAGTTTTTTGCCCGCTTCATCCGCTTCCAATTGATTAGAAGCCATATTTACAAGGATATTGATAACCGGGTTTGTTTTTTCTCTAAAAATGGTTTTTATCATCCCATAGGCGTCCATGAGTGCTGTAGGTTCCGGAGTGGTCACAATTAATACTTCCTCAGCCGCCAATACAAAAGCCAAAACATTTCGATGAAGACCTGCACCAGTGTCGATTAAAATCATATCTGAATCATATTGAAGTTCTAGGAGTGCATTTAAAAATCTATTCCGTTGCGTTTCATTTAAATCAGCCAATTCTTGAATCCCACCAGATCCTGACGCTACAAGGCGAATACCCAATGGGCCTTCCAAAACAATTTCCTGAAGATTTTTTTGGCCATTTAGAACATTTAATAGGGTGAATTGAGGAATCATTCCTAACATCACATCGACATTAGCCAATCCCATATCAGCATCCATTAAAAGTACTTTTTTTCCTTTGGCTGCCATAGCCAAAGCGAAATTCACAGCAATATTTGTTTTTCCAACTCCGCCTTTCCCACTGGTTACCGCTACTAAACGACAACGATCCATCCGATGATTATAATTAGTCGGTGTTTTAGGGGCATTTTGATGGCCCATTAATTGACGTAATTTTTCAGCTTGATCCTGCATCCTGATCCTTCCGTTAACTCATTAAAACTTTTGTAATCCGTTCAGATAAGGAAACGTCCTCTGGAACTTCTAAATCATCCGGAACGTTTTGACCGGTCGAATAATAAGAGAGCGGGATCTGAAAATTGCTCATTAAATTCAAGAATGACCCGTAATAACGAGTCTCATCAAGTTTTGTAAATATCATCCTGTTGATTGGAACCGCTTGCCCAAACTTTTCAATGATACGAATCATATCGTGGTATTTTGTGGTTGCTGAAATAACTAAATGAATCTCGTCAGGCTGACTTAAGGCAATAAACTTTTTCAACTCAACTAGTTGCTCTTCATTGGAAGGACTACGGCCAGCGGTATCCAACAAAACCAAATCAGCATTTTTATGCCTGTTCAGAATCCCTGTAATATCGACATCTGAATTAGCCACTTCCACCGGGATCCCCATAATTCTTCCATAAGTTTTCAATTGTTCTGTCGCAGCGATTCGATAGGTGTCGGCAGTGACCATGACGACTTTTTTCCCCTCCATTAAGCTGAACCTTGCGGCAAGCTTAGCTAGGGTCGTTGTCTTCCCAACCCCAGTAGGGCCAACAAACGCGAGTACCTTTTGAAAACCGCTAAATGGTGTAGCTGTGGAAATCTTCAAAGCTGATTTAACGAAAGCGCATAACCATTCATATACTTCTGTGGAATTTTCCGGGTCGATCTTGACATCAATCATCCCTCGTAACACTTTTTGAATTAAATAGTCCTCAACCTCTTGTTTGGTCAATTTTTTCCTTAGCTTAATGAAGCCTTCTGATAAAAGGGTTGAACCATCAGAATGGCTAAACTCTTTAATAACATTTGCCACACTTGTCGTCTTCATCTCATTCAATTCCCGCTGTAAAGCCTTCACCTTGGTCCTGGCAGGATCCAAAGAACCTAATTGTCTAATCGATGCCATTGAACTGGCATTTATCGAGTTTCGAACTAGTGGGACCTCGTTTTTCTCAAGTACAGGAGCTGTAGATGTAGCGACAACATCTTTTCTTTTGGCAACATCATCCAGCAGGTTCAAGTCAACGCCCGCCGTTATCTCGGCAACAGGTTTACCGAACAAACCCAAAACTCCACCTTTTCGAAAAGTTTTTGTATATAAAATAACCGCTTCAGGACCTAAATCTTTTTTCACTTTCATTAAGGCTTCTTGGATGGTTGGCGCTTCATATCGTTTTATCCTCATGCTCCCGCCTCGATCAAACCGACTGATTGGATCTCAGTCCTAGGTAAAAGTTCGCTAAATGAAAGAACCGTAAGATGAGGAATGAATCTTTCTATCAACTTCTTAAAATATGGTCGAACATTCGGGGAACACAAAACTAACGGTTGATGATTAGCGCCAGCCATTTTTTCTATACCCGACGAAAGACTTTTGAACATCTGTTGCAATAATCGGGGATCTAAAGCAGAAGCATTTCCACCTTCGGCGGCTTGAACTGAATCCATGATGATCTTTTCGAATTTTGGTTCTAATGTTAAAGCATATATTTTCCCATCGCTAGCCTGATGCAATTTGGTTATCGATCGAGCTAACGATCTCCTAGCGTATTCCGTTAAAATCTGTATATCTTTCGTTTCTCGGACATGATCCGCCACAGCTTCAAGGATAGTTTCCAAATCCCTGATCGGGATATGTTCTTTTAACAAGTTCTGCAATATTTTTTGCAAGTCACCAATGGAAATATGCGCAGGTACTAATTCATCGACAACAGCCGAAGACTCCTTACGAACAGAATCCAACAGTTTAGACACGCTTTGGCGCGTCAAAAATTCATGCGCTTGGTTCCGGATTACCTCGGTTAAATGAGTCGCTATAACAGTCGACGCATCTACCACGGAATAACCGGCTTGTTCAGCCATAACTTTTTCCTCATCCGTGATCCAATATGAGGTCAAATTGAATGTTGGTTCTTTCGTCTCAATGCCTTGTATTTTGGGCATCCCAGGACCTGTCGACATAGCCAAAAGATGTCCAGGCATTATTTTCCAACGAGAAACTTCAACACCTTTGATCTTAATAATGTATTCCGCAGGTTGTAACTGCATATTATCCCGAATTCGTATGGGTGGAACCACTAGACCTAGGTCGCTGGCCATCTGTCGTCTAATACCAGTAATTCTTTCTAGTAAATCACCTCCTTGTGCTTCATCCACCAAAGGGATCAAGCTATAACCAATCTCCACTTCCAAATGATCGACTTGTAGAAGAGAGGTTACATTTTCCGGCTCTTTCTTTTTTTCTGGGATTAGTAGCTTGGCTTTCTCGGCCTCTTCTTTTTCCCGATTAACAACCGACCTTAAATAAAAAGCTAACCCACCAGAAATCAACGAAATGAAAATGAATGCAACGTGAGGCATTCCTGGAAAAATTCCGAAAAAAAACATGACCCCGGATGTAATCCATAGCGCACGAGGTTGGGCAATGATTTGTTTGATTAAATCGGTTCCCAAGTCGCTTTCCGAAGCGGCCCGCGTAACAACAATACCCGTTGCCGTCGATAGCATAAGAGCAGGAATTTGGGTAGCAAGACCACCGCCAATGGTTAAAAGAGTATACCTAGTAAGTACCTCAGCCCACCCTAACCCGCCCACATAAAACCCCATCGCAAATCCGCCCAAAATATTAATGATTGCGATTATGATTGCCGCAATTGCATCTCCCCTTACGAATTTACTGGCACCATCCATAGCACCATAAAAGTCCGCTTCCCTTTCGACTTCTTTTCTTCTTTTCCTGGCTTGGTCATCTGTGATGAGCCCTGAATTCAAATCAGCATCAATCGCCATTTGTTTCCCTGGCATTGCATCCAAAGTGAACCTAGCCGCTACCTCGGCAACACGTTGAGCACCGTTAGTTATAACGACAAATTGAATGATGATCAAAATCAGGAAAACAACGAAACCTACGATTGGGCTACCTCCGATAACAAATTGACCTATTGATTCGATGACTTTACCGGCAGCATCCGAACCCTCGTTTCCGTGTAATAGAATCAAACGGGTTGCGGAAACTTCTAACGCAAGCCGAAAAAGAGTCGTGATTAATAGCAAAGTAGGAAAAATAGAAAATTGAAGAGGTTCGAGGGTATACATAGTCACCAAAACAACAACAAGTGCCAAAGTGATATTGAAGGAAATCAAAACATCCAGAACGATACTTGGCAATGGTATGAACAACATCAAAATGACCATGACTAAGGCAAAGGCAATAACCAGCCCACTATTTTCTTGAATTGATTTAATCGTGATTGCTTCAGGCATTTTTCCCTCGTAACTATTGGCCCGTACCAAACGGACTTGTATTGTAGCCTTAAATCAGCTTTTGTTCATTCTTCCTTTTTCAATAATCATTACATTTCCATCGTTAAACCACACCATCCTTAACCCCTTGTTGACTTTTATTCATCCTATAAACAAAGGCTAAAACCTCAGCAACTGCCTCAAACAAATCAGGGGAAATGGGGGCCCCAACTGGACAGGATTTAAAAAGTGAGCGGGCCAAAGGTGGATTTTCAACAATAGGGATATGATGTTTTCGGCCCATTTCCCTAATCCTTTCGGCAATAACCCTTTCCCCTTTTGCCAAAACCATAGGCGCCTGCATCCCGTCTTTATATTGCAGAGCAACTGCGATATGAGTAGGATTCGTGATAATAACATCAGCTTTAGGAATTGCTTCGAACATCCTACGACGCGCCATTTCCCTTTGGATCTGTCTTATCCTCGCCTTGATCATGGGATCGCCTTCCGATTGACGGAACTCATCCCTAATTTCTTGTTTGGTCATTTTTAACCCGTCTTCATATTCCCATTTCTGATAAAAATGATCCAATATTGCCAAAACTATCAAAGCCAGAATGATCCTATTTAATATTTTCAACGTAAGTAAGCCAACAAACTGCAGGGCCTCTGTACCAGCCATATCCATAGCCGGAACAAGTTGTGGCAATGCGTTCTTCACTCCGTCGTATCCGATCCAGCCGATAATAATTAACTTCAATAAAGCTTTAAAAAATTCCACCATCGATCGTCTGGAGAATAATCTTTGCAAACCAGTCATAGGGTTAACATTGCTGATCTTGGGTGTGAGGGGTTTAAGGCTAAATAGAACTCCTACCTGAAAATAATTAGCCGCCAAACCTACCAAAAGAATAATTCCGAGCAACGGGGCTATAATTTTAAAAACCTGCCACATATAAAAAATCCCGTAAGAATAAACATTTTCCATTCCAAAGCTAATCCCCATGTTTTGATACGCAAACACAGTGAGGTTTCCCAAAGAATCCATCATATAGGGTCCAACATAACGAAATGTTAAGAGTGCCGCTAGAAGGATAACCGCTGAATTTACTTCCACAGAACGCGAAACCTGGCCACGTTCTCGGGCCTCTTGTTTACGTTTAGGGGTTGCCTTTTCTGTTTTTGCCGGATCCGCCATGATCACCTATAACCTTTTTATTTATCTCATCGCATAGATTAATACGGCTAAATCCTTATATAAGCCTTTAAAAAGGTCTTGCAAAATAAAAACAAAAAAACTCATTGAAAAAGCAACGATGATGAGTCCCACCGCCATGTTCAAAGGAAGCCCAACAATAAATACATTCATTTGAGGTACCGTTCGCGCAACGACTCCTAATGCTAGGTTAGTGATAAAAAGAGCTCCAATCACGGGGGCTCCGACCCTAAATGCTATGAAAAAAACCTGAGAAACTAAATGCATCATTTCTTGTCCTAATGCTGGATTGAAATGCCCATTCCCTAAAGCCACAACAGAAAAACTATCCACTACAGCTTTTAGAAGCAAATGATGGCCATCCACCGCTAAAAACACTAGGGTAGCGACCAAATAATAATATTGTCCCATTACCGAAATTTGAGTGCTGGTAACGGGATCGATAATATTGACCATTCCTAACCCCATTTGAATATCCACAATCTGACCGGCCAATTGAATTCCGGTGAAAAGAAGGGTCGCACCTAAACCAATGCAAAAACCTATTAAAACTTCCCTGATAACCGCGATGCCGAGGGATAACCCTACAGTCGGAAGGATTTGTGGGTTGAATGTTACTACTGGATAAATGAGAAAAGTAACTAATAGTATCCATGCTGCTTTAACAGTTACCGGGATATTCCTACTCGCGAAAATCGGGGCGGTTAAGAATATTCCCGCGACTCTAACCAATATCAATACAAAAGCAATAACATCCTTGGGATTAAATTCAAAAGGATTTGTCGGCAAAGTGTCCTCACTTCACGTAACTTGGAATATTGATCCAAAGATTAGAAGTGAAATTTAAAAGAATTAGCATCATCCATTTACCAAAAATTAAAATCGCAAAAAATATAGCTATGATCTTAGGAATGAATGTCAAAGTCATTTCTTGTATCTGAGTAACTGCTTGAAAAATGGAAATGGCAACACCAACCGCTAGTCCCAATCCAAGGATCGGCGCGGATATCAGCAAAGTAATCCATAGCGCTCTATTCGCCAAATCAGCGATAAATTCAACGCTCATTTTAAACCTCAATTTCTAAAAACTTAAAACAATAGAACGAACGATAAGATTCCACCCATCAACCATGATGAATAATAATATTTTGAAAGGGAGAGAAATCAATACAGGCGGTAGCATCAACATCCCCATGGACATAAGCACTGAAGCCGTCACCATATCTATGATTAAAAAAGGAATGAATATAAGAAAACCCATCTCAAACCCTTTCTTTAGTTCACTGATTACAAACGAAGGGATAAGCACCCAGGTGGAAATATCGGCGGGTGTTTTTGGACGGCTCGACTTTGAAAGAGCCACAAAAAGCGCTAAATCTTTTTCCCTGGTTTGTTTGAACATGAATTGCCTGATAGGGTCTTCGGCTTTTTTAAAAGCTTCGGTCGTCGTTAGCTTCCCACTCAAATAAGGCGTTAATGCCTCTTGGTCAATTTTGCTGAATGTCGGTTGCATGGTAAAAAAAGTCATAAACAAGGCTAGCCCAACCAAGACTTGGTTTGGGGGAACTTGTTGGGTTCCCAAAGCCTGGCGAAGAAACGCCAGTACAATGATAATTCGAGTAAATGAAGTCATTAATATTAATATCGCCGGCGCCAAAGAAAGAACGGTTAAAACCAGGATGATTTGAAGGCTCATGGCTACATCTTGGGGATTTTTAGCTTGTTCAACCCCCAAACGAATGGCCGGGAAGGGTATATCGGCAGCGAGTGCCCCAAAAGATGGAAGCAAGGCAAAAAACAATGTTAAAGTCAGTATGAGAGAAGTCTTTTTATTCACTTGAGATCGCCCTTGTTTTCCGTTTCAGTTTTTTTTCGAGTTGATATTTTCTTCAGCTTGTCCAAATAACCTCCTACAACTAAATTGCTCTCCTCAATGATCTTCTTTGCATCCACCTCAGTTTGTGCCGTATCCTGTTTTTGCATAATATGATTAAATATTTTAGGGAACCCTTGCTGGGTGCCCTGTTTCAATAAATCCACCTCGTCTTGTTCTGTAATTATGTCCAAACAAGATATTTCTTCTTGCCCAACGCCCAAAACAAGAATCCGCTTGCCCACTTCCACAAGATATAGGGATTTTCTAGGAGCCAAAAACGTTGATGTTAGTACTTTTATCGGTTTCCCATCATCGATGTTACTATTCCATCCTCTTTTCTCCATGATCAACTTCAAGCCCCAGATAGTGATGTAGATAAGAGCGACGATCAGCGCAAGCGCCAAAACAACTTTGATCAATGTGGAAAATATACTTGGGGACGGATTGGGAATTTCTTCCGGCAAAGCCATTGGTTGGTTCGATGCAGTATTTGCTACAGCTCCGCTGGGGTTTTGATCGAAAAGAGAACTATTAGCTTCAATGCCAAACGCAAAAGAAAGGAAAAAAGGGTGAAAAAGACAAACCCCTAGAACCGAAACCCATAAGAGGGCTTTCTTTTTCCAGGGGTTATAAAAACCTACACTGATATTGGGCATGGGAATGGAACCGTCCTCCCGAATCAAATCAGGATTGGACAGCCGTCAACCGTTCCTCGGGATTAAGTATTTCCGTGATCCGCACGCCAAAATTCTCATCGATCACAACCACTTCCCCTTTGGCGATCAATTTTTCATTCACCAGAATATCAACAGCTTCTCCCGCAAGCTTATCCAATTCAACAACCGAACCGGGAGCCAAAGCCAATATCTCCTTGACTAACTTCGTGGTCCTTCCCAATTCAACTGTCAACTTCAAGGGAACATCCAACAGAAGACCGATGTTCCCCCCAGCCGGACGAGCCGATCCTGAGTATTCATTTTCAAATTGTTGCACTGCCGTACCTCCTGCTCGCGTTTGGGTGTTGTCTACAACACCGGTATTCATTTGGACGGCAGGCGCGGGTGCGCTAGCCGTTGGTTTTCCCGGTCCAGAAGACATCCTGGAAACAGCCGATTCGGGAAGACAAAAAAGAATCTCTCCAGACAAAAGATCCTGAACAAACAAACTGAAATGAAAAACTGTCAAGGCGTTCCCAAGATGGGACAATTGCTGCCCCAAAGCGGAGGATTCCAATGTGCTTATATCTTTGACTAAATATTGAGCCTTAGACCCAGCGTACTTTTGCACACCGCGGGTCAAAACTTCTGTTATTTGTTGCAACACTTCCCCAAATGCGGACAAATGGAGCTCTGTCATTTTTTCCGGCGCGTTTGCCCCATCTTGGCCGATCAATAGATCTGCGATGATAGAAGAGTCTTTCTCTTTTGTTAAAAGCAAGGACATCCCATCAACACCACCGGATCCTCTCAAGGTCGCGCAAAGAAATGACCCCGTCAATTCAGTCCCAAAAGAAACCGAATCTTTATCCAAAACCTGGGACAAGGTTACAGATGCGTCCCGTCCTAACAAAGCCGTTAGGGTTTGGGACAAAGAGAGAGCTGTTTCCTCTCCAAACATCTGAAGTCTAGACAAATCCGACATGATAAGCCTTTCTCCCGATTAGGACTTTTCTTCGCGGGAAATGACCCGCGTTATCTGAATGGCTTTCTTTTTTGACGAAACTCCCGGTCTTCCTTTTAACTTCACCAAGCCCTCAATAAGAACATCGATTTCGTTATGAGGGCTTGTATTGAGCCTTATAACATCACCGGTTTTAAGTCGCAAAAGTTCTTGTACTGTGATTTGTGCTGAACCGACCTGAACCATAAAAGGAACCATTGTTTCTTTCATGACCTTGGTAAGATTCTCGACTGTTTCGGTCGTGGATTCTTTTTTGCCAACCGTGAACCACTTCTGAGCCGAAAGATCACCAATGACAGGTTCCAAAACAACATACGGGATACACATGGACATTTTCCCGGTCACTTCATTAACTTTGACCTCAAATTCAATGACAGCCGCGATCTCATTTGGCGCAACAATTTGAACGAACTGAGCCGTAGTTTCATAACCACTTAATTTCGGCTGGAAATGGCCGACTTTTAGCCAAGCCTCCTGAAGATTTTCCATGCCTCGATTAATGATTTTCTCAATGACAGACTGTTCAATAAGCGTCAATTCGCGAGCCGCTGTAGGGGCTTTCCCTGGCCCACCGAGAATTCGATCGATCAAAGTCAAAACCAATTCAGGATTAATTTCCAATAGGAAAGATCCGTCCAATGGTTCCATCTTCACCACAAAAATACAATCGGGGCGAGGAAGGGACATCGTATACTCGCGAAAAGGCAACTGTGTTACTGAAACCACCTTGATTTCAGCAACAGTCCTTAAGTACGCAGCAACAGCCGCCGTAAAACCCCTGGAGAATATCTCATGTAACATTTCAAGGGTACGCATGTGATCTTTTGAAAACCGATTGGGTCGATTGAAGTCATAGGTCTTAATCTTTCGGCCTTGGTCATCAACCGTCACCCCGGCATCCGGGGCAGCGGCCACATCGGAACTTTCATTGGACCCTTGGCCGGTCATACCCACGTCCAATTCGGACAATAACGCACTTACCTCTCCGTCAGATAAAAGATCATCCATGAGTTATCCCTCCCTCCAGAACCAATTCAACGATTTATTGAATGGCAAATTGTGTCAAATAAACATTGGTAACCGCACCAAATTTCAGCGCTTCATTAATCTTCAATTGAAGCTCCCTTCTGAAACGCTCCTTGCCTTCCGACGTAGAGAGCTCAGTCGCCTTCCGATCGTTTAAGAGGGTATTAACCAAATCCTTAAATTGAGCATCTCGATCCTTAACTTCCTTATCCAACTCAAGGTTGACTTTACTATACTCAAGTTGAACTTCCGCCCTAACATACCGAGACGCTTCCTCGTCGGCTAAGTTCACGATAAAGGTTCCCAGATCGTAGATCTTGCCGGGTTCAGGCTTTTGTTCGATTATTTTAGCTTCCTTGGGTTCAGTTTTGGCTTGTAATGTCCAGAAGCTAAGCACTCCCAAACCAATCATCCCAAGAACAGTCACCGCGCTTAAAATCACTAGAAGGCCAAGCAACCTTCTGGTTCCCTTATCTCCTTGGTCTGCCATTTTCACCCCTCCTCTTGATTAATCCAGCTTCATGATAACAATGTCGACCCGCCGATTGATCCTGCGGTTCGCTTCACTGATGTTTGGTACCAAAGGTTGATATTCCGCGTAACCAGCCGCAGAAAAACGGCTCGGATCCAACCCTTTTTCCATCACAAAATACTTTACAACCGCCGTGGCCCGCAAAGACGAAAGTTCCCAATTACTTGGGATCTTCTTTGTTGTAATAGACAAATCATCTGTGTGCCCCTCAACAACAATTTGATTCTGGGGAAATTTCTTTATTACATCAGCCACATCATCAAGAACACTTTTCATTTCGGATTTGATGTGAACATCCCCTAGATCAAAAAGGACTTTGTCTGTCAAAATACTAATAACTAACCCTCTCGCTTCTTTCCGGATAGAGACCTTGTTAGCCCCAAGCTGTTGATGAAGTTTTTCCGTGATCTTTTTTTCCATTCCGCCAACTTTTTCTCCGCCCGGACCACCTTCCTGGGGCTCTCCAGGAATAATTTTATAGTGTTCCCCAGCATTAGAGCTTTGAGAAGGCAAAATTGTTGTGTTACCAGGAATAGGGCCGAAAACCGCCCTAAATTGGGCCATCATTTCCTGCAACACCACCTTATTTTGGGCGGACGCCAAGGCGTACAGAATGACGAATAACGCCAAGAGAAGAGTGATCATGTCGGCATAGGTCAGCAACCAGCGCATCATCCCGCCGGATTCCAGTTCCAATCCCGCCTCATGCCCACCTTTTCGACGTTTCGGCATTTCCTTCTCCCTTTAAAAAACCCCGCCCAATAAGCGGTTTATTTTAAAATCAGGCACTACTCTTCTTCTTTTTTCTCACCTTGAGTTTTCTGAGCTTCCAGATCAAGTTTCAATTTTGGCGGCAAGAACGCCTTAAGTTTTTCCTCTACGATCCGAGGGTTGTCACCAGCCGATATCGCTAATATACCTTCAAGCATGACCTCTCGAAGCAATACTTCTTGTTGACTGTTTTGTTTCAACTTAAAGGAAATGGGCAGAAAGATGATATTGGCGAAAGAAATACCATAAAATGTTGCAATAAAGGCCGTCGCTATAGCCCCGGCAATCTCATTACCGCTAGTTCCGCCTTCACCCATGGTACCAAGAGCGTGAATAAGACCCAAAACCGTTCCGATGATACCCAGGGTCGGAGAAAATCCACCGAATGTCCCAAAAATACTCTCGCCAACTTTATGGCGGGATTCCAAAAAGGCGATATCCGTTTCCATGATATTGCGGATCATTTCAATGTCCGTACCGTCAACGACCAATTGCAGTCCTTTTTTCAAGAAAGGATCCGCGACCGCTTCCGCCTCTTCTTCCAAACCTAACAAACCTTCCCGTCGGGCTTTTGTGGCAAAACCAACCAATTGGGTGACGATAGCTCCCGGATCCAGCTCTTGTCTTTTAAAAGCTTTTTTCAAGACCGGAAAGAATTCTTGAATACTGTCCCAAGGGAAACTCATGATCGTAGCTCCTGCCGTTCCAAATCCTACGATCAAAAAGGCGGAAAGCTTGATCAAAATGGTCAAATGAACCCCTTCCAGCAGGGCTCCACCGAAAACCCCCAAAAACCCTAAAAATAAACCGAGTACCGTTGCTATATCCACAATATCACCTCCTCAAGTCAGTTAAATCAGCACCCAAGGTCTTTTCAGCCCTGTCGCGCCGAACAAATGCAATCGATGAAACCTCGTCCAAAAACTTTTGTTCCTCTTGCAACACTTCATTTTTATGCGAGCGCAGTCTTTTTTCCTTCAGAATTTCAAGAAGCCGCCTCTCCCGGGAGGCTTTGACCGCTATGACCCTTCGACGGTCCACTTCTTTGATCCATTCCTGTTCTCTGCGTTTGTATTCTTTCTCCTTCTGTAAAAGCCAATCTTTGTATTCACAAAAAGACATCACTTGATCAGCGTTAAAGTTGCCCGACTTCTCAAACTCAGAATAAGAATCCAAAAAATCCGCTTCCACATCACCATGTTCTCTAAGCGCCTCCTCAATTTGAAGAAGCCTTCCCTTGGCCTGTGCCAATTCTCGAACCCTGGTTTCCTCAACCTGTTTTCTCAGGTTCAAAACCTGCTCCAACCTAAAAAGAAACCTTTTCGCCATAAGACCCCTTAGTTCAAAAAGGCCTTTAATCTATCCGTTGTTTCTGACCACTTCGCGTCTTCCTCACGACTCTGTATCAAGAAAGTCTTGACCGCGTCTAACCGCTGGATTGCTTTATCTACCGTCGGGTTACTTCCCTTCACATAGGCACCGATTGAAATCAAATCCTCCACACTCTTGTACGTTGCTAGTACCGACCGCATATTGGCGGCGGCTTTCAAATGATCTGGACCAACAATGTCACGCATGAGCCTTGAAACGCTATTCAACACATCGATAGCCGGATAATGGTTCTGGGAGGCCAACTCCCTCGATAGAACGACATGTCCGTCCAAAATCGCCCGGCAAGAATCCGCAACAGGCTCGTTCATATCATCCGCTTCCACCAAAATGGTGTAAAGTCCGGTAATACTACCTTGATGACCCGTCGTCCCAGCTCGCTCTAATAGCTTGGGCAATAACGCAAACACCGAAGGCGTATAACCTTTTGTTGTCGGTGGTTCACCGATCGCCAACCCCACTTCTCTTTGAGCCATCGCGAATCGGGTCACCGAATCCATCATCAACATGACCCGCTGGCCTTGATCCCTAAAATACTCAGCGACAGAGGTCGCAACTAAAGCAGCTTGGATACGTATCAAAGAAGACTGGTCTGATGTCGCAACGACAACCACGCTCCTCGCCAACCCTTTCTCGCCAAGGTCTCTCTCTAAAAAGTCCCTGACCTCCCTACCTCTTTCCCCAACGAGAGCGATCACATTAATGTCCGCTTCCGTGTCCCTCGCGACCATTCCCAGTAAGGTGCTTTTTCCGACCCCAGAGCCCGAAAAAATACCCAACCTTTGCCCTTCACCTATCGTCAAAAGACCATCGATCGCACGTACCCCTGTCACGACCGGGGAATTAATCCTTCTGCGTTCCATCGCTTTAGGCGGTTCTTGATGGATAGGATAGCTCTCTTTTAAAAGACCTAAAGGCCCCTTTCCATCCACCGGAACACCCATTGCGTCTATCACCCGGCCCAACAGCCCATTTCCCACAGAAATCTTGAATGGTCCGCCGGTCTTCACCACTTCACTTCCGGGTCCCAAACCCCTCATCTCACCTAACGGCATTAATAAAACACGATGTTGCCTGAAACCCACAACTTCCGCCAGAACCGGACTGCCTTTACCATCAGCGGGGGTGATCCAACAAGCCTCCCCAACCGAAGCCGAAGGGCCAGATGACTCAATGACCAGCCCAACCACCTGCTCAACCTTTCCATTCACCCTGGTAATATCGGCTTTCCCGATCCGGCTCTTTAAATCTTCTAAAGGAGGAAGGATATCATTTAGAACAGGATTCAAATCCCATCTCCTTAAATTTTCACTGCCCCAAGTCCGAAGCCATCGCTTCTTTGACTTGTGAAACCACCGTCTCAAGACGCCCGTCAACCGAACCGGCTTCCGTTTCTAAAAGACATCCGCCTTTTTCGATCCGCGCGTCCGGAACCAATTCGATATTTCCCGACCCGACTGTTAGTTGTAAATTCGCCGTTTGGCTTTTAATCTCCTCAAGGTCCAATGGGTTAATATGTAGTTTTAATTCCACCCTATCGTGAGCCTTTTTCAGCACTTCGCCAGCCAACTCAACAACCATTCGATCGTTGTTTTCAGCTTCTTTTCTTAAACAGTGATGTAACGCCTCGCCAACCAATTCGATCAACACAGGCTGTAAATCCGAATACATCTTTTGGCGCTCTGAAACCAACTGTTTAACCATCCCATCCCACTTTTTCATCAAACCCGAATAACTTTCCAACCCCTCCAATTTTCCCTTTTCTATTCCTTCCTCAAACCCCTTCTCATACCCCGCCTTTTGTCCAGTCAACTTGGCGTCTTCTTTAAGCCTCGAGACCTCCACCTCAGCGTCCTCTTTGGCCTTACTGATGATCTCACTAGCAGTCCATCTGGATTGCTCAACGATTTCAAAGGCGTTTTTCTTGGCCGCCTGCTCGATTTTTTCCGCTTCTTCCCTCGCCTCTTCCTTAGCCTTTAATATCATCTCCTCCGGCGTTGGAGGCGGTGGTTCGACTTCGACCGCTGCGCCAAGAGACTCTGTTTCGAATGTATCAAATCTAAAATCTTGAACTGGAAGAGTACCTTCACCCAACGGCCAGGGTTTAGCCAGATTCCTTTTTTGTTCTTCCTCGTTTCTCTTCTTGATCTCGTCTTGCCAAGGCGCGTTATCCACAAGATAACCCTGGTCGGAAAACTGATAGTCCCGGTTCGATAAAACCTCTCGGCTCATTTGTTTTCCACTCCGAACTTCACAATTCCATCCCAGGTTAGATCATGACCTCTTCTTCACCACCACGGGCGACAACGATCTCGCCCATTTCCTCTAATTGCCTGACCACGTTGACGATCTTTTGCTGAGCTTCTTCAGCGTGTTTCAAGCGAACCGGCCCCATGACTTCCATGTCCTCAAGGATCATGGCTTTGGCTCGACTGGACATATTTTTCAAGAGATGCTCTTTAACCTCATCTTTGGCGCCCTTCAGAGCCAGCGCCAGATCCTTGGCATCCACCTCGCGCAAGACCTGTTGGATGGTCCTGTTATCCAAGTTGATCAGGTCATCAAAGACGAACATGAGGCGCTTGACTTCCTCGGCCAATTCCGGATTGGACTCTTCCAATTTCTCCATGATGGCTTTTTCCGTTGAGCGATCCGCCCGGTTAAGGACTTCAGCCAACGCACGGACACCGCCGGCGGCCGTGAACTCTTGGGTAAAGATCGAGGAGATCCTGCGTTCCAGAACCCGCTCGATTTCCATGACCACATCGGGAGCCGCGCGGTCCAAGACAGCAATACGGGTCGCAACGTCCACTTGGACATCCCCAGGAAGGGCTCCTAAGATCGTGGCCGCGTGATCGGGGGTAAGATGGGCCAAAATGAGCGCGATCGTTTGAGGATGTTCAGATTGAATGAAATTCAACAACTGTTGCGGGTCGGTCCTCTTGATATAGTCGAAAGGGGTCATCTGCAATGAACCCTGAAGCCTATTGATGATCTCCATGGCCTTATTAGCGCCCAAAGCCTTTTCTAGGATCTCATGAGCGTACTCAACCCCGCCTTGAGAGATATACTCCTGAGCCGCGGCGATATTGAGGACTTCCTGCATCACCTGGTCTTTTTCGTCAGGCGTGATCTTTCGCAGGTTGGCGATCTGAAGGGTTACCTGTTCGACCGTCTCTTCCTTCAGATGCTGGTAGATCTTTGCGGCCAGTTCAGGGCCCAAAGAAATAAGGAGAGCGGCCGCCTTTTGCTCACCCGTCAATACCGTTTTCTTTTTGGTTTCCGCCATGAAGACTACTCCTCAGAGAGCCATTTCTTGATTATTTGAGCGACGTTTTCCGGGTTCTTGTTTGCCATCTCAAAAACTTCCTTACGGACCGCTTCACGTTTCTTCGCATCGCGTGCCGCCTCGGCTCGCGCCAAATCATCCGCGGTGATGTCCGTAGTTATGATATCCTCGACCTGTGGTGCCATAATCGGCTCTTCGACCAAATCATCCATTGACTCGACAAACTTCTTTTCCTTTTTCGGTTTCAGCAAAGACCTTAAGAAGAGCAAAACTCCAAAAGCCATCAAGACCAACAGCCCTATTTTCCCAAGCGTCATATAAAAATTCTGTTGGGTTTCCATTTGGGTCTCCTTCAAACTTGCCACTTCTTGTGAATTATCGAACGGCATGTTCTCGACCGCCACTTGATCTCCACGATTCAAGTCAAGGCCGGCCGCGGCGATAACCGCCGACTTGATGGCATCCACCTGCTGTGGTTGCAAGTTATCCACGAATACACCGACCGAAATTCTCTTCGGGGACCCCGGGGCGACAACATTGTGTTTAACCGTTCTATTGATCTCGAAGTTAGTCGTGTTTTCTTCTTTCGAGTACTGAGAGTTGGATCCATTGAGCGCTTGATACCCAGGTATATTGGAATCGGTCCCAGGCACTCCGCCCACCACATTCGAGGGGAACCCACCATCCCCGACATATTGTTCCTTTTTCGTCTGGCTAGAGCGCGCTATACCCTGCCCATCGACCACAGGCTCAAATACCTCGGAATCATTCTCAGTTTTATCAAAATTAAGTTCGGCCGATACGGAAACAGCGATGCGACTGTTCCCGCCCATGACCTTGGTCAACATGACATTGACTTTCCGTTCCAAATCTTTCTCGAAATTCTGCTGAACTTCCAATTGATGCAAAGTCAATTTAGCTTGTTGGGTCAACGTACTACCGTTGTTCAAATTGTCCGGATTATTGTCTTCCGCTTCTTCCTGGATAAAACTCGAAAGAATATTGCCTTTGCTGTCGATAACGTTGACATTTTCCGGTTTCAACCCTTCCACGCTTGCCGCGACCAAATGAACGATCCCTCGGACCTGCTCACGCTTGACCACCGCGTCCGACTTGAGTTCCAGAACCACCGAAGCCGTTGTGGGTTTTTCCTTTTCAGTGAAAAGCTCAGGCTCCGGTATAACGATGCTCACACGGGCCGTTTGGATTTGTTGAAGACTTCCGATCGTACGCTGTAATTCGCCCTCCAAGGCCCTTTTGTAGTTTACTTTTTGGGTGAAATCCGTCGTGCCCCATTTGGGTTGATCGAAGATCTCATATCCGACACCATTTCCACGAGGCAATCCTTGGCCGGCTAATGTCAGCCGAGTATCATAAACTTTCTCAGCCGGAACCATAACGGTTACGAAATTGTCCTTGCTTCCTAAACTATAGGGAATGTTGTTCTTTTTTAATTCCGCCGTCACTTCGGCGGCATCCTTCTGCTCCAAATGCGAGTAAAGGATCTCATAACGAGAACGGGAGGAAAGAAGGATAAACACCAACAATCCCACAAAAAGAACTGAGGGAATGGCGATAACAAGGGTCTTTTGGACTTTCGAAAACCGACCCCAAACCTCTTTAAACTGCTGAATTAATTGTTGGAAAAAGTTGTTCAAATGTTCCTCGTCTTTTTTAAAAGATAAGGGTCAAAGCCGAGCTTCAACCTTTCCGCGCCAAACAGCAAAACCACTTAAACCTGCATCTGAATAATGGATTGATAGGCTTCCAAGACCTTGTTTCTGATCTGAATCGCGTACTGCAATGTCATACTGGCTTTTTCCATCGCGATGATCACATCGTGAAGGTTATCCTCCCCGCCCGTAGCGATGTTTTTAATCGCGTCATTCGCCCCAACTTGGCTTACGTTCAGGTCCGTTAAAGCTTTCTTCAAAAGATCCTTAAAATTAGATGGAGAAACTTCCCCTGCGTTTTGCGAAGCCTCCGTCGCGATCGAAGCGACCGGCTGGATCATTCCCTGAGTCAGAGAAACAGGCAATTGTATCGGTTGTATTTCCATTTGTTCTAATTACTCGTTTAAATCGTTTTCTTTAACAAATTCGCGAAACACTACTTGCCAATAGTTAAAGCCTGTAAAGCCATCGATTTAGTCGCGTTAAACGCGGTGATGTTCGCCTCATAAGCACGGGTTGCGGAAATCAAATCCACCATCTCATTAACCACATTTACGTTAGGATAAGCCACATAACCTTCCGTATTCGCGTCAGGATGTCCCGGATCATAAACCATCCTTGGAGGAGTTGGATCTTTTTGAATCGCTGTCACCCGAACACCTACCGGCAATCCTTCAGGAGTCATCATGGCTTGAACTGGGGCGAAAACAGGCGAAGGATCGAACCGCGGGGCAAAAACTACCCGCTGCCTCACATAAGGTCCGCCTTCAATAGTTCTGGTAGTGTTAGCGTTTGCGATGTTATTTGAAATAACATCCATACGTAACCGTTCAGCCGTCAGGGCGGAAGCCGTTATTGAAAAAGGCGCGAAAACTCCGGAAAGAGCACCCATTTATTATTGTTTCCCTTCGGTAATGGAATGTTTAAGATTCGCCATATAACGGCCCGTAATATCCGCCAGGCTGTTATATAGAAGGTTATTCTCGGCAAGCAAGCCCGATTCCATCTCAAGGTCAACATTATTCCCGTCATTTCTCCCAATGGTTTCTGTGATGGTTTTGACATCGGGTTGGAAATCATTGATGGACATTTTGTTGGGTAGCGGGAAATGCATGGGGTTCGTTCGCCAAAGTGTTGAATTTTGATCCGGCTCTAAAGCCAGTCGAAGTTTATCTTGGAAGGAGACAACAGACCGCTTGAAATTAGGTGTATCAATGTTAGCCAAATTATTGGCGATAACTTGATGCTGAGTGGCCAAAGAATCGAGGCCCTTTTGCAAAATGATCATCGGATCGATTGCTGAAACCGGGTTTAACACACTTGCTCCTGTGGATTGCATTTACATCCGGTATTTTCAAAACGCACTTTACAATAGCGAAACACACACAAAACCTAAAGGGGAGAATCAAATTCAGAATTTCGTCAGTGGCGAAAAATTAATGTCATTATGACAAAGGATTTATCACTGTCAAGAAATAAGCATGGAAATCCCCTTCGTTTTTGCCACTTTCCCCATCTTCCTCCTTCGTATAAAACTTGACACAACAATTTTAAAAAATTCGTTCAATGGTTATTGTTCGCCCCGACCAACTTTGCCTTTTCGTTTTTTTCACGAGCAAGCAAAGCCTTGATTCCACGAAGGTTTATACCCTGGTCCGAAAAGCTCGCTATTTTCCTGCAAAGAAGCAGGTCTTTTTCATTGTAAATTCTGGTGCGGTTACTGCCGATCCGGGATATCTTCAACAGGCCAAGACGTTCCCAATTACGCAGGGTTTGCTCATGAACACGTAGTTTTGTGGCAATTTCTTTGATCGTCAGGATCATGAAGGCTTCTTTCGACGAGGTTGACAATGCTTGACTCATCGCAGTGACAGGAACATTGTAAGAAGATTCAATTGTTTTGGAAGGAAGAACCAAAAAGACCAGCGATAACATTTTTTTTCATTCGCGACTCCACCGTTTTTGGTAGGCGCTTATCAATCCCCACTATATATAGTGCTTTTCATTTTAAAAACAAGAAAATGCCGTTTCAATTCGCTTGGAATTTCGAAACACGGTTTCTTCCGCCATTTTTCGCTTGATAAAGCGCTAAATCCGCGTTTTGAATTAACGTCCTTTGTTCGCGCGCGTCGAAAGGATAAGAGGCGACACCCAACGAGACCGTGACACGGTAGATCCCCTTACTGCTATTCTCGAATAAATAAGCCTCGATATTTTTTCGAACCCGTTCCGCCAATTCCTTCCCGACGTTCCCATCGGCTTCCGGAAGGATGATCACGAACTCCTCCCCTCCATATCGTGCGACTACGTCCACTTTGTTGCGGACCGTCGCCTGGATGACTTCCGCCACCGTCCTTAAGACCTTATCACCCTCCATGTGTCCGTAGGTATCGTTGAACTTCTTGAAATGGTCCACGTCCAGCATGATCAAGCTCAGGTCCTTGTTGTATCTTTCGGCCTTGGTGAGTTCCTCAGAGAGTTTTTGTTGGAAGTACCGGTGGTTATAGACGCCTGTCAATCCATCCCTCTCCGCCATCGCCTGCATCTGTTGGACCATCATGGCGTTCTCCAGGGTGATCGCCGTTTGATTGGCCAGGGTCGTCATCACATCCTGATCGTATTCTTGGTAGGCGTCGCTTTTTTTGCTGTTCAACCGGATGACACCCAGGATGTTCTCACCCACCAATAAAGGGACCATCAAGAAAGATTGGGTAGAGCCAAGCATCCCTTCCTTGCGGGAAAACTCGATGATCTTTTTCTCTTTCTGACCCCGGGTATAACGGATCGGCTTTTTGTTTTCCAATATCCAAGTAGCCAATTCCTCTTCCAAACGGGGCTTTTCGGTCGCATAAACCGATCCCCTCCAGGCGATGATATCGAAAACATTCTCTTTGCCCTGCAATAGCGCTATATAAGCGGAATCGCACTGGGTTATCTGCGCGGCAGTCTTCAAGGCTGTTTCCAGGACCATTTTGATATCCGAGAGCGATGTGAAAGAGTTGGAAACCTCGAACAAAGCGTGCAGATTGCGGGTTTTCATCCTGGAAAAATGCATGACCCTGGTACCCTGAACGGTCTCGGCCAGCAATCGGCAAAATTGATCCACCAACTCCAGACGGGTCTCATCGAAATAACGCGGATCTTGATGGTCCAATACCAGTACCCCGACCATTTCCGATTCCGCCGGAGCGTTGGACAAGGACTGGTCCTCTTTGAGGAATATCGGTTGGGCCAAGAAAGAGGTAATGGGGGGAGGTTTTAAATAATATGGCAGCGCCTTGGCGCTCTCAGGGGCGATAGGGCTCAATAAAACCCTTCTTCCCTCCTTGGCGGATAAGCCGATAAGGGTTTCCCCCGGCAGTATGGTGACATCCGGGGCGATCGAACCAGACTGGGAAGAATGACCCCGAAGTCTCAGCACGGTCTTTTCCTCGATATCGGTCAAAAGAAAACAGGCCGCCGTGTAAAACCCCATCGTTTTCTGAAAGAGCAACAACTGGCGGGAAAGGGATTCCTCAAGTTCAATGACCGTTCCGACCCTGGCGTTCAACCGGTTTTCTTCCACCAACAATTTATCCTTGGGGATCTTAAAAGAAGGCATTTCTTCCGAATTAGCCAGGTTTTCAGCCTCGGTTTGCAGGGTCGTTAACCGCTGATTTAACCGCTCTTTTTCCTCACGGGTCTTCACGATCCGGGATAGGAAAATGGCCGAAATGAGGAATGTCCCCCAACGCAGATATTGGGGAAGGCCTTGGGAAAGGTCCTCGTGCCTTAGGGAAACCGCTTCTAAAACACTGTATAAAATGGCCACGCCGAACGCGTACCGGGCCTCACCTTCCCATGCCGCGACCCCCATCAGGAGCAATATCCCATAGGTCAGGGGAGACTGGTCGCCCCCGGTGCTTTGGGCCAGAAGGCTCCATCCCACGATGGTGCCCACCAGGATGGTCATGCTTGAGGGGGAGGAAAATAACTTCAGGCGGACCAGGATGAATAACCAAAGGAAAACAAGGATCCAGGACAGGACCAACCAAAGGGGAGGAACTTCGGAAAGATGCCGTATACAGATACCGCTTCCCGAGAGTAAAAGGGCCGCGGCGATCAAAACAAGGGTGAGCCACTTAAAAAAGTTCCGGTTTTTCAACCTGGTAAGTGCGCTCACCCGTTCGATTTCAGATCACAGCCGGCCTTGACGGCGCAGCAAGGCACGCATCTTACGACGGTGCTTTTTACGTTTATGAGTCTTTATCTTTTGGCGGTGACGCTTCTTACCACAAGGCATTCGATCGTCCTCCATATTTATTAAAAATTGAACCGACCTGCTCAACCGTGCTTCAGTTTAACAGAAAAAGCCTGGGATGCTAAAAAATGTTACGGCGTCGCCTCCGGGAGAGTCATGCATTTAGCCGTCGCTTCAGCGACTACTATGCCATTTTCAAGCCTTGCCTCAGCCCCCGTTAAGCGGATCCTCTTTTTCGAACCCAGTTTCCAGGCCGAAAGCAGGACCTTCTCCCCCACCGGACAGGGCGCCTTCAGCCTCACCTGGTATTCCACCGTGACGGCTTTCTCGCCCTTGAGCCAATAGAGGTTCACCATCACCTCATCCATGAGGGTTCCCAATATCCCCCCATGTACCACATTGGCGAAACCTTGTAGTTCCTTGGGGACGATTACCTCGGAAAGAAGCTTTTCCCCCTCGTACCGGAACTTCATCTTCAGGCCCCAAGGATTCTTCTCGCCGCAGCAAAGACAATAACGGTCGTCGATGAAAGAGCCGCCGCCCTCATTTTCCATGGTTCAACCCTTGGAGGCTTTGTTCAAAGCGGCCCGCAAGGACTTTCCATAGGGCGCCCTGCAAATGCCAGTCTCCAGCACGATGGCCCTTATCAGCTCGCCAGGGGTCACATCGAAGGCGGGATTGTAAACAGGATAGTCCGCTTTGGCAATGGGAATCCCTTGGGGATGGGTCACCTCCAGGGAACTCCTTTGTTCGATGACGATCTCCGCCCCGGTCTTTTTTGTCAGGTCCAGTGTGGTGGTGGGAGCGGCGATATAAAAGGGTATGTGGTGGGCTTTTGCCAGGACCGCCAGGGCGTAAGTACCGATCTTGTTCGCCGTGTCCCCATTGGCCACGATCCGGTCGGCCCCCACGATGATGGCGTCCACTTTCCCCTGCTTCATCAGGAAGGCGGACATATTGTCCGTGATCAGATGGAACGGTATCCTCGCTTTGGCCACCTCGTAGGCGGTCAACCTGGCGCCTTGCAAATAGGGCCGGGTCTCATCCACCCAGACATGCAGTTTTTTATTTTTCCTGGCGGCCCACAGGATCCCGGCCAGCGCCGTTCCCTCCCCGCCCGCGGCCAAGGCCCCCGTATTGCAATGGGTCAGCACATTGCGGCATTTGGCCAACAAGGACGAACCGTTCTTGCCCAGCTTGGCGCACAAGACCTGGTCTTCCCGATGGATATGGACCGCTTCCTGCTCCAGCTGTTTTTTTTGTTCCTTCACGCTCAAGCCGGAAATCGCTCGCGACTTTCTTTCCATCCGGTCCAGCGCCCAGAAAAGGTTCACAGCCGTCGGGCGGGTTTTTCTCAAACGGCTGATCGCCTTCAGCACATCCTTTTGGAATTTCGAAGGCGACTGGGCCCTGCACTTCAAGGCCCCCACAGCCACACCGTAAGCGGCAGTCACTCCGATAGCCGGAGCTCCGCGCACGGTCATGTCCTCGATACCCTTGGCGGTTTTTTCCACCGTATCGCATTTCACCCAAATCTCCTTGAAAGGCAGGGCGCGCTGTTCCAAGAGATAAAGGATTCCCTTACTCCACCGCAAGGATCTAACGATCTGTGCCATATCCGTCCTTTTGATATTTATTTTTTCTCGAGAGCCATGACCACTTCCTTCATCAGGAGGGTCAACAACGGCTCGGCTTTTTGGGAATTCTCGATGATCTTCTTGATGTCGGCCGGTTCCAGCGTGTCCGCCACGCATTTATCCGTGACGACCGAAATGCCCAAGACCTTCAAGGCGCTATGGACAGCCACGATCACTTCCGGCACGGTCGACATCCCGACCACGTCCGCCATGGTGGACAGCCAGCGGTACTCGGCCCTTGTCTCCAGATTGGGCCCGGTCACTCCCACATAGACGCCCTTTTGCACGGGGATCCGCTTTTCCCAGGCTATTTTCTCGGCCAAAGCGATCAATTCCTTCGAATAGGGCTCGCACATATCCGGCCACCGGGGGCCAAGCCGGTCATCATTCTTGCCGATCAGCGGGTTATCCCCCATCAAGTTGATGTGGTCCTCAATGATCATCAGGTCGCCGGGATTGTAGCCTCGGTTCATCCCCCCGCAGGCGTTGGAAACGAGGAGGTATTGGATCCCCAAAGCTTTCATGACCCTCACCGGAAAAGTCACTTGTTGGAAGGTATAACCCTCATATCTATGAAAACGGCCCTTCATGGCGACGACCGGGGTATTGCCCATCTTTCCGAAAACTAGCTGACCAGCGTGGGATTCCACCGTGGATAAGGGGAAATGGGGTATTTTTTCATAGGGGATGACCGTTTGGTCTTTGATCTCGTTGGCCAGGGCACCCAGTCCAGTCCCAAGGATAATGCCGACCTTAGGGGTGGTGGTCGCCGTTTTTTTGATCTCCCGAACCGCCTCTTGGATCTGATCGAATAATTCAGCCATGAAACTCTCCTTAGATTAATTGTTAGTTAAGATCCAACAAAACCTATTTTCACCACCAAGGCACCAAGGGCACCAAGAACTAACCAAGACTAAGTTGTAAAAAACGATGAAAAAAATAAACTTTTTTATTTTGCTTTTCTTGGTGTCTTTGTGTCTTGGTGGTTCAAATTCCTTTTATTTCAGTTTTGTTAACGTCTTTAAGAACACAGAAGCCGCATCACCTCAACCGCACCCAATCCCCGGACTTTAACGACCTTATGGCGGGATTGTTGGCCCTTGATCAGGTCCAGATCGCCCTTCGCCTTTTTCAACTTTTTCGCCAAAAAAAGGATCAAGGCCTCGTTGGCCGCCCCCTCTACAGGCGGCGATTGAACCTTGATCTTTAACTCGCCATTTTCAACGCCTGACAGGCTGTTGGAAGAGGCCCTGGGCATCAACTTGACCGGGATGGTGCAGGAATCCCCCGTTTCCCTCAGGTCCAGGCCTTTTAGGTCCAATCGAGTCAACCTCGCAGGTTATATCCAAGCAATACCAGCCAGGGCATCCCAAAACGGCTCAAGGCCAAAAGGAAAAAAGCGATCAGCAGGCCCCTGAACTCAAGATTGCCCAACCGGAAGGGAAAATAATCGGTCCCGTACTTAAAAAAGGGATAAGAAAGTTGGAAAAATAATCGGCGCGCCCTGTTCCATCCGCTCCCCGGCAGTAAGTGGACCAGCCATTCAAGGATCAACAACAAAGCCGCGACGTTGAGGACGAACATCAAAAGATAAGCCAATATCGAGATCAATTCGCCCATGTTCACTCCAGACTCCTTCTCAACTCTGCGCTGCGCTTGGCCGCTGACTCAATGGCGGCGTTGATCGTTTCCTTGAATCCTTTTTGTTCCAGTGTGGTCAAGGCGGCCTGGGTCGTTCCGCCGGGGGAGGTCACTTGGATCCTTAATTCTTCCGGGCTCTTCCCGGTTTCGATCGCCATTCTAGCCGCGCCAAGGACCGTTTGCTTGACCAATTCCAAAGCCACTTCAGGCTTTAACCCGCCTTTAACGCTGGCTTCCGTCATCGCCTCGATCATGTGGAAAATATAGGCCGGTCCGCTGCCCGACACTGCCGTCACGTAATCCATCTGGTCCTCTGTCACTTCGATCGATCTCCCGACCGCCGAGAACAACTCCAGCGCCGTCTTCACATGGGGCTTCTTGGCCCGGCTTCCCGCCGCCACCGCGGCCATTCCCACCCCTAACAGGGCCGGGGTGTTGGGCATGACCCGCACCACGGGGTTGCCCTGAGGCAGGCCTTTCTCGATCTGGGAGGTTGAAATACCTGCCGCGATGGAAACCACCAAGGCTTTGGCTGGGAACTTGGGGCCCAGGGTGGACAGCAAGCCTTTCATTTGCTGGGGCTTGACGGCCAGTATGATCAATCCGGCCTTCTTCAAAGATTCTTCCGGCTTTAGCGAGGCCTTGATCTTGAGCTTGGAGGCGGTCTGTTTGAGTTTGGCGGCATCCACATCCACCGCCGTGATGAGGGAGGAGGGGATCATCCGGGAGGATATCCAACCCTTGACCAGGGCCCCGCCCATGGCGCCCAAACCGAAAACGATCGTTTTATGTCTGACTTTCAAGTTTCGTTCCTTTTAACTTAAGTTCGGCCGTTTTGGGCTTTTGCCTTTTGATACCCATCCGAAATGCGCATCATACAAATGCCCCCCTTTGAAAAAGGGGGGTGGGGGGGTATTAGTCGTTATCGAAATAGTCCTAAAAACTAACTCCCCCTTATTCCCCCTCTTTCATGCTGTTCCTCATATTAAATAAAAATAATGAGAACAGTATAGTGCTTTAGCACAGAGGGGGAGACGGCACGACCAACAAATTGATGAAAATCCAGTTCAAGACGCGTTTTGCGGATAGGCATGTATCTTATTGTTTTCCCTTTGCCGATTCACTCATTCGACGAAACACCATTTTAGTATCCGCTAGCCCGTTGCGAAACCTTTTTCAAGCCCTTGACCCGAATAGGGCTGTCCCTATCCGCACCATCGTGGAACCTTCCTCGATGGCGGCTTCATAATCCCCGCTCATTCCCATCGAAAGCACATCGAAGTTTTCCCCGCCAAAAGGTTTGGCCTGGATCTGGTCGAACAAGCCCTTGAGCCTTTTGAAGGCGTCACTCTGCTGGACCTTGTCCTCGGTCAAGGGGCCGATGGTCATCAGCCCTTTCAATCGCAAGCCGGGGAGGGAGGCTATCTTTTCAGCCACCTGGGGCGCGTCCGACACTTCCACCCCGGCTTTACTGGCCTCGCCCGAGGTGTTGACCTCCAGAAGGATCTCTTGTTGTTTCCCCTGAAGCCGTTGGGATAAAGCTTGGGCCAACTCCAAAGAATCGACCGAATGAACCAGGACGAACTTGCCCAATATCTTGTTGATCTTGTTGGATTGTAATCGGCCGATGAGATGCCACTGGATATCGTGTGGAAGCTCGCCCATCTTTTCCAAGGCTTCCTGGACGCGGTTCTCACCGAATTGGCGCAGACCGCAATCGTAAGCTTCCTGAAGGGTCAAGACCGGGAAGTTCTTGGTCACGGCCAAGAGGGTGACCTGTTCAGGCCTGCGCCCGGACTTGGTGGCGGCCATAGCGATCCGGCCTCTGGTTTCGCTGATTCGATTTTTCAGGTCCATGGGAATTCACAGCCGTTCCATGAAGGTCTTATGAAACTAACTCAAGCAACACAACTGTCCAAAATAAAATTTTGCCACAGATACATGGGATTCATGTGATTTTAAAATCGTTATAATCTTAAACCTTTTCTTCCCCCATCCTATGCATCCCATGCATCTGTGGCTAATATGGCCTTAGCTTTGCCGTTTGTCTTTAAACAATGAAATCCATCGGCATGGTGCCTTAGTCAACGCCACTTGGCTGCTTTGCCGAGTGTTTGGTAGTTCCAATTGCCGTTATTTAGGATTTGTTAGGAGCTCTTAACTGGGGTTGTTGGCTTTCGGCCCGGACATCAGGTTCCATTCCACCAGGATGGGACTGGCGACGAAAACGGAGGAATAAGTACCAACGATAACCCCGGCCTGAAGGGTCCAAGCGAAATCCTTCAAAGTATCCCCGCCCATGAAACACAGGGGCAAAAGAGTGAAAAAGACGGTCAAACTGGTGTTGATGGTCCGGCTCAAGGTCTCGTTGACGCTCAAGTTGACCAGGCTGATGAAAGTATGGTCTTTCAACAGGAATTTCAGGTTTTCCCTGATCCTGTCGAAATTAACGACCGTGTCGTTGAGGGAATAACCGGCCAGGGTCAAAAGGGCCGTGACCTGCAGCAGGTTGAATTCCCTGCCTGTCAGGATGACGAAAGCCAGGATGACCAGGATATCGTGGATGGTGCAGATGATGGCCGCCACGGCGAAACGGAAATCGAACCGCCAGGCGATATAGATCAAGATGCCGATCATAGCGATGATGAAAGCCTTGGTGGCGTCGTCACGGAGTTTTTCCGAAACCGCCGGGCCGACCTCGTCGCTGCCATCCAGGGTGAAATGGGCGTCCGGATAGGCCTTGTTGAACACATCCAGGACCTCATTACCGACCCCGCCGACAGCCTTGGTCGGGTCATGCTTGATCTTGATGATGAGCTTGTAGCTCTTGGAGCTGTCGTCCTTCACTTGCTGGATCTGGGCCTCGGGGAAACCCTCGCTTTTCAAGGACTCGCGGATCTTATCGATCTCCACGGCGTTGACCGAGGACATCCTCAACAACTCGCCCGCGCCGAAGTCCGTACCCAAATTGGCCTTTCCCTGGTACAGCAGGACGCAGGAATAAACCCCCGCCAGCATTCCGATGGCGGAAAGCGTCATGAAAAACCGACGCGGCTTCATGAAATCTATCTTGGGCTCTTTAAACCATTGGAACATAAAAACCTTTCCTCGCTCTTTAGATGCTCAGTCCTTGATACTCTTTACGAGCGTCAAAGATCATCTTGGTGATCACGACCGCGGTGAACAGACTCAAGGCAACGCCCAGGCTTAAGGTGACCGCGAACCCCTTGATGGGGCCGGTCCCGAATTGGAACAAGACGGCGGCGGAAATAAGGGTCGTTACGTGGGTGTCGATGATGGCCACCAAGGCCCTGCGGTAACCCGCGTCGATGGAAGCCCGGATGGTCTTCCCCGCCCTTAATTCCTCACGGATACGCTCGAAGATCAGGACGTTGGAATCGACCGACAACCCCAGGGTCAGGATGATACCGGCGATGCCAGGTAGGGTCAGGGTCGCCTTCAGGTAGGCCAAGCACCCCATCAAAAAGACCAGGTTGACCAGAAGACCGGCGTTGGCGATCCAGCCGGAAACACGGTAGTAAACCCCCATAAAAAGAAGGACCAGTAACAGGCCGTAAATGGCGGCCGTGGTTCCCTTGCGGACCGAATCGGCGCCCAGGGTGGGCCCCACTTGGAACTGCCCCGTCACCTTCAATGGCGCCGGCAAAGCGCCGGCCCGAAGGACCAAGGCCAGGTCCCTGGCTTCCTCATCGGTGAAGCTTCCCTCGATGATCCCCGAGCCTCCGGGAATGCGTGAGCGGATCTCAGGAGCGGAGTAGACCTTGCCATCCAGGATGATGGCCAATTGGCGGTGCACGTTATCGCCCGTGATGACCCCGAACTTATGCCCGCCTTCGGCGTTCAGTTTGAAGGATATGATCGGCCTGCCGAAACTGTCCGTTTGGACATTGGCGTCGACCAGCGACTCACCGGTCAGGAGCACTTCCTCGCACAAATAATTACGGTCTTCCTTGCCTGGGAAGTAGGTGATGTTCTTGGGCAATTTGGCCGTCATGATCTTGCCGTCTTTATCCAGATAATCGGACTCTCGCAGGTTGGAAACGAGGCGGAATTCCAATTGGGCGGTGGAAAGGATGATGTCCCTGGCCCTTTTGATATCGGTCAATCCAGGGAGCTGGATGACAATGCCCTTGGGCCCTTCCCTTTCCAGGACAGGTTCGCTGACGCCCAGACCGTCGATACGATTCCTGAGGATCTCCATGGCCCGGTCAGCCGCGTCCGAAATCTCCTGGTCCGTCTTGCCCTGCATCTTGTCGGTGTCGACTTCCAGGTTCATGTGCAAACCACCCCGGATATCCAAACCCAGTTTGAGTTTCTGTGAGGGGGGGTAAAGTCCATAAACACAAAGGCCGATAAGGGCCAAAACGAGGAGAGCCATCCATTTTTGGAAAGTCACTGCAAGCCTTTCCGCAGTGCGTTGAGCCTAAAGGAACCCACGCTTCCTGCCGTCTTTCGCCTCAAGGGCAAAAGGACATATGAAGGAAAATGTTTAAAAGCCGAGGCAGTATAGGAAAAAACACAAAAAACTGTCAATGAATTACTCAGTTACACGACTTTTGCGGATTTCATTTTCGGGCGTCATTGCGAGCCGATGCGCCAATCGGCGCGGTTATCGGTGTAGCAATCTCAGTCTAAAGTCGCAGAAAATACGGCAAAAACGAACTGAGATTCCTACGGCCCAGATCACGCCTATCGGCGCTGGGCCTCTGAATGACGAAAGAATCATTTTTGCCAAAGTCTAGGAAGTCACAATAAAAGGAGGGAAACAAAGGCCTTCCAACGCCATCAGGTCTCGGTTGCGGGTTTCTTCTTGGCTTTTTTGATCACTTTATCGATCTCGACCGTGAGGTCGTCCTTGGAAATGACGCCCATCCAGCCCTTCACCACCTTGCCCTTGTACATCAAAACGGAGGTGGGAATAGCCCGAATGCCAAACTCTTTGGATAGCTGGGGGTTATCATCCACATTGATCTTGACCACTTTCAGCTTGCCCTGGTAGTCCTGGGCCACCTGGTCCACGGTAGGCGAGTACATCCGGCACGGGCCGCACCAGACAGCCCAAAAATCCAACAAGACCGGAAGGCGCGACTTGACCACGTCCTTTTCGAAGGTACTGTCCGATGTGGTGGTTACGTAGGTCTTGCCTGCTTCTTGGCCCCAGGACTTTCCCGCGGGCACAGTCCATATCGTCGCGATCAAAGCCAAAGTCCATCCAAACGCCAGAAGAGTTGGTTTGGCTTTTCTTTTATTCAATGATGGGCACCTGTAAGATTCCCCTTTTTTGTTGATGTTAAAACTAAAGCTTTTACTGTGCCTCTGTGCCGATTCTCCAATTATATCAATATTGAAATCGGTACTATACCGACCTCTTTAAAAGCTCTTATATAGAAGGTCGGCATGTGTCTCTGTGGTGAAAGCTGTTTGTTCCCTAATGATCCGTCCCTGTGGTGAAAGGTGTTGTTTCCCCCAAAAATCCGTCCCTGTGCCTCTCTGTAGCTGTGCCTCTGTGTCTCTGTGGTGAAAGCTGTTTGTTCCCTAATGATCCGTCCCTGTGGTGAAAGGTGTTGTTTCCCTAAAAAATCCGTCGCTGTGCCTCTGTGTCTCTGTGGTGAAACTTATTGTGAAATCCGTTGTTTTTATTTATCCAATATTTCCTGGATAGCGCTGACCAACCTGGCTTTAGGTAGAGCCCCCACTTCTTGTTTGACCAACTGGCCATTCTTGAAAAAAAGGAGGGTCGGGATGCTTCGAATGTGGTAATCGGTGGAAACCTGTTGGTTCTCGTCCACATTCACCTTGGCGATCGTCACTTTGCCTTCATATTCCTTGGCCAATTCGTCCAAAACGGGGCCCACCATCTTGCAGGGTCCGCACCATTCCGCCCAAAAATCCACCAAAACAGGGATCTTCGAATCCAACACATCTGTTTTGAAATTAGCGTCCGTTGTATGTAATGCGGCTCCCATGGTTTCCTCCGAGCGATTGAATGATCTTTTTGGCCTCGAAGTAAGTTTAGGGTTCACCTATTCAGGTGTCAAGGACTGTCCCTGCACAGGTAGGAGGAATTTTACCTGCGATTAAGGAGGGATTATGACCGGCCGTTCGAGGCCACATGCCTCTGGGTTGAGGCCACCAGCCGAAACCCATGTATTGAGTGTGCCGAATGTTTAGATAAAAGAATTCGGCCCGAGAACGAAGGTTGCTAGTGCCGATTCTTTGGGAGTCGGTGCCGGCCGTTGCTTGCTCTCAAAGCAAGCAACGATATTGCCGGTGCCGGTTCGTATGGAACCGGTATGTGGCTCACGTGCGGTATTCAGTAATTGTGTTTACTGCTGATTCCTCGGCTGAGATGTTGAATTAGGCGACGGTCACCTCCTCTGCAGGCTGCGGAACATACTTCCCACAAAGTTCTTTACCCGCTTCAAAGGTCTCCATCGGCGTTTTCCCTTGGCAGTCCTTGCCTTGGCTCGTCCGTTGGGTATTGTACCAGACCATGAATTCGTCCAGATCCACCTGAATTCTCTCAAGGCTGGCGTACAGTTATTTCCGCAGAGGCAGGGGGCTGGCCTATAGAATATACTTAGACAAAGGCTAAGTTGTTTGAATATATAGAGGTTTTTTACAACAGGAAGAGGCTGCATTCCACATTGGGCTACAAAAGCCCGGTGGAGTTCGAGGCAGGAACTACACTAAACTAGGTTGTCCACTAAATCGGGGGAAGTCCAGCCTGCCCCTTTTTTAAAGGTAATTTTCGCTGTAGGATCAACCCCAGTTTCCATCGAAGCGCCCGACTCATGCCGCTACCGCAAGACAAGCATTTTCCCGATGGTTCGTCCCGCATTGGTTGTGACCACCACATAAAAGAGCCCATTGGCCAAGGGATAGTTAAAGTCATCGACTAAATGAATTGGGCAGTCCTGCCCAGCCACCAAGCCCTTGTATGTTTTTTCCTGCACTTTGCGGAAAGCCAGGGTAAAGATCTGCACCTTCACGTCGGACACACCCGTGAAGAAAGGCGGCCTGACATTGACCGGTTGAGTCCCATCCACCGGATTGGGATAAATCACCGGCATCTTTTGGGGCACGGGCGTGGGACTGCTGGTGGGTGTCAAGCTCAAGGTGGCTGTGGAGGTCGCGGTGAAGGTGGGAGACGATGTGGGTGTGAAGGAAGTCGTCGAACTGGGGGTGCTGGTTCCGGTCGCTGTGACGGTGGCTGTGGAGGTTATGGTGGACGTACAAGTGGAGGTTCCGGTCACCGTGGTCGTATTCGTGATGGTGGGAGTGTTGGTAATGGTGGGTGAGTAGGAGGGGGTGTAGCTGAACACGGGCGTCAGGGTGGGCGTTCCGGTAACGGTGGAAGTAAAGGTGGTTGTGCCGGTCGGCGTTTGAGTGAGGGTCTGGGTGCAGGTTGTAGTTTGGGTTTGGGTGCCGGTATGGGTCGAGGTAACCGTAGCCGTATCCGTCGGGGTATTCGTGGAGGTACAAGTTCCGGTAATGGTGGGAGAAAGGGTAGGAGTCGGGGACAAGGTATTCGTGCGACTGAATTGGGAAGTGGGGGTCGAAGTGTCGGTGTTAACAACGGTGAAAGTCTGGGTTGCCGTCATTGTCCGTGTCGCGGTTTGGGCGGAGGTGACGGTGGGAGTTTGGGTCAGTGTAGAGGTACTGGTATTGGCGGCGGTATTCGTCCGGGTTACGGTCGGTGTTACCGTGGAAGTGCGGGTGGGGGTGTTGGTTTGAGTCGCGGTCGGGGTCGCGGCGGGAGCGGTGTCGCAGGGGGAGGTGAATACTCCCGACATCATCATGAGCGACAGCAGGCGCCAGGAGTCGTCCCAGTAAGAACGTTGGGGCCAGTTCTTCATCGCGGCATAACCGGTATTCAAATAGGCCTGATTGGCGGGATTTACCATGGCCGAGCAGGCGGCGGGCCCCGAAAAAGAGGAACTGTTGTAGGTTCCCACCTTGTTTCCCGTCACGGCATCGTACCCGTCCGCGATGGTCACGAAAGTGGGGTCGGTCCTCAGGAAATTGGTGCAGATCTTGTTGACCATCTCCTGGGCCGTCGTGTTCCCATACCACAGGTAATCGGTGGCCAGGCGCCACGGGACACGGCACGCGTCATAGTAGTATTCCTCGAGGGTGTTCCACGCCACGGTTGTTATCACCCCGGTGCTGGCTAAGACCCAATCCGGCGGCAAGGCGTAGTTTTGATACCAGTACATGTTCTGCGGGTTGTAGGTCTTGTCCCTCACCGTGGCCCATTGCGCGTTGTACGTGGCGAAGCAGGTAAAATATCCCATACCGTCGTAGCTGAGATTCGTGACATCACCGCACCCGGCCCACTCGCCGGGCCTGATGCCGCAGGCATCCGTCTCGTATTGCAGGATGTTCGCCATATAAGTTTGCGCCAAGGCGCCAAATCCGTTGCCGGGCCAGCGCTTTTCGGCCTCCAAGAGGCCCAGGGCGATGTCTTGGTCCCCATCCGTGGCGCCATTCGCGCCGTCAACGCTGTTACATTCAACTTCCCAATTCATGAGCCCGTTTGCGTCGAGCATACTCTTCACGTAATTCCAGAGCTGGTTCATGAGCGCCGGGCCGGTGGCGTCCGGCTCGAGATAAGCGGTCATCAGGAAACCGTATCCCTGGCCCTCGGAAACGGTGCCCGTACTGCCCTGGTCCCTCGCCACGCGGGTGCGGGTGGCGTCACAGGCGACGTAATAACGGTTCTTGAAATCGGCATAAAACGCGTCAATGCCCGCGTCCGCCCGGCTCGCGCCTGTCGGCAAGATGCCGTAGGAATAAGCGAAGGCTTTGCCGTTGATATTACAAAAGAATAGGAAGGATAAAATCAACAAAAGCAAGAGGCCTGGTTGATCACCACGTTTTCGTGGCTGAACCCTATCCACGCCGGCTTTCCGCGACTCCAAAAATCGTCTCAAAATAATGTCCGGGATTCTCGTTCGGCGCATGGGTAACCTCTCATTCGGGACGTTGGGTTGTATTGAGGGGGAAACGTCCCATCTAGGATGTCGATGCAGGCCATTTCCGTATTGCAGGCGGTTATCCTGTATCACCCAGATCATCCCGCAAGTGGAGAAACTAACTATAAATATTATGCTTGTATAATATAAATTTTTAGTTTTATCGTTTTAGTGGACCGTGAAACTCACTGGCCCGAATCCGCGTGGGCCTTTCGGAAACGGGCGGGCGTCGAACCCTCCAACTCCCTGAACATCTTCACGAAATAGGCGGTTGATGAAAAACCACAGTTCTGCGCGATCCAGGTCACGCTCGCGCGCCCGGTCCGAAGCAGGGTGCGGGCCTGTTCAATCCGCAAGCGTGTTAAATACTCGGGAAAAGTGCGGCCCACATGCGCCTTGAAGGCCCGGGTAAAGGCCGAGGCCGAATATCCGGCCCACTCGGCCACCTGGGGCAGTCGAAGGGGCCGGTCGCAATTTTCCCGTATATACCTCAATGCCATCTCGATCTTGATCCGGCGTTCCCCTTCCCGGGGTCGAAGGATGATTTCCACCAAACTGTCCAGGACCTGCCGGAACAGGTCCAGGGCCTCACGAACCGTCAGCGAATTTTCGAGTGCCTCCAGGAGTGGCAGGATCCGCTCGTCCAAAACCCTTTTCTGGGTTGAGGCGCTGCGACGTGTTTTTTCAAGAAGGTCCATTGCGGTCCAATAGAAATGGACCCGCACCGCTTCAGGCTTTAACCTCGAGAGTTCCAGTGCCTGATGGATATATCGGTTCCTCGCAGACTCCAATCGGGAGGGCATCTGCCGGCTCAGCGCAAACGCCATGGATCGGGCCGCTTGGTCCAAGTCGCTCAAACGCGTCGTCCGCTCCTGTTCTTCACGTTCCGGATAAGAAAAGATGCTCAGTCCCTTATCCAGGGCGGTGTTCACCGCCGAGAGGGCCTCTTGCAGTGAAAGATGAAGCCTTACCATTTCTCGCGGCCGTCCGATGCCCACCGCCACATGGGACCTGAATTTCCGTTGGACGAAGTCCTGGATCTTTTCGGCCTTTTCCCGGATCTCGAGGGCGGCCTGATTCTTGTTCTTTTGTGGGTTGGTCGATGTCAGGAAAACCACTGAGCCGTTAAAAACCCCGCTCGTAGTCTGGGAAAGGGTCCGGGCGAATGCAAAACACTCGCACGCCAGCTGGTATTCATTTACCAAGCTATCGATCGTGTCATGGGTGTCGGAGGTGGAAGGCCGCAATGTCACCGAAATCACCGTGGTAAAGGCCCGTTCAACGCGGAATTCTTCCCGCAGATAGCCCGGCAGTTTCCCCTTCCACGGCCAGGATTGCAAACGACTCCAGGACATGAAGTCGTTCAGCCAATTCAAGTGCGGGAGTCTCTCGCTGAGGATGCCCTTGCGTAGGGATTCCACTTCCTGGTGAATGCGCACCGGCGGCCGCTCACCGGCAATCGCCTCGGCTTGAAGCTCCATGAGCCTTCGAACCCCCATCTCGACCGGCGGTTCAAAAACAGGCCGGGCCAAAACCATATTCACGTATTGATGGTATTCGGAATTCAGGCCGATAGGCTCCTGGCCGCTCACGTCCCGCCAGAGAGCGTTTAGGTCACTCCGGGTGAGGGCCTTGAGAAGGAATTCCCCCATCCAGAGTACGGCCACGCCCCGGCCCTTCTGGACAACGGGGACAAATAACTCCTTGAAACCCGACCAGACCACGCATTGGGTTTTTCGGGTCCGGATAGCGGTTTGGATCGACCGCCGAATATGAAGATCGCGAAGCCGGCTGCCCTTGAACGAGATGTAATAGGAGAATGGGGTCTCGGTCATTCCCGGGTGGCGATAAAGTACCCGCCAGGTACGTCCATCCCGGGAAATCAAGAACAAGCTTAGGCCGATATAGTTTTCGAGGAGATTATGAATACCCGACAGGGCTTCGGTATAAAGAAGCGCCTCGAATGGGGAAGGTGCGTATTTTCGGCCAGTCTTCATGCGTGTATTTTATCCGAAAAATTTAGGTTCATCCGTTGTACCACGGGCCGGTCTTTACCGACTTCTCCATTTGGAGAAGCCCGAGCCGATACGGCAATTGTGAATACGTCATTCCATCACTGAGCGGGTCGCGTCCCTGGAAGAGGAACTTTAAATGTTCCGGATCGATCGTCAACGTTTCATCATAGCCGTCTCGGATGAGCTCACCGTGGCTGAAGTCTTGGGTCCAAGGCTCAACACCATCTTCAAAGTGGACGTTGTTCATACCAGCGAAGGGGTTCTCCCAGGAATCAGCCATCGCGCGCCATTGTCCATCAAGCGTATCGGCGATAAAGCTCTTATAATATCGGCGGCCCTCGGGCCCGATAGCCTCGATTAAAGTCAGGTATTGGTCCATGCCCTTCAAGCGATAGGTCGCCCCGCCTTCGTAAAGATCCGCCGAATTAGCTGCCTGAATCGCCACAACCGGCCGGCTCATGCCGTCCGGGAAATTATCTATTTTTGTCTGACTCCGGTAAAAACATCCGTTATCTCCTGTGAAAAACAAGTAAGCATTTTTCCGATCGCAAATGACCCAAAAATCGAGCCAAACCTCGCTCACAGCATTGTCAATCACGGAGTGAAAAAAATCTGCAGGTAGTGTCCAGGCTTCGGGTTTGTCGACCCCATCCGAGGTCGAGTATTGCGGTTGTCCTGATTGAAATACCATGTACCATTTTTTGTGGGGCGAGAAATAAAACACCTGAGGTGCGCAATGGTAGCCTCGTAAATACGGATTGCAGTCCAGGTAAATTGGTTTTGTCGAAGCAGCTTGAGGCCAATTAGAGAAGCTGAGATAAACCATGTTCCAGGTACCGGCCTTGTCCGCCGTTGTCGCGAATAGATGCCATTGTCCCTCAGCACGGACAATAGACGGATCCTTTATTGAAATGATGGAATGCCTTGAGTCAGAAACAGGAAAGACCAAAGGGCCGCTGGCCTTCCATGAGAATCGTTGGGGTAAATTTATATTTTTCATCTAAATAAATTCTCGCACATATTCGCTCCGGATCTAAAAGGGCTAACCCGACCTCACCTTTTTCAGCCCGAAAAATGCTTTCTTCGGTACTTTGGTTGTACTATCGGAAAAAAGGTGCCTGGCCACCATTATCCATTAATTTCTTTGTACAAGATGGTCCCCGTCGTGGATAACCCATCAATCTTTTATTGGTCTATTTTTTCGATAGTTGCTTTCAAGCCGGAACTATCGTAACCATAGTCCTTGTCGTCGCCGTAACCAACAGTGAAATCTATCCTGTCACCAATATTTAACTTCAGGGTTCCTTCGTAGGTTTTCTCCCCATCCACATAAAAACCATTAATGGCCCCGTCGAACAGCGAGGCATTGTTTTGAAGCACATGTATGTCGGTGGTGGTGGGCGGGTTGATGGTACGGAGGCTACGGAAGCCTGCGCTCACCTTATATGTTCCCGATGTTTGACATGTCCAACGAATGACACTGTATTCGCCTCTCGGGCCTGGGTGAAAATGAAGATAAGAACTTTTAGGATTGAAAACTCCGTCATGGCTGTACATATCGGTTCCGGTGTCGTTCTTGATGACATTTGGATCGTAATTTCCCGGACCTTGCCACACCCTCAAGGGTAACGAACTATGTTGTTGATAAGATTTGCTTTGGGTGGTGTAAAGGTTAAAATCCCCGCCCAAAGTACCAGTGTATCCATAACTCCAAGCACCATCAGGGACTGGATTAGAAACGTACGAAAAATCATCGAATGCGTCAAAATAGGTTTTGGATTGCGTTGTTGAAGTTCCCTTGTTGTATTTATTCATTGCGCAACCACCAAGCAGAAAAGAAATACTAAATGCCGTTATCAGTAATATTTTTTTCAAGATATCCTCCTTTTAACTCAAAGATCCGGATTGTGTTTTTGCGGTTTCACTGGAGGCATTATATCCAAACCATACTTGGCGAAAGCTTTCCTGAAACCTTCCCGGCATTGGTCGCACAACTTGTTTTCCTTCACATCATGCTCATCTAAACTGTTCGGGTAGGCCCTAGCACACCATGGCGTAGAGCACCGAACAATGCCGAAAGTGAATCCCACAGAAGAAAGGGCTTGTTTTTCCAACCTGCGTGTCAAACGAAGGTTATTGGGCGTCTCGTTATTGAATTCGGCTGTGAAGCGATGGTAAGAAATCAGTGCCGTCCCTGTTTCGCTAATCCCGAACTGGAAGCTGAGTCCGTCAGATCCGATGTCCAGGCTTGTCACACCGACAAAAACCACACCATCTCTTGCCCATGGGCGCGATTGTTTTTTTATTTCCTCGATCAATTGAGCGGCATCCCATTGCAAAGGACTACCCTTTACCTGAGCCAATAACATTTCAATTTGTGCCGCATCATCTCCCTTTCCCATAACCTTCAAAACATCTAACAATAAAGGGACAAAAGTATCGTCCTTCCAAAGATTTTGTTCTTGGATGCCTTTTATTTTCGCCAAATCCAGGATTTTAACGGACAGAACCGCATCCTTTTTCACTCCATCTTTTATTCCATTGAGTACTCCCGACCAAGGATCGCGCGTAGCAGGGCCCGGATCGATCCCGAGACCCATTATGGAAACAGGGATTCCTAAATCTAGGTTAATCTCCTCAGAAAGATGCTCAAGAATCCAGCTTTCCACTACCCCCAGTGGCACTAGGACCACAACCGGTCCGTTTCCAGGAATGGCCGCCGCCTTTTCCACAATAAATTTTTCGGAAGATTCCCCGAGACCTTTCAGTGCGTCCTCGCGATATGATTCCTTCTCGGCGAATTGAAGAACATATTTGAATATTCTCCTGGCCTTTTTTGCCTGCTTATTATTTGAGTACCAATTTGCCAATACCAACTGTTCATCTAAACGCCAAGGATCCAAATCGAGCCCTTTGGTGAGATAAACCACCGCGGCATTTCCCTGGCCAGATGCCATCAAGGCGTCCGCATAGGCGAAAACAGACCCGGCGTTTATTTGTGAATGGGAAACATCTCCTACATTTTGCAATACCGCATCGGCTGAAACTTTCATTTGGTTTAAATCAAGTCCGCCGCTTGTCGCCTCAACCCCAAAAATCTGCGTGGCAACAGCAGACAATGTGAGAACAAACATCAATCGAAGATAATTTCTCTGGTCGAACATAAGAAAGGTGCCTCGGCACCATTATCCTTTATAAAATTAATAACCAATTTAAATCCCATTATAAACAAAAGGGACGTACCTTGTCGTACGTCCCTTTGAATCAACGATTTTGTTGCTAATTTGAGTTCTAATTCACCTTTTATTTCACCTCGGTCACTTTGACGATTCCCCCATTTGCGGAGGGGCGGTCATCAAAATCAATGATCAGGCCGACTGGTCTTTCGGAAATAAACTGTTTCTTATCGTTTTTTTCGCTTATGGTCGTCGCGACCCCTTCCACCAAATACTCACCCGAGTCCTTATCCACCTTCAAGACTTTCGCGGGCTTGGAGGGCTGAAAGAACAGGGTCAGTTTTTGAGACCGTATTTCCCTTAACTTTTCCTTGGGATAGAATTCCTTGAAAAAGGCGTCGGTGTAATGGTCGTTCGTATAGTCATCCAGGTATTTCAACTGGGTGGAGGGGGTGTCATAGGAAACCCCGTAGAAGTTCACGGCAAAAGCCATGGCGATTCCGGCGTCATTGGCCACCCTTCCCTTCAGCTCTTCGGGCACCTGGACACCAATACCCTGTTCAGGTATTGGTGCACTCAAGTCGTGTGCCTCGGTTTGAGACCTCGGCACAGAGGCCAATATCCCAGAGGCATCATCGGAAGAAGGTTTCGGAGCAGCGGTTTCGACTCCCTTTGGTCGCTCACCGTTCGCCATGACTGGCTCATGTACATATCCAATCCAATACCCTTGGAAGTGATAGGCCACGACCAAGAGGGCCGCGAGGAGAACCATTCCAAAAAAACCGGGTTGGAAGAGCTTGGAGACCAACCAAAGCAACCCCACCCCCAGGACGACGGCCAGCCAGGTCGTATGCAGGGCCTGGAACAGTACCCAAAGGGGCATCTGAACCAGCAGGAGGTGGAATAGGGTCCCGGACCAGGGTTTTAGGGGCGGGATCAATACCCCTACCGCCCCCAACGTCACTATATAGAAGACAGCCAGCAGGAATAGGTAGATACCCCAGTGGACGGTGAACCCGATAGGGTTCCTCGCCAGTGGCCCTAAACTCTTTACTGGGCCCTTCAAACCTAATGGCCCAGTACAACTAAACCGTGTGTTTCGGCTTGAGGCCTCAACACAAGTGCCTCCTTGCTTAGAACTGGAATGGGAAGAGTGGGTTGAGATGGGCACCACCTGGTTCGCCAGGAACTTACAGTAATGGTGGCCATGCTTTAAGTAGGAATGCCAAAGGAACTTGGCCACCCCCTTTGCGAACTGGACCAGGACGCCAAGGAATACCAGAACTGCTCCCTCTCCACCTTTCATTGCCGTCCCTTGGCTTGGGGTGTTAGACGAAGCCGCCTGAGGTTGAACCCCACTTGTAGGCTTCCCGGCCCCTCCGCCTTCCGGTACTTCCGCATGGGCTTGATCAAGTCTTGCAGCGAGTTCCTTAGCCTTTTGGGTTACTAAGTGATGGAGTCTAACTGGCTGGTGAGGTTCCTGGGAAGGAACCCGTCCCTTACTGTCCTTAGCCTTTGGCTCGAACTGGGCCGGATCCCCTCCCCCCTGGATATGGGCTACCAGACCCTTCACCTGGGCTTCCGTCATCCGCCTGTCCAGAACGACCGGGAGAGCCTTTTCGATAGCCGAAGCATCCTCTAAGTCGGCTAATTGAAAGGCCGGCCGCTCTGTTATTTGCCAAGAATCTTCGGATTTCTTGCATTGTGCAAGAATGAGTTCCCGGGACACATCGGTTAAAAGAGGCATAAGCCTTAATGCTCGGCTGACCATGGCTGGTTGAACCTCAAAAAGATCAGCTATCTCTTGTTTAGGCATCACTTTCTTTTCAGCGTTAAATAAATCCTCAATCGCCAGGTAGGTCTCAAACCAAGTCGGTTGGAACCCGATATTGTCTTGGATAGCTTCTTTCAGGGCTTCCTGGGCGCTGATGGGCCTCACCAGGGCGTCTATCTCGGTCAGCCCGGCCTTGAGGGCCCCCCGGTAGCGGATCTCCCCACCCACGATCTCATACCGGATTTCCTTATCCGGCTCCTGGGCCAATTCCTCGGGGGTGAGGGGCCTGACCTTGATGGGGGTTGCCTGACCGGTGGCGGACATGCTTGCCGCCCGGGCCTCGACCATGTCTTCCCGGATGATTCGGCGGGGGTTGCGGGGGTTGGGACGGATCTGCTTGAGGGGGATACGGACTAACTCGGCAACTGGCATAAGGGCCTCCGATAGTAATGTTTTAATACGGCTTATCTGATTTGAGGTCGCAAATTGTGACCTCAAACTTGATATCGCAATTTGCGATATCAAGTTTGGTGAAACTTACGGTTTCGAATGAGGTCGCAATTTGCGACCTCAAACTTAAAATCGCCCCGAAGGAGAGCTCTTCGAGCACCCTTCAGGGCACAGCAATATGCGACCGGATCACAACTTGAAGTCGCAAATTGCGACTTCAAGAACTACCGGTCAAAAGATCAATAAAATAGATAATTTATGCAAACGATTTTAGCCAAGCGGAAAATGGGGGGGATTTAGGAAAACAGATTAACTTGGGAATTTGACCGTTAAAAGCTCAGCGAAATTTGCCACAGATGCCCCACATTTCCATAAACCATAAATGAATGTGGGACTATACCACTCTCCATATTGTTAATTAATAGACGAGTGGCATGCATGGGATAGGTTGGATATTCACACCCAGATCAAAACAATGGTAACCACCGATTAACATAGATGTGGTCAGTCTAGGCCCTAATTGTGCCTTATGTCCTTAAACAATAAATCCAACCGCTTTGGAAAGTTTTAGAATGCTATCAAATTTGGGGTGTCGATCTTTAGAAAGGATCCTGTAGGTATTCTCCCTTTGAAGTCCCGCCTTTTTGGACAATGCTCCCACTCCGCCCCGCGCTTCCGCCACCATTCTTAAAGCCATTTGAAATGTGGAACCGTCGCCATCTTTCAAACTTAAACGAAAAGATTCCAAAAGATAGTTTTCGGCCCTTTCCGGGTCCTTCAATTTTTCGAGCAAGTCTTCTTTGAAATCATTTTTTATCTTTTTCATCTTTTCCCTCCGGCTTTATTCCCTCGAAATCACCCGCCTGGATACGCTTGAGAGCGTCATCCCGGTATTTAACGGCTATTTCGATATCCCCTTTTTGTTTGTTTTTTAGCCCCCCACACATGATGAGGAGGACAACCTTTCCAACTCTCGCGTAATAAGCCCTGTAACCCGGCCCGAAATCCATCACGATTTCGTATATCCCTTTGACCCCTTGTATCGGCTTACAATTATTGAAATTCCCAGCCATAAGCCGAGTGATGTACGCGTTTATCTTATCTTCAGTGGTTTTGTCCCCCAAAGCGCTCATCCACGCCTTAAATGGGATCGCGCCTGTCGTGGTGTAATAATATTTAATGACCCATTCAACGTTCATAATACGAGTGTATCCGTAATGATACAATATGTCAATTCGGGGTTTTTATAGACAAGAAGCAATAAACCTTCACTTACTGGCGGGTTTGACCTGCTCGATATCCCATAGCGAGGCGCGGACCTTGCTGGTATATCCATCCGGGGTTCCCTCCACGATGACCACCCTGGGGCCAAACCACTCCACATAAACTTCCGCGTCGAACCCCTTCACCGATTTCCAGGAGATGGAATCGTCATCACGGATGGACCCTTCCAGGTCGTATTTCTTCTCCAGAAGCGAGCGGTAGTTGGCGAAAAAGTCCTTGGCCGAATCCTCGCCGTCGAACAACAGATAAGCGGCCATGACCAGCCGGGAAGCGTTATTGGTCTCATAAACCTGGATGCGGTCCCCCCTCCACCCCTTGACCGATTCCCTGGCCAAGGTTTCAGGCAGGTATTGCCGAAGCAGGGTGAACCAGCCATATTCGCCGAAGGTGTTTTCCCAGACCTTGGTGGTGCCAGGCAGGCAGGTGGCGGACAGGTCCTCCAGGCCGATACGGATGGGGCGGAAGCGTTTGGGAAAGAACTTTTCCGGGTGCATGATCTGCTGGGTGCAGGTGGGCGGGTGCTCGAAAAGATACTTCATCCCATCCCACCCATAGACCTTGACGTATTTTTGCAGGAACCCCGCCCCGTAAACATACGGGAAATCGATGACGTCGTTCAGGACGGCCCTTTTGCCGAAGGCTTTCTTGCCCTCTTCCTCGAGCATGTTCGACTGTTGGGTCCAATCGGCGATATTGACCAGATGGGTGAAATCCGACCCTTTATCCTCCAAGGTGTAATTCAGGGTGATGGCCACCGCTTCACCTTCCATCACCGCGGCCCTGGCGAAACCCTCGTCCAAGGTCGCGCCCTTCCCCTTGTCCAGATAGGCTTGCAGGCCGAAGGTCTGGTCCTGGAGGGCGTGGACCAATTCATGAACCAGGGTCTTTTCCTGGTCGGCCGGATCGACCCAATTGGCCAGGTAAAGGGTCTGGGTTTTGGGATCGTACATGCCCCGCACCACTTTCATGTAAGCGTCCAGGAAGGTCTGGATGATATCGGCGCCAGCCGGGAGCAGGCCGAAGAATTGGTAGGCCTTCTCGAATCCCAGCTTTTTCTCAGGCGGGTATTCCTCGTTGAGTTGGTTGAGCGAGTAATTCCTGAAGAATTCCCGGTTCTCAAAGGCTTTCTTGACCGGATGGAGGATGGGCAAGCCCCTCAGGCGGGATACTTCCTGGAAGAGCTCATCCGTTTGTTGCAGGAGGTCCGACTGGCTTTTCTGGTCGATCACTTCATCAGGAGAGGTAGAAGGCGGCGTATCCTGCGCCCAGGACTTTAGACCGCTCACGGCTAGCAGGGAAAAAAAGACCAGCAAAAGTTCAACACGACGGGAAGGACGGGGGCGGAACGGTCCTTTTTGTGGAAAACCCTTAGCCATTGAAATGGCTCTCCCATTACGGACAATTTGCGAATCATTTTTTGCTGAATCCCATATCATTTGATCAACACCGTCTCAGACAGGGTTTGGTACTCCACTAAAGTTCCCGCGATTTCCGCCGCGATTTCGTTAGCTTTTCGTTGTCCCGCTTCCTTCTCACCATCCATTCCCCATCGGTATTGATAAGAGTTCCCTTCCGAGAAATTTATCGTTCTGGTATGAGAAACGATAAAGCGTCCTTTCTCCGGCGAAAAAACCAAGTCTTTTTCCAGGGCAGAACCTTCGTCGAAAGACACCGCTTTTGCTTTCATCGTCAAAGGATCCAACATGACCACAGGCAAATCGGTCAATTTATTCATAGTGCCGTCATTTAAGGAAAAACTGAATACCCCCCCCGAAATACCATAAGGGCCGGGCCCACTCTCACTGGAATAATCAATAATTCTTCGCCCATACCCAATGAGCGTTTCACCTTTTTTCACCAAATGATTAGCATAAATGATCGGAAGCGGCACTTCACTTATCGTTCCTTTTTCGATGTCATAAACAATAAGTAAGGATTTTGCTCTTTTCTCCGGATCAGGATTATCGTCCATGGAACCGTTTAAAACGTAAATCTTATTTCCAATAGCCAGCATTTCCCCATATTTCCCGATGAAAGAACCAGTGTTTATGGCCGTGCCTTGGATCTTGTTGTGGTCGAGAAAAAATAGGCCGCGATTGTTTAAAAAATAAAGTTTCCCGGCTACTTTGGCATATTGGACCGGAAACCCGGGTTGGGTGAGATAGGTTGTTATTTTTCCTGATATCAAATTTAAACGGAATATTTTGGCAGTCTCCCTATCCCAAAACCATGCGTTATCCTGGAAGATAATGAATTGATGGAAAAAACTCTCGAATGGTATTTCATATTTTTTTCTGGAAATCGAATTGGATAATTCAAAATTCGTAATCGCTTTTTCTCCCACGGCTTTCATGCTCCATGCCGTAACAGGGCCTTGATCCGATTGAGAAGAGCAAAAATCTTGGTCATTCCAAGTATTCGGATTGAATACCTCAGAAGAAGCCGCAGAAGGGGTATATACCTTGTACCCCCAGGTCTTTTGTGCCGTGTCATAAAACTTTTCCCCATGGGTGGTTTTAAAAATAACCTTTGTCCCATCACCATGGATGCCGATAATTTGGTTTTGATCCACGAAAGGATAGGCTGGAGCGCCAAAAAGCGGCGATACGATAAGGAATAAAAAAGGGAGCCACACTTTCAGCATTATAAAACCTCCAAAGGGGGACAACTTTTCAATACCGTTTATTCAGTCGATTTTAGTTATCCACGACGGGTCCCCTGAACCGAGGCCACAAGCCGAGGTTCGAGATTTGGGTGTGCCAGTTCCAAACGGAACTGGTCCCCGCCGCAGACAAATTACTTCCCTTAGAAATTCATATCCTCTATAGATTCCTTAGGATTCTTTCCAATTCTTTCCGGTCCAGGACACGCAAAACAACCACGCCCTTTTCGGTGGGTTCGAACAGGGACCGGTAATCCCCGGTCCTTAAACGGTAAAGATCCTTATAACCTTCGATTTTTTTTACTTTGGGGGGGCCGGGCCATGGGCGGGTTTGGAGGATCTTCAGGTCGTCCAGGATTTCCTCGGCGGCGGCGCTTTCAAGAGCCTTTAAATCCCTCAAGGCACGGGGTGAAAGTTCAACGAGGAGCGCCAAATCAGAGTCCCAGCCGCTTGCGGGCTTCCGAAAGGGGCACCCCGCCTTTCTTGCCGTACTCCTTCCTCGACTCCTCGATCTGGTTCATGAACTCAGGCTGTTTATAGACCAAATCCTCGATCTCGTCCTCGGTCAGGTGCAGTAGAACGGCCTGGGGTTTTCCATGATTGGTGATGACGTATTTTTCCCCTTTTTCCACGCACTTCATGACCTCGGGGGTTTTTAAGCGCAAGTCGCGCATATTCAAGAATTTCAAGGGGTGCTCCTTTGTTACTTAATTGAGTAACATTATATTAAACCCCGACCGGACGAAATGCAAGGGTTCCAGCGCGGGGCCCAGCCTCAATGGGGGAAGGACCTATTTTTTTTGATGAGCCGGTAACCCTGCTCGATCATTTCCAAGACCTTGAAACCCTCCATGGCCGAGACCTGGGGTTTTTCGCCGTTTTTGACGCAATCGATGAAATGTTTATAAATAGAGGTGTTGAAACTGTCTTTGGCCAGGGGAGGATGACTCTTCCCTTCTTTATCCCTGACCTCGACCGTGATCGGCTCGCCCTTGGCTAAATTCAAGGACAGGGTCCCTTTGGTCCCGATGAAGTAAAAGCGGTTCTGGTAATTAGTGTCCGCCCATCCGACCGTGACCACTCCGACCGCGCCTTTCTTGAATTGTAGAAGGCAAGAGGCATGGACCTCGCCGCCCGCCCTGTTCCGTTCCCCTCCGTTCGTGGCCACAGCGCCGACCACCCGCGCCTCGTCCTGTAATAGATAGCGAAGACTGTCGAAATGATGAGGGCCCAGGTCCATCAAGGCGCCCCCTCCCGCTTTTTTCTTGTCGAAGAACCATTGGGCCAAGGGATTCCAGGCCTGGGGCCCCCGATGGGACAGGGTGCTTTTGAAGGCGAATACCTTGCCGATCACGTTCCTCGATAAAAGTTTTCGCGCCGTCCGGACGGCCGGGTCGAACCGCATATTGTGATGGACCATCAGGACACGGCGGTACTTCTTGGCCGCCTGGATCATGGTCTTGACCTCTGAAAGGCTCAACCCCAATGGCTTTTCCACCAAAATATGTTTGCCTTCCTTAAGCGCCTTGAGCGCGATGGGCAGATGGGTGAAATTAGGCGTGCAGATGGAAACCGCGTCCACATGGTCCGACTCCAGAAGCTTTTTCCAGTCTTTATAAATATGAGGGATACCGTATTGCGCGGCGACCCGCTTGGCGTGTTCTTCCCTATTGGATTGGATGGCCGTGATCGAACAGCCTTTGACCTTGTCGTAGCCCGGCAGGTGGGCTTTCACGGCGATCTGCCCCAGGCCAATGACGCCGATACGGATGGGTTGGTTGGTTTTCATGTTTTTATTATACGTAACCTGGCAGGCTAAATCAGGAGAAACAGGACTAATTCCGCTGGGAAATTCCCATTAATTTTAAAATGACAAACCAACAAAATTTTTTGCCACAGATTCATGGGATTCATGTGATTTTAAAACCATAAATCTTTTAAGCCGTTTCTTTGCTTATCTCGTGCATCCCATGCATGCCGACCTTTCAATAAACATTTAAAAGAGGTCGGTATTGTACCCATTTCAAATTCTTCTATTTCATTGGGGAATTGGCACATCTGTGGCGATTTTTTTGCTTTGGACAGGTGTGATTCAAATAAGCGGGGGTAACCGATCAAGAAAGGTTAAGGCAGGACCAACACTTTGAGTATTTTTCTGGTTTTCGTCGTACCGGTTTGAACTTCCACACGGATGTAATAGACGCCAGCCGATACTTTAGAGCCTTTTTTATCCTTCAGGTTCCATTGGATCCAGGCAGCGCCATTGAGAGTGTCGTTTTCCTCGTAGATCTTCCGGAAGGCGGTCGTGAAAACGCCCCAGGTCACTTTGGACGGTCCCGTCAGCCAAAGAGCGACCGTGACCGGATTCGTTCCATCCGAGGGATTGGGATAAGGCGGACTGATAACGATGGCGGTTGGGACACCGGTGGGAGTAGCCGTCAATATCGGGCTGGGAGTGTCGGTTGGGGTGAAGGTCGGCGTAAAGGTTATGGTATCGGTCTTGGTGGCGGTCCAGGTGGGGGTGAAAGTAAAGGTCTTGGTGGGGGTATAAGTGGCCGTCGAGGTCCAGGTGAAAGTTCCCGTGTAAGTAGGGGTCGCGGTTTTAGTCGGGCTTAAAGTGTTCGTCGCAGTCAAAGTTTGGGTGAAGCTGTTAGTGAACGTCGGTGTAAAGGATAAGGTCGCTGTTTTTGTGGGTGTGAAAGTCAACGTCGGGGTACCGGTATTGGTCGGAGTGGAGGTCGGGACTAAGGTGCCCGTAAAGGTATTGGTAACGGTCCATGTAAAGGTGGAAGTATTCGTTTTAGTGAAGGTCGGTGTATTCGGAACGGTAAAAGTGGGCGTGGGGGTGTAGGTATTGCTATTGGTCGAGGTGAATGTAGGCGTTTTTGTGGGTGTCTGAGTGTTGGTGGGCGACCAGGTTGGGGTATTGGTGGGTACCGGCGTCACCGTACCCGTGGGAGTATTGGTGGGAGTCCGGGTAATGGTGGCGGTCGAAGTCGAAGTATTCGTAAAGGTCGAGGTGGCGGTTTGTGTCGAGCTGTTCGTCGGGCTGGCGGTCGGGGAGAAGGTCGCGGTCGGGCTGTTCGTCAAAGTGGATGTAGAGGTCGAGGTCATAGAGGATGTTGCTGTCGATGTGGAAGTCTTGGTCGCTGTCGAGGTAGGCGTGGAGGTATTCCATCCCGTCGGGGTTGGGGTGGGAGAACAGGGCGCCTCGCTGATGACGCCGATGGCGGCGAATTCAGCGTTGTCGGCCGTGGCCGTAGCGACGATATCGATCAAGCCCGTGGTCACAGTGACATAAAAACTATGGTCGTCCGCGACGTTCTTCCCTACCTCTGAATAGATATCCAGGTTGTTCAGGACGGTCACCCCGTTGATAGCCACGCTGAAAACCCTGTCCCCCACAGCCGTCCAATACATCTCGACATTCTTCAAAAGGACCAGGTAGGTGCCGTTGGGTACGGTGAATTTGTATTCCAACGGGCTGGCGTAGCGTTCGGTCTGGTAAAGGGTCGGGTCGGTCGTCCCCGTGATGGTGCCCGTCGCCCCGGCCGTGGTCCCGGCGGAGACATAACCGTATCCTCCGGGTGAATAGGCCTGGTCAATGGACCAAGTTCCCCAAGTGCCCGAATAAGCCGCGTTCGAGCCCACATCCACAAGATCATAGGCCGCCGCGCAAGGGTTAGTCGTATAGGTCGGCGAGACCGTGGCCGTCGGTGTCGGTGAGTTGGTGATGGTTGGGGTTAATGTAAAGGTGAACGTAGGGGTGACCGTGAAGGTTTTGGTGATGGTCGGGGAGGGTGTCACCGTCGGCGAGAATGTGGCCGTGGGCAGGGTTCCCGTGGGCGTCATGGTGGGCGTGCAGGCGGTGTTATTGTTCAATATGTCGATGCCCGTGATCTCGGCGTTGTCGACCGTTGAGGTTTCCACGATATCAATGAGCCCTCCCGTGACAGGCACCAAGAACGTTTGGTTATAAGCCGCGTATTGCCCGACTTGGGACCAGATATCCAGATTGGAAATGACGGTGACCCCGTTGATCGCCACGCTGAAAACCCGCTCGTTAGCGCCGGTCCAATGTTGCTCAACGAAACGCAAGACGACCTGATAGGTACCGTTAGGCTCGGTGAATTTATATTCCACGGGGTTACCGTATCGTTCGGTCTGGTATAAGCCCGGGTAAGCGGTGCCTGTGATGGTATTGGTGATGGAAACGGCCGCCGTTCCGCTGACATATCCCCAGCTTCCGGTGGCGTAGGCCTGGTCAGCGACCCAGGTGATCCCCCCCGCTACATACTGGGTCCCAGCGCAATTCACCCGTTGTAAGGCCGCCCCGCAGGGGTCCAGGGTGGGGGCCATGGTGGCGGTGGGAGTGGGCGAGTGGGTCGGGGTGGTGGTACAGGTTTGAAGCCCGCAAGGCGCCGGCCCGATATCGTAAGCGTGCTTGAGGGCCCAGACGGCGTTGGCCCTCATATAGTACGGGGCCCTTGTTCCACCCAAACCCGTCGTCCAAGCCTCAGGCGTCCTGAACCAGTACTGGCCCAGGTTCCAGATGGAATTGTAGAGGCTATAACCCAGGTCGGTCGCTTGGCTATACATCCCCTGTTGGGCCATGCCAGCCGCCGCCCCCCAGCTGACCCCCACCCAGACCTCCTGACTTTGGGACCAACTGGTGTCGATGGCCCCGGCGGAGGTCATGGAATTGACCGCCCCATGGGCGCCCCCGTCGAATTTGGACCAGTTGTTATCGTGGACCGCCTGCCAGGCGCTGTTGGCGTTGGCGTCGGAAACGATGCCAGGCAAACCGACCGCCTTGGCGTACCATTGCCCGCACAATTGGTCCACCATGATGCGGTTTTGCGCCGTATCGGTCGCCCCGTTATCGATGTTGTAGTAGGTCCCGTTCCAAAGGGTGGCGAAACCCGTTTGTCCCGTGGTCAACCAGCCTTGGTAGGTCGTCGCCAGGGCGTTGTTGCCCTCGGCGGTCGCCATGGCCTGGGCCGCCTCGCAGGCCGCCAGGTAAAGGCTTCCGCAATACGCCGTTTCGCCATTGAGGCCCATGTCGTCATAGGTGCAGTCAGCCCCGGAATTCGCGTCCGTGGCGCTGATGGTGGGAAGCCCATCGGGGCCGCATTGACCGTGGACATCCGTCATGGCCGCCTGGACCGCCGGCCAGCAGTAATTCAGGAAAGTGGTGTCGCTTTTGCCCGTCAGCTCATAGGCCCTGTAAACCATGAGGACCAGCTTGGAATTCAGGTCTTTCCAGATAGTGGAATTGCGGTATACATAGGCGTTCCACTCGGTGAATAGGCCGTTCTCGTCCCCGTAATCGTGGGCGCAAGTGCCGATGGCCGCGGGACGGGGCATAGGCTGGGAGGGACTGACCACCACGCTGTCGCAGAATTGCTCCACTTCCTGCTTGTCGATATTGGGCCAATTCAGGGCCAGGGGCCAGGACCCATAGAACCGGACATCCGAGGTGCCGTAAAAGTCATAAATGTAGCTTTCCAGACTGCTGAACATATCGGGCCCCGCGTTGTAGGTGGTGTTTCCATACTGCCCCGCCTCCCAGATGGTCCCGCCGGTGAAATAATAATAAAGCTCGTTGAAGACCATTTGCTTCAGCCAATCCGGATAAGGCCCGGTCAAGACGCTGTTTTGCCAGCTGTCCAGCGCGGATTCCCACGTTGAATAATTGGTCAAACCATCGAACGCGATCGCGGCTGAATTGAGCCCTGTCTTTCCATAATAACGGGTGTACTCCCGGTACCAGGCGGCTCCCGAGCCAGGCTTTGCCAGGGGAATATCCCAGGCCATGACGATGGGCCACTTGAGGCTTTGTCCCGGCGCCAGGGTCACCTTAAAGGCGATGGCCCCGACCGTATTGTTCCCCGTCGTGTCGCTAAGCAAGCCCGCGGTATTGAAGGCGGTTTGAAGGGTCGCGACCGAGGCGGCCGATTCATAGGTGACACTGACCCCGGCGCCGGTTTGGGTGGCCAGGGTGAATTCCCCCTGGTTTTGGTTGGTCGCGCTCCCGTTATTGCGGGTCAAAACAAGGCCCGTGTTCGTGCCCGAAGTCGTGACAGCGGCGTTGGTGCCCCCATAAGTATTATCCCAGGTCAACATCACCGCGTAGTCGACCGATACCGCCTGGTTGTTGGTGACATCCCATTCATAGATACCCTCAGGATAACTGCTGAATTGGTATTCGTTGGGAGTGATCGGGGAGAATTGGGTCACTTTGGATTCCAAGGGAAAATCGCTGCCGTAGTAATCGACCCAGGATTTTGGGAATAACGAGTAGTAACTCGCCTGTCCCGACCCGAGGGTGGCCGCGTTAAGCATTTTCATGACGGCGGCTTGTCCGGAAGGTTTTTGATACATGTAGAAATGGCAATTGGCGTCGGTGGAAAAAACGCTGACCCCGATGCTTAATCGGTTCAAATAATAATCGCCCGTAAAATCCCAGGACACCGTTCCCGCGCCGAATCCGCCTATAGGCGCCCCATCGATATAACCGCCCGCGTTGATATCCCGGCTCCAAGCCTGGGAAGGGATATTGGTCACCGCGAACGCTGGAGCCGATAAAAGAAATACCACTAATAGGGAAAAGATTAGTTTTGAGATTTTTAATAAAGTAGGGATCAAGTTACGGCCGTTTCACTGATCAAGGATGGAATCCATATGAAAAATGTACCATAAAAAAACTTTTCGAACGAAACGTTAGGCCGTGCGGTCCGAGCGAGGTGATATTTGTCGAAAAAAGACTTGAACATGAAACTTTAGCTTTTTCACGTGTGAATCAAGCGTCGAAAACGAACCAGCATTTTTTCGAATAAAAGTTTTGTTAGAGCACAAGGATTTTGAAGATCTTCTTGATCGAGCCGCCAGTCCCCACCACCTCGATACGAACGTAATAAAGCCCCAATGAGACTTTTGTTCCGGATCGATCCCGCAGGTCCCATTGGAAATTTCCGGACCCATCGATGGATTGAATTCCCGAGGCGACCTTCCGGAAAGAGACGGTGAAAACCGACCACTTGAGCGTACCTTGTCCCGATGTCGTTACCCCGAAATTGACCGGCACTTCACCCCAGGAAGGGTTGGGATAGGGCGAAAGCAGGACGATGCCAACTGGGACCGTGGGCGTCCAGGTCATCGTAGGCGTTAGTGTCAGGGTGGGCGCAACCGTATCAGTAAAGGTAGGCGTGCTGGTCAAGGCTGGCGGGACCGTCCAGGTGGCCGTGGGTGTCAGGGTCGCCGTTTTGGTCGTCGTAAATGTGGGGGTGGGCGACGCCACCGGGCTATTGGTGGAGGTGGAACTGGGCGTGGAAGTGACCGTTAGGGTCGAGGTCAAGGTGGAGGTGTTGGTCCAGGTCCCGGTCGGGGTATGGGTCAAGGTCGGGGTGATGGTAGGAGTGGAACTGGGGGTGGGCGTCAAACTGGGGGTCAAGGTCCCTGTCGGGCTATTAGTGGGGGACTCGGTGATGGTTGGGGAATAGGTTTTCGTATTCGTGGAAGAAGGCGTAGCGGTCGGGGTGAGTGTCGCCGTAGCCGTCGCCGTCTTGGTGGCGGTGGAAGACGCTGTTCCCGTGGCGGTCGAGGAAGGGGTCGAGGTTGCGGTGGCGGTGGCGGTGTTCACCTGGGTTGAGGTCGATGTGAGCGTGGCGGTTTTCGTCCCGGTGGAACTGGATGTGGAAGTCAGGGTCGGGGTGATCGTCGAGGACAGCGTGGACGTGAGGGTCATCGTGAAGGTTCTCGTCGGGGTTTCGGAAGGAGTGGGGGTAATGGTCGAGGTGGGAGTTGAGGTCCCGGTCGAGGAAGCCGTGGAGGTCATAGTATTCGTCAGGCTGGCCGTCGGGGACGAGGTCAGGGTCGGCGTGGGGGTTTTGCTGGCGGTCGAAGTCGGGGTTGAGGTGGCCGTGGAAGTCCTGGTCAAAGTGGAAGTGGGTGTGGGAGTCGGAGTGCCGGTGGAAAGGGTGCTGGCGAGAACGAAGACCAAAGGCGAATTCCAATTGATGGCTTCCTCGTTGGAAGCATAGGCGTTGTTGTTGTCGATATAACAAAGAGCCGGCTTGGTTCCGCCAGCGGAGGTTGGGGTGATCCCGTCGCCGCCGCCCGCGTTAGGCCCTCCGCAAAGCATGCCGGGCCACGGCAGGGTGATGCCATCGGACCAACTAGGGCGGTGATGGGGATTCATCTGGAAATTGCTCCCCAGGTCCGTCACGAATGACATCTTGTTCCCGTTTCGGCCCAGCAAATAATGCACATCGTCCAGGGCGGCCTGGACGTAATTGGCGTTGGGGCTCATGGCGTTGGCCATCAATAAAAGGATCCCGTAATTCCCCACCCCGCCGTTGGAACCCCAAATATAGTCGCTGGTTTCCAGGCTGACCCTGTAACCAACGGTCGATTGTCTAGCGGTGACGGCCTGGGCCGTGGATAAGGTGGCGTTATAGATGGCGGTCGTGACCGCCGCGCTCACACCCGATTGGCCAGAAAAATAGTAGGACCAAAAGGCCAGGTTCTTGGTGTTGGTCCAGTCCTGGGGATACTCGGTCGCCTTGATCAGGTAGCTCCAGGCGGCGTTGTTATAGTTATTGATGAAATAGGTGTTATAGGTGGCCGTCCCTGTGGTTCGGTAAAGTTCCGCCGCCGCCCAGAGAAGATAGGATGGGGTGCTATTGCCGTTGTCGTTGTAAACACCCGTGGTTATTCCCGTCGGATTGGCGGAAACCGTGGAATTGGGGTTGGCATTGGCCCATGTCCAGGCGTTCTCCGCGGCCGTGAGACAAGTACTGGCGAATGTCGAGTCATAAGGTTGGTAAACCCGGGAGGCGATGGCCATGACCGCCGCGAAACCCGCGGTAGCACCAGCATCCTCGTAAGGGGCATTCCCCGTTCCGATGATATAACGGGTACCGGCGTTATCATTTTCCGGCATGACCGGGGTGGGAGGCCCGGCGGGGAATCCGGCGCTCGTCACTTTGGCCCAAACGCCCCCGTTCGCCTCTTGCATGGTCAGCATCCATTGCAGTTCCCATTTACATTCGTTCAGGATATCCGGCGTTCCATTACCAGACTCGGGGATATTCAAATTGAAGGAACTTAAAGCCGATTTATACCACTCAAAAGCCCACAAAAGTTCCCCGACCGAGATGTTGGCGTTGACGATGTATTTACCGTAATCCCCCGCGTCATGCCAGCCCTGGGTACTGACCTTGGTGCCGGTCTTGCCTGTGGAGGCATGGTAGGTGGCTGGGTCATCGGAGTCGGCCGCTCCGGTCGTATGGCAGGCCCCGTGGATCCAAGTGGTTCCCGCGTTCACCACCGTGATCGCCATCCCACAGCGTTGGACGAAATAAAACCGCATGGTCTCGTAAAAAGCGTTGGAAAGGGCGTTGGGCCCGATACCGAAGGTGACACTTTGTCCGAGCCCCACCGCGTAAACATAGTAATTACCCGTGACGGTCACGGACGAAAAGTCGGCATAACGGATCGCCAGTCCCGAATCTGAGTCGTTGTTGGTAGCGCTGAGGGTGCCGGTCAATACGGTGGAAGGCCCGGAAGTTGAAACAAGATAAAAGGTGCCGGAAGCGGAAGTGTTCGTCACCATGGCTAATTTTGTTTCGGTGGACAGATAACCCACCTGATCGACCTGGATATCAGCGGTCGCCGCGGCGAATATGGTTTTAGGGAGTAGGAGCGAAAAAAGCGCTATCAGGGAAAGGAGGAAGACACAATGACGATTTTGGTTTTGAGATACGGAAAATAACTCAGATGTCTTGATCAACCATTATCCTCTCTAATATTTCACCCATTTATTCTATCGCTAAATATAAGAAAAATCCCAGGACCGGACTTTTCGTAACACGTGCATATACCATAGTTGAAACGATAAAGAAAATTATCTTATGACGAGCACTTTATTGATGGTGACCTTACGACCCATGCTGTTATCGACCTGGACCCGCAAGTAATAAACTCCATCGGATACAGGATAAGCCTTTGAGTCGCGCAAGTCCCAGATCACCCGGACGATCCCAGCGCTGTAATTACGGGCGTCACCTCGGATCTTCCGGAAGGCCGCGGTGAAAACATCCCATTTGATCAAGGCGTTGGAGGGCGTATCGATATCAACCTCCACAGGACGCCCATTGGTGGGATTGGGAAAAGAGGCCGTGATAGGTATGGTGGTCGGAGTGGATGACGGGGTAAAAGTTGGCGTTGTTGTCAGGGTGACCGTAAAAGTGGGACTCAAGGTCGGCGTGGGCGTTGCTTGACTGACGGTCACTTGGGCGCCAGGTAAAAGGAACCCGTTGAAATTGACACTTTGTCCGTTCGTCGCCACCGCGTTCAAAACGGAGAACTGATAAGTTCCAACCGCGGTCGATGAGAAATTAGCGGTAATGTCATAAATAGCTGACCCGTTGATCGGGACCACATCGGAGAAATTGAATGTCGCCGTGGATCCCGCAAAACTCGCCACAGCCAAGGTGGTTCCATTTTTCGTAAGAACAAGAGAAGTGATATCCGAAGTGGGACTTCCAGACTCAGTCACGATAAGGCTAGTCATAGTGAACGAGCCAGAACTGGGATTGTTGATCTTAGGCTCCGCGACAGTAACGCCCGCCGAACCACTCAAATCGCTCACGGAAGATGGCGGGGCAGCCGGGCCTTGGCTAACTTGGGCGGTAACTGGGGTGGCGGTCGGGGTATTCGTGGAACCCGAACCTGGCGTATCGGTAGGATCAGGTGTCGTAGTGAACGACGGGGTGTTGGTGGACCCCGAGGCAGGGGTATCGGTCGGGTCCGGTGTCACAGTGAATGTGTTGGTCGAACCTGAACCAGGGGTATCGGTTGGGTCGGGTGTAGAGGTATAAGTCGGGGTATCGGTGTTGACCGGCGTATTGGTATTGGTCCCTGCTGGCATAGTATTGGTGGAAGTGAAGGTATTGGTAAAGGTATTGGTCCAGGTCGCGGTCGGGGTATCGGTGGGCGGCTGAGGCGTGTTGGTAACCGTGAAGGTATTGGTGTTGGTCTTCGTGTTGGTGGCGGTGAAGCTGTAGGTCGGAGTGAAGGAAGGCGTGGCCGTTTTAGTGTAGGTGAAGGTCGGGGTGTTCGTTTTGGTGTTGGTCGGTGTTGCGGTATTGGCCGGACCAGAAGGACAGGTCGGCACGGGTGTGGCTAACCAGTTTTTCACGACCGTGCCCCATGCGGTAGGTGTGACCCAATCTGAATTGAGCATATTTGGGCAAGAGGAAGGGTGATATGACCAACCAGTCCCCCCGGGGAAAACGTAACTGTTGACGTTGCTTCCATTCAGCCACGGGAAGAAGTTACTGTCAAATGTTGTATCATCTGTATTGCAGCTTGTGCTGGGGCCAAACTCCCCCACGAACACTGGATGTTTGGTGGTGTAGGTCGCGATCTGATTGTTCCATTTAGTATTGGTATCACCGGTAGTGTTCCCGTAGATATGCGCCCCATAAACAACACCATACCCAGAAGCCGTATCAGTAAGACTGTAAACATTGATGTCGCTTAAATCCTGGCAGAACTGGAGCCCACCCGCGATCACCATGTTATTGGCCCCAACCCCTCGGATGGTGTTCAAAAGATACTGCATTCCAGGCGTTTGACTAGGCGTATTACTGGTGCTACCACCAGATAACCATACGCCCCAATCATTGGGGAATCCCAAGCTGGCGTCCGGATGAGGCTCGTTATAGAGGTCTAAAAGAACAGCGGGATTATTTTGAACCCAAGAAGTACTGGCAACCGAACTCCAAAAGGTGACACTATTCCAATCCGGCATGACCTGTTGAGCGGTCGCCGTTCCCCATCCATTCGTATTGGCCTGAGGGGTGGTAGGCGCGGTTCCGCTATAGGTCCCTGACCAATGGAGATCTAGAATGATATAAACATTGTTGGTGGAACAATACTGAACGATTCCTTGAACAAGGGATTGGTAATAAGCGGCTGTTTTGTTGTTAGTATTGGAGACCCCGAACCAACGATCCTGACATAAGGGAAGCCTGATGATGTTCGCGCCCCATCCAGTAACAGCGGCTTGTACAGCCGTAAGGATATCCCCGGAAGGGCCATCTCCCACGCTGTTGTATTCCAAGCTATCGATATTGACACCTTTAAAGCGAACGGTACAACCACCGCTGGCGGTCACGATCTGATTGCCGGAAACCATCAATTGAGCGGGTTGGGCATTCACGGTTCTAGGAGTGAGATTCAAAAACATCCCCAGAAAGATCAAAGAAACTTTCCAGGATATTTGAATGGTTCGGGATGTATTCATGGTTTGAATGGTCCTTATAACCCTTTTTCTATATTGCCCCGTTCAAAAAAGCGGCCTGGGAACGATTCAATTTTCACTGGGGTGAGGCTTATTGTTCTTCCCCTTTTAATCAAATGCAATTTTTATGCCCTTTTTCTTCACAAATGAAAGAGCAATTTAAAGGCATAACACCCGTTTTTAGAGTGACTTGTGCGTTTGAGTGAAATTATAAGGAGAAAATAAAGGGGAGTGTTAAAAAAACCGACAATCGATGTTTTAGATTCGACAAAACAGGAAGCGCTTTCCATAGGCTAATCTGAACGATAAGAACCCTAACGATATATTATCCCTATTTTTTAAAGAAAAATTCTTCTTAATGGACTACCACTATCTTGGTCGTCTGGATCCTCGCCAAACCGCCTGTCATATAATTGGATTCGATCTCGGCGATATAAAGACCGCTAGCGACCGTCGAGCCGTCCCAAACCGCCTTGTTGCTGCCAGGATCCCCAGGGATGAATTTCACCAGTTCCCCCGCCACAGTGTATATCTTTACTGTCAAGGTCAAGTTCAAGGTTGAATCGCTGGTGAAAGTCGTCAGATACCCGTTAGCTGTGTTCAATATATTCGGGTTCGCCGTGATCTGTCCCGTTCCCACTTGGGTGTTTGTTGCCATAACAGACACTTCCTGAGTCAAAACCGTCTCCCCACCGCCCTGCCCATCCTGTGAATGGACTTCTACGAAATATTGGCCTGTACTTACATAAGAGCCGCTGTCGGTTTTACCATCCCAGGTCACCGCCATGCCGTTACTTAACGTGATGATCAGGTTTCCAGGCATACCCGCCGAGGCAGCCCCTCCGGATGGCACGATAATATTCGATGATAATTTCATGTTTGTGACCGTATTCAATCCCGGGTCATCCACATAGGTATCAAGGTGGCGAACGACTTCACCAGCCTCGTTATAGATAAGAACGGCAAAAGTATAAAGTGTTCGGCTAACGATCGCTTGCAATGTGGTGCTTTTAACCACCCCCAAACTGTCCACGTTATCCACTTTGATATGATAAACCCCGTTCAGCGCCGGCGATCCGCTGGTCGTCGTACCATCCCAGGTCCCTATCTCGTAACCCTCGTAATAAATATTGATAACGCTATTGGCCCCATGCAGGCTCGTAATAGTATTGCTGGATTGCAGGGTAATACTGTTGATGGGTTGAGAGAATTGTTCGATTAATATTTGTTTCACCAATTCCCCCGCCTCATTGTAGACACCGATTCGCACTGTATAATTCCCGGTCACCGTCACATTGGCGCAACTGGTCACTGGCGCCGACAATCCCAAAGCCGTCAATTGGGCGCAGTTCTTGAGGATGGTCCCCCCCATGATGAAATTATTGACATTGGTTTCGTATTGGATCTTATAGTCACCCGCCACCAATGGCGACGGTAAGTTCCAAGTCATCTGGGAGGTGGCCGCGTTATAAACAGGCGTAGTTCCAGTTGGTGCGGAAACGAAAGAATTGAATGTCACGTTGGCCGGAAGTACGTCTTGTACCACAATCCCTGTCGCAGTTCCTCCCGTAATGTTGACATCCAATGTATAGAGAAGAACATCACCCGATTGGGCCGAATTCTGGTTGACCGACTTATTCAAAGTGATCCCGGTCGTCGGGGTCGAGGTAAAGGTACTGGTCGGGGAGTTGGTGGGTGAATTGGTATAGGTCGAGGTGAGGGTATAGGTCGCGGTATAAGTGACCGTATTGGTGGGTGTCTTCGTGGCTGTTTGGGTATCGGTCATGGTCGCGGTATTGGTGGGCGTATTCTGGAATGTATTGGTGTTGGTCGCAGTTACCGTATCGGTTTGGGTATTGGTAGGAGAGTTGGTCACAGTATAAGTATTGGTGAAGGTCGGCGTATTGGTCACAGTGGGAGTGTCGGTCAGGGTCACCGTATTGGTGGGACTGAAGGTCATGGTGTTCGTAAAGGTATTCGTCGGTGTGGAAGTCCATGTGGATGTATCGGTATTAGTCGGGGTATTGGTATTGGTATAGGTATTAACCGGCGTGTCGGTCGGAGTATCGGTAAATGTGTTGGTAGGCGTCCGAGTGGGTGTGGCTGTATTGGTGTTGGTTGGCGTGTTGGTCGGGGTGTTGGTAGGCGTTGCCGTATTAACCAGAGTATTGGTTGGAGAGGCTGTGGGAGTACTGGTGTCCGTGGTGGTCGCCGTATCGGTGGGTGTTGGAGATGGTGTTTTGGTATCGGTGTTCGTCGCGGTATTCGTGGGTGTAGCCGTAGGAGTTTGGGTGAAAGTGTTGGTGGGAGTAGCGGTCATGGTTTTGGTGTTGGTATTAGTGGGTGAAAGAGTGGGAGTGGATGTATCCGTATAAGTCGGCGAGTTGGTCGGTGTCGCGCTGGGCGTCACAGTGTCCGTGTTGGTCGGAGAATTGGTC